>Ga0307476_10001767_pt1 | contig 13114 bp, 13 predicted proteins | sample atmos_gasesECM2C_2_FD_203314 | JGI IMG/M metagenome (GOLD analysis project Ga0307476, IMG submission 203314) | Hardwood forest soil microbial communities from Morgan-Monroe State Forest, Indiana, United States - atmos_gasesECM2C_05 | ecosystem: Environmental > Terrestrial > Soil > Temperate... | reverse complement strand
TGATCATCGGCGACCGTCAGACCGGTAAGACCGCCGTCATTCTGGACACGATCATCAACCAGAAGGGCGGAGACATGATCTGCATCTACTGCGCGATCGGGCAAAAACGCTCGACGATTGCGCAGGTGGTGAAGGTGCTGACCGATGCCGGCGCGATGGATTACACCATCGTCGTCGCGTCGTCCGCGTCGGAGCCCGCTTCGGTGCAATACATCGCGCCATACGCCGCATGCGCGATGGGCGAATATTTTCGCGACACGAAACGCCATGCGATCACCTTCTATGACGATCTTTCGAAGCACGCACAGGCCTATCGCGAGATTTCGCTGTTGCTACGCCGGCCGCCCGGACGCGAAGCGTTCCCTGGCGACGTGTTCTATCTACACTCGCGCTTACTGGAGCGCGCGGCAAAGCTGAACGATAAGCTCGGCGCAGGTTCGCTCACTTCTCTGCCCGTTATCGAAACGCAGGCAGGGGACGTTTCTGCCTACATTCCGACGAACGTCATCTCGATTACCGACGGCCAGATTTATCTCGAAGCCGATTTGTTTAACGCCGGCATTCGTCCCGCGATCAACGTCGGTATCTCGGTGAGCCGTGTCGGCGGCAACGCGCAGATCAAGGCGATGCGGCAGGTTGCCGGTTCCCTGCGACTCGACATGGCGCAATATCGCGATCTCGCATCGTTCGCACAGTTCGGCGCCGATCAGCTCGATAAAGCGACACAGGCACAGCTTGGCCGCGGTCAGCGCCTCACGGAAGTTTTGAAGCAGGATCAGTACATGCCGCTGTCGGTCGAGAAGCAGGTGCTAATCATCTTCGTCGCGACGACCGGCCCGCTCGACTCCATTCCGGTCGCCGACGTTCGCCGCTTCGAAAAGGAATTTGTGCAGTTCGTCGAAACGAGTCACTCGGGCATCTTGACGTCGATCAAGGAAAAGAAAGCGCTCGACGACGCGATCAAGGGCGAGATCAAGAAAGCGGTCGAGGAATTCAAGCAGCGATTCACCACGTCGGAAAAGGAAGCCGTCGCGGCCGCGAAGTAACGCTCCACATTTAGCCGCAGCTACTTATGCCAACACTTCTCGATTTTCGGCGCCGCATCCGGTCTGTGAAGAGCAGCCAGCAGATCACGCGCGCGATGAAGTTCGTCGCGGCGGCCCGATTACGTCGCGCGCAAGAAGCTGCTTTGGCGGCGCGACCGTACGCGCAGGAACTGGCGCGGTTGTTGCGATCAGTGATGTCGCGGATTCAGGACGTTTCGAATCCGCTGATGGCGCAGCGCGAAGAGAAGAATATTCTCGCAATCGTGTTGACCGGCGAACGCGGCCTGGCGGGCGCTTTCAACGCAAACATCCTGCGCAAGGCGAACGAATTCTTTCGCGAGAATAACGGCAAGAAGATCGTCACGATTCCAGTCGGCAAAAAGGGCCGCGATTCGCTCAAGAAAGCCGGGTTCAGATTCGCCGGCGAGTACGTAAACGTGCTCGCGCGCGTCGAATTCAAGACGGCTCGTGAAATCGCCAATCTGGCCGCTCAGCTTTACACCGAGGAAAAAATCGACGCAGTCTACATCATCTTCAGCGAATTCAAGAGTGTGATGGCGCCGAATCTGACGATCGAGAAACTTCTGCCCATCGAAAAGATGGTCGAAGCTCCGGATGCTGAGCACGACCCGCGTCACGACGCGGAGCGCGTCGCGCACGGCGAAAAAAAACAAGCTGAGCAAGATAGCGCGCAAATCGACTACATCTACGAGCAGCCAGCCGAAAATCTTCTGAACAAATTGCTGCCGCGCTACGTCGAAACTCAGGTTTTACGCGCGATGCTCGAATCCTCAGCATCCGAATACGCCGCGCGAATGACCGCCATGGAAGCCGCCACCAAAAACGCCGGCGAAGTCATCGAAGCTTTGACGCTGCACATGAACAAAGTGCGGCAAGCTGCAATCACGACCGAAATCATCGAAATCGTCAGCGGCGCGAATTACGAAAAGTAGGAGCGAGAATGCCAGATAACGCAAAACCAGTCGGCCACGTTGTCAAAGTCATCGGCCCAGTGCTCGACATCGAGTTCGAAGGCGGACACCTGCCGGCAATTTTCAATGCCATCCGCATCACCAGCGAAGGCTTCAACGTTCCCGAGCCACTCGACGTAATCGTCGAAGTGCAGCAGCACCTAGGCGAGGGGCGCGTCCGCGCGGTCGCGATGGAGCCGACCGAAGGCATGGTTCGCGGCATGAAGGCGTATGACACCGGCGCCGGCATTACCGTTCCAGTCGGCCGCGCGACGCTGGGCCGCGTGATGAACGTGCTCGGCAAGCCCGTCGATCAGCTCGGCCCCGTGCACAGCGACAAGCACTACGCGATTCACCGCCCCGCTCCGAGCCTCGAAGATCAATCAACAACCCTCGAAATGTTCGAAACCGGAATCAAAGTCGTCGATTTGATCGAGCCGTACCTCAAGGGCGGAAAGATTGGACTGTTCGGCGGCGCCGGCGTCGGCAAGACCGTTCTGATTATGGAATTGATTCACAACGTCGCGATGAAACACGGCGGCGTTTCGGTATTCGCCGGCGTGGGCGAACGAACTCGTGAAGGCAACGACCTCTGGCTCGAAATGTCCGAAGGCGGCGTCATCGTCCCCGGCAATTCAGAAAAATCGCGCGCCGCTCTGATCTACGGACAGATGACGGAGCCACCCGGCTCGCGTCTGCGGGTAGGCCTGACGGGTCTCACCGTCGCCGAATATTTCCGCGACGAAGAGCACCTCGACGTTCTGCTCTTCATCGACAATATTTTCCGCTTCGTGCAGGCAGGTTCTGAAGTTTCGGCGCTCCTCGGCCGCATGCCGAGCGCCGTCGGTTACCAGCCAAACCTCAATACCGAAATCGGCGAATTGCAGGAACGCATCACTTCCACGAAATCCGGTTCGATCACATCGGTGCAAGCGATTTATGTGCCTGCCGACGACTACACCGATCCCGCTCCGGCCGCGACGTTCGCGCACCTCGACGCAACCACGAACCTCAGCCGTCAGATCGTCGAACGCGGCATTTATCCCGCCGTCGATCCGCTGGCCAGCTATTCCCGCATTCTCGACCCGCGCATCGTCGGACAAGAGCACTATACCGTGGCGCGCGCCGTGAAATCGATTTTGCAGCGCTACAAAGACCTGCAGGACATCATCGCGATTCTCGGCATCGAAGAACTTTCGGACGAAGACAAGCGTACCGTTGCTCGCGCGCGTAAGATCGAACGCTTCTTGTCGCAGCCGATGTTCGTCGCGGCGCAGTTCACCGGTCTCGAAGGCAAGTACGTCAAGATCGAAGACACGGTTCGTAGCTTCAAGGAAATCGTCGAAGGCAAGTACGATGATGTTCCGGAGCAGGCGTTCTACATGGTCGGCACGATCGAGGAAGCGCTCGAAAAGGCCGAGAAGATGAAAGCGAACGCGTAGTTCGCTTAGGACCCGTTTAGGAATTGATTGGGATTACTGAGAGAAAATGGCTGCTGACTCCATTGAGTTGATCATCGTCACGCCGGAACGACAACTGCTCCGCGAGACCGTCACCGAAGTGACGCTTCCTGGCGCGGACGGCCAACTTGGCGTTCTGCCCGGCCACGCTCCGTTGATCACGGAACTCGGCATCGGTGAGTTGACGTACCGCTCGAAGGGCGGCTCGCAGTCCGATCCGATCGCGATCATCAGCGGTTTCGCGGAAGTTTTGGGCGAGCGCGTCACTGTGCTTGCTGAAACTGCGGAGCGCGCCGGCGAGATCGACGTGGAACGAGCGGAGAAGGCGAAGAAGCGCGCCGAAGAGCGGCTCGCGACGGCTCAGAGCGATCCCAACATCGACTGGGGCCGCGCCGCGATCGCGTTGCAGCGTTCTCTCATCCGTATCCAGGTGGCGCGGCGCCAGCGCAGCGTTGCCGTTCCCGGCGCATAAATTCGCCATCTCCATGCATCGAACAAGGGCCTGATGGAAATCATCACGATGTACACCACGAACTGGTGTCCCGATTGCCGTCGCGTGAAATCATTTCTGACGCAGCGCGGTATTTCCTATCGCGAAATCAACATCGAAGAGGATGACGACGCGGAAGAAATCGTGATCAAAGCCAACAATGGCAAGCGGAAGGTGCCCACTCTGAAGGTCGGGGAACGCTACTTCGCGTGCAGTCCGTTTAATGCCGTGCAGTTGGCGAATGAGCTAAACGTTCCGCTCAATCCGTGAATCCCTAAATCACGCAGCCTGTTTAGTTCAGCGGCACACCGCGCGCCCAAACGTTCGTTATTTCCAACGCTTCATTCAACAAAACAATGTCCGCGTCAGCGCCCGTACGAAGCGCACCCTTCTTAAACTCCAGCCCCAGCAGCCTAGCAGGATTCGCAGTCAGCATGCGCACCGTGTCGCCCAGAGGCCATCCCATGCGCACGATATTTCGCAGCGCGCGATCGAGCGTCAACGTGCTGCCGGCCAGATTCCCTTCCGAATTGCGCGCCACGCCGTTGACGACCTTCACATCGAATTTGCCGAGGCTGTATTGCCCGTCCGGCATCCCCGTTGCAGAAATCCCGTCGCTCACCAAAATGACGCAGTTGACTCCCTTTGCCTGCAGCAAGACGCGCATCGCCGCTTCTTCAACATGCACTCCATCGGCGATCAACTCCGCGCTGACTTCTGGCGACGTGAGCACCGCTCCAATGACGCCGCTGTCGCGGTGCGAAAACGGCCGCATTGCGTTGTAGACGTGAACCGCGTGATGCGCGCCGTGCGCGATTGCCGCGCGTGCCTGCTCGTAGGTTGCATCTGTGTGCCCCATCGCTACGACGATCCCGGCGTTGCGCGCTGCGTCGATGCACGGCATCGCGCCCAGCAACTCCGGCGCGATCGTCAGGATGCGCGCCTTCCCTGCTGCGGCGGTCACCATGCGATCGAGAAGTTCCCGATTGGGCAGAGTCACCCACTCTTTGGGATGAACGCCACGCCGCACCGAACTGATAAATGGTCCCTCGTAGTGAATCCCCAGAACCTCGGCGCGTGGGTCTCCGCTTCGATGCTGATTCGTGATGAAACTCGCGATGCCTTCGACGCTGCGGACAATGTCGTCAGGAGCTGCCGTGACCGTGGTCGCCACCATTGACGTAGTTCCGCGTTTCGCCACAGTCCGCGCGACGGTGGACAGCGCCTCGTTGCTGCCCTCCATCACATCTCGGCCACCCGCGCCGTGAATGTGAACGTCGATGAACCCCGGGACCGCAATCTGATCGGTAGCTTTTATCTCGATTGCCCCCGCCGGAAGGCTTACATCCGCCCGCGCGCCGACCGCTTCGATCACACCATCGCATATCAGAATTCCGGCGTCCGAAATCTCAGCGGCGGGAGTGATTGCTTTCGCGGTGTGCAGAAGAATCGTCGTCATGGGCGCGACAACATCGTAGCGGAAATCCAATTTCTCCTCAAAATCAAAACACTCCCTGACCGGTAACAGAGGAAAGTTCCGCCGTTTCATAGACGTTCAGAAGGGCGACTGATGGATACAAAGGCTGTAAAGCGAGTCCAAAAAGAAAGGGAGGGCTCTCTCGAAGCCCTCCCTGGTGTGCTCTCAACGGTACGCGGGAAAGTCGTGCCTCCCGATTGGTCAGCGCCCGAGGATCTTACTGAGCCGTACCCGAAGCGCTTGCCGAGGCCGTTCCAGCCGACTTCGGTACGCTCAGGTAGCCCGACGCCGTAGTCTTGCTCACTTTGTTGACCACGAGCTCCAGAGCCGCCTTGCTGCCGCCGGTGTAGAAGAAAATCGGCTCGTTTACCGAGCGGTTCTTCTTCTCAAAGCTCTTGTCGTCGGCCAGCACGTTGATCGTGTACTGATTCTTCTTCGTGTTGACGTCCTTGAGCTCGACCATGATCGAACCAACGCGCTCCGCGCCGTTCTTCCGGGTGACGCTGAATTCGTAGTAGTCGCGCTGGCCCATGCGGCGAAGCTGATCGATTTCGTCGTGGTTGCGCGCGATCAGTGTGCCCATTTCGCTGCGCGCCATCTGGAGATTGTTCTTCGTTGCATCGAGGTCCGTCTTTACGCCGTCCACGTCGCCGCCCAGCTTGTTGACATCATCGGCATTAGCCTTTGTCGCGAGCTGCGTGTTGACCGAGGTCTCGAGGCCGTTCAGCTTCTTGTCGACTTCCACGCTGGTCGCCTTGTTGGCCTTGCGAGCCGAAACCAGCTGCGTCTGCGTCAGGTTCAGCTTGTCGGTCACGACCTTGAGGTCGCTCTCGAGCTGCTGATTGATCTCTTCTTCTTTGGCCAGCCGCTGTTGGATCGCGTCGCTCGACTGCTTCACCGACGCCGTGGTCGCCTCTTGAATTCCTTGTGCCTTATTCATGGCGCTCCAACCAAGTCCCACGCCAACGAGTGATACTCCACCCAGGAGTGCAACCGCCAGACCCACCCAACGTGGGGTCTCCGCGGTCGAGTGCTGAATAGGTTCCTGAAATTCGCTCATGGACTTCGTCTCCTTTGGCGGTTTCCCGCCACGCGTTCCTTAAAGGAGCATCTGCTACACCAAATGCCCTATGTGCTGTGGAAATATGCTAATCCCAGTACTATAACGAGTTTAGGAGGCTGCTACGACAAGTCCGGGCGCCCCTATTAAAGTACTAGTACCAGTAAAGATTACCACCCGATTCATGGGACGAGCACTTTTGCTGGAGTACGGCTTTAGACACGCGGAAAACGCCCCTTTTAGAGCACAAAAGCAGAACGGGCTGTGCGTTTTCTGTGCACAGCCCAAATAACTCATTTGTCGCAGGTTACGGTGCCCGTTTAGGCGGCCGTGCGTTCGGTTTCGCTTTCGGGGGCTCGCGTTGGCCCGAAGTAGCGGTCTAGCGTGGAGTTAGCAGCGTCGAAAACGAGGTGGCAATCGCGGCATTCAGATAGATGGCGCTCGATCTCGCTCTCAACCGAAGGGGACAGTTTTCGCTCTAAGTACCAGCAAATCAAGTGGATTGTGTCCTTACAGCTCATTGTTCCCCGTATCTGGACATCGCCCCGGCCTATTTCACCAGCACCCTTTCATGGTGCATTTGCTCGTCCAAAGGCTGTACGACCGGACAGTTTTTGTAACAACCGTGTAATCAATCAGTTCTAGCCAATGGGTCCTAATTTCCGCCGGAGCTGGGCCGTGTAGAAGAGGGAATCTTTACACGAGCAATCGCAGGGAAGGCTTGGTGGTAGCGCGTCTTCAGTCCCTCCGTCAACGCTTCGCGGTCGTCCCAAGCGATTCCGCGCGCTTGCCGGTCTTCTTAAGAACCGTTTCGAGGATGTCGAGCTCTTTTGGGCTGGCGTCGGAAAACATTTTGGCGATTTCCGCGGCGTGCTTTCGGAAGATCGGGCCAATCAAGTCCTCGCCGGCCTTGGTTAACGCGACCATTCGCACTCTTCGATCCGCCGCGCTTTCGACGCGGCTCACCAGCCCTCTTTCCAGCAGGCGATCGACCGCCACACTGATCGAGCCCGGAGTCAGGTTGACTTTCGGTCCGATCGTATTTACCGGCAGCGGACCCTTGTGCAGCAAAGCCTCGAGAATTCGGAAGTCCGTGTTCGAGATCCCCGTTTCCTCGATTCCTCGAAGCAAATAGTCAGCAGCCGCCTCGTGAGCTTTTCTCCAAACGAGCCAGCAGTGCGTCGGATCGGCGGGTTTGTTTCCCATGACCGTCCAATCCTGAGCTATTTCAAAATAGTTGTCCATCAAATGTATCGATATAAATATAGTTTGCATCAATATAAGCCGCGCCTGGGCTAGCGAGCCGGGGCCACGAGGAGATGAAACATGAAGATCGCTTCCACGATCTCGCGGTACTTGTTGGGTTTGATTTTTCTGACGTTCGGGCTGAACGGATTCCTTAACTTTATTCACATGCCTCCGCCTACCGGCGTGGCGGCTCAGTTTTTCGGGGCACTGTTCGTGTCCCGATTATACGTAGTGATTTTCGCCTTCCAGATCCTGCCCGCAATCTTGTTGCTCGCCAATCGTTACGTGCCCTTGGCGCTTACGATTCTGGCAGCCGTCATCGTCAACATTCTTTCTTTCCACATTCTGATGGCCCCTGCCGGTTTGCCGCTCGCCTTGCTCGTGACTGTGTTGTGGGTCGTGGTCTTCATCGACGTGCGCCAGGCCTTCTCCGGATTGTTCCTGTCGCGCCTGCAGCCGAGGCCCTAACCTGACTCATGTCCAACAACATCGCAACTTGTTAACGCGCAATCTTCAGGACGTCTTCTTTGAAAACGATCCAGGGCGCCGCCGCACGGCCATCGACGAACTCTTCACCGAAGACTGTGTGTTCTACGACCCCACCGAGGGAGTGTACCGTGGCCGCGCCGAGATCGGGCGCATCGCGGGAATCATCAGGGCGACTCACCCCGATTTTCGCTATCAGCCAATCAGTGAGCCCGAGGAATCGGGAAATGGCGGACGAATCCGATGGATCGGGTCGCCCCGGTGAAGCGCCCGCCTACGCTGGCACGGATTTCATCATCGTGCGCGACGGTCGCATCGCCGCGATCTGTCTCTTCTTCGACAAGCCACCCTGAGACCGACCCTATGTATATGACTATCAGCGGCTGGGCACAATCGTCATGCGGCGAAGGGCTTCGATGCGCTCTTCTAGTGGAGGATGCGTGCTGAAAAGCGAGGACATGCCGCCAGTGCCGAAGAGCGGCTTGACGATGCAAAGGGCTGCGGTTGCCGGAGCCATCGATGTCGTGGGAATTTGCTGATTGTATGCGCCCAGCTTCTGCAGTGCGCTGATCAGGCCGTAAGGTTGACCGACCATGCGCGCGCCGGTTTCGTCGGCGGAATATTCTCGCGTGCGCGAAAGAAAGAGTTGCAGCAGCAGGGCCGCGAACGGCGCCAAAATCATCATCGCGATGGCTGCGAACGCGCCACCGCCTTCTTCGCGATCGTCGTCGCGGCCACCGTAGCCACCGAAAATCATGCCCCAGTGCGCCATGTGGGCCATGTATGTAATTGCGCCGGCAAGCGTTGCCGCGATTGAAGTCGTCAGAATGTCGTAGTTGCGAACGTGCGACAGTTCATGCGCGATGACGCCTTCGAGCTCATCGTCGTTCATCAGATTGAGCAATCCTTCTGTGACCGCAACCGAAGCATGATGTGGATTGCGTCCCGTCGCGAACGCGTTCGGCGCCTCTTCCGGAATTACATAGAGCTTCGGCACAGGCAGATTCGCCTTAGCCGCCAGGCGCTCCATCACTTCATACAAGCGCGGAAGCTGCTCGCGTGTAACGGGCTGCGCGCCGCTCGTCTTCAGCGCGATCTTGTCCGAGAAGAAATACGAAATCCCGTTCATCACGACCGCGAAGATCAGTGCGATCTCCATGCCGCGTTGGCCGGCTAACGCTCCGCCGGCAACGACGAGCAAGACGCTCATCACAATCAACAGCAATCCAGTGCGAAAAATCCTCATAGGGTTACCGACTCGCTCTCGCATCCGACTGCTTCGATTTAACTGCCAATTCTAACCGTGCGCCGCTTTAACTTCTTTAACACGCATTCACCGTGGAGAGTCGCAGTCAATCAGCCCCCGCAGTGTGATACGGCCTGGCACGTCACGAAGTAACCGCCGCAGCCGCAGGCTTATTCGCCGCGATCGACTCGAACTTCATCGCTTCTTTCTTTCCGTCGCGATCCACTCGGATGTGCTCGCCCGGCAGAACCTTGCCTTCCAGAATCTGCAGCGCGAGCGGATCCTGAATCATGCGCTGAATCGTACGCCGCAACGGACGCGCGCCAAACGCAGGGTCGTATCCTTCGCTCACAAGCAACGCCTTCGCCGCGGCAGTCAGCTCCAACGTGATCTTCCGTTCTTCGAGCAATTTCTCGACGCCCTTTAGCAACATCGTCACGATATTCTCAAGCTGCGCTTTGCCGAGCGGATTGAAGATCACGATCTCGTCGATGCGGTTGATGAACTCCGGCCGAAACGCCGCGCGCAACGCTTCGAGCGCTTCCTTCCGCGCCCGCTCCGGATCCTTGTCCGACAGCTCAAAGATGGCGGTCGAGCCAACGTTGCTCGTCATCACCAAAACCGTGTTGCGGAAATCGACCGTGCGCCCCTTCCCGTCGGTCAGACGCCCGTCCTCCAAAATCTGGAGCAACACGTTGAACACATCGGGATGCGCCTTCTCGATTTCGTCGAACAACACGACTGAATATGGATGTCGCCGTACTTGTTCCGTCAACTGGCCGCCCTCTTCGTAGCCAACGTAGCCCGGAGGTGCGCCGATCAGCCGCGAAACGCTGTGCTTCTCCATGTATTCCGACATGTCGATGCGAATCATCAGCTTTTCGTCATCGAACAAGAACTCCGCCAGCGCTCGCGCCAACTCGGTTTTGCCGACACCCGTGGGACCGAGAAAGATGAATGATCCGATCGGCCGCTTCGTGTCCGACAATCCGGCTCTGCTGCGCCGCACTGCGTTCGACACGCGCGCCAACGCGTCTTCCTGCCCAACCACGCGATCACGCAACCGCGATTCCATCTTTACAAGCTTCTGCGCTTCGCCTTCAAGCAGTCGGCCCGCCGGGATTCCCGTCCACTTGCTGACCAGCTTCGCGATGTCTTCTTCATCGACTTCTTCCTTCAGCATCGGTGCGTCTTTTTGCATCTTCGCAAAACGCTCTTCGGCCTGTTTCAGATCACGCTCCGCCGCAGCAATTCTGCCGTAGCGAATCTCTGCCACCTTCGCGAGTTCGCCGGCGCGCTCATAGCGCTGCGCTTCCGCGTGAAGCTGCTCAATCTGCGCCTTCAGTTTGCGAATATTGCCGATGGCATCTTTCTCCGCCTGCCATCGTGCCTTCCGCGCGCTCGAATCTTCTTTCAGCTTCGCCAATTCTTTCTCAATCTGTTGCCGGCGCTCTTTCGAGTGCGAATCCTTCTCCTTCAGCAGCGCCTGCCGTTCGATTTCAAGCTGCATGATGCGCCGTTCGATCTCGTCGATTTCTTCCGGCAGCGAATCGATCTGCATGCGCAGGCTCGCCGCGGCCTCGTCGATCAAGTCGATCGCCTTGTCTGGCAAAAACCGATCCGAAATGTAGCGATGCGAAAGCGTCGCAGCAGCAAGAATCGCCGCGTCTTTGATGCGCACACCGTGGTGAATCTCGTAGCGCTCTTTCAATCCGCGCAATATCGAGATCGTATCCTCGACGCTCGGCTCGCTCACCAGCACGGGCTGGAACCTACGTTCGAGTGCGGGATCCTTCTCGATATATTTCTTGTATTCGTTCAGCGTCGTCGCGCCGATCGCTCGCAGTTCACCTCGCGCCAGCGCCGGCTTCAAAATATTGGAAGCGTCCATCGACCCCTCGGCCGCGCCGGCACCAACCAGCGTGTGCAGCTCGTCGATGAACAGAATGATCTGCCCGTCCGCTTCGGAAATGTCCTTCAGCACCGCTTTGAGCCGCTCTTCAAATTCGCCGCGAAACTTTGCGCCCGCGACCAATGCCGCAAGGTCAAGCGCAACGAGCCTCTTCGTCTTCAACACATCCGGCACATCACCCGAAACAATCCGCTGCGCCAACCCTTCGACGATCGCCGTCTTGCCGACGCCTGGTTCGCCAATCAGCACCGGATTGTTTTTCGTGCGCCGCGCCAGAATCTGCATCACACGCCGAATTTCTTCGTCACGCCCGATCACCGGATCGAGCTTCGACTTCCGCGCGAGCTCCGTCAGATCGCGCGCGTATTTCTCCAACGCTGCGTAAGTCGCCTCTGGATTCTGCGATGTGACGCGTTGATTCCCGCGCAAGCCCGTAAGCGCCTGCAAAATCGCTTCGTGCGAGGCACCCTGTTTCTTCAGCAGTTGTCCCGCGGGATCGCGATCCTGCCCGGCAATCGCCAAGAACATGTGCTCGGTCGAGACGTACTCGTCCTTAAAATTCTCAGCTTCCTTAAATGCGCGCTCGAGCACATCATTCAGCGCGCGGCTCATATTCTGCTGCGCGAATCCCGTTACGCGCGGCAAGCGGCCGACCTCGCGCTGAAGTTCCTGGTTCAGCAATTCCGAACGAATTCCAAGTCGCGCCAAAAGCGGCGACACAACTCCGTCCACTTGCGCGACCAGTGCCGATAGCAAATGCACCGGCTCGATCGCCTGGTTTTCGTGAGCCGCGGCAATGTCCTGCGCGCTTTGCAAGGCTTCCTGAGCCTTGACTGTCATTTTCTCAAATCGAAGCATGTTTCTTTTCCTTCAGTTCTCGAATCTTTCGTTCTCGAATTTCTCGTTCTCAAATCTCGCACCCGGCGCCGATCGCCAGGCTTTCGTATCTTGCTCTCAGTTTCGATGACCGCCCCGTAAAAAAGGGGCCGACGAATTTCGCCGGCCCCTCTCATTTTCCTTCACCCTGCTGAGGGGCAGCGGGTGTTACTTCGTGCCAGCCACCGCAGCAGCAGCCGCTGGAGCGCCAGCAGGCGTTCCAACCGTCACTTTGATCTGCTTCGGCTTGGCTTCCTCGCGCTTCGGGACGTTCAGGGTCAAGACGCCGTTCTGGTAGTCGGCCTTGATTCCGTCCGGATTCACGGTGTTCGCCAGCGAGAAGCTGCGGCTAAACGAGCCATACGCACGCTCGACGCGCAGGTAATTGTCTTCGTTCACCTTCTTCTCAAAGCGGCGTTCGCCGCGGATCGTCACGATGTTGTTCTCCACGCGAATGTCCAGGTCCTTCGCTTCGACGCCCGGCAGGTCGGCCTTGACGACGAGTTCGTGCTCGTTCTCATGGATATCGACCGCAGGCGCCCAAGTCGTCAGGTTTGATTCCTGGCTGGTGGTGCGCTCAAAAGCGTCGTTGAACAAGCGATTGATCTGGTCCTGCAAAGTGGCTTGGCCACGGAAAGCGGTAAGTGTCTTCATTGGTTCTGTTTTCCTCTCACTCGTAACTGACTACGCTATAATAATATAATATGAGCGCACTACTGTCAAGTACGATTTCCATTCGAGCCCAAAGTAGACCCACCTCCCTCTATTTTTCTAAGCAATTGATTGTAGGGCAGTTATCCAGAATACCGTGCAAAGATGTGATTCTACGGCAGTTACGCTCA
>Ga0307476_10001765_pt1 | contig 13124 bp, 23 predicted proteins | sample atmos_gasesECM2C_2_FD_203314 | JGI IMG/M metagenome (GOLD analysis project Ga0307476, IMG submission 203314) | Hardwood forest soil microbial communities from Morgan-Monroe State Forest, Indiana, United States - atmos_gasesECM2C_05 | ecosystem: Environmental > Terrestrial > Soil > Temperate... | reverse complement strand
GTACCGCTGCGGGGCCTGCCTAAAGGTTGACCATCACGACCCACATCGCGGCCTCTGACCCGCCCGCCCTCCGGCCTCGCCTCCCTCTAGCGCGCCGGCCGCGCCGCGGTCCAGCCCAAGGGGGTACCCCGCCCCGAAAGAGGGCCGCTCACGCGACCCCGAAAATAGCCAACTATTTTTGTCTCGGGCTAGATTATTTTTCTTGCGCTTGCAGTTTTTCTGGCGTAAGGTTTTTCGCATGGGAGCAAAGAGAAGTTGGCCAACGAAGTACGTGGTTGACGAGGCCACGGGATGCTGGATGTGGACGGGGTGGATGGAGAATGGGTACGGGGCGATATGTTTCTGGAGTCGGGATGAAGATGGGGAGTTAAGAAAAAGGAGGATACCGGCGCATAAGGTTTTCTGGCAGGAAAAGAATGGTCCGGTCCCGGCAGGTTACGATCTTCACCACAAGTGTCGCAGGCCTCTTTGTGTAAATCCTGACCATCTTGAGCCGTTGACAGCATCGGACCATCAGGAGCTACATGGTAGACGGAAATTGACGGCAGATTTGGTCCTCCAGTTGCGCACCGACAGATCGGACGGGATGACGTTTCCGGCGTTGGGTAAGAAGTACGGGATACGCGGAGATCACGCACAGGCTATTGTGTACGGCGAGTGCTGGAAGAATGTAGGGATGGTGGCATAAAAATTTTTCGAATTGCACCGACCCCAAGGCCGGTTTTTGACTTCGATTTCCGGAGGAAAGATGGCCCACAAGAAGTGGACGACACAGCAAGAGAAGTTCCGGAAGACGGCGGTGGAGTTGGCTAAGGAAGCGCTCGAGCACGCGATTGAGTGGATCGACCACAACGAAACCGGCTGGGCCACCGTCGAAGCCTGCAAAGCACCGATAGAGTGGTGGGCGACGCCTAACGGCAAAAAGATTCCAATGGACCACGGCACAGCGAATCCCCACTGGGCCAGTTGCCCGAACGCCGCGGACTTCCGCCGAGAGAAAACCGGACGCAGCGCGCACGAAACCCTGAGCGAGTAAACTGATTCTATGGCTGATGCCGGATACATCATGTGCGTTCTCTGGGGCGAGCAGAGCGTGGCCTCGGTCCAGATGACGTGCTGCAAGTGTCTCCGCCCGGTTGCTCTGGACAAAAAGAATAGCCAATCGGTAGATAGCCGCGGTCTAAAACCTGTGTGCATGTCGTGTGTTGCGAAGATGAAAGGCGGGTGGGAGTACGCCGGATCTCTTGTCGGTGGCGAAGAGATTCATAACTGGGACGAAGCGACGCTCAAGGCCGCGATTATGAAAGCGCAATATCAGCGCAGGAACTAGCAATGGCTGTGACTCTCTATCGCTGTTCGAAATGCCGTGGGGTTTTCAACTCCGTTTGGGATACGGCTAGCGGCCGGTTGTGTCGAGACTGTAAGTTACAAACTCTCGGCTATCAGCCGGAGGGTGGGAAGCCAGCGGGTGAGCAGGTGAAGATTGTGGAGGACATCATGGGCGGAGGAAGTCTAGGAGCGGCGATCGGCGGAAATATCGGTGACGCGCAGAACGTTTTCGAGCAGCGGCAGAAGCAGGTAGTCGAACTGCAGCAAGCCGCACTGTCGAACTCGCTGGCCGGCCTCATGCAATCTGGCGCAACCGCGGCCGTCTCTGGCGGTTCTGAGATTCGGTCGCCGTTACAGTACGCCGACTCAAGTATTCGACCGGGTGCATTGTTTCAGTTCCGTGACGGCACGATACGTACGGTTACACAAGTATCGAGGCTGGACAGTGAACGCATTATGATCGTCGATAACCTTGGCGAGATAACTGTGAGGGATCTGGCTCTTCAATTTGCAACTGCGGCGCGAGTCACTCCATCTCCCAAGCCAGAGCCGGAATCCTCTCCGCACGATGCGATCTTGAAACCGTCGCGGAAGCTGAAACTCGCGGCTGAATAATTAACTTGCAAGCGGAGCGGTCTTGCGCTAGGATGCCTCTCGTGATCTCGGAAATTATGCGAACTGAGTGGTACGACACGATGGAGTCGATAACCGAGCGAGCCCTAGAACTCGCGAGTAAAACTGGTTATCCGCAACGGTTCGAGTTCAATCGTAAACTATTTGAGGCTACGCCATCGCCGGATGGACTTGGAGTAATTACGCTGTTGATGGAGCGAGTGGAGGAGGGACAATTGGGCGGAAACTACAACGAGTTCCCATGGCAAGATAAAGGAAGAAGCTCGTGGGAATCGAAGCGCGAGCGAGCGGAAATGGAAGCCGACCGCCGAGCGGCGGAGTACGCGAAGATTGAGATGATGAAGGCTGCCGCGCAGTTGAAGGAAGAGGCAATCCGAGAAGCGCAGCGTCGGTCTGGTGTATTTATGACGAAGCCACGGAGTGCTGGAGTAACAGCTTCAAGCGTGATTCAGTTGTCCGAAGCGGCGCAGTGGAATATAGTGACGCCGGCGCAGCAGGAGACGATGGATCTGCTGACAGGTTCAATCCCGACCTTTCAGGCCGTGGAATCTACCGCTGTGGGAAGAGACGGTTTCCAAATGTACCCCGGAAAGGTGTTCTGGTCTGGTCCGGCAACCGAGTGGCCCTCGCAGTCAACGATTAGCGCGGGAGAGTTGCTGGAACGCCTTCAGACTATCGAACGCGTTCTCGGTCGTCACTTGCGTGAGCAGTTGGCGGCGGCTCCGAGTATGGGATCGGTGTATGCGCAGGGCCCGGGGTATGCAGTGACGGCCATGGAAATCCGTCAGGTAGTCCAAGCCTTGGACTTGGTAGCGGGAGTTCCGACGCAGTTCATGCCGCAGCCGTGGGGTATCGGGGTTGAGGCCGACTTCACGGCCGAATCGGAGGATGGCGAGAAGATCGTGCTCTCGAAGGACGGTGACCGGTTCGATAGCGGTGTGCTGTTTGATCCGTCGAACCGGCCGATTCGGAAATTCAAGTTGAAGGAGCTGGCGGCATGAAATTCTCAGAGCAGGTTGTGCTCGGCAGCACGCTAGTAAAGTTCAACTCGCTTACCTTTCTCCAACATGGTTGCGGATGTCTCATTGGGATGGCGGGAGCGGCTTGCGGAGAAGTTATGTTCGATAGCCCAGAGGGGCATCTACGAATGCGAGAGATGTTTCCGTGGCTCTTTACTAACCGCACCGCGCGATGCCCGGTTTGCCAATGCCCTCACGTCAACTACGCGGCTTCAGTTTCCTGCGTCGCGCATCACGTCGAAGAAGCGGACTGGACTTTTGAGCAGGCTCTGACCTACATCCGCTCCATCGAGCCGCAAGACGAAGTGGATCCCCCAGACATCATAGTCCCGGTCTGGAACCGCTATCACGGAGTCAAAGCGTGAGCGCAGCCGCGGCGGTCCCCGGCCTTGAGCGCGGCGCGTTCGAGCGCCTTGTAGCCATGCTGGACGAATGTAGCCGGGAACAATTGGAAAGCATTCGCGAATTAGTCACCGGGGCTCTGATCAACTATCCGACAAAAGAAGAAGAGGGAGACATGCCGAAGCGAGTCGAGGAGTTTGAAGGCAGGTCGATGCAAATGGCAATGGAAATCTGGGACGCAATGAAAGGCGAATCAGATCCGGCAGCCGCAGAACTCCCAGACGAGACTCTGGCACGGATTGTCGGCTTCGCGAAAGAGATTCGGAACCGCACGATTGAGGACTTGGCGGCTGCGGTCGACAAGGCTTACTCGAAGTTTACCCAGACGGTTGTGGCTGATATTCGTAAGCAAAAAGAATAAAACTTTCAACCGAAGGCGACTCGTGCTACGTTGCCAGTGGAGCCCCGAGAGTAGGTTCACATGTTACTTTGGTTCTCGCAAATCCTCCAATATTTGAAGCAGATCATCATGCAGCAGGAACAACTGTCGGGTCAGGTGACCGAGCTACAAAACCAAGTCACTGATTTACAGAAGGCTCAGGCCGCGTGTTGCAAAGCTCAGACGGAATTGTTAGAGAAGATCATTACGATCCTGACGACTCCGCCTCCCCCACCACAACCAGCCGGATTTTCGGCTGTACTGACCAAAGGAGAATAGAAATGGCAACAAAGAAAGCATCTGCCGTAGCACCGTCGATCACAGTCAACGACGACGGAACCCTCAGCCTCAACATTGGTTTCACCGACGAAGACGGTCTGCCGATTACCACTCTGACTACTTGGCCGTCTGCCGTCTCATTTCCGACCGTAGCGTTCTCTGACGCTACGCCTGGACCTTCGTCCCTCACCTACACTCCCGCGGCTACGCCGGCTGTGAGCACCGCTGTTCCGGGAGCGTTCGTTGCGGGCGCGATTGTTCCGACCACTCCAATCCCGAGCCCGTTGCCGACTGGCTACGGCCAGAACGTCGATGTGCAGGTGAGCATTGCCAGCGGACTGACTGGACAAACCGCTGCGATCACCGAGGATGCGGGCACGGTAACGATTACCGCCGATGCCTCCAAGCCGAGCGGCTTTTCTTCGGTCGTTACCGCTCCCTAGTGGTTGACGTCCGACGCAATACGTGCAGGTCGTGCACTTGAAAAATTAGCGGGCCGTTCGAAAGGGCGGCTCGTTCTTTGATCCCCTATGCCAATACCCTGTGATCCGTGCCTCGCTCGCAGTCGTGTTTCCGAAGCAATCCACACCGTCGCCGGAGAGAACTGGTGCGACAACTGCTTTCGCGGAATCGACGGTTCTCTGAAGCGCTGCAAGATTTGTGATAAGGTTCTCCTCGAAACCAATCGCTCTATGATCTGTCGACAGTGCCACAACTCGGGCGCTGAATACCGTTGGATGAAAGCCCAAAATGGAAATCAAACAACTGCCGAACCCGGCACCGCTCGTTCTGTGGGATCGTAGTCTGCGTGAAAAGCCGTGCGCCCGGGTAACGGTTTTCGATGCTGCCCTAGCAGCCTTCGCGGACGTTCTAAAGTCGACGTGCTACTACCATCACGGCTGTGGCCTTGCGGCGCCACAGATTGGAGACTTCCGGCAGATCGCGCTCGTGCACTATCCAGAAGATACGGAGCCGTTCGTGATGGTGAACCCGGTGATTGACGAGATCAATTCTAAGGGGGAGCAGAGCGACGTTGAAAGCTGCCTGTCGATCCCCGGCGCATTCGCAAGCGGTGAACGCTGCCGAAATATAGCGCGGGTGCGGCGCTGCATGAACGTCGTGTATTCGTACCAGGACCTGACTGGACGTAGGATTGAAGCGGAAGCCAGCGGAATGCTAGCGCGGATCATATCGCACGAATGCGATCATCTCGTAGGCTGGTTTTTCACGGACAGGATTGGAGACGCTTCGCGGTCGATTGTGATGCGAAACTTCAGGAACTTCGTAGGAATTTTAGACAAGAGTTGACCAGAAAGCCGTAGCTCCTTCGTTGGCATAGATACTCCTAGCTTCATCGTTCGGTGCGTCAACGGGATACGGATTTGTATATTGAAGATGCGGCCAGTCTGGAAGGTGGATAAACGAAGCTCCGCTGGTGAGGCCGAGAGACTGGCCGACAGCGATCATTCGGGCGTATCCGGGATGGTTAATATTCCAATCCGGAACGAACTCTCCTGCCGGAGTGCCTGCGGTATTAGGGGCGAGGTCGACGGCGCAGCCTAAACAGTGCCAGCTTTCTCCGCCTCGGGCATTCGTGACGATCTCGCCGGGGGCGGTTCTGCCCTGAGCGTACAGGGCGTCCTGTTCTTGCCAAGACCGGAACCCTTGGGTGACGCGGTAGGTGAATCCTTCCGGTTCGAGCATGGTGGCGAGTTGGTGAATCTTGTCAGCAAGGCCGGACCAGACTAAAGATAAGCGTGCTTCTGAAATGGCATCCATGCGGGAATGATACCGCCAGAGGATAGCAGTTGACAGCGTAAAGTTTGAGAGTAGTATTGCCGCTTCGTTTCTTTGGTGCTTCGGGGTCGGTCTGTCGTGATATTCTTCCCCAGAGCTTCGCAACACAGAAAGCCGCGGTCGGCCAAGGCTGCGGCTTTCCCCACCGCTTGCAGCAAAAACTCTTTTAGATTAGAGTCTCCCTCATGGCAATCAAGACAACGGTCTGTGGCCAGTCAGGACACGAAATCGACGCGATCGTCGTCGGTGAGACCCAAATCCCCGGCAGAGAAGTTTGGGCAAAGAAGTTCGAAGTGCTCTGCATCAAGTGCGGCACGAGCCTTGAGGACATCCGCAAAGAAGGCAAGTCGCGGTCTGGAACTCCGCGCTCTGCACGGAAGCCGAAACTGCCAGATGTTAAACCCGTTGCAAACGAAGAGGAGATTCGCATATGACAACCGCAGTGCAAGAGCCAGTAAAGAAAACCGCAAAGATTCCGCCTCTGGCCCCATGGATAGCGCCATCGCTTGGCTGCCCAAATAAAGGGTGCGGTGCCATTCTTCTGCCGAAGTTGGCGGACAACCCAAAGGGCGGCGAGAAGGAATTGCGCTACGACTGCACGAACTGTAGGTACAGCTTTTATTCCAGTTTGATTCACGCCAATGGATCGTACAAGCCTTTGGGCGAAGCCAATAAGAAGTTGCCGGAGATTTTTGAGAAGAGCACAGCCGTCTGAGATTTAAGTTGCGGTACGGCGTGTCGGGCTGCGTTGCGGTCAGGTGGGTTTTGGCAGGCTGGGTTATGTTATGGCGTGGCATGGAAGTTTCATGTCGGAGGAAAAGATGGACAGCTGCCCATGGTGTGAACTGGAATACGAACTGACGCCGGAAACCGAGAAGGCACATTTGGCGGTCTGTCCGGTTTTCCAGACGCTTCCGGTGGCTGCAGTGAAGGACGGAAAGACCTTCGTGGCTCTGCCGGGATATCCCGACATCTTGTGTGAGCGGGGAAGGATTCAGTGAGCGAACATCGCGACGTGCACCACCACGAAAGCCCCCACGACGCCCTGATCAAAGCGCTGGAAAAAGTTGAGGACATGGAAAATGTTCTGGTTATCTACGAAGGAAAGTCGGGAATAGCGGCCGGTAGTTTCGACAGAGACCTTACTGTAGAGCGGTCGCTCTGGTTGGTTGAGATGTTCAAATACTGGCTTATGTCGAGCACGGTTATTTCAAAGGACGGCGAGTGATGGCAATTCTCGATAATCTCGGTCGTGAAATCAAAGAAGGCGATCTGGTAGTGTTTACCAACGGAGAAGTCAACGCATTCCAAGTCGTCGTACTAAAGGAGCCGTCGCTGCTGGGAGTCAACCCGCAGCAGGTTCCAGTGGGTGAGTTGACGGTAGCGTGCCAGTTTTCTAAGGCTCTGGCTAACCCAGGTAGGCAGCCGCACCTTATGTTGCAGGATGTGCTGCTTGTTCATCGAAACGTTCCCGAGGCTGTCGATCCAGCTAGCGATAAAGTTCAGTAACGAGTGTGTCGTGGCATGGCCTGTTAAGGTGAGGCTGGTCATGGCATGGCGTGGTATGGCAAGTCAAGGCGCGGCAAGTCAAGGTGAGGGAGCATGAACGTTTTGGAAATCGTAGTAGCGGGACTAGCGTTCGTGTTCATAGGGGCGGCTCTGGCCGCCCTTACTTTTTTCTGTGTCTACATGCTGCGAATGATGAGCGCCCTGGAGAAAGCCGCGAAGGAAGTGGTTGCGGCCGTGGCCGTGGTTGGGAAGATGGAGTCGATACTAGAGAAGAGTTTTGGCGAAGGCTCTCCCACGGCGCGCGCTGCAAAATCAGTCGGCTCACTGAGCGAGAACTTGCCAATGCTGATGGCCGGGATGAAGGGCTTCAGCGATACGATGTCAGTTTTCTTCAAAGCCGCGTTCAATGAGAAGGAAGTAGAGCGCGTTATTCCGAGTGCTCCGCCGGTGCAGGAGTTCACGGGGCAGATTCCGTATTCGGAAGCCGATGCAGCGCAGTATGAGCGCGCCCAAGCGGCGGCGCGAGAGCGAGTGGACCTGTCGAAAGAAGAACTAGCGACGATGAGAACAGAGTCTCCAAAGTCTGAGCCGGAACCAGAGGAGGCAGCATGATCGAAGACATAAAGACTAGTGAAGGCGTGGATAAGTTCATTGGAAATTTACGGTTGTGCTACGTTGGCCCTAACGGAGTTGCGGACGAGAAACGGTCTCCGGAGGGAGAGCGGGCCATTATCCTTTACGACGCTGCAGACGGCCAGAAGTTGTACCAAGCGATCAGTTTCGAAGGGGTCGACAGCACGACTTGCAATTTATTCTGGGCTAAGTTAACCAATATTCTTTGGAGCATTGAGCAAAAAAGAAAGCGGTTCTACGACGCTGATGGAAATTGGGTTAAAGTCCCCACCACTTGACGTAACTCCCCGCTTGTCCAATACTTGGACTCGATGCCTCGGACCAATGCCAGCCCGACTTCCCCGGTTTCTCTTCGGCGGTATCACCGCAGCACCGAACTGGGCGAAGCGATTCCTGAAATCGCGGCATCAGAAGGTGTAACTGAAGAAACCGTCCGGCAGTCAATCAACGCCGTCCGCCTGTACCGCACCCGACACAAAGTGGAATACGCGCACGAAGCGCTCGTTGCGGTTGTCCTCGACACTGCTCCGAAGGTGCAGCGGACATTAGACAAAGTTCTGACGGCTAAAACCGAGATCACGGAGAAGGTTGGCGGTAAGACTCGCGTACGCAAGGTGGATGACTTGTCGATGCAGTTACGCGGGGTTGAGATGGTCAAAGGCATTGTCCAGACCGTGCAGCCGCGGGGTCCGTCGACGGCAGTGCAGATCAACAATGCAAACCTGGCGCACACGAAGAGCGAGCGTGTGGCATCTGGAACGTACGTTGGCATGGAAGACATGCTGACGGAAATTATGAAGGAGCAGGAAGCGCAGCCGGCGCCAGAGCAGCGGCAGTTAACCGGAGCGAAGCTCGAGTCAGCACACGGGGAATACGAGGAAGTTGAACCCGTGGACGACTCAGATGAGTGATATTCCCCGCCGAGATCCTCTTATCAACCAAGCCATTGAGATTTTAGACCGCCATTGGAGGCGGTCGAAGTTCGACTACGCTATCGCCTTCAACACTCTCGGTTCGGTTGAGCGGCAGTTCATCAAGCAAGAACTAAAGAAGTGCGTCCTTTCACCTAGGTACTATCTCGAGAACTACCACACCATCCAGACTGAAGACGAAGGATTCAAAACCCTGTACCCGTTCTGGGACTCACAGGAAATCTTCTACAACGAAATCATGGAGATGGTCCGCGCCAACCGCCCGGTCAAGGTCGTCTGTCTCAAAGCGAGACAATTAGGTCTCTCGACCGTGAGTGAAGGCTTAATCTTTCATCGCACGATTTTCAACCGAGCGGTTAATGCTTTGATCGTTGCACAAGACCCCGGCCAATCCGCATACCTGTTCGACATGTTCACCCGCGCGTACGACAACCTACCGTGGTGGATGCAGCCAGAGAAGTTGTTCCGGTCGAAAGGCCGGTACATGGTGTTTGCGACCGACAAGCCGGATCGCGAAGGTTTGAACTCGCAGATCATGGTAGAAAGTGCTAACAAATTGTCGGGTGTTTCAGTCGGCAAAACAATAAGAGCAGGTCACTTAAGCGAGCTTTCGCAATGGGATGACCCGACGACACTTACGGAACAAATCTTTCCGACCATGAACGCGAAGGACGAACTCGCCATCATGGAATCCACGGCTCGCGGCCGGTCTGGAACCGGGAAATTCTGGTACGACTTCTGGAACAACTGCGTGAACAAATGGGGTGACGGACTCTGGGAGTGGAAGCCAATCTTCATTGAGTGGTTCCGGTGCAGCGTAAGTACGATCGACAAAAAGGCTTCGGTTGGCAAATACGCTCGGTCTACCGAAGGGGTTGAGTTCACTCCGACCGCCGACGAACTAGCGTTTCGCGGCAAGGTGATGAAAGATACCGCCGACCACTTCTTTATTCCGGACGAGATGCTGAAGTGGCGCCGGTACAAGATCGATGAGACGGTAGCGGCAACCGGGGATGCGTACGGCTTCCAGCAGGAGTATCCCGCAAACTGGATGGAGAGCTTCGTCAGCAGCGGGACGTGCGCGTTCCCGCGAGAGTTGCTGAACCGGATTATGACGACGGATTGCTGCGATCCGGACTGGGTTGGAGAGATCGAATACCATCACGACTCGCAAACGAAGTTCAAACTCTTCCTGCAGGATGTGCGCGAGAAGCGAAGGACGGACCCAACGTGGAAGATTCCATCAACGGACTACACTGGAGGTCGGCTACGCATCTGGGAAAAGCCGATGCCTGGGGAAGCGTATTACATTGGCGCGGACGTGGCGCACGGCATTGAAGGCCGAGATTACTCCTGTGCGGAGATTCTTAGGATAGGCCGCGGTGGAGCGCCGGATGAGCAGGTAGCGGAGTGGCACGGCTGGATCAGTCCCACACCGTTCGGAGATACCCTTGCGGCTTTGGGGTTCTATTACAACACCTGCGAAGTGTCGAGCGAAATCAATGACTGCGGGCAGAAGACGTACATGCAGTTATTCCGAATCTTAGGCTACCCGCAACTGTTTCGGTGGAAGCACTATGACCGCGTGAAAAATTTCTATTCAGACCTGATGGCGTGGCAGACCAATGTGAAGACAAGGCCGCTGCTGATTACGAATATGCGCGAGAGGCTAATGGATAACGTCATAAAACTTCATAGCTATAGCCTCTTGGACGAGATGTTCACGTTTGCCTCGGACGATGATGGCGGACGCTTCGAAGGGCAGGACAACCACGACGACAGCGTATTTGCCGCCATGATTTCCCTGTGGTGCGCGCACGATTCAGATTACGGTGAGCAAGCCGAGATGTCGGCTCCGGTTGGTTCCTCCGGATATTTTGTTGTAGATGGCCGAGGGCAGATCGTGGAACAATGCCACAAGAAGAATGACGACACCAAGCAATGGGAGCCGCTGGTTCGGGAAGAGGCGATGAGTTACCTGTCTCGGAACCCGAGTTGGTCAGTACGTCGACAGATGGCGCGGAAGGACCGAGCGAACACGGAATTTTCCCCGGTGCATGATCGGCCGGGCCTTCGTGCTACGATGCACTATGAAATGGGTATCCCGGCAGAACAAATCAGCGGTTCTTCGCTGATCGACGCGCAGGGAGATGATCCGATGAGCGACTGGCGTTCGTGGTAGCGGAGGATAGATGGCTATAAACCCAGTGACGAACCGCGAGATGCAACCCCTCACCTCAGTCTTCGGCGGAACAAAGAACACGCCGCGTGCGGTTTTCGAGCGCTCTCGCACGGAGAATGCCGGGACGGTGGTCGCGACTCGGGCAAACGATATGGCCATGGCGTGCCCGAAGTGCAAGGCCGCTGGCAACCCGGAGTCGCGCATGTTCTCTCGGGCCGACGCTGGCTACTATTGCTTGCAGGGCCACAAGTGGAACGACTACGACGACCTGATGGCTATGAACCCCGATAAGCTGGCGTTCAAGGGCATCGTGGCGCGGCAGGACGGCTGGGAGAAACTGCCGATCGACTTACCCGGCAGCGTGAAGTCAGACCTTGAAAAGAAGTTTGGCGACAAACTCCAGGCCACCGTCCGGGCGGTTCTGGAGACGCTAGCTCAGTCGAAGTGCCTGATGGTTCCAGAAGAAGACCTGAAGCGGTTGAACGACCACACCGGGATGGACCTAAAGAATTCCTCGCAGCTTGTTGGTGCGGTGTATTCGATGAAGCAGACCGCGACGAACGTGGAAGAGCAGAACCGGCTGATGAAAAACAACCGTGGCGGCGGTTCGCTGTCGCCAACGGCAATTGTGGTTGAACTTGGAGACTTGTGCGCGAAGGTGATTGCGAAAGCCGACGAGCGCGAGACGACGCCGGGGGAAGTGATCTGTACGGTTGTGGAGCAGTACGCGGCGAACGACTGGATGTAGGAGACTTCGTGAGACATCCGATCCACTCGCAGTATCCTGTCACCGACGAGGAGTATGCCGATCTGGAGAGTAGGCGCGAGAGGTTCGTAAAGGAAGTTGTGCAAAAGTACGGCAAGGTGGAGGAAAGCATGAGTGAAGGCGCGGTTCTCCGACTCAAGTGCTGTGTCAACACCGTGAAAACGGTGCACGGCCAAGAAGGAGAGCCATTTCAGCAAGAGCTTGCGTTGAGTGCGGTTTACAGCAACAAAGAGGGTTCCGCCAACGCGCAATGGTCCAAATGGACGCCATGTGCCAGTTTGACGATGACGGTTAGCAATCCAGCCGCCTTCAATAAACTGAAGCCAGGAGAGTTCGTGTACGTCGATCTCATCCCGTGCGACAAGGATAGCATTTAGTTATGGAGATGGATCGACGCGGGTTTCTGCGGATGTTCGGCGGGACGGTCGGTGGGGGACTGGTCGCCTCGGCAACCATGGCGGAAGCCGGGATGCTCTCCGAGTTTCTTTCGTGGCTGAAGCGGAAGCCCGCGTGGTCCTTCCCGAGAAAGCAACCCACGTATGCAGAAATTGATGCAGCAACGATGTGCTATATCGTCCCGGCTATGCCTGACATCGTGTTCAAGACATCTCCGCTTTTCATGAAACTACGGCAGGCTGGAACGACGACGATGACGCAAGCCCTCGTAAAGTACCGGATGTCGCAGGTGATCAAGGTAGCGTAAGCCATGCCAATGAGCATTGCCGATTACGCGGGGATGGGCCAGCGGGGTTCGTTCTCGCCGGAATTACCGAGTCAGGAGAGCGGCTCCGAGTTCCAATCCTCCGACGTGACGCAGGCAATTGCTCGTTGGTGTGAGGCGGCTTTTGAAGAAGCCAGAGCCGATCAGCAACAGTGCGAAGAAGTTCAAGAAATCGACAAATACGTTGACTACCTCCGCGGGCAGCAGTGGCCAGAAGGCCGACCATCCTATCGCGCCAAGCCGGTAAACAACCGCATGAGCCGGTTGTTCTGGGAGTTGACAGCTCTTCTGACGGACATCAAGCCTGTCTGTGACATCCGAGCAACCGACCGGGCAAAGAACTACATCGACCAAGAAGACATCCTAAATAAGACCACGCGAGCATGGTGGAGAAACAACCGCGTCGACTCGAAAGTTGCGATGACGATTGTCTACGCGATCTTGACGACCGGCTTCGCGAAGATTTGCTGGGACGAAAACTTGCAGTTCGGGGAAGGCGACCTCTCGGTCATGCCAATTAGCCCGCGCTGCATCCTACCGTTA
>Ga0307476_10001763_pt1 | contig 13130 bp, 17 predicted proteins | sample atmos_gasesECM2C_2_FD_203314 | JGI IMG/M metagenome (GOLD analysis project Ga0307476, IMG submission 203314) | Hardwood forest soil microbial communities from Morgan-Monroe State Forest, Indiana, United States - atmos_gasesECM2C_05 | ecosystem: Environmental > Terrestrial > Soil > Temperate... | reverse complement strand
TGCGCTGCGGCGACGGCCGGAGAGCCGGCCAGCGCCAAACCAAATAACCCCATTCAAATCAAGAATATAGATAGCCGTGACGCAATCTTGACTTGATTAGGTGCGGTAAGTATGGTCCGCGCGGCTTTTGAGGGTGACGGGGCGTCCTTTCCATCCACCGCAGCATCGTTTCGGGTCTATGCAGCATGGCGCAAGGCACGAATGACAGCGAAGATGGAAGCGGCAACAAATCGTTCTCCGACGAGGCCGCGCTTTCCGCAAGGCTCGGAAGTCTGGATCACCGGTTGTCCGAAATTCGGGGCAGCCGAAAAAACGAGACTGACCAACCCGAAGCAGGAAGCGGAGACGGCGCCGCCAGAGCTTCGGCGATGGCACGCGGTTTCCGGCTCTCCTCGGAGTTGGTCGCCGGCGTTGTCGTCGGAGCGCTGATAGGTTGGGGTTTCGACCGCTTGCTGTCGACGTCACCCTTCGGGCTCATCGTGTTCTTCCTGCTCGGCTTCGCGGCCGGCGTGCTGAACGTGATCAGATCGGCGGGTGTTGCTCCGGACAGAACGGGTCGTTAAGGAAAACCTGACGATTTGATTTCAGAACGCCGGCCTGGCCGGTGCTACCGAAAAGATGCCGCGCGGATGATCGATCCGATCGAACAGTTCCATATCGAAAAGCTCTTCACGATTGGCCGTATCGGCAATCAGGAGATCGCCTTCACCAATTCGTCTGCTTACATGCTGGTCTCGGTGGCGCTGATATCGCTGCTGATGATCGGTACCGGCCGCCGACTGGTCCCGGGCCGTCTGCAGTCGGTGGCCGAAATCAGCTACGAATTCGTGGCCAACACCATCCGAAGCAGCGCCGGTTCGGAAGGAATGAAATTCTTCCCGCTGGTGTTCTCGATCTTCATGTTCGTCTGCGTGTCGAACATGATCGGAATCATTCCTTACACGTTCACAATCTCCAGCCATATCATCGTTACCGCGGCGCTGGCGCTCCTGGTATTCTTCACAGTGCTGATTTACGGCTTCTACAAAAACGGCCTGAAATTCTTCAAACTGTTCGTGCCCTCGGGCATTCCGATCGTGATCCTGCCGCTGGTAGTCCTGATCGAGATCATTTCGTTCCTGTCGCGGCCGATCTCGCACAGCGTGCGATTGTTCGCCAACATGCTGGCCGGTCACATCACGCTGAAAGTGTTTGCGAGCTTCGTTACCATGCTCGGTGCCATGGGCCTGATTGGCTGGGCCGGCGCCGTACTGCCGCTCGGCCTGACGGTTGCCCTGACCGCACTCGAACTGCTGGTCGCATTCCTTCAGGCCTACGTCTTCACCATCCTCACCTGCATCTACATCAACGATGCTATCCATCCGGGCCACTGACCAGGGCCTCACCACCAAACCTCAAGAAGGAGTTCGTTCATGGATCCGATTGCCGCGAAGTACATTGGCGCAGGTATTGCCTGCATTGGCATGGGTGGCGCCGGCGCAGGCGTGGGCATCATCTTCGGCAATTATCTTGCTGCCGCAGTGCGCAATCCTTCCGCCGCCCAGGGCCAGTTCGGCAACCTGATCTTTGGCTTCGCGGTGACCGAAGCGCTCGGCATCTTCTCGCTGCTGATCGCGCTGCTCTTGCTGTTTGCGCTCTGATCCATCACCGGACCGGCCGATGAGATTCGCAAGGCGGAATCCCATCTGGCCAAACAGGAGAAGTGCCTGTGGCTGAAAGTCATGGCAACGCCAGGGGAGCCAGCGCCCATACCGAGGCAGAGGGCGGCCAGAAAGCCCCCTTCCCGCCATTCCAGAGGGATACCTTTGCCTCGCAGCTGGTGTCCTTGTTCATCGCGTTTGTCGCGCTGTATCTGATCGTCTCGCGGATCGCCCTGCCGCGGGTCGGCAAGACGATCGACGATCGCCACGACGCGATCGAAGACGATTTGGGACAGGCCCAAAACCTGAGGGACGAGTCCGACGCCGCGCTGAAAGCCTACGAAAGCGAGTTGGCGGAGGCGCGAAAACGTGCGCAATCGATCGGCGCCGAGACCCGCGAGAAACTGAACACGGCCTCCGAGGCCGAACGCAAGACGCTGGAACAACAGCTTGCCGGCCGACTTGCCGAAGCCGAAAAAAGCATTGCCTCCAGGCGCGAAGCCGCAATGAGCAACGTCCGTGGCATTGCCACGGATACGGCTTCAGCGATCGTGCAACGCCTCACCGGCGTCGCGCCTGAAACGGCGTCGGTGCGACGCGCCGTTGATGCCTCCTTGAAGGGATAAGTTCGATGCTCGCCGAACCGGAATTTTGGGTCGCCGTCGCGTTCGTCATTCTGATGGGCGTGTTCGCCTATTTCGGTGTCCACAATACCGTGTTGAGGGCGCTCGACCATCGCAGCGAGCGTATCAAGGCCGAACTCGACGACGCCCGCCGCCTCAAGGAAGAGGCGGCAAAGCTGCTTGCGGAATACAAGGCCCGCCGCGCCACGGCGGAAGGCGAGGCGCAGGAGATCATCGCTTCGGCGAAAGCGGACGCCGAACGTATCGCGGCGGAATCGAAGTCCAAGATGGAGGATTTCGTTGTTCGGCGCACCAAGACCGCCGAGAGCAAGATCGCGCTTGCCGAGGCGCAGGCGCTGGCGGATGTGCGCGCCGCCGCCGCCGACGCGGCCGTGGCCGCCGCCTCCAGGATCCTTTCGCAGACGACGACCGGGCAGGTCGCCGACGACTTGCTGGCGAAGGGAATTTTGGAAGTTCGCGAAAAGCTGAACTGAAGCTTTCATTCCGGCCTCAACCGTTCCCCGCAAGCGGCAGGGAGTATCCGCCCAAAGCGCGCTGCTATTTGCGGCGCGAAGGTCTGGGCTCGGGCGTCAGCGCTTGCGGATCGAAGCCGATATAGAAGACGAAATTCTCGCTGGTGAGATTCGGCGGCATCGTATAGGCGAGGTCTTCGCCAACCAGGCTGAACGGGACACTTGAGTCCTCTCCCATCGAAACGGTGGTCCTGTAGACCTTGGTCGAGATCACCCTTTCGTTGACGCCAGTCTGGACCACGGCTACCCGGAGTGGGATTTCGACCGTGGCCGGAGCCCCGGCGGGGCCCGCGATGACGCGTCCCTGAATGCCGATCCGCGCCACGATCTGGCCGCTGGAGCGAGTACAGTCGCGCGCGGTCCGCGTAATAGTTGCCTGATAGCGTAACTCGCTTGCCGTGGGCTGCTTGCCGGGCGGCGCTACCGCATAGGTCGACGCTCCCGCACGGATCTTGACGGCCGGACAATCCACTTCAGCGCCATCCGCCGCAGGCGCCGCCTGGCCGACCGCCTGGGATTTCGAACCGAACAGTTGATTGAACCTGTCGCCGATGGTGGGAAGGGCACCGGAATTTGGATCAGAGGACGGAAGGACCCCGCTGCATGCAGCAAGCAATGCACCCGCCGCGGCAACGGTGAACAGCCCGCGCACACGGCTCGCCCGGTAAGCCGCCATCGCCTGCCCGATCAGCCCGTGATGCATTATCCGGATATCCCCCAGGGAACTTGCTCGTCCATAGCCGTTGGCGCGCCCGTGAATGGCGCGCGCGAGGGCGCGTTATAGCAGCGCAATGGCGGCAAACCAAAGGCGCCCGTCGCTAACTTAGCCGCGGAAATCCTCATGCAGCAGGCCAAACAGCAGGTGATCCTGCCAAACCCCGTTGATGCAGAGATAGCGGCGCGCCAAACCCTCGCGGGCAAAGCCGCATTTCTCCAGCACCCGGATCGAGGCTGTATTTGAGGGAATGCAGGCGGCTTCAACGCGGTGCAAATTGAGCTCGCCAAACAGCGACGGCAACAATACGCGCAAGGCCGCCGTCATGTGGCCGCGGTGTGCGTAAGGCTGGCCCATCCAGTACCCGATCGTCCCGGCCTGGACGATGCCGCGGCGAACATTCGCGACCGTCACCCCGCCGATCATCGCACCATCGGACTCGCGCAACACGATGAACGGATACGACCTGTCGGCAGCGATATCCTCCGTGTAGCGGCGCAGCCGCCGACGAAAGCCCGAGCGCGTGAGATCGTCGGAGGGCCATATCGGCTCCCACGGGGTCAGGTAATTCCGGCTTGTTTCACGCAAATGCGCCCATTGCAGGAAATCAGACATCTGGGGAGCACGCAGCAGCAGACCCTGGCCGCGCGGCGCCAGCGCGGCGGGTCCGCTCGACGGCAATCGAAACAGGGCCATGCGTACAACTCCCCGGTGCTTCAGCCAGGAACGGCCTTCAATGAAGGCGCGCCTTGGCCTTCGACATGGTCAATCCTTCCGCGAAAGCAACCGCCGTGTCCAGTCCCCTTCCGCTGCCGAGCGCCACTACCGCCGGGCGGCTGCGCGACAACAGGGCCCGCGCGGCGGTCCGCGTCGATTCGATGCTCACCGCATCGATCCGCGCCACCAGTTCGTCAACCGGAAGCGGCCGTCCATAGGCCAGCACGTGACGCGCCAATTGTTCGGCGCGGGAGCTGCAGCTCTCGAGCGCCATCAACAGACCTGCCTTCATTTGCGCCTTGGCCCGCGCAACCTCGGCTTCGGCCAGTGTTTCGACCGCATCATTGATGACATCGACAATTACTTCCATCATTTCCGGCGCGTCGGCGGGGTCGGTGCCGGTGTAGAGCCCGAAAAAACCGGTATCCGTATAGGGGGCATGGAAGGCGTAAATCGAATAGCACAGTCCGCGCTTTTCGCGGACCTCCTGAAACAACCGCGACGACATCCCGCCCCCGAGGATGTTGGTGAAGACCTGCAAGGAAAAGAGCGACAGGTCGGCTTGCGGTACCCCTTCGAGCGCCAGCGTCAGATGCGCCTGCTCGAGCTCGCGATGCACAACGCGGGAGCCGCCCTTGCCAAACATCGCCGGCTGCGGCTTTGGTGCTGGCGAACCGTCGAAACTGGCAAACCGCTCCGCCACCTCCTCGACCACCCGTTCGTGATCGACCGCGCCAGCTGCGGCGACAACCATGTCGGGGCCGCGATAATGGGTCGAGAGATATCCCCGTAGCATGTCTCGGTTGAAGGTTTTCAACGTCTTTGCCGTTCCCAAGAGCGAGCGTCCCATCGGCTGATCCGGGTAGCACAGCTCGTTGAGGTGTTCGAACACGACGTCGTCGGGCGTATCCTGCGCCGCGCCGATCTCCTGCACGATCACGCTCTTCTCGCGCTCGAGTTCATCCGGAACGAATGACGGGTTGGCAAGAATGTCGGAGAGCACGTCGAGCGCCAGCGGAACGTCGGCCTTCATGACCCGCGCATAATAAGCGGTCGTCTCGGTCGAGGTGCCGGCATTCAGATCGCCGCCGACCGCCTCGATTTCCTCGACGATTTCGCGAGAAGAACGGCGCGTGGTGCCCTTGAAGGCCATATGTTCGAGCAGATGCGATATACCGTGCTCATTCGCCTTCTCGTCGCGGCCACCGACACCGGCCCACACCCCGAGCGCCGCAGTCTCCAGGTGCGGCATGGTGTCGGTGATGACGCTAAGGCCAGACGCCAGCTTGGTTACCTCAACGCTCATCCGGCAGCTCCTTGCTTTGCAGCACGGCTTACCGACTGCACAAACCGCGCAACATCCACTTTGTCGTTCTTCATAACCTCGATGCGCTCCGCCCTTGTCATCAGACCCTCGAGCCATTGCGGCAATCCCGGTCGAACCCCGCAGGCCGCTTGCACCGCATCGGGAAATTTCGCGGCATGCGCTGTCGCCAGCACGATGTTGGGAATTCTCGAATCCGGCGTATCGCGGTCGGCGACCGCCAGCGCCACCGCGGTATGCGGATCGACCAGGTCGCCGGCCTCGCGCCAGGCTGCACGAATAGCGGCGCTGGTCTCGGTTTCGTCCGCGCGTCCGGCGTCGAACTCCTGCCGGATCGCCGCCAGCGTCGCGTCGGGCAAGACGAAGCGTCCGGATTGTTTCAGCGACGCCATCAGGCGGCGGACCACGCTGGCCTCGCGGCCACTCGCCTCGAATAACAAACGCTCGAAGTTCGACGAGACCTGAATATCCATCGACGGCGAGGTCGACGCGTGGACCTCGCGCACTTCGTAGATGCCGGTCTTGAGCGTGCGCGGCAGGATATCATTGATATTGGCGGCGATACGCAGCCGCCTGACCGGAAGGCCCATGCGTTTGGCGACAAAGCCGGCAAAGATGTCGCCAAAATTGCCGGTCGGTACCGTAAAATCCACCAGGCGCGCGGGCGCCCCGAGCGCCACCGCCGACGTGAAGTAGTACACCACCTGCGCCACGATCCGTGCCCAGTTGATGGAGTTGACGCCAGAAAGCGCAACCGCATCGCGAAAATTGTGATCGTTGAACAGCTCCTTCACGATCGCCTGGCAATCGTCGAAGGTGCCCTCGACAGCGAGCGCATGAACGTTGTCAGCCGCACTCGTCGTCATCATCCGCCGCTGTACGTCGGAAATCCTGCCGCCAGGAAACAGCACGACGAGATCAACATTGCCGAGGCCCGCAAAAGCATCGACTGCGGCACCGCCGGTATCCCCCGAGGTCGCGACCACGATGGTCGTGCGTTGCGCCCGTGCCGCAAGCACGTGATCCATCAGCCGCGCGATCAACTGCATGGCGACGTCCTTGAACGCGAGCGTCGGGCCGTGAAACAGTTCGAGCAGGAACTGGTTGGGCCCGACCTGGTCGAGGGGGACAACCGCCGGGTGGCGGAACGTGGCGTAGGCCTCGTTGGCCATGCGCCCGAGATCGGAGTCTGAAATTTCACCACCGGCGAACGGCCGGATCACCTCGACCGCGACCTCCCAATAGGGCCGGCCAAAAAATCCGGCGATGGTTTGGGACGAAAGCTGCGGCCAGGCTTCGGGCACGTAAAGACCGCCGTCGCGGGCGAGCCCGGTCAGCATGACGTCGCAAAAGCCCAGGACGGGGGCCTCTCCCCGCGTCGATACATATCGCGTCAAACCGCCCTCCAGGATCGCGATATTTTGCCAAACCTTTGAATAAATTGTGTTATTTTACTTTTCCGGTCGCCAAGTCGCGCGGCACCATAATGCGTTTTCTGCGGAAGTGGAAACCGGTTCTTCTTCACCCTTTCGGCAAAACCGTTGGTCTCGGCAAATCCCGGGAGGATCATCCCGGACTGCGGAAGGCTCCCGATACCGGTTTCCCGGTTGTGGTCAAATAACCGCAGAGTGCTGACACGACGACAGACTATCTGTAATTGACAGTCGGCACGGTCAGGTTGCGATGATGAGACAAGACCCTTCGGTCGCTGGATACATGGCGCTGCTCAATTTTGGATACGCGACCGTCCGGCAACATCAAGGCACAGGCCGAATCGCTGCATCGAGGGAAATTTCCGATGTTCCGGGAGGAGAAGACCAGCACCCTGCTCGAAAAGATCGACGACGCGATCGAGCAGGCCGAGAACCTTGGACTGGCACTCGTGGCCAGCATCCTGAAGATTGCGCGCCTGGAGCTTATTCAGCCCGAGAACGGATGGGGGGCTGGCTCCGGAAGGAAACGAGATACATGACTCTGCCGTCGGCGGCGTAGCGCTCGGGCGGTCATATGAGGACTCGACCCGCGTATTGGTCAACCATCGAAAACAGTGCGAATGGCGAATGATGGACTACCGGCTCAAAGCCCGGCAACGACCAGGCAGCGAGCATTGAGGCGACGATCCCCGCGCCACCACACCAGGAACGCAATCGCCACGGCGCCAGCCAGCGTGAACCAGGTGATGGCATATTGCAGGTGGTCGTCCTTCAGATGCACATCCAGCGACCCCGGTTTGGGAATGCCGCTCGGCGGTACCGGCTGCTCCAGATCGATATAGAACGGCGCGACGTTGCCCCAGCCGAGAGCCTTCGCCATCGCCAGATGATCGCGGACGAACCAGAGGCGGTTGGCGGCGTTTTCCGATGGCGTCAACAGGCCTGCGGATTCGGGAAAGCGGATGTAGCCGGCCAGATTTACCGGCTCGCCGGTGACAAGCTGCCTCACTGCACGATCCTGCCGGGGCCGATCCTGCATGGTGTTCTGCACGAAGCCGGTGTTGATCACGACGGTCGCGCCGCTCGCCAGCCGCGCCGGCATGAAAGCCCAGGTGCCGGGCCCTGAAACATCGTCACGCACGGCCGAACCGGAAGTATAGACCATGGCATCCGGCAGGCGCATATAGGTCGCCTCGAAGGCGACACGGCGAAATTCGTCCCTCTCCGGTTTCAGCTCATTCCACCGCGAAGGTTGCGGCAAAGGACCAGGCTCGGCGGCAAGGCGCTCGGCAAGTGCAGCCATCAGGGCGTGCTTTTCGACACGGCGCTGCAACTGCCAGACGCCGAGGCCCACGAACAGCGCGATCATCGCGAGCGTGAAAATGGCGAAGCCGCCAGTGCCACGTTTTCGAAGTTCGCCGCTCATTGTGCAGCGCTCGCAGGCACAGGTAGCGGCAGCGCAAGAGGTGCGCTTCCGTCCCCCTTGCGGGGGAGGGTTGGCGAATGGGGTAGAGCAGAAGCCGTGAATGCGCGGCTAGCCCCACCCCCGACCTCGAGAGCGAGCTTCGCTTGCCTCGGCCCCCGCAAGGCGGAGGGGAGAAGGATGCGCCGTCCGCTCATTTCGCGCGATCGATCAGGCGGCCCTCGGCGGCCTTGTGATGAAACTGCAGCGCGATCAGGAGCGCTTTCATGGCGCGCAGCGGCAGCAGCGTGGTCGCCAGGATCAGCGGTAGCCACAGTACGGCATGGAGCCAGAATGGCGGCTGATACTTGATCTCCACTATCAACGCACAGGCCACGACGATCGCGCCCGCCAGCATGATAATGAAGATCGCAGGACCATCGCCGGTGTCGATAAAGGCATAGTCAAGTCCGCAAACCTCGCACCGCGGTCGGAGCGTGAGAAAGCCCGAGTAGAGCTTACCTCCGCCGCAGCGCGGACACTTGCAGGCGAGCCCACGCAGCGCGCTGTGGACGACGGTTGGTGCAACCGATTGGTGGCCGTTGAAATCTTCCATGGTAATCAGTCTATCATGGGGACTGTCGGTTCGCTCTTTCACAAACCGGGTAGGGAGAAGCAAGCGATGCAAGAGCTGCATGCCGTCGTCGAGCAATGGGCGCAAAAGTTCAACGAGGGTAACGCCGAAGCGATCGCGACTCTATTCGCGGGGTTCCACGATATGGGGAACGCTGGCGCAAGGGTTGATAACGTCAGATGAGGAGATCAAGGGCTATTTCGCGGGAGCCGCCTGCGCAGGACTCCGCGTCAAGCTCGGAAAGCATGTCTCCTCGCTGATTTCCGAAACCTCCGCCATCGATACGGGGCATTGCCAATTCTCGCGGATTGCGGCCGGGGAGGCATCGAATTTCCCTGCGCGCCATACCTTTTTGTTGGTCAAGCAGAACAGCGCATGGCTGATTGCCCATCAGCATTCATCGATGCTGCCGAAACCTGGCGGTTGATCCGACAAAAAGGCGGCCAGCGGACCGCCCTTTTTTCAGTCGCTCCAACGGCCGATTACTCCACGCCGACCCTGCCGCCGCCAGTGCCCCAGACATAGATGCAGGCGAACAGGAACAGCCAAACCACGTCGACGAAATGCCAATACCATGCGGCGAACTCGAAGCCGAGGTGCTGCTTGGGCGAGAAATGCCCGGCATAGGCGCGCGCCAGGCAGACGATCAGGAAAATGGTGCCGACCAGCACATGGAAGCCGTGGAAGCCGGTCGCCATGAAGAAAGTGGCACCGTAGATGTTGCCTGAGAACGCAAAGGCGGCGTGCGCATATTCATAGGCTTGTACGCAGGTGAAGCTCGCCCCGAGCAGGATCGTGAGAATCAAACCATATTTCAGGCCCTGGCGGTCATTCTCCAGAAGCGCGTGATGCGCCCAGGTGACCGTTGTGCCTGACGTCAACAGAAGCAGGGTGTTGAGCAGCGGCAGGTGCCAGGGATCGAAGGCCTCGATGCCCTTGGGCGGCCAGGTGCCGGGCACGCTGCAGGCGCCCGCCTCGGTGCCGGCGCCGCAGCCGAAGATCGCATCGCGCGTGGCGTGGACCGCATCGGCCGGGAACAGCGCCGAATTGAAAAAGGCCCAGAACCACGCGACGAAGAACATCACCTCGGAGGCGATGAACAGGATCATGCCGTAGCGGTGGCTGATCTGCACCACGCGGGTGTGGTCGCCCTTGAACTGTGCCTCGCGAATGACGTCGGACCACCAGCTTGCCATGGTGTAGAGCACGCCGATCACGCCGGTGAAGAAGATGATCGGCGCCATCGTGCCGAACAAGTGATGCATCCAGGTGATCGCGCCGACCGCCATGATGAAGGCCGAAACGGCGCCGACGATCGGCCACGGGCTCGGATCGACGAGGTGATAGTCGTGATGCTTGACTTGCGCCGTAGCCATTTGCGGTCTCTCCGTTAGCGGTGCCCTCGGGCACCATTCGTCTCGAATTTCAAATCCCGGACCCTCTGATCAGGGTTCTGCCGGGGATTCCTTTTTTTAGAGGTGTCCCCTGGCTTTTTCCAGTTCGCCGGCGGCGAGCGGCTTTGCTGCCGGATCGCGGACGGGATAGAAAGTGTAGGATAGCGTGATGGTGTTCAGCCCTTCGTTGTCGCTGTCATTGACAATTGCGGGATCGACATAGAAAACCACGGGCATCTCGCGGCTTTCACCGGCGGCCATGGTCTGCTCGGTGAAACAGAAACAATTGATCTTCTGGAAGTACGCACCGACCGTCAGCGGCGCCACGTTGTAGGCGGCCTGCCCGGTCGTGGTTCGCGCCGATTGGTTGGTCACGGTGTAGAACGCGGTGACTACCTCGCCGATTTTGACCTCGATTTCGGTCTTCTCGGGTTCGAACTTCCACGGCAGCCCGGAAGCGACATTGGAATCGAAGCGTATCGCGATCTTGCGATCAAGCGGCGCGACTGATGGCGCCGAGGTAGCAACCTGCGTCGTACCGTTGAAGCCGGTAGTCCTGCAAAACCAGTTGTAGAACGGCACAGCCGCGTAAGCGGCACCCACCATCAGCACGACCACGAGACCGCAAACTGCGGCCACCGCTGCATCGCGCGCCACCCGGCCGCGCGAGGCCACGTTCGGGCTGGCGGTCGGCTTTTCTCGCCTGGTCGGTTCGTTCGTCATGTCGCTACATCGGCCGCATCAGAACGGCCGGTCCCTTGACGATGGTGACCGCGAAAAACAACACGACGAGAACGGCAAGCGCCAGCGCAATGGCGATCGATCGTTCGCGGCGGCTTTTTTTCTGCGCCTCGGTGAGGACAATTCCCTTTTGCTCCTGCTTGTCGTCCATTGCCCCACGCAGCGCTCCCTACCAGATTGACGGCACAGCGGCGCGGACAACGACTTCGATCAGCAAAGTCGCGAACAAGGCGAACAGGTAAACAATGGAAAAGGCGAACAGCCGGCGCGTGGCCCGCGAAGCTTCGCGACCCTCGCGGCGGCAATAAACATTGGCAGCAAGCATCAGCATTCCGCCGCCGAGCGCGAGCGACGCTACGCCATAAACCGCGCCGAAATAGCCCAGCGGCCACGGCGCAAAGGCGACTGCGACCAGCACGATGGTGTAAAGCAATATCTGCAACCGCGTCGCATCGGGACCCGCGGTGACGGGCAGCATCGGTACGCCGGCGCGGGCATAGTCTTCGCAGCGAAACAGCGCGAGCGCCCAGAAGTGCGGCGGTGTCCAGAAGAAGATGATCAGAAACAACAGCAGCGGTTCGACCGACAACGATCCCGTCGCCGCCGCCCAGGCCACCACCGGCGGCAACGCGCCTGCTGCGCCGCCGATCACGATGTTCTGCGCAGTCCATCGCTTCAGCGCCATGGTGTAGATCACGACGTAGAAGAAGATCGTGAAGGCGAGCAGCGCGCCCGCAACCCAGTTTACCAGGATGCCAAGCGTCATTACCGAGAAGAAGGCCAGCGTTATGCCGAACGTCAGCGCTTCCGGCGGCGTGACGCGCCCGCGCGGGATCGGCCGGTTGGCGGTGCGCGACATAAGAGCGTCGATGTCGCTCTCGTACCACATGTTCAACGCGCCCGACGCGCCGGCGCCGACCGCTATACAGAGGATCGAGGTAAACGCCAGCACCGGGTGAACGTGAACCGGCGCGATCAGAAGTCCCACCAGCGCGGTAAACACCACCAGCGCCATCACGCGCGGCTTGAGCAGCGCGACGTAGTCGGCGACATCGGCCTCGGAAATCCGGGGCGCCAGTTCCATGGCGTTGTGATCGACAACCGACACGACGAGTCCTTGCTCCTTCAAGATCATGCTCCGATCGGATTGATCGGGCCATCATCAATTTATCTTCTTTGAGCATGATCTTTTTCGGAAAACCGCTTCACACTTTTCCGGATCACGCTCCTACTGAACGCGGGGCAGTACCTCGAACTGGTGGAACGGTGGCGGTGAGGGCAGCGTCCATTCCAGCGTGGTGGCGCCGGCGCCCCACGGATTGTCGGCCGCCTGCCGCTTGCGAAGGAATGCATCGAGCACGCCGTAAAGGAAGATCAGCACGCCGAACCCCGAAATATACGAGCCGATCGAGGACACGAAGTTCCACCCCGCGAACGCGTCGGGATAGTCGACGTAGCGGCGCGGCATGCCGGAAAGGCCGAGGAAGTGCTGCGGGAAGAACACCAGGTTGACGCCGATGAAGGTGAACCAGAAGTGCAACTTGCCGATGGTCTCGTTGTACATGTAACCCGACATTTTCGGGAACCAGTAGTACCAGCCGGCGAAGATCGCGAACACCGCGCCAAGCGAAAGCACATAGTGGAAATGGGCGACGACGTAATAGGTGTCCTGCAGCACGCGATCGACGCCGGCGTTCGCAAGCACCACGCCGGTCACGCCGCCCACGGTGAACAGGAAGATGAATCCGATCGCCCACAGCATCGGCGTCTTGAACTCGATCGAACCACCCCACATCGTCGCGATCCACGAGAAGATTTTTACGCCCGTGGGCACCGCGATCACCATGGTCGCGGCGATGAAATAGGCCTGCACGCTCGCCGACATGCCGACGTTGTACATGTGGTGCGCCCACACCACGAAGCCGATGCCGCCGATGGCGACCATCGCATAGGCCATGCCGAGATAGCCGAACA
>Ga0307476_10001762_pt1 | contig 13131 bp, 10 predicted proteins | sample atmos_gasesECM2C_2_FD_203314 | JGI IMG/M metagenome (GOLD analysis project Ga0307476, IMG submission 203314) | Hardwood forest soil microbial communities from Morgan-Monroe State Forest, Indiana, United States - atmos_gasesECM2C_05 | ecosystem: Environmental > Terrestrial > Soil > Temperate... | reverse complement strand
GCGCGCGCGGCCGCGACGTCGAGCCACGGATCATCGCCGACGTAGAGGATATTCGGCAGCAAGAGCCCGAGCTCGTCCGCCAGCCGCTCGAAGCAGCGGCGCTCGGGCTTGCCGGCGCCGATCTGGCGCGCGTTGAGCGACACGGCGAACGCGGAGTCGAGCCCGATCCGGGCGAGGTCGGCGTTGCCGTTACTGAGCGAGGCGAGCGTGAAGGCGCGCCCGAGGCGCGCCAGCGCCGGGCGCACGTCGGGCAGGATCTCCACCTCGCAGCGCGCGGCGAGAAACACCTCGAAGGCGCGCGCGGCGATGTCCTCCTGGTAGCCGCACTCGCGCGCGTGGCGCTCGAGGCCCGTGAGACGCAGGTAGGTGACGTCGTGCGCGTTGTGCGGCTCGGCGCGCGCCAGCTCCTCACGCGCCGCGCGCATGTCGGCGACCGAGACCTGCTCGGGAATGCGCGGGCAGTGCTGGTGCAGCCACTCGAGCAGGCGCGTTTCGGCGCGCGCCAGCACCGGCTCCACATCCCACAGTGTATTATCGAGGTCGAAGGCGACGGCGCGCACGTCGTTCAGCACAGGTTGAAGGTTAGCACTTAAGTGGCGCAGCTCACTCTCGCCATCGGCAACAGAAACTACTCCTCGTGGTCGCTGCGCGCCTGGATCGCGCTCAAGCACCTCGGCGTGGAGTTCACCGAGGCGGTCATCCCCCTCGACCAGCCCGGCACGCATGAGGACATCGACCGCTACGGGCCGAGCGGCCGGCTGCCGGTGTTGCGCGCCGGCGAGCTCGCCGTGTGGGACTCGCTGGCGATCTGCGAATACGCGGCCGAGCTCACGGGTCGGGGCTGGCCGCGCGCGAGCGAGGCGCGCGCCCTGGCGCGCTCGATCGCCGCCGAGATGCATTCCGGATTCGCCAGCCTGCGCGCGCTCTGGCCCATGAACGCACGGGCGCGCAACCGCCGCACCGCGATGACCGCAGCGCTCGCGGCCGACGTCGAGCGGATCGATGAGATCTGGAACGACTGCCGTCGCCGCTGCGGTGCCGGCGGACCGTGGCTGTTCGGCGCCGACTACACCATCGCGGATGCGATGTACGCGCCGGTGGTGCTGCGCTTCAACACTTACGGCGCACGCGTCTCTGACACCGCACGCTGGTACATGGCGACCGTGCTCGAGGATCCCGCCCTGCAGGAGTGGCTGCGCGCAGCGCGCGGCGAGACCTGGACCATCCCCGCCGACGAAGTCGGCTGAAAGACCCCTCATGCGTCCCCCTGGGTTTTACGCCCCGCTGCTCGTGTGCGTGCTCGCCGTGGGCTCGCTGCCGCTCGCGCAGGCCGCGGCGGGCGCGCCGTTCACCGTCGAGGACCTGGTTGTCCTCAAGCGCGTGGGCGATCCGCAGGTGTCGCCGGACGGCCACCACGTGGCCTACGTGCAGCGCGAGACGGATCTGCAAGCCGACAAGGGCCACACCAGCCTCTGGCTGCTCGACCTCACCCGCCCGGGGAGCGCCCCGCTGCGGCTGACGGACGGCAAGGCCAACGACTCGAGCCCGCGCTGGGCGAGCGACTCGGGCGCGCTTTATTTCCTTTCCGAGCGCAGCGGCCGCTCGCAGGTGTGGCGGCTGGCTCTCGCCTCGGGCGCGGCGCGGCGCGTCACCGACTACCCGCTCGAGGTTGGCTCACTCAAGGTCTCACCGCGCGGCGACATGCTCGCGCTCTCGATGGCCGTTTTTCCCGACTGCTCCGACCTCGCCTGCACCAGGGATCGCCTGGAGGCGAAGGAAAAAGACAAGGCCAGCGGGCGCATCTACGACCGCATGTTCGTGCGTCACTGGGACAGCTGGAGCGACGGCACCCGCTCGCACCTCTTCAGCGCGCGGCTCGGCGCCGACGGAGCGGCAGGCGTGCCCGTCGACGTATCGAAGGGGTTCGATGCCGACATTCCCCGCAAGCCCTTCGGGGGCGATGAGGACTACGCCTTCAGCCCCGACGGCGCGACGCTGGTGTTCTCCACCCGCATCGCCGGGCGCAGCGAGCCGTGGTCGACCAACTTCGACCTCTACCAGGTGCCGGTCGACGGCTCCTCGGCCCCGGTCAATCTCACCGCGACGAATCCCGCCGATGACGCGCAGCCGGTGTTTCTGCCGAATGGCGACCTGGCCTGGCTGGCGCAGGACCGGCCTGGCTTCGAGTCCGACCGATACCACGTGATGTTGCGCAGCGCGCGCGGCGGCGCGCCGCGCGCACTCACCGCCTCCTGGGACCGCTCGGTCGGGCGGCTCGGCGTGGCAGGCGACGGGCGGCATCTGCTCGCCGCAGTCGACGACCTCGGGCAGCATGCGCTCTATTCGATCGATCTGAAGACCGGGACCCCGCTGAGGCTCATCGGCAACGGTGAGGTAGCCGATTTCTCACCGGCGCGCGCTTCGATCGTGATCAGTCTCGGCGGCCTCGCAGGTCCCGCCGACCTGTACTCGGTGCCGGCGCGCGGCGGCGCACCGACACGGCTCACGGACGTGAATCACGAGCTGATGTCCGCTCGGCGCCTGAGCGACTTCGAGCAATTCAACTTCAAGGGCTGGAACGACGAGACCGTCTACGGCTACGTGATGAAGCCCTACGCCTACGAGCCCGGCAAGCGCTTCCCGGTGGCGTTCATCGTGCACGGCGGTCCGCAGGGCAGCATGGGCAATGAGTGGCACTATCGGTGGAACATGCAGGTGTTCGCCGGCCAAGGCTACGCCGTGGTGGGCGTTGATTTCCATGGCTCAACCGGCTACGGCCAGGCATTCACCGATTCGATCAGCCGCGACTGGGGCGGCAAGCCCCTCGTCGATCTGCAGAAAGGTCTCGCCGCGGCGCTCGAGCGTTATCCCTGGCTCGACGGCGAGCGCGTGTGCGCGCTCGGCGCCTCCTACGGCGGCTTCATGATGAACTGGATCGAAGGCAACTGGCCGGACCGCTTCCGCTGCATCGTGAGCCACGACGGTGTCCTGGATCAGCGGATGATGTACTACGCGACCGAAGAGCTGTGGTTCCCGGAGTGGGAGATGGCTGGCACCTATTACGACGCCCCGCAGCTCTATGAGAAGTTCAACCCCATCAACTTCGTCAGCAAGTGGCGCACGCCGATGCTGGTCATTCACGGCGAGCAGGACTTCCGCATCCCCTACTCGCAGGGGCTCGGCGTCTTCAGCGCGCTGCAGCGGCGCGGCATCGAGAGCCGGTTGCTCGTGTTCCCGAACGAGAACCACTGGGTGCTGAAGCCCGCCGACAGCACCCAGTGGCACCACGCCGTCTTCGAGTGGCTCGATGCGCACCTGAAGGACCAACCTCATCAGCCGAGCACTTCGTCGAAATGAAAGCGCACGGGCTCGATGCGCACCTGAAGGACCAACCTCATCAGCCGAGCACTTCGTCGAAATGAAAGCGCACGGGCTGGATGCTCATCTGAAAAACGACTAGCGCCCCTTGCGCACGAACTTGTAACCCCCGGCCGAGAGCGCGCCGGCGGTCAGCTCCACCTGCGGCACGGCAACGGCGGCGCCGCCCTCGGGACAGGCCCTGGGGTCGTGAGCGGCGACGAAGCCCTCGCCCTGCTTCTTCCAGATCAACTGACAGAGCTCGGGCTGCACATCCTCGATCTGCACGGCGGTGAACAGCTCCTTGCTCTGCGCACCGTCGCGCCAGCGTCCCGGTTCGACGAATTCATACAGGGTCTCGACGATGCCGCGCTTCTCATCCAGCTGGAAGCTATACATCTTCTGGCTGAGGAGCCGGCGCGGGTCGTCGGCCGCCGACTCCTGGGCGTAGTAGACGTAGTGGCCGAGCCGCGGGGTATAGACGTGCAGGATGAGCAGCGCGACCGCCTCGTGGGCCGGATGGGCGCCGCTGCGCAGGTCCGCCTCGGCCTGCGCGCCGTTGTCGTAGCGGCCCGGCAGCAGGGTGAGCATCAGCGTGAGGTCGCCCTCGGTGGCTTTGGGGGGGCCGCTGGCGCAGCCGGCTGCGGCAAGCACGGCGCCGCAGGCGAGCGCGCTCAGAAATATTCGACCGGCGCGGGCGCCCTCAACCATAGGTGGCCCGCCACTGCGCACGATATTTGAGCCCGAAGTCCATCAGCCGCTCGAGCAGCTCGCCGTAGGGGGTGCCCGCCACACGCGCCGACTCGGCGAAGTCCTCTGCGGCCTCGAGATTGGGATTGGCGTTGGCCTCGAGCACGTACACCTGCCCCGCGGCGCTTACCCGGAAGTCCATGCGAGCATAGCCGGAGAGGCCGAGGGCCCGATAGATGCGCCGTGACAGCCGGTCGAGCTCCATCAGTACCGCCGCCGGCAGGTCCTCGGCGGCGTGGGTGGTGATGCCGTACTTCGCCTGGTAGCGCTTGTCCCACTTCACCTTGCGCGTGGCGATGGCGGCGAGCGAATCCGGCATCGAGCCGAACACCATCTCCCACACCGGCAGCCGCGTGAGCCGCTCGTTCCCCATCACCCCCACGTACAGCTCGCGCCCGGCAATGTACTCCTCGACCAGGGCGTCGGACTTGATCTGCTCGTGCACGAAGGCGATACGCTCCCTGAGCCGCGCCGCATCCTCCACCACCGAGGCCTGAGCGATGCCGAGCGAGGCGTCCTCGACCGTCGACTTCACGAACAGCGGGAAACGGAGCTTGCGCGGCACGTGGAAGCGCGCGCCGCGGCGGAACACCGCGAACTGCGGCGTCGCGATGCGGTGGAAGGCGAGCAGCTGCTTGGCGAGCGTCTTATCGCGCGACAGCAGCAGCCCGCGCGGGTTGCAGCCGGTATAGGGCTGGCGCATCAGCTCGAGGAACGCCACCACGTGCTGGTCGTAGGTGACGATGCCGTCGAATTCCTCGAGCAGGTTGAAGACGACGTCCGGCTCCCAGTCGGCAATCGCGCTGCGCAGCTCGGTGAGGCTGTCGAGCACGCCGACGCAACGCACCTCGTGGCCGAGCTTGCGCAGCGTCGAGGTGACGTCGTACTCGGTGCGCCACTCCTCGATTTCCTTGTCGCTGTGGCCTTCGAGGCTCTCCGGGGGCACCAGGCTCGCGTGCACCACGACGAGCGTGCGCAGTCGCCTCATAAGGGCAGGTGCGGAGTCTCACCCTGGGAATAAAGTCCCGTCAGCCGCTCGAGCATCCAGCGCGAGTAGCGCAGCGCATCGCGGCGGTTGCCGCGCACATACAGCCCGAGGTGCTCGCTGCGCTCGATCAGCATGCGCAGGATCTGCTCGACGCTGTAGCGCTCCGTCTTGAGTGCGCGCGCCACCACCCCAGTGAGACGCCGCGCGTGCGCGCGCAGCAGCGTCGCCGCCTCCGGCGTGGTGCGGCGGGCACGCTCGCGGCTGAAGGCGCGCTGCAGCAGCTCGTCGGCGAGCCCGCGGCGGATCAGGCGGTTGTGCTTGAGCTTGCGCCGGTAGTGCTGCGCGAGCGTGCGGGTATTGAGATCGAGCGGCTCGATGCGAGTGCGGTTGGCCACCGGCGGGCGGGCGCCACGCACGCTCGCGACGAGCTCATCGACCGCCTTCAGCTTGTGCAGCGCCGGCCAGCCCGCGTAGCTCTTGCGCCAGGCGGATTTGGGGGTCAGCCATACCGCGAAGGTCTCGGCGAAATCCTCGGCGGGATGGGCCTGCGCGTACCACTCCCCGAGATGTTGCACGTAGCGGCGGCTGCCGGCGCGGGCGCGGTAGCGGGCCGGGTAAGGGAGCGAGGCGTGCCCGAACACCTCACGCCAGCGCCTGCGCCGGCGCAGGCGGTAGGCGTTGTCGACGGCGTGTCCGGCCTCGTGCCGCAGGATGCGCATCAGCAAACGGGAGTTGCCGCCCTCGGCCTCCTGCATGATGCGCCGCTCGAGCCGCTCGAGCCGCCGGTGCGCGAGGTAGAAGGGCACCGCGATCCCCGGAACGCCATCCGGAGAGAACCACTCCTCCGATAACCACACGTGCGGGCGGACCTTGAGGCCGCGCCGCTCGAGATCGGAATAGAGCTGCCGCACATAGCCGGCGAGTGGCGAGCGTCCGATCGAGAGCTTGAGATCGCAGAACCGGAGCTTCAGCAGCTCTTCGTCGCTGAGGCGCGCCCACGGCCGCGCCGCTGCGCGTGGTGCGTGGCGGCGGCCGAGCCTCAGGCGCGCGGCGGGTGAACGGCGGCCGGCGGCGCGTGTCGGGGACATACGTGCGAGCGAGAGTCTTCGGGGGTCGGACGGCGATATGCAGCTTAGCCGATGCGCTCGAGTGCTGTCTTCAGCCGCTTGCGCAGCAAAAGAGCCTCAGCCGCCGAGCTCGAGCAGCGCGTGAGCGAGCAGGCGGTCTGCGAAGCTCTCGATCAACTCCTGCTTCATCAGGCTGTTGCGCCACAAAGCGGGGATAGCGCTTGCAGTGTAGTGGGCGCCGGCCAGCGCTCCGGTAACCGAAGCGATCACATCCGAGTTGCCGCCGAGATTCGCTGCGGCGAGCACTGCGTCACGGAAATTACCCGTGCCGGCGAGCGCCTGGAGGGCCGCGCCGAGCACTTCCGGGGCGCTCCCGCCGCCTTCGGCGGCGACACGTCCGCCTGGCAGCGTCGGGACGGCACTCGAGACGATCTCGGCCCGGGGGCGGCCCGCAAGCGCTGCGTGCAACGCGCGTGCTGCTGAGCGGCAGGCGCTGAGCACCCCCGGCGCCTGGCAGGTGGTGCGCGCCGCCTGCGCGGCCTGCTCTTCGCCCTGGCCGGCAGAGGCGAATGAGTACATGACCACCGGAGTCACCCGTGACAGCGGCTCGGGATCGAGGGCCTCCGGATCGTGCGAGCCCGAGAACACCTGCCGCCGCCATTGCACCCGCGCGAGCGCTCGGGCCGTAGCGGCCGTGATGCCGAGGCACTGGCCGGTCGCCGACAGATATCCCTGCTGCTGCCAGCGCAGGTAGCGCCCCACCTGGTCGCGTGCGTCGAAACCGCCGCGCTCGAGGAGGCTCTCGGCGAGACATAGCGCCATCGCAGTGTCGTCGCTCCAGGCCCCGCGCGGCAGGTCGAACGGTCCTCCGCCGATCAGATCCCCCACCGGGGCGAAGCGCCCCGGGCGCTTGAATTGGGTGGCGGCGGCAACCGCATCCCCCAGGGCGAGGCCGAGCAGTGCGCCGAGAAAGCGCTCGCGCAGACCGCGCGCGGCCGCGAGCGCTCCGGGGTCGAGCAGCGGATCGGCCTGCGCCGCCGCGGGCGCAGTCCAGCCGCGTACATATTCCACCTGCTCCGCGGTCTCGGGGACCGACGGCCAGTGCGCCGAGCGCGCACTCTGGTGCCACAGACGGTTGAGCTCCTCGAGGGCAGCCTCACCCCCCAAGCCCTGCTCCGCCAGGAAGCATCCGGCCACCATGCCGGTGCGGCCGATTCCGGCCCGGCAGTGCAGATACACGCAGCGCGGCGAGTCGAGCGCGTGGCGCAGCGCCTCGAGTATCGCGGCCATCTGGCTGCGCTCTTCGGGCAGGCCGTGATCGCGAATGGGCCTGCGCAGATAAAGGAAGTCCGGCGGCAGCTCGGCCTCATAGGCCCAAAGCTCCCCGGGCTGCGTGAGATCGAGGAAGGCGGCAACCCCCGCCTCGGTGAGCCGTTTCAGCCGCTCGCGCGTCGCCTCGGGAGTCGCGCCACCCGGATACTCGCCGGCCAGGAGTTTTCCCGGCACGACCCAGTAGCAGTTGGCGAGCGGGAGCGGTGCGTGCGCGGGCGGTAAGGCTGGCCTGGGCGGCACGCGCACCTCAGGCGCGCTTGGAGCCGCAAGCGTGCGCGCCCTCGAGGCTGCGCTCCTCGAGCAGGCGCTCCTCGCGCTCGCTCATGGGCGCCACGCGCCTTGCATCGAGACCGGCGAAATCGAAGCGCGCCGGATCGGCGAGGTGCTCGAGCTCGACGTTGCGCAGCGCGCGGAAGATTGTCTCGGTGCGTCCCGGGAACTCCTGCTCCCAGCCGGCGAGCATTTTCTTCACCGCGAGTCGTTGCAGGTTCTCCTGCGAGCCGCACAGCGTGCAGGGAATGAGGGGAAAGCCGCGGCCGCGGGCGTAGCGCGCGATGTCGCGCTCGGCTACGTAGGCGAGCGGGCGGATGACGATGTGCTGCCCGTCGTCGGAGAGGAGCTTGGGGGCCATCGCCTTGAGCCGCCCGCCGAAGAACAGATTCAGAAACAGCGTCTCGACGATGTCATCGCGATGATGGCCGAGCGCGATCTTGCTGATGCCCTCGCTCGAGGCGAAACGGTACAACGCCCCGCGCCGCAGCCGCGAGCACAGCCCGCAGAGCGTGCGGCCCTCGGGCACGACGCGCTTCACCACACTGTAGGTGTCCTGCTCGATGATGTGGTAGGGCACACCGGCGCTCCCGAGGTAGCGCGGCAGGACCTGCGCCGGAAAGCCGGGCTGCTTCTGGTCGAGATTGACGGCGAGCAGCTCGAAATGCACCGGCGCGCTGCGCTTCAGGGACAGCAGCAGGTCGAGGAGCGTGTACGAGTCCTTGCCGCCCGACAGGCACACCATGACGCGGTCCCCGGGCGCGATCATGCGAAAGTCGGCGATCGCCTTGCCAACCTGGCCGCGCAGACGCGCCGCCAGGCGCTCGAGGGTGCGAGAAGGCTTTGCGGCGCGCTTCACGTCGGGGTCCGGGGCGCCGCGAGCGGCGCGCGGCATCAGGCCGCGGCCATGCTGGCGGCGCTTTCCAGGTACTTTGCCTCGACGTAGCGGATGAAGGAAGTGGCCGAGAGCGGCTTGCCGGTGGCGCTCTTCAGCAGCTCCTGCACCGGCACCTTGGCGCCGAGGCCGTGTACCTGCGTGCGCAGCCAGCCAAAGAGCCCCGTGAACTCGCCGCGCGCGATCTGCTCGTCGAGCGCCGGCACCTCGGCCCGCAGACTCTCGTAGAACTGTGCGCCGATCACGGCCCCGAGTGCGTACGAGGGGAAATACCCGAAGGAGCCCACGGCCCAGTGAATGTCCTGCAGACATCCCTCCAGGTCGTTGGCCGGCCGGATCGCGAGGCGGCTCTCCATGCCGGCATTCCACGCCTCGGCCAGGTCGCGCACCGCGAGCTCGCCCGACAGCAGCTGCTTCTCGAGCTCGTAGCGCAGCATGATGTGCAGCGGGTAGGTGAGCTCGTCCGCATCCACACGGATGAGGCCACGCTGGACGCGGTTCAGATGGCAGTAAAGGTTCTCGGGGTCCCACTCGGGGCCGGTGACCCCGAAATGCCTGGCGATCAGCGGCTGCACATAACGTACGAACGGGCGGCTGCGGCACACCATCATCTCGATAAGGAGCGACTGGCTCTCCTCGAGGGCCATGCCGCGGTCGCGCCCGACGGGCTGGTCACGCCAGTCCTGCGGCAGCCCGAGGTCGTACATCGCGTGCCCGGTCTCGTGCAGCGCTCCGAGCAGGCCCGAGAACACGTCCTCGGGAACGAAGCGCGTGGTGACGCGGATGTCCCCGGGCACACCCTCGGTGAAGGGCTGTTCGCTCTCGTCCAGCCGGCCGCGGTCGAAGGGGAAACCCACCGCCTTCATGACCTCGACCGTCAGCGCGCGCTGCTTGCCGGCGGGGAATTTACCCGTGAGCGGCAGCCGGGGGCGGCTCTCCTGAACCGCGATCGCCTCGCGGATGAGCGACGGCAGCCGCCGTGACAGCGCCTTGAACATGGCGTCTATGTCGGCGGTCGTGATACCGGGGCTGAATTCGTCGACCAGGGCGTCGTAAGGAGCCAGGTTCAGCGCCTGCCCGAGGAGCGCTGCCTTGTCGCGCACCAGGTGCACGACCTCCTCGAGATGGGGCGCGAAGGATTCGAACTTGCCCTGGGCACGCGCTTCGAGCCAGCGGGACTCGGCGCGCGAGGCTGCCTTTGCGAGTCGCGCCACCAGCGTTACCGGGGTGGCGATGGCGTGGTCGCGCTGCCGGCGCATCTCGCGCAGGTTCGCGACCTGCCAGTCGGCGAGTCCCTGGGTGTTGGCCTGGGCCCGATCGAGCAGCCGGGTGATCCGCGGCGCCGTGAGCAGCGCGTGGTACTCGGTCTCGAGCGCCGCCAGCTGCTCACCGCGAACGTCAGCGCTGCCACGGGGCATCATCACCGCCGCGTCCCAGCGCAGGAGCGAGAGGGCGCCGCGGAAGGCATGCAGGCGCTTGAATTCCTGCTCGAGCTGCTTGTAGGGCGAGGCGGACATGCTATTTCGTCGCGCGCTCGAAGCTCAGGTCAGGCCTTCAAGCACGCAGTTCAGAAGTTTCGGTCGACCCAGGGGAGACGAGAGGAAGTTTACCACTTCCCCCGGGTGTTCGCCCGTCGATTTTGCTTGTTTATTTAATTAAAACAATTACTTATGCAGACAGGCTCTGGTCCGTCGGGAGCCTCCGGGCCCCTTCCCGAGGGCTTCGGATTATGTCGCGCTCGGCCCAGGCGAGCATGGCACGCTTGCGCTCCTGGCCCCACTGATAGCCCCCGAGGGACCCGTCGGCCCGCAGGACGTTGTGACAGGGGATGACCCAGGCAACCGGGTTGGCTCCGACCGCATTGCCGACCGCCCGCTCGGCACCCGGGGCGCCGGCGGCCTGCGCCACCGCGCGGTAGGTGGTGGGCCCGCCCGCGCCGACTTCGAGCAGCGCCTGCCAGACCTTCAGCTGGAAATTGGTCCCCCGAACCGCAAGCCGCAGCGGCGTGCCGCCGCTCGCGTGGCCGGAGCCGAAAATCTCGAGCGCCGTGCGTTGCGCATCCTCATCGCTGCGGGTGAGATGTGCCCGCTCCCACCGGCCCGCGAGACCGGCAAGCGCGGCGCGCTCGCCGCGGCGGTCCTCGAAGCCGAGGTGACAGACTCCGCGCGCCGTGCGCGCGACGATCGCGGTGCCAAACGGCGTGTCGCTGAAGCCGTAGCGGATCTCGAGGCCCGCCCCGCGCGCCTTGAGCTCACCCGGCGTCACCGCATCGAGCGTCACCAGCAGGTCATGGAGGCGCCCGGGGCCGGAGAGGCCCGCCGAGTAGGCCGCATCGAGCACCGAGCTTTCCTCCTCGAGGGCGCCGCGCGCGGCACGGGCGGTGACGAACGCCAGGTACTGCCGGGGCGTGACGCCGGCCCAGCGCCGGAACAGGCGGTTGAAGTGAAACTCGGAGAGGCCGGCTGAGGCGGCGATGGTCGCGAGCCGCGGCTGCTCGCGGTAATGAGCGTCGATGAAGCGGATGGCGCGCGCGATGCGACGGAAGTCCCGGCTGTCGACGAAGCTGTCACTGGGCGTTTTCATGGGTGGAATGATAGGCGCGGGCAGCCGCTGCGCGACCCGATTCTTGCGGCCCCCGCCGAGGCGCACTCGAGCCTTCGGTTACACTTGCCGCGCGCACATCCACGGGCAGACGTGCCGGCAGTGGGGCCAGCGGGCAACCGTCACGCCCACGCCGATCGACACCGCGAGCAGCGCAGCGAGCGTCAGCCCGATCAGGAAGCGTCGCATGCGCCAATCTTAACCTGACACGGAACAGCCAAAACCAATGAGTGCCGCGCCGGGGAAACTTGCCATCTGCCTGCTCGCCTCGGAAGTTGCCCCGCTTTCGAAGACCGGCGGGCTCGGCGACGTCGTCCACGCACTCGCCAAGTACCTGCACGCCGACGGGCACGACGTGCGGCTCTTCACACCGTGTTATGCATCGATCGATGCCGGCGCGCTCGCCGCGCGGCCCGTCGCGGCGCTGCAGCAGCTGCCCCTCGAGCTGGGAGAGCACCGCTACGTGTTCTCGGTGCTCGAGGCGGCGCTGCCCGGTGCCGGCGGGGCCCCGGTCTTTCTCATCGACTGCCCGGCGCTGTACGCGCGCGCGAGCCTTTACACCTCGGATCCCGACGAGCATCTGCGCTTCCTCGTCCTGACGCGCGCGGTGTTCGTGAGCTGCGCGCTGCTCGGGTGGCCGGTGCAGATCCTGCACTGCAACGACTGGCACACGGCGTTTGCGCCGCTCTACCTGCGCACCGAGTATGGCCGCCAGCCGGCGTTCGCGGCGGCGCGCACCGTGCTCACGATTCACAACATCGGCTACCAGGGAATCTTTCCCGCCGCTGACGTCGCCGACCTCGGGCTCCCTGCCGGCGACGCCCACCTCCTGCACCAGGAGGATCTGCGCGCCGGGAACATCAATGCCCTGCGCCACGGCATCCTCTACGCCGATGCCATCACCACCGTGAGCCCGACCCACGCGCACGAGATCTGCACCGCTCAGTACGGGATGGGGCTCGAGGACAGCCTGCGCGCGCGCGGCGCGGCGCTCACGGGAATCCTCAACGGCGTCGATTACGATGAATGGGATCCGCGGCGCGACCGCTTCCTGCCCGTGCACTTCGATCCGGAGCACCTCGCGGGCAAGGCGGCGCTCAAGCGGGAGTTGCTCACGCGTCTGCGTCTCACGGTCGCGCCCGAGGTGCCGTTCGCCGGCATCGTCAGCCGCCTCGCCGCGCAGAAGGGCTTCGAGCTCATGTTCGAGACTCTGCCGCGGGTGCTGAGTGCGCGCCCACTGGCGCTCGCCGTGCTCGGCAGCGGGGAGGCAAAGTACGAGCAGTTCTTCGCGAAGCTCGCGCGCTCCTTCCCCGGGCGCGTGGCGTTCGAGAGCGGCTACGACGAGGAGCTCTCGCACTGGATCGAGGCGGCGTGCGACCTGTTCCTCATGCCCTCGCGCTATGAGCCCTGCGGACTCAACCAGATGTATAGCCTGCGTTACGGCACCGTGCCGGTCGTGCGGCGCACCGGTGGGCTCGCCGATTCGGTCCGGCACTATGACGCAGCGACCGGCACCGGCACGGGGGTGGTGTTCAATGACTTCGATGCGCCGGCATTCGAGTGGGCGCTCGACACCGTGCTCGACCTCTACGCGCAGCCGGCGCACTGGTCGCGCCTGATGCGCAACGGCATGAGCCAGGACTTCTCCTGGAAGCGTGCCGTCCGGGAATACGTCGGCCTCTACCGCCGGCTCACTGCAGACTGAACGTGCCGTGCTGCTCGAACGGAATCGACTGCAGCCAGCCCTGCGACAGCGCGATCTTCCCGCTCAGCCGGTAAGGGACGCTCGCCCGCGCCTCGGATGAGCGCGCCAGGAGGCGCACCAGCGTGCCCGCCATATTGGTGGTCACGTTCATGTCGAACTCGGCCTC
>Ga0307476_10001761_pt1 | contig 13137 bp, 13 predicted proteins | sample atmos_gasesECM2C_2_FD_203314 | JGI IMG/M metagenome (GOLD analysis project Ga0307476, IMG submission 203314) | Hardwood forest soil microbial communities from Morgan-Monroe State Forest, Indiana, United States - atmos_gasesECM2C_05 | ecosystem: Environmental > Terrestrial > Soil > Temperate... | reverse complement strand
CTATTCCCGGCTACAGTGGATCACCTGTGTTTGTATACTGCATGGTAGGAACTCCGCGCAGTGTTCTGGCCCATACCGTTGCACAACGCGGCCTTGGCCCTTTCCTGCTGGGCGTAGATTGGTCGCATATCAATGACTATGTAGATGCCAAGGACGATAAGGGTAACAATCTTTCGTTTAAGATACGGTCTAATTCTGGAATGATGGGCGTCGTTCCAATCTGGAAACTGGAGGAACTCTTGTCGAGACCGGATGTAAAGAAACAAAGAATCAACGCGCCTCAACTCCTTCGCGCCGCTACTCCTGACGCTGTCGGGGGCGCCGCGTCGCGGGATTCGGCCCTTCCTGCCAACGACGCGAACCCCAATCACCAAGAGGATTTCAGGTCTCTTGTAATCTCGGCAGCGCGAAAGCGTGAACCAGAAGATTAAACATGGACCAATGCGAGTGCCGCATGTTGCGGCGATAGCTAAACTCGGAAACATATTTCCAAGCGTGCTTGCTTGAAATGTGAACGTGAGTGCCCTTCACCGCGCGCTTAAACAGCGACCAATGGCTTTCTAAACTGTTCACGTGGTGGATGCCGCGAACGTATTCTTTCGCGGAATGATTGACCGCGCCGTGGTCGTAGCCGTGACGCAAGCCTTGATAGGAGCGGTGTTCATCTGTGCTGATCGTGCTGCCTTCGAGCACGTTCTCATTGATGATCCCTTCGACGGTGTAATTGGTCACGTCCGGGATTGGCGCGGCGACGATTTTGCCATCGCGTTGAAGCAAACCCATCACGATGGTTTTGTTCTCCGGCTCATTCGCCTTGCGGCGACCACCGACTAGCGTTTCGTCAATTTCGATATGGCCCTTAAGCGTAGGACCGCCGCCGAAATCGTGATCCGCAGCGGCCATCAGCTTGCGCAATTCGTGGCACATACGCCAAGCGCACTTGTACGTGACGCCTAATTGACGCTCGATTTCCTTTGCGGCAACGCCATGGCGCGTGCTGGTCATCAGGTACATCGCGAAAAACCACTTGGTCAGGTTAGTCCGCGACTTGTGAAAGATCGTGCCGGCTGCCGGGTAAACGTGGTGGCCGCACTCTTGGCAGGCGTAGGCGCGGCGCTTGCCCATCGGGTGAAACTTGGCGCGCTCAACGCCACAGCCGGGACAGGTCAATTCGGTCCCGCCGTAGTTGATTTCCATCAGCTTGGCGAGGCAAGCCGCATCGTTCGGGTATTCGGCTTGGAATTGTTTGAAGGTGTACTTGGCCATGACCGCCACTCCCCTTGGTTGCAAGGGATACTGGCATAGGGCTTACTTGCTGTCAAGGGATAATTCCGGGGTGTGGGGGTGGTGTCCTAATTCCGGCCCGATTGTCCTAATCTGAATTTCTGACTGTCCTAATTTCCCGCAGGCCAGCGGTAACGAAACGTGTACAACCCCATTGCCTGCACGCAATGCTTGTCAGATGATGACAAGTGGGTCTGGGGAAGGCGTCATGCGTAGGGTTATGATTCTAGGGATTGCGGGGCTGCTTGTCGGCTGCGCCTCTAAAGCTGCCGACGTCACGCCGACCTACGTGTCGCCGATCCAATATCAGTCGTTTACCTGTCCCCAATTAGCAGCCGAGGCTCAGCGTGTATCCGCCGCAGCGGCCGCTGCATCTGGAGCGCAGGACAGTCAAGCCACGAAGGATGCGGTGGCGACCACGGCCGCCGTAATCATCTTTTGGCCCGCAGCATTTTTGGTCCAAGGCGACAAAAACAACGCTGCTCAACTAGCGCAGCTAAAAGGCCAGATGGACGCAATACAGCAAGCGTCCATCATGAAAAATTGCGGTATCCAATTTCAGCAGGCGCCGCCACCGAAATCCTAGGCCGCCTCGGTTGGCGGCCTCTTGTTGTCGTGGAACCGGCGACGGTATTGGCAATTCTAATTGCTGCTCAAAGCCAAATCGTTGCGCGATTTTGCTTTCGCACCCCCGCTTATCGACCGATGGCTTTCGGCAAGCGCGCGACGCACGGCGTTATTAACAAGACCTATTCCGTAACCCACCTGAACGTAACCGAAGCCTCGCGGCGCTATTCGCCGGCACAAGTAGTAGCCGTAGAGCGCGTAGCGGTAGCGGGCGAGCCCGCACAGATTTCGACAAGCTATGTCGAACGGCAAAAATTGACACTGCGGATGGGATCAAAGCGATTTGCTCGATTGAGCAATGGCTTTAGCAAGCGGCTGGAATGTCACCTTGAGGCGGTCGCCCTACACGTCGCGTATTACAACCTCTGCCGCGTGCACGAAACGCTGCGCAGCACGCCAGCGATGGCGCTGGGTATCGCCGATCGGGTTTGGACTATCGGCGACTTATTGGACGCGGCGCTTGCTGCCGAACCTCCTAAGCCCACCCCGACCGCGCCGGATCGTCGGCGGCAGTTCCGGGTAATCGAAGGCGGCAAGTCGTGAGCGGCCTCGTTTGGAGTCACGGGCGCCCTTGCGGAGGCTAAACTTTACGTTATGGTTGGGCCGCAACACAACTCTAACATAGGGGCAGAGATATGAGCAAAGCAGCTCTATTGATTGGCGGCTTCGTGGCGGTCGCTGGCGTGATTGGGCTCGTTACAGGTGCAGGCGCGGCGCTGAAAAAGCCTAACTTCTGCTTGGTTACCACGGGCCTCGTAACGAAATGCGTGGTCGTGTCTTATACTTGCCCGGCATATAAGCGCTGCGGCGCGTTTACAGAATAAGGTTACCCTCTCTAGTAATCGTTTGCCTTGACACCGCGGTCGCGTATTTCGCCAAGGCCCTCTACCGGCTGAAGCCCCTGCCTCACCGCCGGCGCTTCTTGATTTGGAGAGGCGCCAATTAAATGGCCAGATTTGATTCAGCGAGTGGCCTATTCCGGCCAGTACCGGGGTGGGGCGTGGTGTCCTAAGTCCGAGCCCTTGGTCCTAAATTGATTTCGAATGTCCTAATTTGCTGGAACGATCACGCCGGCGAATGCTTGTTTATATGCTTGCGTCACGGCGGGACGCGCCCGCCGGGCTAATACAGCGGGGAGACGACCCCTGTACAACGCGTTATGGGCTTCGAAGCTTCCACGGCTTCGAAGCTCATAACCTTTTTGGTGGCGCCTCAGTTGGCGGCCAATGGCTCGCCGCTTGGGCACTGGCTCCTTTTCCATCCCCGCTGGTCCCTTTTGAAATCGAGGGTGCCCCTTTTGAAAATTGGGTTCCCCGAGTCGACCTTCCTGGCCGTTTACTAGAAAAAGTAGCCCCCGTTGATTTTATCCGCAAAAGTTGTATTGCGAGGCGGGCACGAGGATGACCAACCCTGACCATTCGCGCATGGTGGCGCTCGCGATAGGCTTCGCCAGCATGCTGTTTGCGATCTTAACGATCACTGTGATTGTGACGGTCGCCCTATGGATGATCGGGATTTTGTGAGCAGACACAGTGCGAAGGAAACCAGCCGGCGAGGCCGCCTCAGTTGGCGGCCTCTTCATCATCGGCCAAGTGAGTTACGCTGCAGGTCTTGTTGATAACGCCGTGAGCGCTGTGTCCGTGCGCTTCAATGCCGCTGCTTCTTGCCGACGAACGCCCACAGTTCGTCCATCTCGATCCGCCCCACCCGAAGCCCAACCATGATGCGGTCGTGCAGCTCGGCGCAGCCACGGCGGCCGCGGGGCATCTAGGCGCATGATCGCATCGCGGTAAATGCCGGTCAGACGTCGATCGCCCGAATGCTCATGCCCTCGGTCAAGTCCGGCCCCGAGCATCATCAGACAAGATTCTTTTATGAGATCGATAAAAGGGGGCCAAACAATACTTTCTTGCCTATCGACCCGGATAATCCCCTTGTCGGGGCCAGGGCTTATGACCTCGCCGTTAATCCCGGCGTAGCTGGTGACGCCGATTGAAAAGACCAACCCAACGGCCAAAACAGCAGCCAAAAGCCACTTAGGACACCCCGCCCAACGACCTAGGACACCCCACCGCTTGTACCCCCCACTTAGGACAGTACCGGGGTGTGGGTACTGGCAGGGTTTGACCCCTATTGGCCGGTTTTGATTTTTTTGCCGGTGCTACACCGGAAGGACCAACCGCGAGCCGTCATATCTTCAAACGGGAGAGTGCCATGAAAACCGTGATTTTGGCCTTAGCCCTCGTTCTCGCAACAATGAGCCTTGGCGATGGCCTTGCAACATTCGTCGCCGATAGGGCGGCCTTGGCCGATTGCAGTGGCTGTAACTGACGGATTTGGGGTCCTGGCCCCTTTCCATCCCCGCGGGTCCCTTTTGAATTTGAGGGCGGCCCCTTTTGATCTGCATCAATAGCGGCGGCTGCGCTTTGTGCCAGCGTGCTCGTCATGGCTGCCAGCCATGTGGATGGCGAAATGCGCATCGCAGGCCACTGTCAGGATCGCGCTCTGCTGCTGTTGCACGTAGCCCAGGAGTGCCCTGACCTTGAGGAGCAAGCGGAATTTCTAGCCCGTGAGTATCTTGCCATCGCTGCCATACGAATCGAGTTGGCGAGAAGCAGGCAAGCCGAAAATGCGGCCGACACCGATTAGAAAGCAGGCCGCCTCGGGTGGCGGCCTCATCGTAGAACGGCAACGTTGTGTCGCAGCGCGGATGAATAAGATCGCGCTTCATTTCAAATTCGTCACGGTGGTTGCTCAACTTCATGACTTTTGAATTTGAGGCTGGCCCCTTTTGCATCCATGGATTTATTCGACCTGGGTACGCTTCCGGACCGAGTAAATCCCCTTCCCGGATTTATGATGGAGTCGTTGGAGAACTGAGGGGTGCGCAACAGAGGAGCGCATGGCCATGCCGCGTCGCTACTTTCACTTTCAGAACGGCGGCACCACGCTGGACTCCGAGGGCGTTGACCTTCCCGACATGGCAACCACTCGGACCGAAGCTGCCAGAACCATCGCAGAGATGTTGCGCGAAGATGAAATAGACACCCTTTGGCACGGCCACCCATTGCGGCTTTGGGTGACCGAAGGTCCAAATGGCGCCGGTAAAACGGTTTTGGCGCTTCGGGTGGTAACGGACGTGAACAGTCAATAGGCGGCGGTGTTCTAATTCCGAGCCCCTTGTTCTAATTTGCGTCGGCGACAGGGACGTATCGGCAAGGGCCGCCAGGACCACCGGCGCCGCGCCGTTGCACCCGCTTCGCATACATCACTGCGCGGCATTGAAGGCTTATCCGCGCTCTAGCATTTTGATTGAGCATGATCTTATCGGAAAACCGGTTGTCACTTTTCCGGGTCATGCTCGAGCCGGGAGATCACACATGCTGCGGATATCGATTTGCGCCGCGTTTTGCGCGTTGCCGCTCTTTGCCGCCACAGGTTTTGCGGGCGACAAGAAAAGCTGGCAGGAATGTCACGATCTGGCAGTTGCACGCGGGCTTGCGCGGACAAGTTCGAATGCCGGCCAGAGATACCAGACACTCAAGGCCGCCGGTCACACGACGCATCCAACAGGTTTCATAGCTCGTTGCATGGCGGGCGCTCAGGATTAGAGCGAATAAGGCCGCCCCAGTGGGCGGCCTCTATCGAACGGCCGCCCCGTCGCGCGGCGGGCCTGCTCGCAAAAGGCGAGCGGAAACCCGGTACCGGTCACGTTCGACCCGGTGTCGAGCGACGTGGTCGCTTTTGCATTGGGTCCCTTTTTGCCAGCTTCGCCGGCCACGGCGAGGCACCGGCACGGTCAACTTGCCGGCATCGGATCCGTTTCGCGTTGCCTCCGGGCAGCGACGGCCTAAATTGAAGCCATGAGAACCACCAGCGCAGTGACGGTGGCCGGCCTGTTGGCGGCAACGATCGGCTTGGGCGTTCCGGCGAGCCAGGCAGGTAGCTTCGGCAATGCGCCGTGGTGCGCGGTGCAAAATCTCGGCGCCGGCGACGTGGTGTGGGATTGCGAGTTTCCCAGCGTCGAGGCGTGCGCGCCGCACGTCATCGCCGGCAACCGGGGTTTCTGCAATATCAACCCGGGCTGGACGGCGCCGGCAGCGCCGCTACGTTACTATCGCAAGCGCCATCACTCCTAGGCGCGGCGCGTCAGAAACCGCGGGGCCCCTTGTCGGACGCTCGCCCTAGTGTGAGAGGGCAAACCCAGAATCTCTCACCGCCGGTCAGCGAATATGGATTTCGGACTTGCCGCAGGCACGGCAATCCGGGATGACGAGAGCATGCACGACATCCTGATCCGCGGCGGAATTTTGTACGACGGCGCCGGCAATCCCGGCGTCGCCGGCGACCTCGCCATCGCCAAAGGCCGCATCGCCGCAGTCGGGCCCGGCATCGCTGCCGCGGCGCGCAAGACAATCGATGCCGCGGGGCTCGCCGTCGCGCCGGGATTTATCGACATCAAGACGCATTCCGATTTCACGCTGCCGATCAATCCCAAGGCCGAAAGCAAGGTGCGCCAGGGCGTCACCACCGAGATCGTCGGCCATTGCGGCTTTTCGGTCGCGCCAGCGCTGCCCGGCAAGGTCGAGCTGCTCAAGGATTACCTGTCACCGAGCGCGCCGTGGCTGCCGTTTCGCGAAACGAGCTTTCCGGATTATCTGAGAACTTTTCCGCCCACCGCGGTGAATGCCGGCATGCTGGTCGGCCACAACACGCTGCGCCTGATGGTGATGGGCATGGCGGAGCGCGCGCCAAACGCGGCCGAGCTTGAGCAGATGATCGCGCTCCTGGAAGACGCGCTCGATGCCGGCGCGCTCGGCATGTCGTCGGGCCTGTTCACGCCGCCTGGCTGCTACGCCGCGCCCGCCGAAATGATCGCCCTCGGCCATGTGCTCAAACGGCACAACGCCGGCTATTTCACCCACTTACGCGACGAATCCAACAAAGTGATCGAAGCGGTCGCCGAGGCCATCGCAGTCGGCGAGCAATGCGGCGTGCATGTCGAGATCGTGCATTTCAAGTGCTCCGGCACGGACAATTGGGGCAAGGCCGCCCAGGCGCTGGCCATGATCGCCGACGCCAAGGCGCGCGGCGTCGACGTCGATTGCGATTCCTACCCTTACGCCGCCGGCTCGAACCCGCTGAAGAACATCTTGCCGGCATGGGTGCAGGCCGGCGGCGTCGAGGCCATGATCGCGCGGCTTGGCCAAGACGACACGCGGCAAAAAATCCGCGCCGACATCGCCCGCGACGGGTTGAACAATTGGGGCCGCATTCCGTCGTGGGACTGCGTGCAGATCTCGATCTCGCCGCATCTGCCGCAATGTGCCGGCCGCACCATTGCGTCGCTCGCGGCCGAGCGCGGCGCCGATCCGATCGACACGCTGTGCGATTATCTTGCCGACGACCAAGGCGCGACCCGCGTGCTGGTGACCTCGATTTCGGAAGCCGACATCCGCACCATCGTCGCCTCGCCGCTCGCTCTGGTCGGCTCCGACGGCAATTGCGTCGCGCCCTATGGCACCGTGGGCAAGGGCATGCCGCATCCGCGGTTCTACGGCACGTTCCCGCGCATCCTGTCGCGCTATGTGCGCGACGAGAACGCGTTGCCGCTTGCTCTCGCCATCCACAAGATGACCGGCGCCACGGCGCGCGCGCTGAAATTCAAGGACCGCGGCCTCTTACGCGAAGGTTATTGCGCCGACGTGGTGCTGTTCGACCCGGATGATTTTGTCGATCGCGCGACTTACGCCGATCCGCATCAATTTCCGTCCGGCGCGCGCACCACCGTCATCGTCAACGGCACGCTGGTGGTCGAGAACGCCACCCACACCGGGGCGCTGCCGGGGCAAGTGCTGCGCCGCGATGCCGCCGGCGCCGTGGCGTAGATGTTTCAATTGCCGTCGCGGCGCTCGGCTTCCCAATGGCCGGAGCATTGGTCGCTCGCCGAGCGGCCGATCCAGGTGCCTTCACCGTAGTCGCGCGACAGTCGACCGACGCCGGATGCGCTTTGGCCGCCGGCACCGACTGTGACGCTGACCTGGCCGCGGGAGTTGACCACGCCGTTCACGTTGAAGCTCGGATTGTCGTAATAAATCCTGCCGTCGGCGATGCGCAGCGCGTAGCGATAGCCACGGTCGCAACTGCCGGAATCGGTGATAATCGAGACGCTCCAATTGCCGTTGAATTGCGCGACGGACGCCGCCGCGGCAGGCGCCGATCGCACCGGTCGCGCCGCACGGGCGGCAGCTTCCTGCCACGATGGCATCGCCAGCAACGCGGCGGCGAGCAGAAGGCTGGGTTTGAGCATGGCCCATTTCCTGTGTCACGGGCGCCCCATGATGGGCGCGCACGATTCATTTGGGTAGTCTAGGCCTCGATCACAATCTTGGGCGCCGGGCGGCTTGCCACCTGCAGGCCGTCGCGGACGCGGGCGGCGATGTCGCGATAGGCTTGGGCGTGCGGGCCGTCCGGCACGGTGGCGACCACCGGCTGCCCGGAATCCGACTTCTCGCGAATATCCATATGCAGCGGCACTTCGCCGAGGAACGGCACGCCGAGCCGCTCAGCTTCGGCGCGCGCGCCGCCGTGGCCGAAAATATCGGAGCGCTCACCGCAATGCGGGCAGATGAAGGTACTCATGTTCTCGACAATGCCGAGCACCGGCACGTTGACCCGCCGGAACATGGCAATGCCGCGCCGGGCGTCGATCAAGGCCAGATCCTGCGGGGTGGAGACGATGACGGCGCCTTTGAGCGGCACCTGCTGCGCCATGGTGAGCTGGGCATCGCCGGTGCCGGGCGGCATGTCGACCACCATCACATCGAGCGTGCCCCACTCGACCTCGCGCAGCATCTGGGTCAGCGCCGACATCACCATCGGGCCGCGCCAGATCATCGGCGTCTCTTCCTCGATCAAAAAGCCGATCGACATCACTTGCATGCCGTGACGCTCGATGGGTTTTAAGCGATTGCCGCCGACGGTCTGCGGCTTCTCGCGGATGGCCAAGAGCTTTGGCATCGACGGCCCGTAAATGTCGGCGTCCAAAATGCCGACTTTCAGGCCGAGGTCGCGCAGGCCGAGCGCCAGATTGACCGCGGTGGTCGATTTGCCGACGCCGCCTTTGCCCGACGCCACCGCGATGATCGACGTGACGCCGGGGATGCCGGCTGGCGACGGTGCTGCTCCGCCTTCGCGCGGCCGCGCTGCTCCCGGCGGCATTTGCGGACGTCGCGGCGGGGATGTACCGCCCACGCCGCTGGCGCGCTCGGCAGTCAGCGCCACCAGCACCGATTTGACGCCCGGCACGGCGCGGGTCGCGGCTTCGGCGCGGGCGCGGACGGATTCCCATTCCTTCACCGCGCCGGCATCGACGGTGATGGAGAAAAACACTTTGCCGTCGGTGACGACGACGTCGGACAGCGTGCCGGTCTCAGTGAGCTTCTGGCCCTGGGGGCTTGCGACTTTGGCCAGGCCGGCCAGAACATCGTCTTTGAGGCTTGCCATGGCGACCTACATAAGCCCCTTGGGGCCATTGCGGTAGCGGTCAACCCGCGCCCCCGCCCCCGTTGACGGCCAGCCGCCGGCCGGGCCATGACCAGTTGCGAATAAGGGAGGAAACAATGGCAAAGGTCGCGTTTGTCGGGCTCGGCGTCATGGGCTACCCGATGGCCGGGCATCTCAAGACCAAGGGCGGCCACGAGGTCACGGTCTATAACCGCACCGCGGCGAAAGCGGAAAAATGGGTCGCCCAGTATGGCGGCAAGAGCGCGCCGACGCCCAAGGCCGCGGCCCAAGGCCAGGATTTCGTCATGGCCTGCGTCGGCAACGACAACGATTTGCGCCAGGTGATGGTCGGCGACGACGGCATCTTTGCCGGCGCAAGCAAAGGCGCGGTCGTGGTCGATCACACCACCGCGTCGGCCGCGATCGCACGCGAGCTATACGCCGAAGCGAAAAAGCGCGGCTTCGATTTCGTCGATGCGCCGGTGTCCGGCGGCCAGGCCGGCGCCGAGAACGGCGTGCTCACGGTGATGTGCGGCGGCGACGACGGCCCGTTCGCCAAGGCCGAGAAGGTGATCGCGGCTTACGCCCGCGCCTGCAATCTCCTGGGCGCCTCAGGCTCCGGCCAACTGGCGAAAATGGTCAACCAGATCTGCATCGCCGGCCTCGTCCAAGGCCTCGCCGAAGGCCTGCACTTCGCCATGAAAGCCGGTCTCGACATCGAAAAGCTGATCGCCACCATCTCCAAGGGCGCGGCGCAGTCGTGGCAAATGGAGAACCGCTACAAAACCATGGTCGCCGGCAAATTCGATTTCGGCTTCGCCGTGGATTGGATGCGCAAGGACCTCAACATCTGCCTCGACGAAGCCCGCCGCAACGGCGCCCACCTGCCGGCCTCGGCGCTGATCGACCAGTTCTACTCGCAAGTGCAGACGATGGGCGGCAAGCGCTGGGATACGTCGAGCCTGATCGCGCTGTTGAATCGCTAAGCTCCGCGCCCTCGCCCGTCATTGCGAGAATCCAAGCTAGGAAGCAATCCAGGCGGCACCGCAGAACTGGATTGCTTCGTTCCGCTCGCAATGACGATTTTCAGTCCACCGGCTGGATGTGGGCGTCTTTGGCGAGCTGCACGGTGGCGACCAGATCGCTTTTGAAGAATTTGTTGAACTCGTCGACGCTCATCAGCTTCGGCTCGACGCCGAGCTTGGCCAGCTTTTCGCGCATCGCCGGATCCTGCAGCGCCTTTTCGGTGGCGTCGTGCAGCTTGTCGATGACCGCCCGCGGCGTCTTGGCCGGCGCCGATAGTCCCACCCAAAAATTGAACTCGGCATTCGGATAGCCGGCTTCGGCGATCGACGGCACGTCGGGCAACAGCGCGATGCGCTTGAGCGAGCTCACCGCAAGAATGTTGAGCTTGCCTGAGTTGAGCGCGGAGGCCGCCGCCGCAAGCGGAATGAAATAATAATCGATGCGTCCGGCCATCACCTCGGTCAGACCCTGATCGCGGAACGGCACGTGACGGACGTCGATATTGGCGGCAAGCCGAAGCCGCTCGCCGGCCATGTGCGAGGAGGAGCCGACGCCGGCGGAGGCAAAGGTGAGCTTGCCCGGGTTCGCCTTCGCCGCCGCGACCAAGTCGGCGACCGTCTTGAACCCGGTCTGGGTCGAGGCGACCAGGACGTTCGGCGACACGCCGAACATGACGACGGGCGCGAAATCGTTGGCTGGATCGTAGGGCAAGTGGCTGTGCAGCACGGAGCCGGTGCCGAGCGCGGTCGAACTGGTGACGACGGTGTAGCCGTCCGGATCGGCCTTGGCGACGTCGGCGAAACCGACGATGCCGCCGGCGCCGGGCTTGGTCTCGATCACCATGGGCTGGCCGAGGATTTGCGATACCTGATCGAGTACGACGCGGCTGACGGTGTCGGAGGCGCTGCCGGCGGCAAAAGGACTGATCACGCGGATCGGCCGCGTCGGATAGTCGTCGGCCGCGACGGCCGCCGTCGCCACCAGAATCGTGGCTGCGATTGCGCAGAGCGTTGCGCGAAGTGACACTTTGGTCCTCCTTGAAAGTTCCATCACCAGCGCGCGCCGCTTGGCCGGCGCGGGCGCTTTATTGACGCGCCTATAGCAGCTCTACGGCCGTCATTCGCAACGCAGCGGGTATATGTCGCAGCGCTGAGCGCCGCAGCGCCGCCTTACTGCTTGCCGTCGCAGATCGAGGTGACCACTTTGCAGAAACTGCCGCGGTCGCCGGCGGTGGCCAGGCAATTCGTCATCGCCATTTTCTCCGCGGCCGCTTTGTCGGCGGCGATGGCCCAGCCGGCGCCGGGCGTGCCGGGTTGCGGGTCTTCGGCCTCGGCGGCGCATTGATCGCGGAAGGTGGCGAAAATCTCGCATTTGGCGCGGGCGACGTCGCTGCCGTGGGACTTGCAATATTTGAGCGCCGCGTCGCGGGCCTCCGCTTCGCTGCCGCTATTGATGTTGATGCCGATCGCGTAGCCGTCTTTGGTGATGTTGCCGGTCACGCCGAGCGCCATGGCGCCTTCCGCCGCGGCGCCATGGGGCCACGCGGCGACGGAGAATGCGCAACATATCGCCGTCAATGCCACCGCAGCCGACCGTTTGAACATCGCGTCCTCCTCTGACTTCGCTTGAAGCTTAGCACACGCATGCGGACGCAACGAGTCCGGCCGCCGATCTCAAGCCTTGGCGCTCGGGCGCGCCGACACCGCGTCATGCCAGCGCCGCACATGGACGAGATCGTCCGGCACGGCGAGTTTTGACACACGCATGAAATCGACCGCGATCATCGCCGTAATGTCGGCAACCGTATAGGCCGAGCCGGCCACATAGGCGCGGGTTTTGAGCTCGCCGTCGAGGAACTGCAGAAACTGCGTGACCCGCGGCTTGTTGGCCTCGCCCCAGGCCGCCACCTGCGGGTCGACCATGATCTTCATCGCCGGGTGCAGGTGCTGGAACACGGTAGCGACCGGCAGGAACAGGTGCAGCTCGACGCGTCGGCTCCACATTTCCACCAGTGCGCTCTCGAGCGCGCCGCGGCCGAACAGCGGCGGATCGGGCTGCAGCGCCTCGAAATAGCGGCAGATGGCGATCGATTCGGCGATCACGGTACCGTCGTCGAGCACCAATGCCGGCACCCGCTGCATCGGATTGATCGCCGTATAGGCGTCGCTGCGCTGCGCCAGTTGCCCGAGGTCGACTTGTTCGGTGGGAACCGTGATGCCTTTCTCGGCCAGGAAGATGCGCACGCGGCGCGGGTTCGGGGCGCGACCGCCATCGTATAGTTTCATCGTAGCTTCCCTCTCTATCCCGTTGAGGCAGCGAGATTATCCCGACAGGTGCGGCGCCGCCAGCCCGCCATGCCCGACCGCCGCCGCCGGCATCTATCCCGGCGTAGACGAATGCTTTTGCCGCCCCGCCGATTAATGACTTTAAGCCTCGTCTTAAGGAATTTGGGCCACTTTTGTCGCTATTCATCGCCAGCCCCGCCAGCCCCGGACGGCAATGCCCAATACTATCAGCGAAGCGCACGAGCTTGCGTCCCCCGCCGCCGCGCCGCAGACCAAGCGGCGGCTGGCGTCGCAGCATGTGCGCGAGGCGCGCGATCGGCTGACCTCGACCAGCGGCACGCGGCCGGTGTTCGATTACGAATTGCTGCGCCAGTTTGCCCAGAACCGCATCTCGGCCTCGCCGGTGATC
>Ga0307476_10001760_pt1 | contig 13149 bp, 9 predicted proteins | sample atmos_gasesECM2C_2_FD_203314 | JGI IMG/M metagenome (GOLD analysis project Ga0307476, IMG submission 203314) | Hardwood forest soil microbial communities from Morgan-Monroe State Forest, Indiana, United States - atmos_gasesECM2C_05 | ecosystem: Environmental > Terrestrial > Soil > Temperate... | reverse complement strand
GCGTGCCGAATGCCGGCGACCCGGACTTCATGTCGACGTTCGAGGTGAAGCTACCATAGACGATCGGCGCTCCCGGCTGCACGATCTGCGCCAGCGTCAGCCCGGCGAGAAACTCGGCGTGCGCCAAGGTGAGCGCGCCGGCGACGGTCACCGGCGCCATCGCTCCGGCCAGTGTGAACGGAGTGATGATGAGCACTTGACCGGCGGCCGCAAAATCGATGATCCCGTCAGCCATGGGGATGTCGAGCTGCAGCGGCGAATTCGTATTGATGATGGTGTAGGTGTATGGCCGCGAGCGGAATTCCTCCGGCGAGATGCCGTGCGCGAGGCGGATCAGTTCGAAATTGTCGGCGACTTGTGCGTGCCCGCGCGAAAAGATGAAGGGAATCTTGTCGGTCAACTTGAGCTGCGCACGGGTCACCTCGAGATGACGGATATGAACCGGAATGTCCTGCGGCTCGGTGGCGCCGCCGAGCACGTGGATCACCTCGAAGCTCTGGCATAGCTTCATCAGGTTGCAGAAATCCTCGAACGCACCGGCGCGCCGGCCGCGCGCGGTGTCCATGATGTTCGGCGGCCCGGACGTCACCGCAAACGCCACGCAGGGATTCGACAGCGGAACGTGGCGCTGCGGGTCGACGGAGTGCAGCGTGATGTCGCGCGGTGCGGCGGCGAGCGATGCGCCGACCAGTTCACGCGGAAGCCTTACCATCTGCGATGTCTCGTCGACCGCGGCGCCGGCGTTTCGATAGCGCACACGCGCATCCGCGGACAAGACCTTCATACCTTGTGTCTCGAGGATGACGAGCGCGGCATCGTGCACCGCGGCCACCTGATCGTCGGAGAACACTTTCTGCGGCGCGAAGGGATTGCGCAGATGGCGGTAGGTGCTCGTGCGGTCGAAGACAGCGTGGCTGACGTCGGCGCTCGAGGGGCGGCGCCGGCTGCGTCGGCCGAGTGTCTCATCGGGTTGTTTCATGCAAGGCGGCCCGCGGTTTTTGCTGAGGAGCGCATTATAGAGAATAAGAGCGGCGCTCCCGTGCCGCTCTGCGCAGTTTCCGCGCTGCGGGCATGAATTTTTTTTCAGCTCATGCCTTTATCCGATATGCCGCAGCGGGCACATGCCTTTATGCGATATCCCTCGACTCGGTGCCGCGGGCCGCCGAGTGACCCGCGAGCGGCCGCCCCGTCGCCGTCGAACGGGCCACGGCCTCCGCGAGGTAGTCGGCGCCGGGACCCACGTGCGCGCGCTTTTCGGTCACGCTGGTTTGCACATGCGGATCCGCCGCTCCGGCGCGCCGCGCCGCCGCCAGCGCGAGTTCGGCCGCCGCGCGCTTGGCGTGCTCGAGCGCAGGCTCCGCATCCGGATAATCCCGGCTGCCTGCGGGATCGTGGACGCGAAAGACCTGGAAGGTCGGCTGATTCACCAGGATTTCCACCGTCTGCGAGACCACGCCGGCGACGGCGCCCACGGCGTTGCAGACCGCAGCGTGCGGCGGAATGGACAGCGCAGCGCCCAGACGCCGGGCGACTTCGGGGTAGTAGGCGCCGACCGGCGCGCCGATGGCGATCAACGGCCGCGCCAGGCCAAGCGTCGCCTGCAGCAGCTTCGAGAAGGGCCGCCCGGCAACCGTGTCCTCGATGAGGCGATCGCCGAGCTCGCCCCAACCGCGGCCGCGCGCCTCGAGTTTGGGATCGTGCGCGAGCGCCGCGGCAAGCAGGGCGCGGCCCGTGGCGCGTACGACATGCTCGAAGGTGCGCTCGCAGATCGCCTGCGGCGACTCTGCCGCGCGCGCCGCGCGCGCATTGCGCTCCTCGGTGGCGAGGATCCGTGCGCCGTACTCGGCGGCTTCGCGGCACCATCCTTGTTGCCGCCCGAGCACGTGCATGGCATCGCTCGGCGTGAAAGCCGCCACGGTCGCAAGGCCGGCGTCGGCCAGACGCCGCAGCGCCTCGAGTCCGGCGCCGCTCCGCACGAGCTCCGCCACCGGGCGCGGCTGCACTTCCATTGCGTCCCACACCCGCCGTTCGAGCGGCGACACGTGCACCGGCAGCGAACGGCCGGGATTGCGAAATGCGAATTGCGCCGGATACGGCGGCAGGCGCTCGAGTTCCGCAATCGACTTGAGCCGGGCGAGCGCGGCCGGGTGCGTGTGCGCCAGCAAGCTGAGCGGCATGGCCTTGCGCGGACCCACGCACAGCCGATGTTGCCGGTCGAGGTGGACTTCGCTGTCGCCGCCGAGACCGCTGGTGCGCACGTCGACGGCCTCGACCATGGTGCGCCATGCGCCGACCAGAGCTCCCTCCCCGCTGATCACGGGGCGGCCGCCCGAGACCACCGCGATGTCGGTGGTGGTTCCGCCCATGTCGGCGACGACGAAATCGGCGAGTCCCGTGAGGAAACCCGCTCCGACGACGCTTGCCGCAGGCCCCGACAGGATGGTCTCGACCGGGTACTCGAGCGCTATTTGCGCCTTCATCAACGAGCCGTCGCCTTTGACTATCATCAGCGGTGCGTCGATTGCCTCGTCCGCCACCACGCGCGACAGTGCCTCGATCAGGTGGCGAATCTGCGGCGTGAGGCGGGCGTTGAGCGCCGCCGTGAGCGCGCGCCGCGGAGCATCGAGCTTCGAGCTCAACTCATGCGCGCAGGTCACGGGCTTCGGCGTCAGCTCGCGAATCAACTTGCGCGCGCGCAATTCATGCGCCGGATTGCGCACCGAAAAATTCGCCGCGACGGCGAACGCCTCGACGCGCGCCTCGTGTGCCGCGACGGCGCGCGTGACTGCGGCTTCGTCGAGCGCCGACGCCTCCTCCCCGGTCGCGCCGTGGCCGCCCTGTATGCGTACGATCAGGCCGCCGCCGCCCGGGCGTTGCAGTCCGGAGCGCTCGACCATCGCATCGTCGAAGCCGATCAGCAATGTGCACACCGGACTGAAGCGATTCTCGACCACGGCGTTGGTGGCGAGCGTGGTCGACACGGAGACCAAGCTCACGTCCTGCCGGCCCGCGTCCGCGGGCAGAAGCGCGAGCACCGCGCGAATCGCCTCACCGATGCCGAGCGCCAGATCCCACGGCGTGGTCAGCGCCTTGGCGCTCGCGATGACGCGGCGCTCGGCGAGCAGCACCGCATCGGTGAAGGTTCCGCCCGTGTCGAGCCCAAGCCAGAGGCCCTGAGTGGCATTGATCGCGCTCATCGAGACATCCTTGGATTCCGGCCGCATCGCGCCGGCGTTGCGCGGCGTAACATACCGGATTCGCGCGCCTCCCGCCGCGCCCCTTTCCTTGTCGTGCATGGATGGTTAAGCTGGCTTCCCTCGGGCATCACGTTGGGAGAGGCATATGCAGCGAGCTGTGCGCAAGTATCTCAAGGCCCTCGAAGCGAGCGACGCCGACAAGGCCGCGGCGCTCTTCACGCCCGACGGCTGGGTTCAGTCACCCTTCCTCGGCCGGCTGCCGGTGCGTACCTACGTCGCGAAAGTCGCCGCCGCATCGAGCGCCACCGAACTCACCGTGCACGACGTTCTGGTGAGCGCCGAAGGGCACATGCGGGCGGTCGCCTACTATCTCTACGATTGGCGGCTGAAAGACGGCTCGAAAGTGGCGTTCGAATGTGCCGACGTCTTCAATTTCGATCCTGACACCGGCCACATCGCCTCCGTGGTCCTGGTCTACGACACGCATCTCGTGCGCGATGTCGTGGAAAACAAGTACCCCTGAGGCGCCGTAAGTGTCAGGTGCCGGAGGACCGCGCGCCGCGCCGGTTCGTCGTGCGCCTGCCGGTGGCACCCTGCGCTGCACCGGCTTCGCGGCTGAGCTCGCCGCGCAATTGAGCATTCGCTCCGGTGGATATGGCGCCGAGCCGGGCCTCGATGGCAGCCAGATCGGGTTTTGGCCGCCGCACATGCGCTTCGAGCGCCTGGCGCATGGTGAGCAAGTGCGCCGGCGTGGTACCGCAACAGCCGCCGATGATCCGTGCTCCCGAGTCCAGCGCCAGGCGCGCGTATTCCGCCATCAACTCCGGCGTGCCGTTGAACTGAATCGCGCCGTTCACGAATTGCGGTATGCCGCAGTTTGCCTTGGCAACGAGAATCGCCGAGGGATCCGAGGCCGTGGCGAGGTTGACCATGCAGGCCACCAGCTCCGCGGGCCCCGTGCCGCAGTTGCTGCCGCAGGCCGCGAGGTGGTGCTTGCGATGCAATGCCGCGAGCTCGGCCGGCGTGACGCCCATCATGGTGCGGCCGTTGGTATCGAAGCTCAATGTGGCGACCACGGGCAGACCAACGTTGCGCGCGCCGGCGACCGCCGCCTCGGTCTCTTCGACGGACGACATGGTCTCGATCCACAGAATGTCCGCCCCGCCCTGCGCAAGAGCGATTGCCTGCTCGGTAAAGGCATCCTCGGCGGCACTCAGGCTCAAGGGTCCGAGCGGCTCGAGAATCTCTCCGGTCGGTCCGATGCTGCCGCCGACCAGCACCACCCGCCCGGCGCGATCGGCTTCGGTGCGGGCGATGCGCGCCGCCAAGGCATTCAGCTCCGCGACCCGATGTTCCGCCTGGTGCAGCTTCAGCCGATGACGCGTGCCGCCGAAGCTGTTGGTCAAAATGATGTCCGCGCCGGCCTCCACGAAGGCGCGATGCAACTGCGCAATCCGCTCGGGATGCGCGGCGTTCCAGAGCTCCGGTGCGTCGCCCGACTGCAGGCCGCGGTCGAACAGATTGCTGCCGGTTGCGCCGTCCGCGAGCAGCCAGGGCCGCTCCGCCAATAAGCTGGTCAGTCGATCTGTGTTGGGTAGCGTGTTCATGTAGGCGAAACTCTAGCATGCTCGTCAGCGCACATCGGACGCCCCGCTCACATCGCGGCGCGCCCGGGCCGCTTATGTGGATTCTATATAAGTTATGTAACTGGTTGATATGAGGCACTATTATTGTCCCTATCGCGAAGTATACGAGTTCTGTCGAGGCCGCGCCAGCCGCCGCGCTCGGCGCCTGGCGCGCGGCAGCGCACGCCGTAACCGATGGCGCTAACGCACCGCGCTCGTCATAATTACGTGAAGCTTGAGAGGAATTCGATCTATGCCGGGGCACTCCATGTTGAAGACGCTGTTTTTGCAGGCACCTTCGTTCGACGGTTTCGACGGCGGCGCGGGTTCTCGCTATCAGGCCAAGCGCGAGATCAAGTCATTCTGGTTTCCGACCTGGCTGGCGCAATCGGCCGCGCTGGTGCCGGATTCCCGTTTGCTCGATGCGCCCGCCGACGAACTCACCGTCGATCAGACCCTGGCGATAGCGCGCGGCTACGACCTCGTGATCATTCATACCAGCACGCCGTCGTTTCCGACCGACGCGAAGTTCGCCGAATTGCTGAAGAGGGACCACCCCGCGGTCAAGATCGGCCTGGTCGGCGCCAAGACCATGGTCGACCCGGACGGCTCGTTGAAAGCCACCCAGGCGGTGGATTTCGTCTGCCGCGAGGAATTCGACTATACCTGCAAGGAAGTGGCCGAAGGCCTGCCGCTGCGGGACATCAAGGGACTCTCGTATCGCAGCGAGGACGGCGCCATCGTGCACAACCTGCCGCGGCCGATCCTAGAGAACATGGATGATCTGCCTTTCGTCGCCCCGGTTTACCGGCGCGATCTCAAGATTGAAAACTACTTCATCGGCTACTTGAAGCATCCCTACGTCAGCTTCTACACCGGCCGCGGCTGCCGCTCGAAGTGCACGTTCTGCCTCTGGCCGCAGACCGTCGGCGGCCACCGCTACCGGGTGCGCTCGGCGGATAACGTGCTCGCGGAGGTGCGCTGGATCAAGGAGAACATGCCCGAAGTGAAGGAAATCATGTTCGACGACGACACCTTCACCGACACTTCGGCCCTGCCACGAGTCGAAGCCATCGCGCGCGGAATGGGCGAGCTCGGCATGACCTGGAGCTGCAACGCGAAGGCGAACGTGCCCTACAAGACGCTGAAGGTGATGAAGGACAACGGCTTGCGGCTGCTGCTCGTCGGCTATGAATCGGGCGACGACCAGATCCTGCTCAACATCAAGAAGGGCCTGCGTACCGACATCGCGCGGCGCTTCACCGAAGACTGCCGCAAGCTCGGCATATTGATTCATGGCACCTTCATTCTCGGCTTGCCGGGCGAGACTCGCGAGACGATCGAGGCCACCATCGAGTTCGCCAAGGAGATCAACCCGCACACCATCCAGGTGTCATTGGCCGCGCCCTACCCCGGCACCACGCTATATCGTCAGGCGGTGGACAACGGCTGGCTGAAGGAGAACGATGCGATCAATCTGGTCAACGACAAGGGCGTGCAGCTGGCCGCGATCAGCTATCCGCACCTGTCGAAGGAAGAGATATTTCACAGCATGGAAGTGTTCTACAAGCGCTTCTATTTTCGGCCCGGCAAGATCTGGGAGATCGTCAAGGAAATGCTCACGAGCTGGGACATGATGACGCGGCGCTTGCGTGAGGGCGCCGAGTTCTTCCGCTTCCTGCGCGCGCACGAGGCCTGAGAGCCGAACGCGCGCACGATGCCGCCCGCTTTCGAGTTCATGAGCATCGTCGGCTACGTGTGCTTGAGCCTCGCCGCGAGCTACGCCGTTCTCACCGTCGTGGCCGTGCTCGTTTGGCGATCGCGCAAGGCGCCCATGGGCGCGCGCTCGCTGCCGCCGGTGACGATGCTCAAGCCCTTGTGCGGCGCCGAGCCCGGACTCTACGAGCACCTGCGCTCATTCTGCCGGCAGGACTATCCGGAATTTCAGATCGTGTGCGGCGTACGCGATCCGGACGACCCCGCATGCGCGCTGGTGAAACGACTCGCGGCGGAATTCCCTGCCGTGCCGATCGATCTCGTGATCAATCCGGAGCTTCACGGCAGCAATCTCAAGATCAGCAACTTGATCAACATGCTGCCGTACGCACGCCACGACGTGCTCGCCATGTCGGACAGCGACGCCTTCGTCGGCCCCGACTATCTCGGCAGCGTCACGGCACCGCTGCTCGATCACGGCGTGGGACTGGTCACCTGTCTGTACCGCGGCACGCCGACACCGGAGATCTGGTCGCGCCTCGGGGCCATGTACATCAATGAATGGTATATGCCCTCCGTGCTGGTCGCCTGGCTATTCGGCCATCAGGGCTACGTCTCCGGCCAGACCACCTGCATGCGGCGCGATACGCTGCAGGCCATCGGCGGTATGGCGACGCTTGCGAATCATCTTGCCGACGACCATCGATTGGGCGAGCTGGTACGCGCGGCGGGACAGCGGATCGTGTTGTCTCCCTACGTAGTGCAGGGCGAGCACCACGAGCCGAGCTTCGACTCGCTAGTTCATCACGAGCTGCGCTGGCTGCGCACCATCCGCGTGCTTCGGCCGCGCAGTTTCCGGTTCATTTTCATCACCTTCGGCCTGCCCCTGGCCGCCCTCGGCATGGCCGCGGCCGCGCCCGCGTCGCTGCATTCCACGGCCGCGTGGGCCCTTTTCGGCACGACACTGGCGGCCCGGTTGGTGCTGCATTTCGTGCATCGGATGCGCGCCGATCCCAAACCGCTGGCGGATCTCTGGCTGCTGCCGGTGCGCGATCTTTTGATGTGCTGGGTCTGGCTGCGCAGCTTCTTCACCTCCCACGTCACGTGGCGGGGAAGCCAATTCGCAGTCGGTGCCGACGGCGTCATGCGTCCCCTGTCCTGAATTCCAAGAGCCGATGAAATACGTGGCCTACGTCGCCGGCCTGCTCGGCCTGGCGCTCTTGATCACCCTGGTGATCCGCGCCGACTATCACGCGATACTGCACACGCTGCAGTCCGGCGGCTGGCCGCTGCTGTGGTTGGTGCCTTACCGCGCGCTCTATTTCGCGTTGTACGCCGCCGGCTGGCTGGTGCTGCTGCGGCCGTACGATCCGGCGCACCGCGCAGGCTTCGGCTATCTGTTCTGGGCCACGTCGGTGCGCGAAGCGGTCGACCGCCTGCTGCCGGTGGCAAGCGTCGGGGGCGGCGTGGTTGGGATTCGCATCGTGCGTTGGCGCGGCCTCGCCGCGGCGCCGGTCGCGGCCACAGTGATCGTCGAGATCGTCATGACGCTCGCCGTGCTTTACTTGTTCACGGCCATGGGCCTGCTCATGCTGGTCGAGCTCGGAGCGGCGGCTCGGGAATACCACCGCTTGCTGCTGGCGCTCGTTCTGACCCTGCCGGTGCCGGTGGTGAGCGCGCTGCTGCTCAAGTACGGCTCGGCGTTCGAGCGCCTGCAGAGATTTCTGCGTCCGTTGGTGGGCGCCGGCACGATGTCCGATCAAGCGGCGGCGCTCGACCGCGAACTCCGCGCCTGCATGCATCGGGGCCGGCGATTGCTGCTCGCGGGCGCACTTGAATTCGCGGCGTTCGTCTCCGGATCATTCGAGATCTGGCTGGCGTTGCGCCTGTTTGGCCACCCGGTGGGCTTCGGCGTCGCCTTTGTGCTCGAGAGCATGACTCAGGCGGTGCGGCATCTGGCGTTCGTGGTGCCCGCCGGAATCGGCGTACAGGAAGCCGGCTTGGTCGTATTCGGGCAGGCACTCGGCATCAGCGGCGAATTGGCGTTGGCCGTCTCCATGGCCAAGCGCATGCGCGAAGTGCTGTGCGGTCTGCCGGCGCTGGCGTCGTGGCAGTGGCTGGAGGGCCGGCGGCTGCAGGATTGAACGGGTCATTGCGCAGCTTGCATCCGCCACGCCTGATCGATGAGATACGAGTGCACAGCCTCGGCGTCGACCGGCGTTAGCACGTCGTCAAATCGCCCCATGCCCTTCGGCGCATAGGCGCCGCCCAGCACAATGGCGTTGAAAATCGCGTGGGTACCCGGCTGCATGCGGCGCAGGTCCGGCAGAATGCCGCGGCCAAACACATGGCAGCGCGAGCAGAACCGGTTGTACAGCACTTCTCCCGCATCGATCTGCGCCGTGTCGGCGGGCCGCGCGGGCGGCATCGGCAACGGCTGTTCGGCCACCGGCGGCGGCAGCGGCGGCGGCGGGCCGCCGATCTTGAGGACGATGATCCGGCCGTCATTGCCGTAGCGATATGCGGCCGAGGCTGGGTCGAGCGGTATGCCGGTGATGACGCCGCCGCCGCCGTAACCCGCAATGATGGCGATGTACTGGGTCCCGTTTACTCGATAGGTGATGGGCGCCGCCATCATCGAACTGCCGACGGCAATCGAGGCCAGCCGCTCGCCGGTATCTGCCGAGTAGGCGTTGAGGTTGCCGTTGGCATCGCCCTGCATCACGAGACCGCCGGCGGTTGCCAGCACTCCGCCGTCCCAGCTCGTCGCGGTCGGCGTCTCCCAGACAGTGTGATGTTGGGCGACGTTCCACGCCCGCAGGTAGCCGCGCGATGCCGTGTCGGTGTTGATGCCGCGCGCCAGCCGGGCGAGCGGCGGCAGCGGTCCGTACAAGCGCAGCATGGCAGCCGGGTCATAGGCTTCGGGCACGAATGCCGGCGTCGTGAACTGCCCTTCGACGAGCCCGGCTCGCCGATCGCTGGTTTCGAGCAGCACGTTACCGGATTCGATGACCGGGATGAAGGTCAGCCCGCGATCGGCATCGAAGGCCATTGGCTGCCAGTTGTGCGCTCCGGCCTCGGAGGGAAACACCAGCTTCGGTGAGCGGCCATAATCGGCCGCCGGGGCAGGAAGGGGCCGGCCGGTTTTCGGGTCGACTCCGCGCGTCCAATTGACGAATGCAAAATTGTGCGCCGACAAGAGCTCACCTGAGCTGCGGTCGAGCACGTAGTAGAAGCCGTTCTTGGCGGCTTGCATCAGCACCCGGCGGGGCCGTCCAGCGACGCTCATGTCCGCCAGAATGAGTTTTTGCGTGCTGTCGAAGTCCCATCGATCACCCGGCACGGTCTGGTAGTACCAGGCGAGCGCGCCGCTGTCGGCGTGCACGGCCATGATGGAGGCCGCATACAGCTGATCGCCCGTGTGGCGTCCGCCGACATAACTGTTGTAGGGCGCCGCGTTGCCGGTGCCGAAGTACACGAGGCGGAGCGTGGGGTCGTAGGCCATGCCGTCCCACACCGTTCCGCCGCTGCCCGCCTCCCACCGGTGCGCGGGGTTCCAGGTCTTCACGGCTGCCGTGAGATGCGGCTGGTCTTGCGGGCCGTCGGCGGGGTTGCGCGGCACGGTGAAGAATCTCCAGCGCAGTTCGCCGTTCGTGAGGTCGTAGGCCGACACGTAGCCGCGCGCTGCGGCGAAATCGCCGCCGGCGCTGCCGACGATGAGCAGGTGGCCCGCCAGCAGCGGTGCGCCGGAGAACGTGTAAGGAGCGTGCTCGCGCCGGATCACAGTGTCGACCTTCCACAGCAATTGTCCGGTGCGCGCGTCGAGCGCGTGCAACCAGCCATCCAGCGCGCCGACATAGAGCCGGCCGTCGAAGGCGGCGAGCCCGCGGTTGACGGCGTCGCAACAGGCATAGCGCGCCCACTGGCCGTCCATGCGCGGGTCATACTTCCACAGCTCCCGGCCGGTTGCCGCGTCCAACGCATACACTCGCCCAAAGTTGCTGGTGGCGTACATCACGCCGTCGATCACGAGCGGGGTCGACTCTTGACCGCGATTCGTGCCTAGTCGATAGTCCCATGCGAAACCCAGGCGACCGACATTACCCGCATCGATGTCTTTCAGCGGCGAGTAGTAGGCGCCCGTCCAATCACCGCCGAGAGTCAGCCATTGATCGGGCTCGCGTGCCGCAAGCCGCCGCGCATCGACTGCCGCCGCACCGATCGGCGGCGCCGCACTGATCGGCGGCGCCGTTGCCGCGGGCGCCGCAGACTCGTGCTGGTGGCATCCTGATAATGCGGCGAGGCCGGCGGCCAACGCCATCGCAGCTGCGGCCGCCGGCTTGTTCATCATTGCCCTATTATCCATTTCCAGGCGCCGGATGTCGGTACAATCTCCGATGACTCCCAGGACACCCCATGACCTTCGGCCTCAAAAGCATTCTTGAGCGGGACGCGCGCCACGACGGTGTGCTTCGAATCAATGTCTATCTCATGCGTCTGGTCTTTATCCTGATGTTCTTTGTGCTGGGGAAAGCCACCTGGACGCGCATCCTCACCCACCAGGGATCATGGGACCCGACAGATGCCGTGGTGTGGTGCGTGTGGACAGCCTTCGCGACATTGGCGGGCCTGGGGATCATCCGCCCCTTGAACATGCTGCCGATCCTGCTGCTGGAAATTTTCTACAAAGTCCTGTGGCTCATCATCGTGGCGTACCCGCTCTGGTCGGCGGGCAAGTTGCAGGGTTCACCCGCGGAAGGCATCGCCGCGGCGTTTCTGTGGGTGATCCTGCCCATCGTTGCCGTGCCCTGGGGCTATGTTTTCGTGAATTACATTTACAAACCGGCGGCGCGTTAAAGCGGGCAACCGACTGCCGCGCCGTCGCTGCGCGGATCGCTGGCGCCTTGGAAATCCTGATCGCTGGAATGCACGATGGCGCCCGCGTGACCCATGACCTGATCGAACGCGGCGACGGGCTCGACCGGATGGCCCGCGCTCTCAAGCTCGGCGAAAAGTTCCGCGGGAAACCGGCTCTCCAGCCGCAGCGCCGTGCGCGATTCCCCCCAGGTGCGGCCGAGCAGCCAGCGCGGTGCCGAGATGGCCTCCTGCAGGTCCTCGCCATAGAGCGCATAGCGCGTAAACAAAGCCGCCTGTGTCTGCGGTTGACCGTCCCCGCCCATCGCGCCATACACCATCGTGCGCCCGTCCCGGAAACGTGCAAAGGCCGGGTTCAATGTATGGAAGGGTTTGCGCCGCGGCGCCAACACGTTGGGTCCGGCGCCCCTCAGGCGGAATGCGCTGCCGCGGTTCTGCCAGACGAAGCCTGATTGCGGCAGCCCCACTCCGGAACCGAATTCGAAATACAGGCTCTGGATGGCGCTGACGGCGCGTCCCTCGCGATCGATGACGCCGAACCACACCGTATCGCCGGCCCCGGCGGCCGCCGGCCACGGCGCCGCGCGGCGCGGATCGATTTGCGCCGCCGCCCGCTCGAGCTCCGGCGATGTCAGATAGCGTTCGAGTATCGAGCCATCGTCCTCGCGATGGCCGACCTCCCGATCCCGAATGGCGAACGCGAGTTTCGTGCTCTCCACCACGCCATGCACGTGGGCGAAACTGTCCGGCCGCGCCGCCGGCAGCCGCCCGAATATGCCCAGTATGAGCAGCGATGCCAGACCCTGCGACGGCGGCGCACAGTTGAAGACCTCGGCCACGGGCAGTTCGAGCCGCAGCGCACGACCGATGGCCGCGCGCTGCCCGGCGAGATCGGCCGCACTCAAAGGCACGCCGGCTGCGGTCAGCTCTGCCGCGATCTGCGCGGCGAGCGCTCCCGAGTAAAAACTTTCCAACCCATCACGCGCCAGTGCGGACAGTGTTTGCGCCAGTGCCGCTTGAATCAAGAGCTCGCCGGTCGCGGGCGGCGCGCCCCCGATGAAGTGCAGGGCGCTGAATCCGGGCAGCGGTTCGAGCTCGGCGCGAAAACGCAGGAGAGCTTCGGCATGACCACCGGTGACGACGGTGCCGCCTTGTGCGAGCGCAATTGCTTCCGCAAAAATGTGCGGTAAAGGCAGGCGGCCGCCCGCTTGGCGGCTGATTTCCCAGGCCGCGGACCACGCTGAAACCGCGCCGGCGACGGTGTTGGCGGCCAGAGGACCCCGCCACGGCACTTCGCGCAAGCCGGACTTCTGATAAAGAGCGGCGTTGACGGCGGCGCCGGCACGTCCCGCGCCATCGATGGTGAATGGCGCGCGCCCAGGCTCGGCAATCAGCCAAAAACTGTCGCCGCCGAGGCCGGTCATGTGCGGGTACACGACGGTGAGCGCCGCGGCGGTCGCGAGTGCGGCCTCGATCGCATTGCCGCCTGCGGCGAGAATGCGCGCGCCGCATTGTGCCGCCAGCGCGTGCGGCGCCGTCACCATGCCGCTGCTCGATCGCACCGTGCCGATCATCGAGGCGCCAGCTGCTGCGCCGCCTCGAGCAGCGCTTCATCGCCATTGCGCCATCCCAACAGGGAGAAGCCCACCGGTGCCGCCTCGGCGCCCGGCACCGGCAAAGTGATCTGCGGACGGCCGGTCAAACTCGCGAGCGCCGTCAGTGGCATGAGCCGCGAC
>Ga0307476_10001759_pt1 | contig 13159 bp, 6 predicted proteins | sample atmos_gasesECM2C_2_FD_203314 | JGI IMG/M metagenome (GOLD analysis project Ga0307476, IMG submission 203314) | Hardwood forest soil microbial communities from Morgan-Monroe State Forest, Indiana, United States - atmos_gasesECM2C_05 | ecosystem: Environmental > Terrestrial > Soil > Temperate... | reverse complement strand
CAAGGTTCGGCATTTCGATTCGAACAACGTGGTGGCGATCTTGCCGGGATCGGATCGAAAGATGGCTGCCGAGGCGGTGATGTATACGGCGCACTACGATCACTTCGGCATTCGTCCCGACATGCCAGGGGACAACATTTTCAACGGCGCTGAGGACAACGCTACGGGATGCGGCATTCTGATCGAGTTGGCTAGGGCTTTCGGCACGGCTGCGCTGAGGCCGCGGCGGTCGATTCTGTTTGCGGCGGTAACGGCGGAGGAGCAGGGGCTGCTGGGTTCGGAGTATCTGGGGAAGCATCCGCCGATTGCGGCGGGAAGGATTGCGCTGGATTTGAATTATGACGATGTGAAGCCGCTGGGAGCGCCGGAGGAAGTAGAAGTCTCGGGAGCGGAGCGGACGACATTCTATCCGGCAGTGGAGGCGACGGCGAAGGAATTCCGGCTGGCGATTCGTCCAGATGCGCGGCCGGAGGCGGGACACTTTTATCGCTCCGATCACTTCAGCCTGGCGCGGGTGGGGATTCCGGCGTTTTCAATTAATGAGGGAATGAAGTACAAGGGACATCCCGAGGCTTGGGGCCTAGAGCAGGAACACGATTACGTCGAGAAGCATTATCACCAGCCGAGTGACGAGTACCATCCGGAGATGGATTTCGTGGGAGACTCGGCGATGGCGCGATTTGGGTTTGCGTTGGGATGGGAAGCGGCGAGTCTGCCAAAGTTGATTGGGTGGCAGAAGGGTGACGAGTTTGAGGCGGCGCGGGAAAAGAGCCAGTAGGGCGATTCTGTTGATGCGTTTAGACCTCGGTGCCTGTTTTTAGAGCCAGGTTTCGTTTTGGCCGTAGGCATGCTCCACTTCGCGGTGATGATCGCCGCGCTCTCCTCACGGCTTCACTCAGCACGACAATTTGTTTCGTGCGCCTTGCGTCAGCCCAGGCGGCTGTCTCTGCGCGGACGTTCTCGTTTTCCCCGGCATTAGCCTGTAAGAGCGTAACCTAGGTAACTTTAGCGACGCTCCTCTGCGTGCTAACCTCGACATGTCCGTTTGAAATCAGCAACTTCCCAATAGACTCACTGAACCGGATGCCACGAATTCCTATTTTTCGACTGGGTGGAGCGCCAGATAAGCCGACGCTCCCAAAGCTAGCCGCGTCGACGCCTTCCGTCGTGCTTGAGGGACTCACTGTCGGAGTCGACAATCTGCGATATGACGTGGTGCTGAGTCCGCGATTTATGGAGTTGGGGAGGGCGCAGATTGCGCGGTTAATTGCACGGCACGGCGAGTTGGATGCGGTGTTGTCGGCGGAAGTAGTCAGACCGACCCAGGGGCCGGCGTGGATGAGGAATCAGGCAGGTAGAACGGCGCAACAGAAGAACGATCCCAGCGGATGGAAATCGGCGCTGGCCGAACTGCAGGTCGGGTCACTCAATCGGGCGAAGAAAGAATCGCGGCTGTCAATCGATCTGCTGGCTCGGCTGGCGGTTACCAAGTTTGTCCGCGCGGAAATGAATCAGCAGTTTTTGCAGGTGTTGGAGCGGTGCCGCGTACAGGTGAAAAGCTACGACAACATGCGGCAGGAGAGGGCGCATGAGTATCGCGAACGCCTGGCGGCGTTCCAGGTGCGGAAGAGAATCATCCTGCGCAAGACCGGGCAGGAAATCTTTGAGACTCTGCGCGAAGTAGAGAAGAGCACGCTGGCGCGTACGCGGCGGTCTCTGTTCGGCGAAGAAACCAGCGACGGAAGCTATTTCACTTATCCCCTGTTTGTGAATCGGCTGCTGTTTTCTGAAGACGGGCGGGATGACTATCTGTGCGCCGAGCACTACGTCATGATGGGGAATTGGGATCGCGATCCGGACCGCTATGGCCGGATGCGAGAGATTGCGTCGGGTTTCCTGCGTTCGGTTTATGGAGCAGAAGTGAGCGCGGAAACTCTGGACTCTTGGATGAACTTTCCAGAGAACGCGCGGGAGCTGGTGGGAACGGGAACTCCGGAAGACTCCTCCGAGGGAATGGCGCAGCAGGAGCGGTTGGCGGCGTGGGTACGGCTGCTGGAAGATGAGCGGGTGATGGAGAATGTAATTGCTTCCTATAACGTCGTGCCGCTGTTGAGCGAATATGCGCCGCGAATCAATCCTCAGCAATTGAAAAACGCGCTTATCGACAGGACGGAATGCGATCGGGTGGAACGCATGATCCAGGAGCACGGGAAACTTTCGCCGAACAGCTTGTATGCGGCAGTGGCCAAGGTTGCGAGTTGCCGCGGGGCGGAGCGGGCGAAGGTGGCTGCGCGGTTTCTGGGAGATTTCTTTCACTACCATCGCGATTTGCGGCGGCTCGACGTGGTGAATGCTGCTTTGGATTCGGTGAACCTGGCGGGAAACGAACGGCTGCAAGAACTATCGCGGGTCAACGGAACGCTCTACGAGTTTTTGCTTCCAGAAGAACAGGCGGAGACGGCTGCGGAGCGCGTACTGCGCCATGTGGTGCTCAAGGCGGATGTGCGTGACTCGACGCGGCTGACGCGAACGATGATGGAGAAAGGACTGAATCCGGCGTCCTATTTCAGTTTGAATTTCTACGATCCAGTGAACAAGTTGCTGGAGAAGTATGGCGCGCAGAAAGTCTTCCTGGAAGGCGACGCCATTATTCTTGCCATTCTGGAGCGCGACGGGGAGCCGGGGCTGGCGGTGAGCCGAATGTGCGTGCTGGCCCGGGAGATCATCGAAATTGTGCGCGGGTATAACGAGCTGATGCAGCGCTCGGGCATGCCACAACTGGAACTCGGTATAGGGATTACTTCGCAGGAGTCGGCCCCGCTGTATCTGATGGATGGCGACCATCAGATCATGATTTCCGAGGCGCTGAACGAGAGCGACCGGTTGTCATCGTGCAACAAAAAGGCGCGTAAGGTGATGGAGCCGCAGGCGGGGCCGTTTCACGTGTATGCGTTTCAGGCGGCGGAACTGGATGAGAACGGCAACCCGGAAGATGTGATTCTGAGTTACAACCTCGGCGGGATCCGCATGAATGAAACGGCATTCCGCAAGTTGCAGCAGGAGATCACGCTCGAGCCCTTGAAGGTGCGGTTGCCGGCGGCGTTGGCTGCCTCGGATAAAGGGGATTACAAGCTGTTTACCGCCACTGTTCCGGTGGATCGGGATATCTTTCGCAAAATTGTGGTGCGGCAGAGCCGGATCCCGCGGATCGACCCGGCGGATTTTTCGGTGAAGGGATGGACCGAGCGGTCGTATTACGAGATCTGCACCGATCCGGCGATCTATAGCGCGCTGGAGAAGAAGAAGGGCGCGGGGAAGTAATTGCCTCGCGAGTAGCGAGAGTCTATCCGCCTGCTTTCAATATTCATGTCATCCTGAGCGCGGCAGAGTGATTCACGCGGTGAATCGCTCTGCGGAGTCGAAGGATCCATCTCTGCCGTCGGAACCATGGATGCGACGAGAGACTTTCATCATACACCGGCAAGTCAGGGCCACTTACGAGCCTTAAAACTCTTGCGGGATGAACTCCTTGAGGTTCGTTGATCGCATCGGTAGGGCAGGGATCCTTTGACTGCGTATGGCCTGCGCCTCGCGCTGGCCATGCTTCGCTGAGCATGACAGCGGATTATTTATAGCTAGAAGTTCGTTGCTCGCGACGGGTGGAAGGGGATTTGGAACGTGGCTTCGACGTCGACCGGATTTCCGTTTTTCGTGGCTGGCTGAAATTGCCATTGGGCCACGGCTTGGCTCGCGAAGCGGTCGAGGCGATCGTCGACGCCGCGGAGGATGCGCACGTTACCGACGGTGCCGTCGGCGTGGATGACCGCGTAGAGGATCACCGTGCCTGAGACGTTTTCGCGCATGAGTTGCAGCGGGTAAGCGGGATCGACCTTGCGCGTCGCGGCGGGCTGGGAAAGATCTGGGGTGGAGTTCGCATCGTAATTGTTCGGGTGGTCGCCAGTATTCGAGGCGTGATTCAGTTCGGCGAAGCGGATGACCCAACTGCCACCAGCGGAATTCAGGTTCGGCATGTTGAGCGTCAGGGAATAAAATTTGCGATTGCCGAAGACGGCGCGTTCGGCATCGGAGAGTTTGGATGCGCTTTCCGATTGCACGGGCCGGGATGGCGCGCTGGTCACGCGCGGCAGCCGAACACTGGCCACGAGGTTCGGGTTGACCGAGTTGCTCGGGACCTTATTGTCACCGCCTGCAACGGGCGAAGTTGTTGTGGCTGTGCTTCCAACGTAGAGACCTGCGGGAGCATTACTGTTTCCCTTCCGAGTTGATCCACTTGCAATTTGTTTGCCGCCGGAACCGGCTCCGCCGATAGTGTTTCCAGAGTTCTCACCGGGTGAACCCGAGGCTCCCGCGCGACCTCCCGGGGTGGAGGCAAAAGTACCCCGACGATTGCCGGGCGGCGAACTGGGTGGCGCGCCGACCGAAGGATGAAGACTTAGCGCGATGACGCGACCGCGCGCTCCCAAAGAGGATGACGAAGCGGAAAGCGAGGGAGGGGGAGGAACGAGTTGTAGAGCGCCGAGACTGGCGGATGGCGATCCGGGGATGGCGCGCTGTTCAGCGAGTGGAAGCTGAGGCGCGGGAGCTATCGCGGAACTGGGGCCGACGTTGATGTCGCCGGGCGGTCTGGTGGATGCGGTCTGGACAGTCGGCGGAGGCGCGATAACGGCTGGTTGCGGAGTTTGGAAAGTTGTCGCGTTCGAAGTGCGAAGGCTAGGCGGGGGGGCAACGACGGAGTTCTGCAGTTGGGGCGCGATCCGGGTAATGTCGGCTGCGGGCGTCAGAGGGACGGGAGGAATCGCGAGCCGCGGCTTCTGCATCTGGTCAGATCTCTTTTCCGACCAGGCCACGATGTTGGGCTGCGCAACGTCGCGTTTCAATTTAATGTTCGGTGGGGAAACGACGGTCTGGGAGCGATTGTCGGCTTCGGGCGGGACAGAAATGATGGGTTGGCGGGCAAACTCTGGATCGGATTTCGCGGACTGATCCTTCTCCGCGCTGCGAGTATCGAGTGGGGGAAGGTATTCCGAGGACTGGTAATAAATGACTTGAGCGTGGTCGAAGATCGGATTCGCTACAACCTGGGGCTGCAGCGCGAAGAAGCGGGTGAATGCGACGAGCAGGGCCAGGGCTACGACGTGGCAGGCGACCGATTGGAGAAATCTCGACCAGGGAAGGCGGCGCGTCACAAATACGTCCGTCCAGAACGGCGCCGGAGTCGAGTGGAGTTCGAGAGCCGGCAGGCTGCGCGGGAAAATCAAATCGTGCAGGTTTTCTAAAAAAACTTCCGACCAGGATGGCAACTCAACCAGCAGTCGCGGAAGGGGCGTGGACTGCTGAATTCCTTCGAGGGGGCGGGTTGCGGACATCGTACTTATAGTAGATGCAGTAAGAGGAATCGAGATAGCCGGGAGGACATGGATCGCACAAAAATGGATCGCACAAATTCGAGAGCGTACTGCCCCGGTTCTCTTTCCCAACTGGAATTTACGCTTTGTTTGAGCATGTGTGAGGCCGAGGCGCCCCCACGACAGCCGGCGGGACGGCGGCGCTACGCGGGCTGCGTTTATAATCCTTGGTTTCGGCAGACCGGCCGCATTCTCACTGTTAAGGACATACTTTGCTCGATTTCCTTGGAGATCTTCGACGAACTCATATGTGCGGGACGCCGCGCGCTTCGGACGCGGGCAAGAAAGCCGTACTGATGGGATGGGTGAACCGGCGGCGCGACTTGGGAAACCTCATCTTTATTGATTTGCGCGACCGGACCGGCGTGACTCAGGTGGTACTGAATCGCGAACTGGACGCGGCTGCGCATGATAAGGCGAATACCGTGCGCAACGAGTATGTGATCGCCGTGATCGGGTCGGTGAAATTGCGGGACGCGGACACGGTGAACAAGAACATTCCTACGGGCGAAGTGGAGTTGGTTGCGCAGGAGATTCGCATTTTGAACGAGTCGAAGCTGCCACCGTTTTTACCGTCGGACACGGCGCTGACGAATGAGGAGACGCGGCTGAAGTATCGGTATATCGATCTGCGGCGCGAAGTGATGCAGTTCAATATTGAGCTCCGCCATAAAGTGGCGAAGGCGATTCGCGATTATCTTTCGGCGCAAGGATTTTTTGAGATTGAGACTCCGTTCATGACTCGGTCGACGCCAGAAGGCGCGCGGGATTATCTGGTGCCAAGCCGGGTGCAGCCGGGAACGTTTTATGCGCTGCCGCAGTCGCCTCAATTGTTCAAACAGATCCTGATGATTTCGGGATTCGATAAATATTTTCAGATTGTGCGCTGTTTTCGGGACGAAGATTTGCGCGCCGACCGGCAGCCGGAGTTTACACAGATCGATCTGGAGATGTCGTATCCGCAGCCGGAGCGGGTGTGGGAAGTCGTGGAGGGATTTCTGACGGCGGCGTTTCAGGCGGCGGGGAGCGCGATCAAGACGCCGTTTCCGCGCATGGACTATGACGAGGCGATCCGGCTGTATGGCATCGACAAGCCGGATTTGCGATTGCCCGCGTTCACCGACGTTCGCGAGTGCTTTGCCGCCGGGAATTTGCAGGAACTGGCGATCAATGCAAATCTGCCGGTGATTGCGATTCGGACGCCGAAAGTCGGCGAGCTTTCACGCAAAGAACGAGACGATATCAAGCCGATACTCCACGCCAAGGGCGGCGCGAAGATTTTCGAAGATTTCAAACGGATCGGAAACAAGTTCCCCGATGTGGCGGCTGCGATAGCGAAGAAGACAGGGATGGAAGAAGGCGATCTGATCGTGCTGGTGGCCGGTTCGGCGCAAACAGGGCCGCAGACGGCGCTGCCGGGTCATCGCAAGGTTACACCGGCGGAGTTGGCGATTTATGCATCGGCGGGGCTGCTTCGGCTGGCGTTGGCGCAGAAGTATGCGGAGCGGCATGGTATTTTCAAGAAGTCGGGCGATCCAGCAAAGGATTTTCGATTTTTGTGGGTCACGAATTTTCCCATGTTTGAATGGGATGAGAGCGAGAAGCAGTGGATGGCGGCACATCATCCGTTTACCTCGCCGCATGATCAGGATATGAGTTTGCTGGAGGCGGGAGTGGAGTCGGTGAACGATCCGCAGTCGACGCTGAGTGCGGTTCGAGCGCTGGCCTACGACGTGGTGCTCAATGGCACGGAGTTGGGGTCGGGGTCGATACGTATTCACCGTCAGGATATTCAGAGGAAAATCTTTCGCGCACTCGGGATGACGGAGGAAGAAGCGAAGTCGCGCTTTGGATTTTTCCTCGAAGCACTAGAATATGGAACTCCTCCGCACGGAGGGATCGCGTTGGGGCTGGATCGCATCGTTATGATTCTGGCTGGGGCAGAGAGTTTGCGGGAGGTAATTCCCTTCCCCAAGACGGCGCGCGCGGTGGATTTGATGGTGGATGCGCCGACGCCAGTAAGCGAGCGGCAGTTGCGGGAGTTGGGCATTGCGGTGAAGAAGTAGGCCGAATATTCTCTGCATGGCGATAAGGTTAGGGATTTAAACGCCGAGGTCGCTGAGAGCTCGCGGAGATCGCGGAGAAGAACGAAGGCATTCCCACAGAGGGAACTTCTGTCTACGATTACGTTTGGGCTTTTGGCCGAGGCTATGGTGTAGCGCGGTGCTTCGTGTTTATATTTGGGACTAGGGATGCTCGGGCGTCTCGCTTACACTCGCAGACTTGCAGTCGAAAGAGAAGAGAGACTTCTCAAATTCATGGCGAATAACTTTCAAGAGTGCGTGGTGAAGGGCCTGTTGGCGGCTGGTTTCGCGGCCAGCGCAGTCACGCTGGGCTGCTCGGGGAAAGCGGCCCAGAATGCTCACGCCGGGGGGCCGCCGGGAATGCCGGTCAAGGTGCTGGAAGCGCGGGCGGTGCCGGTCGACGACGCGTCGGAATACGTTGCGACGTTGAAGTCGCGCGACTCGGCGGTACTTATGCCGCAGGTCGAGGGGCAAGTGGTTCAGATTTTTGTGCACTCGGGCGAGCGGGTCGCGGCGGGGAGCGCATTGATCGAGATCGATCCGCTGAAGCAGCAGGCTACGGTGAGGAGCCAGGAAAGCGCGCGGGCGGCGCAAGAGGCGAATCTGAGCTGGGCGAAAAAACAATACGATCGTACCGTGGGACTTTCCTCCGCGGGGGTCGTGAGCAAACAGGATTTGGATCAGGCGAAAGCCGCGCTGGACGCGGCTCAGGCGCAGATGGATGCGCTCGATGCGAACGTACGCGAGCAACAAGTGCAGCTGCATTACTATAAAGTCGTCGCCCCGCGGGCTGGCGTGGTGGGAGATATTCCGGTGCGGGTGGGAGACCGGGTCACGGTGACGACGGTGTTAACCACGGTCGACCAGCCGGGAAGCCTGGAGGCGTACGTGTATGTGCCAATCGAGCAGTCGGCGAAGGTCAAGATGAATCTGCCGGTGCAGGTGCTCGACGGCGAGGGCAAGATAGTCGCCGAATCGCGGATTAGCTTTATTTCTCCACAGGTCGATACTACTACTCAGACGGTGCTGGTGAAGGCGCGCATTGCCAACGGGAATGATGCGCTACGGCATGCACAATTTATTCGGGCGCGCGTGGTGTGGGGAACGCATCGCAACCCGGAAGTGCCGATTCTTGCAGTATCGCGGCTGGCGGGCCAGTATTTTGCGTTCGTGGCGGAGGCGCAGGGTGGGGGATCGTTTGTGGCACGGCAAAAACCTCTGACGATCGGGCAGACCGTGGGCAACGATTACGAAGTGCAGGATGGCATCAAGGCCGGGGACAAAGTAATCATTTCCGGGACGCAGTTTCTACGGGATGGGGCGCCGGTGATTCCGCTGAGCTAATATCCGGAATCCTGAAACGTTTCTAAAAAAGGCACTCGGCAATTAGCGTTTGGCGCTTAGCTCGTGAAGTGTCGTGGTCATAGTCTGCGAAATTTCCGGTAGCTGAATGCTAACCGCTAGTAGCTAATGGCTGAGAGGCCGATTCTTCATGTTTGTCAACTTCTTCATTCAACGTCCAGTGTTTGCCACGGTGTGCGCGCTGCTGATTGTTCTAGCGGGCGCGGCGGTGTTGCCAACGCTGCCGATTGCGCAGTTTCCGAATCTGGCGCCGCCGCAGGTGGGCGTCACCAGCGTTTACATCGGGGCGAGCGCGCAGACTGTCGAGAGCGCCGTCACGATTCCCCTCGAGCAGCAGATCAATGGCGCGGAAGGGATGAAATATATCACTTCCACGAGCGGCAACGATGGGACGAGCAGCGTGATCGCGACGTTCGACCTGAACCGCGATCCGGATCTGGCCACGGTCGACATTCAGAATCGCGTGAATACGGCGCAGGGGCGGCTGCCCGCAGCAGTCAAGGCCGTGGGCATTACGACGGCGAAGACTTCGCAGAACTTTGTGTTTGGCGCGGCCGTATTCTCCGACAACAACATATATTCCACGCTGTTCCTCAGCAACTATCTCGACGTCTACGTGCGCGACGCGCTCAAGCGCATTCCGGGAGTCGCCGACGTAATTATTTTCGGCGAACGCAAGTACTCGATGCGGCTCTGGCTGGATCCGGGGCGGCTGGCGGGGCGCGGGTTAACGGCGACCGATGTGGTGAGCGCTCTGTCGGAACAGAACGTGGAAGTTGCGGCTGGGCAGGTCGGCCAGCAGCCAGCGGTCGAGGGGCAACAATACCAAGTGAGCGTGCGGGCGGTGGGGCGGTTGAGCGAGCCGGCGGAGTTCGACACCATCATTCTAAAGACCAACGCCGATGGCACGCTGGTCCGGCTGAAGGATGTGGGCCACTCTGAGTTGGGCGCGGAGAGTTACGGCAACGATGTGCAATTCAATGGGCAGGATGCAATGGGCCTGGCCGTGACGCAGCTTTCCACCGCGAACGCGCTCGATGTGGACCGGCGGGCGATTGCGGAACTGGAGCGGCTGTCGAAAAGCTTTCCTCCCGGCATGCACTATAAGGTCGCCTTCGATACCACCGACGCGGTCGGGGAATCGATCCGGGACGTGGTCTACACGGTGGGTTCGGCGATCCTGCTGGTCATCCTGGTGATCTTTATCTTTCTCGGCGACTGGCGGACGACGATGATTCATTTTATCGCCACTCCGGTTTCGCTCATCGGCACCTTCGTCTTTGTGAAGTTACTTGGCTTCTCCATCAACACACTGACGTTGTTCGGCATCACGCTTGCCACCGGCTTGGTCGTCGACGACGCGATCGTGGTGATTGAAAACATAGAGCGCCATATCGCTGAGGGCGAACACGACTCCCACAAAGCGGCGGCAGCAGCCACCGCCGAGATTACCAGCGCCGTAATCGCGACGTCGCTGGTGCTCTGTGCCGTCTTTGTGCCGGTTGCGTTCTTCCCCGGGACCACCGGCATTTTGTTTCGCCAGTTTGCCTTGACCATCGCATTTTCCATTGCTATTTCTGCCTTCAACGCGCTCACTCTGGCTCCGGTGCTGGCGGCAATTTTTCTGAGTGGTCCCCACCGGCAAAAGTGGTGGTGGCTGCAAAAGTTCGACGACGGCGTCGTTGTACTCACCCGTGGGTACCGTGCCCTGCTGCATCACGTACTGGAATACAAAGTGGTAATGGCAGTGCTGTTTTTCGCAGGCCTCGGGTTCACTTACTTCGTGTTCACGCGCGTGCCGACGGGGTTCGTGCCGGATGAAGATCAGGGCTATTTCATCATTGTGATTCAGGCGCCGTCGGGGGCTTCGCTGGAATATACAAAGGCGATTGGGAAGCAGGTGGCGGGGCTGCTGGCGAATGAACCGGAACTGGAAGGAACCTTTTCGATCGCGGGCTTCAGTTTCGCCGGAGCGGCGGCAAATCAGGGACTTATTTTTGTGCCGTTAAAGCGCTATTCCCTGCGCAAGGGGGACGCGCATAGCGCGACCGCGATTATCAATCGCATTCGTCCACGGATGTTCGGAGTATCGGGAGCCATTGTCTTTCCCACGCTGCCGCCGCCGATTCAGGGACTCGGACAATTTGGCGGATTCCAGTTCGTGGTGCAGGATCAGGCGGCACACAAATTGGAGGAGCTGGCGGCAACGGTAGGAAGTCTGATGCAGCAAGCGGCTCAGCGCAAGGATTTGACGCGATTGTTCACTTCGTTCACCGCCAACGATCCGCAATATCTGGTAACGATTGAGCGGGAAAAAGCGAAAAGCCTGCATGTGCCGCTGTCGCAAATCACGGATACGCTGGGCGTGTACATGGGCTCCGCGTACGTGAATGATTTTGACTTCAATAACCGCTCGTATCGTGTGTACGTACAGGCGGATAAACAATTCCGGGCGCGCGCGGACGACATGAAGCGGTTCTACGTACGCTCGGACAGCGGGGCGATGGTGCCGCTCGACAATTTGATCAGCATTACCCAGACGACAACGCCGCAAGTAATCAGCCACTACAATCTTTTCCGGTCGGCGGAGATCGATGGCTCGCCAGCACCCGGCTACAGTTCCGGGCAAGCGATCGCGGCGATGGAAGACTTGGCCAAGCAGATGCCGCAGGGGTTTTCTTACAGCTGGACGGGGCTGTCGCTGGAAGAATTGGCGGCAGGTGGGACCTCGTTAATTTTGTTTGCGCTCGGGACGCTGGTCGTTTACCTGACTTTATCCGCGCAATATGAAAGTTTCGTTTTGCCCTTCATTGTGTTGCTCGCGGTGCCGATGGCGCTGTTGGGAGCGCTGGGCGCGCAGTGGATGCGAGGATTGCAGAATGATGTATTTTGCCAAGTGGGACTGGTGATGCTGGTCGGGCTGTCGAGCAAGAATGCGATTTTGATTGTGGAGTTTGCGGAGCAGTTGCGCGGGCGCGGAGTGCCGCTCGTGGAGTCGGCCGTGCAGGCGGCAACAATTCGGTTGCGGCCGATTCTGATGACTTCTCTGGCGTTTATTCTGGGCGTAGTGCCATTGGTGGTGGCCACGGGCGCGGGAGAGAATGGGCGGCATTCGGTGGGAACTACTGTGTTTGGCGGGATGATTATGTCGACCCTGCTGAATCTATTCTTTATTCCGGTGTTGTATTTGATTATTGAAGGATGGCGGGAGCGCGGGAAGGCGCCGGCGGCCGTTCCCGCGGAGTCCGCGACGTAGCGGTTCTTTCGCCCCTTCGGGCTCATCCCTGATTCGTCCCCAGACACACCCACACCTTGCGCTGTGGGCTGCATTCTTTTCCCCTTTGCGGATGGGGCAGTGCTCTCATCGGGGCACGCGTGGCTAGAGAGACGTAGCAAGCCACATCTCTACAGTGGGCTATGCGGCCGTTTCGCGGCTGGGTCTGCTCTTCCTGGTTTTGCTTCTCTCTACGACCGCGGTTTGTCTCTTCTTCTTTCGGGCTTCGCGGCGGCGGACTTTTGCCATCCAATCTCTTGAATACATGGTGCCGCGGCATTTGGGGGAGCCGCAGTGGCAGGGGGCGGGGTCATCGTCGTCGTAGAGATTGTAATCCCAAACGAGCTCTTCGCCGGCGGCGATGTCGCGGATGGCGAAGATCCAGACACGGCCTTTAATTTCGTCGACCTCGCAGTTGGGATTGCAGGAATGATTCAGGTAAGCGCCCAGGCCATGGCCGTCGATCACGGTTTTACCATCGTCCAGCCCATAGAGATAAGTGCGGGAGACGCCTTCGTAGCGGCGATCGGCTTCCTCGGTGGTAATGCGTTCCCCGTCATACTCGACCACGCGAGTTCCCTTGCGAATGGGCTTGGAGGTGTAGACGCCTACGGAATGAATGGGGGAAGGACGAACGGCTAGAGACATGAACTAATTTCGCACGCGAGGGCGGTTTTTGGGAATGTGAAAATTGCGAGTCGCGAGTTGCGCCTAGGGGCGGAAATCGTTTGGCAGGTTTTGTACTCTCCAGTGCGCGGGCGAGGCCGCCCCTGCGACAGCCGGCAGGATGCCGCGCTACTCTTGGGAGAGCCGAGGCGGCTTTCGCTACGCGCTTAGGGGTCGTAGACGGAGCTGCCGAAACCTTGTTTGCGGATTAGCTCCTGCAAGTCTTCCAGGCGTTTTTGCTGCTGGTCCAGTTGTACCTTCATCGCTTCCAGCTGCATGGCCTTCGCTCTTTGGCTTTCGTTCTTCTGGGCGCAGTCGGTGAGACAGGTTTCGGGGTGCTCGAGGGA
>Ga0307476_10001758_pt1 | contig 13162 bp, 10 predicted proteins | sample atmos_gasesECM2C_2_FD_203314 | JGI IMG/M metagenome (GOLD analysis project Ga0307476, IMG submission 203314) | Hardwood forest soil microbial communities from Morgan-Monroe State Forest, Indiana, United States - atmos_gasesECM2C_05 | ecosystem: Environmental > Terrestrial > Soil > Temperate... | reverse complement strand
TCGCCTCCACCGTCGAGGAGCAGAACAACGCGGTCGCCTCGATCGCCGAAGGCGTCAACCGCGCTTCGGTCGAGGCGCGCACCGGCGCGCAATCCATGAGCCGGGTCGCCGGCGCTTCCACCGGCGCTCGCTCAACCGCCGCCGACGTCAAGGCGCTCGCCGACGCGCTGGCGATCGAGGCCGAGAGCCTGCAGAGCGAAGTGCGGCGATTCCTGACGGACGTGCAGGCGGCGTAGCCCTTTCCGTCGCTGCGCAGCGGAGACGGAAGGAGGTGTTTGAGCTACACAATCGTCCCCGAAATTCGCTGCGCTCGATCCTGGCTACACCGACAGCACTTGCTTCTCGGCGTCGCCGCAGCTTTGACAATCAAACATACGACCGACCTTCAATGCCAGACCACACGCAAAAACTCCGTGTATGGATCCTTGCTGATCTCGCGCAAACTATTTTGAAGCGATTCGGGCGGAATTTGTAGTTCCGCGCTTACAGCAACAAGAATTGCCCGCGCCCGCTCTCTTGATTCTGCCGAGCCGCGCGACAGATTGTCATAAAGATTCGCGGCTTCCTGTGCCCCTCGCAGCGAATATTTCTGTGCCTTTGCCAAATCGATGTACAGACCGGCGAGCGCCTGACTGACAAGGTCCACGACGAAACTGAAAGTAAGATTTGTGCGCATGGTCAATTGAATCGGATCTTCATAAGCAAGCTGCAACATCGTGGTGAGTCCAATGTCACTCAGTTTCTCCGCGATCGCGGTGTTCACTCCTTGAAGCAATTCTAGCTCGTGCTTCTTATTAGCTTCCGCATCCTCGGCTAAACCAAACTTTTTTGAAACCGTCCGCCTCATGATGAGGAACAGTGTGTCAGTAGGAAATGCCCCCAGTAGAAAAGCTAAGGTCGCCGCCCCTATTCCTTTTGGGATGGTCGCGGCGATAGCATAGGCCATGGGAACGGCGATAATGATTCTGAAGGTCGCAGAATAAAGCACGCCAGGCACGAGATCGCGCTGCCGGTATCGTTGTATGAGGTCGGACACGATCCAGAGATAGGCTCCGGCGAGGGCCGCCGCGGCAGTAGTTTCCACTACCGCGCTCGGTATGGTTTCGATCTTCAATGTGCTGAGCGCGGTTGCAACCAAAACCGTGACCGTCACCGCTAGCGCAGTGAAATAGAGGCCTAGGGGCATTAAAAAGACGATGGCGCCGAAACGCTGATCGTACATTTTGGCAAGCTGTGCCGCGTATTCTGGCGCGAGTTTGTCACTCTCGGCGAAATAGAACTGGTCGAAATATATCTTCGCTGCGTTGTTGTCGAAATAGCCGAGAATCGAACGACGCCGCTCCAACAGCCCGTAGATAAAATGATGCACAACTGGAATTAGTCCCAGAAGAAAAATTACCAGCCACATGACAATGGCAAGTAACATAGCCAGCCCTGCGCCCTTCTCTCAACGAAGCAATAGCCACCAAGATTGTTCTAAGCCTGAGTTGCGATTTTCGCAAGCACACTAAAAGGTAGTTCACAGGCGACCCTCCCCCGCTTCGCGGCGGCGGAGGCTTGCGCTGTGCTACGAATAGCGCTCGCCGCGCAGACCGCGCGCGCCACCGAAGACGTCGCCGCCCAGATCGGCGCCATCCAGTCAGCGACCGCCGACGCGGCGCAAGCGATCGAGCAGGTGTCTTCGATCATCGACGACATGTCGGACATCGCCCTGACGGTCGCCTCCACCGTCGAGGAGCAGAACAACGCGGTCGCCTCGATCGCCGAAGGCGTCAACCGCGCTTCGGTCGAGGCGCGCACCGGCGCGCAATCCATGAGCCGGGTCGCCGGCGCTTCCACCGGCGCCCGCTCAACCGCCGCCGACGTCAAGGCGCTCGCCGACGCGCTGGCGATCGAGGCCGAGAGCCTGCAGAGCGAAGTGCGGCGATTCCTGACGGACGTGCAGGCGGCCTGATCTGACAATGTGGCCGGGTTTGAGCAGAGCGAAATCCGGGATCGGCGTTTAAGCGTCCCACTCGGACGTGGGAAGCGGTCCCGTGCGTGAATGCACGATTTTGGATTTTCGTACTTCGAAGGCGCGTCCGCCGTGCCGGTTTTAAGGTCGATCAGGCCGTTCATGGGCTAACCGGGGCATCGTCCGGCACCTAACCAGCCCCTTCGCCCGGCGGCTTTGACCCGCTACGATGCTTTGCCCTGAGGCGTGGGAGAACAATGCGACGGCGCGATTTTATTGCGCTTTTCGCCGGCGCGGCGACGTGGCCGCTCGCCGCGCGTGCGCAGCCGGCTGCGCTGCCGGTTGTCGGCTTCTTGCGCAGCGAACCGCTGACGGCCCAAAGCGAGCTGGTGAGAGAATTTCGTGCAGGTCTAAAGGAGGCCGGCTACGTCGAGGGCGAGAACGTTACGGTCGAATATCAATCAGCCGAGGGCCAGATCGAGAAATTGCCCGGCCTCGTCGCGGACATGATCCGCCGCCCGGTCGCCGTGATCGTCGGCAACATCGCGCCGACGCAGGCGGCGAAGGCCGCGACCACAACGGTGCCCATTGTTTTCGTTGTCGGCGACGACCCCGTCGCGCTCGGCCTTGTACCCAGCCTCAATCGGCCGGAGGGTAACGTCACCGGCCTGTTCTTTCTCTCCGCTGTGGTGAGTTCGAAACGCATGGAGTTGCTGCGCGAACTCGTGCCGCAGAAGAAGACGATCGGGGTAGTCCTGGATCCGGCCACCAATGGCGGACGGGAGCGCGCCGACATCCAGGCCACGGGACAAGATTTCATCTTCCTCGATGCCAGCACCGATGCGGCCTTCGATGCCGCCTTCGCAACCTTTGCCGAACGCGGCGTCGGCGCGGTCCTGGTCGGATCGGGCGCTTTCACCCTGACGCACCGCAAACACATTTCGGCGCTGGCCGAACGCTACCGGCTGCCGACGAGCTATTCGAGCCGGCAGTCCGTCATCGATGGCGGCCTGATAAGTTACGGCGCCAGCATCGGCGACGCCTATCACCTGGCCGGTGGTTACGCCGCGCGCCTTCTCAAGGGCACCAAGCCTGCCGACCTTCCCGTCATCCAGTCGACAAAGCTCGAGCTGGTGCTCAATCTCAAGACCGCCAAAGCGCTTGGCCTTGAGGTGCCGGCAAAAATCCTCGCTCTCGCCGACGAGGTGGTCGAATGAGGCGGCGGAAATTCATGCTGCTTCTCGGCGGCGCGGCCGCAGCCGCTTGGCCGCTCGCGGCGCGGGCGCAACAACGCGAGCAAAAGCGGCGCGTTGCGGTGCTGATGGGCGGGGTTTTGTCCGGCGACGCCAATGGACAGGCCGAAGCCGCCGCGCTGAACGACGCCTTGCGGGAGCTGGGCTGGCGGCAGGGCGGCAATATCGAGCTCACCTATCGCTGGCCCGGCGCCGAGCTCGATGCCGTGCGGGCGGCGGCGAGCGAAGTTGCCGCAAGCCATCCCGATCTGGTTGTCAGTCGTACCACACCGGCCACGTCGGCGCTGATGAGCGCGGGCCTGCCCACAGTATTCGTGCTGGTGGCCGATCCGATCCGTTCGGGCTTTGTGCAAAATCTGGCGCGCCCCGGCGGCAACGTCACTGGATTTACCAATTTCGAAGCCTCGGTCGGGGGCAAGTGGCTCGAACTGCTCAAAGAAGCCGCGCCGAGCGTCTCGCACATTGCGCTATTGTTCAATCCGCTGACCGCGCCGTTTGCCGAGACCTATCTGCATGCGGTGCAAGCGGCGGCGCTAACGCTCGGCATCGCTGTGACGCCTGCGCCATCGACGAGCACGGCGGAACTGGAAAGCGCGGTTGCGGCTGCGGCAGCGACGCCCGGTGGCGGAATTATCGCCATATTCGACACATTTCTCGCCGAGCATCGCGACTTTCTGGTCTCGCTGGCCATCCGCTATCGGTTGCCGGCAATCTACGGCAGCCAGATTTTCGCGCCGAGCGGCGGGCTGATGGCTTACGCGTCGGATTACCCGGATATTTTCCGCCGCGCCGCGGACTATGTCGACCGCATCCTGCGCGGCGCCCGCCCGGGCGATCTGCCGGTCCAGGAGCCGGCAAAATTTTTGCTCTCGGTCAACCTCAAGGCCGCCGCCGCCATCGGGCTCACCTTGCCGCAGTCGCTGATCACGCGCGCCGACGAGGTGATCGAGTGAGGCGGCGGGATTTCATCGCGCTCGCCGGCGGCGTGGCCGCGTGGCCGCTTGCCGCCCGCGCGCAGCAGGGCAACCGCGAGCGCCATATCGGCGTCTTTATGAACTTGCCCGAAGGTGACCCCGATGCAACGCACTGGATCGCCGCTTTGCTGAAATCGCTCGACGAGTTCGGCTGGACCGAGGGCAGGAATCTCCGTCTCGATATCCGCTGGGGCGTCGACCCCGCGCGCGTGCAAAAAAATGCCGAAGAGCTGGTTGCACTCAATCCCGACGTCATTGTAGCGGCTTCGCCGCCGGCGGTGCTCGCGCTCAAGCAGATAACGCGCACAGTGCCAATCGTCTTTGTCGCGGTCACCGATCCGGTTGCGCTCGGTCTGGTCGAGAGTCTGGCGCGGCCGGGCGGCAACGCCACCGGCTTTTCTCCGTCGGAAGTCGAATTGAGCGCAAAGTGGGTGCAAGCTCTCAAAGAGATGGTGCCGGCGTTGACGCGGGTCGCGGTTTTTCAGAACCCGGTCAATCTCGGCGGGGCACCGCAATTCGCCGCTGTTCAAACCGCGGCCGCCTCGCTTGGCGTCGCGCTCAGCGCCATCGACGTGCGAGACAAATCCGCCATCGAGCAGGCGGTTGCGAGTTTCGCAAACCAGCCGAACGGCGGACTTTTGACGCTGCGGATATCTGAGAATGTTGCCCTGCGTGATTCGCTCGTGGCGCTCGCCGCCAAGTACCGGCTGCCGGCGGTCTACCCGTTGCGGGTCTTCGCCACCGGGGGCGGCTTGGCGTCCTATGGGCCCGATATCGGCGAGGAGTACCGCGAGGCTGCCGGCTACGTCGACCGCATTCTCAGAGGTGAAAAACCGGCCAATTTGCCGGTCCAGGTGGCCAGCAAGTTCCAGCTGGTCATCAATCTCAAGACCGCGAAATCGCTCGGGCTGGCCATTCCGCAAACGCTGCTGGCTACCGCCGACGAAGTCCTCGAATAAAGGCAGCGGTTCTGCGTCCGAAATTGTGCTAAGACGATGAAATGAAAGCGGATACCGATCAGCGCAGCGGCCCGGTGGGCGTTGTGGCGGCACGTCTCGGCAAGGTCGGGTCGGCTGCCGGCGCCTCGATTGTGCGCAGCCGCCTGTTCATCAAATATGTGGCGCTGCTGGTCGCCGTCGTCGTCCTTGCGCTCCTGGCCAATGGCGCGTTCGAGATCTGGTTTTCATACCAGGAGCACAAGGCCTCGCTGATCGGCATCCAGCGTGAGCAGGCCGAGGGCGCGGCTTCGAAAATCGAGCAATTCATCACCGAGATCAACAGCCAGGTCGGCTGGACCACGCAATTGCCGTGGTCGGATTCCACCCTCGATCAGCGCCGTTTCGACGCGCTGCGGCTGTTGCGGCAGGTGCCGGCCATCACCGAGCTCGCCCAGATCGACGCCTCCGGCCACGAGCAGCTGCGCGTCTCGCGGCTCACCATGGACGTCGTCGGCAGCGGCATCGACTATTCGGCCAAGCCGGAATTCACCCAGGCCGTGGCGCACAAGGTCTATTACGGGCCGGTCTATTTCCGCCGCGAGTCGGAGCCGTATATGACGCTGTCGCTCGCCGGCACGCGGCGCGATACCGGCGTCAGCATCGCTCAGGTCAATCTCAAGCTGATCTGGGATGTGGTTTCGAAGATCAAGGTCGGCGAGCGCGGCCGCGCCTACGTGGTCGATGCCGACGGCCGCCTGATCGCCCATCCCGACATCAGCCTGGTGTTGCGCAATACCGATATGTCGAAGCTGGCCCAGGTCCGCAGCGCCCGCGCCGCCGGATCGGGTGATGAGGTGCAGGAGTCGGACGATATCGCCGGCAACCAGGTGTTGACCGCCCATGCGCAAGTCACGCCGCTCGGCTGGCTGGTTTTTGTCGAAACCCCCATCGCCGAAGCCTACGCGCCGCTTTATGCGTCGATCCAGCGCACCGGCTATGTGCTGTTCGGCGCGCTTGCGCTCGCCTTCGTCGCCGGGATGTTCCTCGCCAAGCGGATGGTGGGACCGATCCAGGCGCTGCGCGCCGGCGCGGCGCGAATCGGCCTCGGCGACCTCAGCCAGCGCATCAGCATCAAGACCGGCGACGAGGTCGAGGCGCTGGCCGATCAGTTCAACGACATGGCGGGCAAGCTTCAGGAGTCCTATGCCGACCTGGAGCAGAAAGTCGAAGACCGCACCCACGAGCTCTCCGAATCGCTCGAGCAACAGACCGCGACCTCCGAAGTCTTGCGCGTCATTTCCAGTTCGCCCGGCGAGCTCGGTCCAGTGTTCGACGCTATGTTGCAGAATGCGGTGCGCATTTGCGACGCCCGGTTCGGCAATCTGGCGCTCTACGACGGCAACGCCATGCGCGTTGTCGCCATGTACAATCCACCACACGAGTATGAAGAACTACGGCGTGGCGATCCGGTGGTTCCCCTGCAGAAATCGCTTGTTGGCACCCTCGTGCGAACCAAGAAGGTGACGCATATCGACGATCTCACGGCCGAGGAACCTTACGCCAGCTCCGCCCTGGTCACGATTGCCGGCGCGCGCTCCGCGCTTGGGGTCCCGATGCTCCGTGAGGGCGAGTTGACCGGCGCCATCGTCATCTACCGCGCCGTAGCTTCGGCATTTACCAACAAACAGATCGAACTGCTGACGAACTTCGCGAGTCAAGCGGTCATTGCCATCGAGAACACGCGCCTGTTGAAAGAATTGCACCAGCGCACCGAAGATCTCAGCCAGTCGCTCGATCAACAAACGGCGATATCGGAGATCCTGCAAGTCATCAGTTCGTCGCCCGGTTCATTGCAGCCGGTATTCCACGCCATGCTGAAGAACGCGACGCGCATCTGCGAGGCGAAGTTCGGCGTGCTTTCACTGCGGGAAGGCGACGCTTTCCGCGTCGTCGCGATGCACGATGCGCCGCCGGCCTACGCCGAATTGAGAGAGCGCGAGCCGGTTTTCAAACCTACCGGCCATATGGGCGACCTGATGGCCGAAGCGATCGCCGTGAAGCGGGCGGTCCAGCTTGCCGATTTCGCCGAATACAGGGATGACCCGCTGGATCGCGCCTTCGGCGCGACGTCAGGAGCACGCAGCATCATTCTTGTCCCGATGCTGAAGGAAAACGAGGTCATCGGAACCTCCGCCATTTTCCGCCAAGAGGTTCGGCCGTTCGATGACAAGCAAGTTGAATTGCTGACGAACTTCGCCGCCCAGGCGGTGATCGCCATCGAGAACACGCGCCTGCTTCACGAATTGCAGCAGCGCACCGACGACTTGACCCAGTCGCTGGACGAACTGAGGACCGCGCAGGATCGCCTGGTGCAGACCGAAAAGCTGGCATCGCTCGGTCAATTGACCGCCGGCATCGCGCACGAGATCAAGAACCCGCTCAATTTCGTCAATAATTTCTCCAGCGTATCCGTGGAACTGATCAACGAACTGCTCGAGATCATGAGCGGCGTGCAGGTCGACGACAAGATGCGCGCTGAAATCAACGATTTGTCCGATACATTGCGCGATAACCTGCAGAAGATCGTGCAGCACGGCAAACGCGCGGACTCCATCGTCAAGAACATGTTGCTGCATTCGCGCGAAGGCTCGGGGGAACATCGTCCTGTCGACATCAACGCCATCGTCGAAGAAAGTCTCAATCTCGCCTATCACGGCGCCCGAGCGGAGCGGCAGGGCTTCAACATCACGCTGGAGCGGTCGTTCGATCCCGCCGCCGGCGAAGTGGACCTTTTCCCACAGGAGATCACGCGGGTCTTGCTCAACTTGATCTCCAATGGCTTTTATGCCGCGATCAAGCGCAAGGGCCAGGCCGCCAACGGCGACTTCGAGCCGATCCTCGCCGCGGCCACTAAAAATCTCGGGGACCGCGTGGAGATCAGGATTCGCGACAACGGCACCGGCATACCACCCGAAGTGAAGGACAAGATGTTTAACCCGTTCTTCACCACGAAACCGGCCGGAGAGGGTACGGGGCTCGGTCTCTCCATCAGCCATGACATCATCGTGAAACAGCATTCTGGGAGCATCGCGGTCGATACCGAACAAGGCAACTTCACTGAATTCAAAATCACTCTGCCGCGCAAAGCGGCGGCACTTGGCAAAACGGGAGGACGGGCGTGAGCCTTCTTATTCTGGTGGTTGACGATGAAGCCGACGTCGAGACGTTGTTTCGGCAGCAATTCCGGCGTGACCTGCGCGCCGGCCGGTTCACGATGGAATTCGCGCAGTCGGCTCCGACGGCGCTACAGTGTATCAGCGACGCCGGAGACGCCTCGCTCATTCTGATCCTATCCGACATCAACATGCCGGGGATGAGCGGTCTTGAGCTTTTGCCCAAGGCCAAGGCGTTGCGGCCTGACGTTCCCGTCATCATGATCACGGCCTATGGCGATGCCGAAACCAAGCGCAAGGCGTTGGAACGCGGGGCCGAAGCGCTCCTCACCAAGCCGATCGATTTCACATTGCTGCGCAGCGAGATCGACACCAGAATCGAAAAGGCCGCATGAACGCCCGAATCCTGGTCGTTGACGACGAGCCCGATCTGGAGGCTCTCATTCTGCAGAAATTCCGGCGCCAGATCCGGGACGGCGCCCTGAGTTTCCTGTTCGCCTGCGACGGCGTCGAAGCGCTGGCGCAGCTCAAGGCCAATGACGACATCGACCTCATCGTCAGCGACATCAACATGCCGCGGATGGATGGACTTTCGCTGTTGCAGAAGCTGCAGGAGAGCGAGGACCGGGTCTCGACCATCATCGTTTCGGCCTATGGCGACATGACCAATATTCGCACCGCAATGAATCGCGGCGCATTCGATTTTGTCACCAAGCCGATCGATTTCGGCGATCTCGAAACGACCATCACCAAGACGCTGCGGCACATCCAATTCCTGCGCGAAGCGCGGCAGCGCCAGGCCGACGCCGAGCGCGCCCACGCCTCGCTGTCGCGCTACTTCTCGCCCAACCTGGCGCAGCGCCTCGGCAGCGACCCCGGCGCCGTCGAGCTCGAAGGGCAGCGGCGCGAGATCGCGACGCTGTTCACCGATATCGCCAATTTCACGGCGCTCGTGGAAACGCTGGAGCCCAGCACGCTGGGCAGCCTGCTCAACGAATACCTTACCGGCATGACCGATATCGTGTTTGCGCAAGACGGCACGGTGGCAAAAATCATCGGCGATGCCCTGCACGTCCTGTTCGGCGCCCCCGGCGAACAGGCGGATCATGCCGACCGCGCGGTGGTCTGCGCATTGGCGCTGGACGAATACGCGCAAGCCTTTCGCGAACGCAGCCACAAAAAGGGCGTGGCGCTGGGCGTGACCCGGATCGGCGTCCATGCCGGCCCGGCGATCGTCGGCAATTTCGGCGGCGGCCGCTTCTTCGACTACACCGCCTATGGCGATACCATCAACGTCGCCGCCCGGCTTGAAGCCGCCAACAAGCAACTCGGCACCCGGATCTGTCTCAGCGCCACGCTCGCCGCCAAGGTCGAGCGCTTTCGCGGACGGCCGATCGGCGATCTCATGCTGCGCGGCAAGACGGAGCCGCTTCGTGCATTCGAACCGCTTCCGCCCGAACAATCCGAAATGCCCGCGACCAAGGGCTATCTCGATGCATTCGCCAAACTCGAGGCCGGCGATGCCGCCGCGATGGCTGCCTTTGCGTCCCATGTCGGCAAACACCCGGAGGATCAGCTGGCGAGCTTCCACCTCAAGCGGCTGTTGAATGGCGCAACGGGCATCCGCATTGCCATGGAATAGCGGCGGCAAAAACGGCACAAGCTGCCGCCGCGACGGCCATCAATTCATTTCTCCGTAGACGCGGGGAAACAGAGTGGGGAGCCCGTCTTCATAGCCGCTGTGCTATGAATAGCCGAGCGCTCGCCGCGGAGATCGCCTCGCTTGCACCTGATTCCGCTGTCCTACCGCGTCGCCATGGACGCCTTTTATCGCTTCAATGCCGATGACGGCTGGGCGATTGCAAGCCACATCGCGCTCTCGGTGCTGATGTCGATGTTTCCGTTTCTGATCCTGGTCACCGCGATCGCCGGCTTCATCGGCTCGGAGAATCTGGCGGCCGAGGTGGCGCGCATCATCGTCGAAGCGTGGCCGCGCCAGGTGTCGAGCCGGATCACCGGCGAGATCCACAATGTATTGACCACGGCGCATGGCGGCGTGCTGACCGTCGGCGCCGTGTTCGCAATCTATTTCGCATCGAGCGGTGTCGAGAGCCTGCGCATTGGCTTGAACCGCGCCTATGGTCTGACCGAGCCGCGGCCATTGTGGCTGTTGCGCCTGGAATCGATAGGCTATGTGCTGGTTGCCGCGGTCGGGCTCCTGGCGCTGTCGTTCCTTGTGGTGCTCGGCCCGCTGATGTTCCGCACCGCGTTGCTTTACGCGCCGTGGCTTGCCGAGGTGGAGAGCCACTTCAATATCGGCCGGTTCGTGGTGGCGAGCGTTCTTCTGATCACGTCGCTTCTGATCCTGCACATGTGGCTGCCGGCCGGGCGGCGGCGCTTCGTCGAAGTGTGGCCCGGTATCGTCGCGACGCTGGCGATGTGGCTGACTTGCGGCTTCGTGTTCGGCCGCTACCTATCCGACTTCTCTTACACCTATGTGAACTACTATGCCGGCCTCGCCTCCGCGATGATGGCGCTGGTGTTTCTCTATTTCACCGCGCTGATCTTCATCTACGGCGGCGAGCTCAACGCCGCGATCGCGCGCCTGCGCCAAGAGGGATCGGAGCTGCCGTTATCCTGAAGTGTCAGGCTGCGGTTTCGGCGACCGCGCCGCCGGTCAGCGTCTTGACCTTGCGGGCGTGGTCGACCGCGTCGCGCGCCGACTGGTTGTGGGTGAACAGCTCGAGCGTCGCGGTGTCGTCCTCGCTCACCGGCTGCATCGCCTGGTCGCTGTAAGGCACGCTCGCGGACTTGGCGACCTTGCGGTAGATGCGGAAAATGCCCCACGCCGCCTTAGCCACGCGGACGTGCTTGACCAGCATCTCCCAGACCAGCGCGGGATAGAATGTCCATACCGGCTCGAGCGGCAGTTCGGGGCGGCGCTCGTGGCGCGCCTTGAGCCGGACGAAGCCGCCCTGCAGCGGATGCACTTTCTCGATGGTCAGCGATTGCGCGAACCAGAGAATGATCTGCGCCAGCCGCAGGATGTTGATGCCGTAGGCCTGGGCGCGACGCAAAATCGTTTCGATGTGCTCGGGCGTGTAATAGATTTCCCAGGAATCGCGATAAAGCTCCTCCCACTCCGCCTTGCTCATGTGCGCGTGCGGGGTGAGCGCGTGCTCGAGATCGTATTTGTTGAGGTCCGGATCGAGGGCTGCGCCCTTGGTCCACAGCACCTTGTGATCCTCGGAGCCGGGCAGCGGCGTCAGGAAGAAGAATTCCAAGACGTCGAGCGGCATCTCCTTCTTGATGATCTCGATGTCGCGCCGCGCCGATTCCGGCGTGTCGTTGGGGAAGCCGAGGATGTAGCCGGCATAGGTCCAGATGCCGACCGCCTTCCAGGCCAGCAGCATGTTGCGGTATTCGGTGATCTTGTTCTGCCGCTTCTTGGCGGCGAGCAGATTGTCGGGATTGATGTTCTCGAGCCCAATGAAGATGCGGGTAACCCCGGCGCGCTTGGCCTTGGCGACGAAATTCGGGATCTTGTGGCACAGCGTGTCGACCTGGATCAGGAAGCGCACGTCCATGCCGTCTTCCTCGCGCAGCTTGATGATGCGGTCGAAGATCGGCTCCCAATCCTTGTTGCGGGCGAAATTGTCGTCGGTGATGAAGAAGCGGTCGATGCCGTGCTCGAAATTCTTGCGCAGGATGCGCTCGACGTCGTCGGGGCTGCGGCGGCGCGATTTGCGCCCCTGCACGTTGATGATGGTGCAGAACGAGCATTGGAACGGGCAGCCGCGGCCGGCGTCGAACGTCGTCACATTGCCAATTGTCTTGCGCACCGAATTGCCGGGCAGGAACGGCGTCACCGAGTCTTCGAGCGCCGGCAGGTCGTTGATGTAATTGTAGAGCGGCTTGAGCGCGCCGGCCGCGGCATCGCGCATCACCTCGTCCATGCGGCCTTCGGCTTCGCCGGCGAACAGCGTGATGCCCATGTCGAGGGCTTCCCGCAGATCGGCCATCACGTCCGGGAACATCGCCAGCATGCCGGAGACATGAAAGCCGCCGATGATCACCGCGATGCCGGCCTCGCGTAAGGGTTTGGCGATATGCAGCGAGCGCGGATATTGGTTCGACTGCACCCCGACCAGGCCGACGAAACCGAAATTACCGTTGGCGCGCATCTGCGCGATGATGCGCTCGACGCGCACCCGCGTATTGGTCTCGTCGATGGCGACTATGTCGATGTCGACGTCGGGGCCCAGCACTTGGCGTTGCGCACAATCGTCGACCAGGCCGTAGACCGTCGCCAGCGAATTCGCCGGCATCGGCGAGCGGAACCAGCGGATCACATAGCCGTCGTCGTCGTAATGCGACGGCTTGACCAGGATCACGCGGAAACGCTTGCGCGCGCTGGTGGCCTCGGTCCGCGATTGACTCGATTGCATGCTGGCCCCGTTCCCGATCGGGTGTGTTGTAGCGGATTATTAGTGTGCCGTCATCCTGAGGCGCCCGCGCGCAGCGCGGGCCTCGAAGGACGCTGCTCCGCCCGGGCCGTCGCCCTTCGAGGCTCGCTACGCTCGCACCTCAGGGTGACGGAACAAGTCTACGCCCCCGCCGCCTCGATCACGTCCTCGAAGTTCCGCAAGCCCGGGCGCGGGGCGTTGACCAGCACCGCCATGTTGCCGGGCTTGTGGCGGTTGGTGCGCATCAGCTCGTGGGCGTAGGGGATCTTCTCCCACGGGAATACGTCGCTCATGCACGGATCGATGCGCTGGTCGAGCACGAACTGGTTGGCAGCGCTGGCTTGCTTCAGGTGCGCGAAGTGCGAGCCCTGAATGCGCTTCTGCCGCATCCAGACGTAGCGCGC
>Ga0307476_10001757_pt1 | contig 13167 bp, 5 predicted proteins | sample atmos_gasesECM2C_2_FD_203314 | JGI IMG/M metagenome (GOLD analysis project Ga0307476, IMG submission 203314) | Hardwood forest soil microbial communities from Morgan-Monroe State Forest, Indiana, United States - atmos_gasesECM2C_05 | ecosystem: Environmental > Terrestrial > Soil > Temperate... | reverse complement strand
ACAAAGTTGCGCAGGAGATTGGTTCCGCGAAGACTGGGCTCGACATCATCGGGCAAGCCTACAACGCTGCGGTACAGAGCGGAGACCAGAAGAAGATTGATCAGGCGTCAAAGGCGCTTTCGGAAGCCTATAACGACTATCTGAACAAAGCCGAGAAGTATGCCCTGCCGGACAAGCAGGTTGATCCGAAAACCGGAAAGCCGAAGAAACAGAAGGCAGGCGCGCAGGGGAATCCGAACGCTCCAATTGCCGAGTCGACGATTCAGATCATGCGGCAGACTGACCCCAAATTGCTCTACGGGCCTTCGAAGCAGGAACAGCAGCAGAGTGAGCAGTTGGACATGCAGACGAAGGCGATGAAGCAGGCTCAGGCCGACGAGGATCGCTGGGCGGTTGTTTCCCAGAAGGATCCATCGCAACTGACGCCACAGGAGAAACGGTTTCAGGAGTTCTACGAATACAAAAAGTTTGGCCGGACGCCGGCGCAGCAGAAGGAAGACGCGATCAAGGATCAGTTGCTAGGCAAAATCATGGGTGGCAAGCCGCTGAACGATCAGGACCAGTCGCTGGCGGAAAGCCTCGGGTTAGTGAAGCCGAAGGTAACCAACACGGTTACCCGAACGGTACGCGGCAAGGATGGAGGGCCGCAGACGCAGCTCGTGTCAATTGGGCCGGACGGGAAGGTGGTCGGCACCCAGGTGCTTGAGGGGAAAGATTACGTTCCTCCGGATCAGGCTGAGGTTGCGACAAAGGTTTTCAACGCCGAACTGTCGGCAAAGGCGAAGTGGTACAAGAAGGCCCACCCTGAACTGCCGGCGGATAAAGCCGACCAGATCGCAAACCAGTGGGCGCTGTCGACCGTATCCAGTTCGGCGGCCGGGGATTACAGCGACCGAAACCAGCAGTTGGATACCATGAACCGGGCTTTACAGACGGTTTTGGGGAAGCACCAGAAGGAGTACAAGGGCGGTGACGGCCAGATGGTGAAGGAGCCGGACGAACTCTACACCGCGATGATGGGCAACGTGGTTTCTCTCTCGGATGAATCTGGCGGAGGCCGCTACGTTTACATGCCGCAATTGGCAGCCGGGCAGAAAGAAGGCGGCAGTTCATGGTACAAGCCGTGGACGTGGGGGGATCAAGGGACTGAGAAGTGGAGCGGAATGACCCGGGCGCAGTTGAACGGTCAGGAAGCACAGTTTCAAGCCGAACTTCGGGCAGAACTAAAGAAGCAGAATCCGAAGATGACGGACGCACAGATTGACCGCATGGTGCCTTCCATGCTGACATCCCAGTCCGGTGCAGCGGCGAAACAGATGCAACCCCCTCCGCAACAAGGGGGTAGCCCGCAGGCCATGCAGCCGCCGCCGGGAGCGCAGAAGGCATATTCGATTACCTTGCCCGATGGGACCAAGGCTACCCGACAGATGAGCCCAGAATATGCTGACGCGCTGGCGGCGCGCGGCGTCAAGGTTGAACCGCTTGGCCAGTAATGGGGAACTTCACAAACCTGCAGGAAGTGGACCAGTTTCTAGGCGCTCCGCTCGATAAGCAGAAGCGGCCTACCATGGGTCCGCCTCCGCCGCCCGCCCCTAAAAAACCGCTACCGGAGTTTCGCACAGTCCAAGACTTGGATGGCTTCCTAAAGACTCCACTGCAGCAATACGACACGACTCCGGCTCAGAAGTTTACCCAGGCGCGCGAGTCGCGGGAAAGCACCGCGAAGGCCGAGGCTGCGGCTCCGCGACCGTGGTACGCCGACCCGGTGTTGTCGGACAAAGGCATCGGAAAAGCTATCGGCGTGGCTTCGGCGATCGACGAACCGATTGAGCGCGGCATTAAGTGGTGGGGAGAAAAGGTCGACAGGGCGGTTGACTGGGTGGCGGACCTAGCCACCAAGCCGCAGCAAGATCAGCGCGACTGGCTAGCGGCCAACGGATATCCAACGCTGGCCAAACTTAGTGCCTACGGTGAATCGGTTAGTTTGGTCAACTGGGAGCGCGAGGCTACGAAAAAAATCATCGCCCCCTTAGTGTCGGACCCGAAGATGGCACCGTTTCTATTAGAAAGCGAAGGGGCTGGCGCGCTTAAAACTGTCGGCACGACTCTTTTTACGGTCCTGCAGCAGTACGGTGCGGTGCAGGCACTGCAAAACCGCGATTGGTCGAACGCTGCCATACAGGAAGCCTTTGCTCTGTTGGGGATGAAGGATTTATCGGCTGAGGTCAAGGCCAAGGTGGGTGAAGCGGCTCTCGAAAAGCGCCTGGATACGCTGGCACAGGGCAAATACAAGAAGCCGTGGAACCAACTGACCAAACCGGAGCAGGCGGGATTGGCCTACGACATGGCCAACACCCCGGTACCGCAAGTGCCCAGCGAGCAGGTGGCGGACAAAGCCGCAAAAGGTGCTGGGGAGCCCACGGCTTTCCCGAAGGCTGTTGGACTAGCCGAAGAGCAGGCGCGCGGGACTGCCGCGGCTCGAGCCGCCGTACCGCCGCAGATGATGCCGCCGCCGATCGAACCCCCTCCGGCATTGCCGTTTGAGCCGGGCGAGAAGACGGAATACAAGCCGGTGACGGGCGGGACGGAGTTACCGCAGTATTTGAACCCGGAAGAGCGTGAAGCGAAAGGATATTACACCCTTGAAGAAGCGCGAAAGCGTTTGGATCAGGAACGAAAGATCGCGGCAGAGGCAGAAGAATCTCGGAGTCGAGCCGAAGGGGAACAACGGCGGATTTCTCGGGAAAAGGCGGAGCAATCTGAAGGCGAAGCCGCCTATCGAGCCGCGCGTGCCGGGGGGCTCGTCGTAAAAGACCGCAGGGGAACGGCTTTCGACGAAGCGGGCGCCGCGCGGAACCGTCAGGAGCGCGAGCGGCTGTCGCAGGAGTTGGACCGGATTGCGAACGAGAACATGTACTACGACGCGCAGGACATGTTTCAGTCGCTGGAGACTCAGAAAGGCCGTGGGCAGGAATTGGAGGACTGGCACAAAGAGGCGCTATCGCTACAGACCAAACTCCAAGACCTTGAGCGGCTTTCGAATCCGGAGGCTTTACCGCCGGTCAGAACCGCGAGCTTCGAAGGGCTGGCCGAGGAGACCAAACTAGCTTCCCGGGAAGGGGAGATGCGCGACGTTGCAGCCAAACTGACGGAAGAAGCGAAGAATGTAGTGGGCGACGTCGACGAGTTTGAAAAACTCACGGTTGAGGCGGATGAGGCCAAAGACCGGGCAGAGAAATTACGCACTGAGCGGGATGAAAAAGAGGCTAAGCGGGCGGCTGAAACCAGCGAACGGGCGGAGTACCCCCTGGGAGCACCGATAGAGTCGACCCGGGGAACCGGTGGGGCCATGATCTTGCCGGACGGCCGGAAGATTCCTTTCCACTACGCGGTGGTCCCGATGGAAGCGGTAGTTGGGAGCCATGACCCGTTCAACAACTTCGAACCGAATCCGGAAGCCATCGCGGTTTCTCAGGGGAGAGATTACAAGAACAACCGGGAGAGCCAGGCGGCAACGATTGCCAGAGGCAAGAACCCGGAAATGTCGCTGTTGGTGAATACCTCACCTACGGCAGAGACGGGACCGCCGATTATCCGGTCGGATGGGCAGGCGTTAGGCGGGCGGAACCGGGTAAACATCTGGAAGTTGCTGTACCGGAACGGATTTGGGGAAGCGGCCTACGACTACATGGCGGAGCATGCGCGGGAGTTTGGCGTGACGGTTGAGCAGATCGTCAACCACAAAGACCCCATGGTAGTCCGAGTCTTGGACGACCCGTACACCTCGGCAGAGTCTCTGGCGCAGTTGGGGCGCGATCTGGACCGGACCCAGACCATGGGATTCTCGGATGCGGAAACCGCTGTCATGGCCGGTAGGTCATTGAATCCCGATACGTTGGACTGGATTTCGAACCAGTTGGATGCCATGGGGGAAGACGCAACCCTGCGAGACCTCATGCGGTTCCGGTCGGGCGAGATCATCGACAAGATGCTGGCTTCGAACATGATTGAGCCAACGAAGCGTGCGGAGTTTGTGACATCGAATGGCGAGATGACCGAGCGGGCAAAAGACCTATTCGAATCAGCGGTTTTGGGGAAGGTAATTGACGACCCTGAACTGCTGGCGACGACGCCAAAGGATGTGCTGAGGAAACTCGAACGGTCGACTGCGGCTCTAGCGAGGGTGAAGGCCGCGGGCGGAGTGTGGGATTTTACACCGGAACTAAAGCAGTCGCTGCGACTCTGGAAGCGGGTTGATTCGATCCGTGAGGCGCTAAATAAGATTGGTGGCCCGGAGGACTCGCTGGTCGACCGCTACCTGCACCCGGGCGAGTACAAGATGGGGACGGAGTTGATGGACTTTGGCGGGGAAACGGCGCGAGAACAGCCGCATCCGACCGTGGAAGCGTTAGCTAAGTTGTTAGAAGAAAACGGGAAGGAGATCAAGGGCGCGGTTGGGGACTACGCGGACGATGCCGAAGGCAAGCAGATGACGCTCGGGGCACCGCCGAGCCCGGTCGAGTCGTTCAATACCCACATTGGTTCGAAGGTCAAAGTCGACGTGCCGGAAGAGGCTTGGGGGACACTGAAAGCCCCAGAAACACCCAAGGAAGCCGCCGTAGAGGCACCAAAAGAGAAGGCTCCGGATGTACCCCCGCCACTGGAAGCTACGCCAGCGGCCAAGGAAGCAATTGTGCCGCCGCCTTTACAGGGCTATGCGACCGCCGCCGATCTGGAAAAGATGGCGCTGGCCAACCCGAAGACGGCTCCGATGGCCAAGGAAATCGTAACGGTCATAGAGAAGCTCATCAAAGGCACTCAAAAGATTGGGCTTACTGAGTTCTTGGCGAAGAAAAAGATTCGGCTGCGGGATGAAGGTACGCCGGGGGAGGGAGCGTTGGAGCAGAGTGCGGCAGATGTAGGCGCGTGGGCGCGGCGTGCGGGGCGGAAGTTGACTGTCGCGCCTTACGGAGAGCAGTTGGGACTGTTCGGCGGGGCAGAGCCGCAGTTCCTGCTTCGCGGGAAGGGCGACGAGCGGCTGGTACTCAAGTCGGAACTGCTTAAGATCAGGGACGACGTGCCGCGACTGCGCGAACTGGTCGACCCTCAAGGGAACCTGTTGCAAGCCCAGATGTTCGAAGGCGAGCAGAAGGACTTGCTGTTTGGGCCCGGCGAGGAAGAAGAGCCGGGGCCGCAGGGTACGTTGTTCCAGACAGACGACGAGAAACTGGCGGCTTTGTGGGGTAAGACCAAGAGTGTAGGCCAGCGCGAGGGGGACTACTTCACCAAGGCCAAAGAGGAACTGTTCCCCGGTAAGCGGGAGTTGACGACCGAGGAAATCTCCAAGGTGGAGAAGCGGGCGCGGGCGCAGCGCGAGGCTGGCGAGCCGCTGCGCCAAGTGCACAAGGGGATGACAGAGTTCACCGACGACGGCGAAATCATCATCACTTTATTCAAAGACAAAGCCGACGCATCGACCTTCCTGCATGAGTTTTTCCACGTAGTTCGCCGCTATCTAGATGCGAAGGACACGGCTGTGCTGGAGAAGTGGCTCGGAATCAAGGACGGTATTTGGACGCGGCAGCACGAAGAGGATTTTGCCAAGGCCGGAGAGTATTACCACCGCCAGATCGAGACGAAGAAACTGCCGGAAGACGTTCGCATGGTGTTCAAGAAAATACAGAACATCATGAAGGACATCTACGACACGGTTAAAGATTTGGTGAAGCCGTCGAAGGAAGTCGCGGCTCTGTTTGACAGGTGGTACGGGAAAGAGATGGAAGCGGCTCCGGCGAAGCCAGAACCTCCGCCTATCGCAACGCCGCCGGTCGCGGAAGGCATGGTGCGGCTGTATCGCGGGGAAGCGGTTCCCGGAAGTGGCCCCGGCGTGCCCGATTGGGTGAAGGACTCGGACAAGTTCAAGGAGTCGCAGGGAGCGGCTGGCCGCTGGTTCACGACTGATCTGGACGACGCGAAGCATTACGCGGAAGAGGCTGGCACCGGACGGCTCCAATACGTCGATGTGCCATCCGAAGTCGCTGAAAAGTACCGTGCACTGAATGATCCTGATGCTCTCAAGTACAGCCCGAAGGCGCGCGCCGGGGAAGTCGACGAACACTTCCTGCCGCGTGAAGTCGCGGACAGCGCGACGGCGTTCCAAGACTTGGACAAGCCGAAGACCGAGCGCATCCCGCCCGCCGCCGAGATGGAATCCCCGCCTCTCTCCGCAGAAGACCGCAAAGACATGGAGATGAAGGCTCAGGGCGGCATTCTCCCGCTGGACACCGGAAAAGTCCGCGTCAAGGTCTTTCCCGAGTTCCAGAAAGCCATCGACTGGGCAAAAGCCAATCAGGGCAAGATCAAAGGCTTGCAAGTCTTCCAGTTGAAGGACGGCAGAGCCGTAGCGGATTTCACGGCCAAGAACGAAAAAGTGCTCTTCCAGTCCGATCCGGACTACGAGAAGCAGCGGCTGGTCGCGCACGCGAACGTGAAGATTTCAAACTTACTCGACCGGCTTAAGCACGTCATGCCGGAGATGGAGCGGGTGAAGGTGAATGCCGAGATTCAGGCTTTGCGGGCTCGCCGGGATGCCGTAATAAACCCGCCAAAGTCGATGACTCCTCCACCGGGGGAGATTCTTACGTTGTGGACGCCAGAAGGAGAGCGTCCGATTGAGAGGCCAAGTGGACGTCTACCGACCGAAAAGAAGGCAAGCGACGCGGAGAGAAGCGCAGTTGATGTCTCTCATGGCAATCGACAGCCTGGACGAACTCGAGAAATTTCTGAACCTCCCATCCCGCCCCGGCTTGGCGAGTCAGAGCCGCGCGCCGGACGAGGAACTGGACCTGCTGGACGAGCAGAGACAAAAAGAGCAGCTACAGGAGAACCTCGACTTGCTCTACGGGATGTCAAACCCCTTGAAATAGCGCCGTCACGGCCGCGCGGGGAGCCCGCGTATGCGGCGCAGGACTGGACCGACCGGGTTGAGAAGTTCAAACTGCCGGAGAATGCCCCGGCGCCAACGGTCAAACTGAAGCCAGAGAACGCGCGGATGATGATGCCGGGACAGACGGAAGTGGTCGAGTCAATCCTCTCTGGACTCCAGCAGCACGACGGCTACATCCTCGCGACCACCACGGGCACGGGCAAGACCTACATGGGCTCTGCCGTCCTGAACGAGATGTCGAAGCCGGGCAGCCGCAATCTAATTTTGACTCCCTCACAGGGATTGATCCATGGCCGCGACGGCTGGATTCGCGTGGCGGGAAACTTCGGAGTGGAAGTCAAACCGCTAGAAATCGGGGAGATGCCGACCGAGCCGGGCACCTATATTGCAACATGGCAGGGCGGTCTGACGCGCGAGGGGATCGACACGCATCCGTGGGACTTGATTGTGATGGACGAAGTACAGGAAGCCCGCAAGTGGTGGTCTTCGAAACGCGGGGATATGTCGAAGACCATGGGGGAGAACGCGAAGAAAATCCTCTACACGTCCGCGACTCCGTTCCACACGGCCTTGGAAATGGGCCACATGGGCAAGTTGGGGCTCTGGGGCCGCGAGGGGTTCGCGCAGTGGGCGATGAAGAACAATCTGGGCGTCTACTTCGACAAGGACGGTAATCTTGCCGGAGGCGCGGCGCCGGCGCGACTGGAAAAACTGCGTCAGCAGTTGATCGAGCGCGGCCAGTTCATCAACATCGACCGTAACATGGACGGCTACAGCGCCCATTTTGGCAAAGTACCGATGGACGGCGTGACCGCCAAAGGACTCCGCGACATCGACAAAGCCCTGCAGTTGGCCGAGAACTACTTCGCGGCTTCGAAGCGCAAAGGAATGATCGCGACCACGAAGGCACAGCGCGTGACGCTCGCGAAACGGTGGCTCGAGTTCCAACGACTGCCGCAGGCAATCGAGTTGGGCAAGAAACTGGAGAAGGAAGGCTGGAAGGTCATCTTCTTCTCGGAAAACAAGAAAGAGTTCAACGAACTGTTCGATTTCTTGCAGCCAGCGGATGCCGCAACCGGGGGGAAGATCAGTGCGACGATTCCTAAGTTTGGCAGCACGATCGACGTTCTCAGGGAAGCCTTCGGAGATGACGTCGCGGTTTTCTCCGGAAAGCACTCAGCGGCCCGCGAAGCCGAAAAAGACGCCTTCAACGACGACGATAAAAAGCACCTGTACGCGACCTACAGCGCCGGTGGAGTGGGCGTGAGCCTGCACGACAAGGCTGGAGACAAGCCGCGGGCAGTGATTTACCTGGGACCGCCGTGGTCTGGTATCTCGTTTGACCAAGCTCTCGGAAGGCCGTGGCGCTACGGAACAAAGTCAAACGTTCGCGCATACTTCCTGTTCTCGGATTCGCAAGCCGAGATGCACTTGGTGACGAATAAGGTCGCTCCGCGGATGGAGTCGCTGCGTGCCATGGTTTCCGGGGTTGATTTCAAAGATCCGGTAGTCAAGAACTTGCGGTCGGTACCGGAGAACCAAGAAGGGGCGCTCGACTACGACCACGGCAACGCGCACAACGCCGACTTCGATGCCTTCACGAAGACTTCAGACCTGTCTGGGGTAAGTTCCTACAGCGAACTGCCAATCGTTTCCGCCAAAGAAGCGATGCACAAAGGCATGAAACTGCCGGGTTCGGAGGGGGCGCAAGACCCGAGCGTAGTTCGGTTATGGCAGGACAGTCCGGATGAAGAAGTTCTGCCGGCGGACCTTGAGGCTCCGGAACTGACCATGGCCCGGCAGGTGAATGTCGAGTTGGCCGAGCGGTTTATTGACACGGGCGCGGCGCCGGGGAACGCCGCCGGCCGGGCCCTGAAGCCGCAAGAACGCCGAATGGTAGCGGATGCGGTGCTCGCGAGGGCGGATGCGGCGGCTTCGACTGACCCGGCATCGGCTACCCAGCAGGTGTATACCGAGTGGGAAAACGCGATGAAGCAGATTGACGGAATCCTTGCGCTGGCGAACGGTGCAGGGATGGAACCGCCACCAGAGGGCATACCGAACGTCTCGGGAAGCGGTGGGGAGACTCCGCAGCCGTGGAAAATGAGCACATGGGATGCGGTGAACTGGTACATGTTCACGAACGGCCGCGACGTCATGCGAGATGTTACAAAGCGGGCTGGCGTGCCATGGGTAGGAGAAAAACTGGCGCGGTCTGTGGCGCAGTACCACACAGAAGCCGGTAATATCTCAGGGCCATGGGAGACGAAGTATTGGGACATTCTGAAAGACAATAAGATCACGCCGGACGAGCACAAAGTCTTGGCTCTGACCTTGGCCAACCGGGAAAAGCCTGCAAAGTGGATCGACAATGAACTGGCCCGGCTGCGGTCGACGGCTCCAATGAACGAACGGATTGAGAAAGCGGTTAAGCAGACGCAGGACTTGTTCAAGGAAGTCTTCAGCCGGATGCAGAAGGACAACATCTACCTGACGGTGCACGATGCTGCGACCGGCAGACCGCGACAGATTTATTACAATGAGTTTGCGAATGGCGAAGGCTACTTCCCCCGTCGTTATGACTATGCGCAGGTGCACACGGTGGTCGATCCTAAGACTGGGATCGAGCACAAGTTCACCCTGGCTGACCTGACCAACAAAGAACCGGGAGAATCGAAGCGGGAGGGAATTATCAACGGCATGATGCAGCGCCACGGCCTGAGCCGGGCGTCAGTCGAGGACTGGCTGGCCTCGAAGAAGCGCGACGTCCCGCTAGTGGGACACATTGAGCGGGCACGCGAAGCGGATTTGCCGTTCTTCCGAACCGATCCGGATGTGGTGATTTCATATCTGGAGGGAGCCGGGGAATTGTTGGCGCGGAAGAAGTATTTCGAGCAGGACGGTTCCAAGGTGAAAGGCTTAATTGCGCAGATCCCCGCGCAGAAGGCCCGCGAGATTGTTGGCGGCATTATGGACAGCCTGCTACAACGGAACCCGTTGCAGGACGAGAGCAAGGCAATCTTGCGCTGGACATCAAACTGGGCGGTCTCGAAGATGGTGTTTTCTTCGCTGAAAGCGCTGACGCACTCCATCCACGCGGCGCCGTTGACGAACACGCGAGCGTATCTCAAGGGAGTGTTCGCCGGGCTGACGGACCTGAAGGACGTACAGCGAATGGCGCAGTTGGCTGGATCCATTCAGGAGCAGACCAAGGTTGAGATGCTGGCCGAGTATGGCGTCAAGAAATCCGGGTTCGGCTCGAACTTCCTGTCAAAAACCGGCTGGCAGGGAATCTACAAGTGGGGCCGGGTGGTGTCGGACGCGACGGCGAGAATTTTTATGACCGACTACGCTTTGGGGAAACTGATGAAGAACCCCAAAGACGAAGTGGTACGCCGGCAGTTGCGAAATAATATGCAGTTAGATGACAGCCGGATTGATGCAGCGATCGCGCGGCGCCGATGGACAGAGGAAGACCTCGCGTGGGGCGGGAAGTCGATGGCGGATAAGACAATGATGACGTTCGACAAGACCGAACTCCCGCCGGGGTGGAGACCTCGGTCGGACGATCCGGCATCGGATTTCGGTGGAACAATATTGAGAGCCGCGACGATTCTCAAGGGTTACCAGTTTAAGGCGCATGCGCTGATGAAAGACGCGATGTGGGACGAAGCCCGCAAGGGAAACTTCCGTCCACTGATCCCGTTCCTATTGCTGTACCCAGTGGCTGGACAGACAATCTGGTCGCTGACAGCTCTGGCAACGGGGAATATCAAACACTTCAAGCAATTGATGGACGACAAGAGTTGGACGCCGGGGCGTACCGTGTGGCACATGATCGAAGACGTGGCGCATATCATGGCCGACTCTGAGGCGACGGCATTCTTCGATGCTGCTGCGCACGGCCAAGCGATTCTGGCTGGAAAGATTGGAACGGAGTACGTGATGGGGCCACTGCCGTCAGACATTGGAAAGACCGCGATGCTTCCCGTGGATATGGCCCACGCCAAGACAGCGAAAGCAAAAGCTGAAGCTGTGAAGCGCTATGTCGAAGAAATAAATCCGGCTGCTCGCACGTTGGTGAACGCCTACGAGATGACGCAGCCGCCTCCGGGGCGGCATGAGATGACGACTCCGCCGGTGCTGCACTAGTCCAATACTTGGACCGCGTGGTATATTGCAAGCGGAGGCCATCCCCTATGGCAAACGATGCAATTGGCGACCGGATGAAAGCACAATACGAAGACCGGACTCGCTATTTCGTACCGCGCCGAACGTACACGATTCTCCGAGTTGACGGCAAGGCTTTTCATTCTTACTGCCGACACATGGAGCGCCCGTACGATAAGCGGTTCATGGTGGCTATGGATATGGTTACGGCTGAAATGTTGCGCGAAATCGCGGGAGCGGAGTTCGCCTACGTCCAGTCGGATGAGATCAGCATTCTCCTCACAGACTTCGCCAAGCCGAGCACGCAAGCGTGGTTCGACGGGAACATTCAAAAGATGGCGTCAGTAGCCGCTGGGTTGGCGACCGGGTATTTCAATGCGCTCATGTTAGATGAAACCCAACGAGTAGTAAAAGGTGTCCTGAATAAAACAATTGGAACGTTCGATGCGCGAGTGTTCACGATCCCAGACCACATCGAAGTCGAGAACTACTTCATCTGGCGACAGCAGGACGCGGTTCGAAACTCGATCCAGATGCTGGCGCAGCACTATTACTCTCCGAAGCAACTGCACGGCAAAAACTGTTCTGAGTTGCAGGATATGATCCACGATAAGGGCGACAATTGGAATGATCACTCGGCGCGGTTCAAGCGTGGAGGGTTGGTCTGGTACAACCGCGACGCATTGCCATATCCGGAATGGGTCATCGGTGAAGCGCCTAACTTCACTGGCGAAGTGGAGCGTCCACAGTTCCGAAAGCTGATCCCTGTGCACTGGGAGACGACGGAAGAGGCCGCAGCGGTATGAGACACGGGCGCGCATTGATGCCGTGGGGAAAATATCGCGGTGTTCGCGTGCGGCTATTGCCCGATGACTACTGCTCATTCTTAACGACGCTGCCACTGATGCGCGACCCGAAATGGCGCTGGCTCTGGGATAGCCTGATCGCGGAACTGAAGTTTCGCGGCTTAAACTACGAGCAGGCCGCGACAGAAGACCCGGTTGTCGAGATACCGGATGAGCCTGTACCGATGTTAGTCTGCAACCGCAAGATCAGAGTCGAGCAACTAAGCTAATCCTTTGGAGGTCCGCCGTGAAAACCTTGCGAAGCACCTTGCTGTTTCTACTTTTCTCTTTCCCCGTTTTTGCGACATCCACACAAATCAAAACTTTCCAACTCTCAGGCGTTGGTAGCGGCATGAGCCAAACCGCGAGTGGGGAATTCTTTTGGGCCAGCGATCCGGCGCCAAACTTTTCCTACAATCTGACGGCAACGAATACGACCGGGAGCACCTCGCTGTTTGCTGGCGGATATTTCTCGCTGCACGATGGCAGCACCTATCTACAAGGGTCGCTGTTTCAGTCGAGCATATCGAGTGGCGTGTTCTACAGTTCCTTCACAGGGGATGAGATTGTGCGCCTCGGCCCGAACGATTGGGTGTACTGGGCGGTCACCGGAACGTTGCAGCAGACGGTAAACTTCTCCGCGCCGTTGGGGACTGGCAGCATCAACATAACCGGAAGCACGTTTGAGGGCAGGTACCCAGAAGTGCCAGAGCCGGGGACGTGGATGATGGTTGGAACCGGAGTGCTGGCAATGTATCGCCGGCTGAAGCCTACAAGATTCAGTGTACGGTCGTAAGGCTTCGGCTGGACATCGTAAAAGGCCACGGAGGAACATGCGATGACCCTTCTCGGTTTGATTATCACGCTGATCATCATTGGAGTGATCTTGTGGCTGATCAACACGCTGATTCCGATGGACCCGAAGGTGAAGACGATTCTGAATGTGGTGGTGGTGATCGTGCTGTTACTGTGGTTGTTGAGTGTGTTTGGAGTGGTGGGACCGTTGGATATCCCGATAGGGCACATACGCCACTAGACTCCGGCAGGACGGGATGGTAGCCGGTTAGCCGCCCGGCGTAGTAGGGCCTCCGTCCTCCCGCCTTTGTTCTTTCTGGGCAGCCGCGAGAATAGAGTTTACCTTGTCGAACAGATCCCACAACTGGCTGATGTAGGAACTCCGGCGCCCGAAGTCGGAGACCGCAGAGG
>Ga0307476_10001756_pt1 | contig 13176 bp, 9 predicted proteins | sample atmos_gasesECM2C_2_FD_203314 | JGI IMG/M metagenome (GOLD analysis project Ga0307476, IMG submission 203314) | Hardwood forest soil microbial communities from Morgan-Monroe State Forest, Indiana, United States - atmos_gasesECM2C_05 | ecosystem: Environmental > Terrestrial > Soil > Temperate... | reverse complement strand
AAAGTTGGTTGGCGACGACCTACGCTCAGCCTCGTCATTCCCTCTGCAACCCTGGTCAATGCAATCTTCTTCCACATACTCCCAACCATCGTCCAACGCCGCGTTTCGCCGGGTCTCTTCACTGCCGCGCTCCTTTATGTGCCCTTTTCGTCGTGGGCTCTGGTTGGCGCCGCACGCGACGGTGTTCACCGGACGGCAATCGCGACTGCCATAGTGGCTGGCACGCTGATGATGGTGAGCATTGTCTTAGCTGCAAGATGGCTGAGCAATGGCTACCTTGGATAGGTCGGTGCAGAGGTATCAATATGGGGAAAGCAACAAAATTCGAATACCGCCATCGATATGTGATTCTCCCGCTTATCTATGCTTCTACCTACATTCTTTATGGAGTAGATCGGATCAATATCGTTTGGGCGCTAGGGCACTGGAACCGTGCGCACACAATACAGCTCGACGCGCAGGTATTCACGTTCGCGGCGATTGTGGCGGAAGCCGGGGTGGTTCTTTGGACATGGGCAAGAGCCTACGTGCCCGTTGGCAGTGATGAAACTACTCTGGTTGAGGATGGTCCTTACCGATATGTTCGCAACCCTCTTTACTTGAGCGGCCTCCTTCTCGCGATCGGATTTGGGTTCTTCCAGAGTCGGCTGGGATTCGTGCTGCTCATCCCGCTGGAATTGATTTTTGTGTACCGCCTGATCGCCTTCGAGGAATCCGAATTGCAGCAACGATACGGGGAGGCATTTCTTGCTTACTGTCGCCACGTGCCAAGATTGCTGCCGACCTTTTCTCCGTGGCCCTCGGATGCAACGCGAGAACCCAGATGGCGCCAGGCGATTGCGCACGATTTGTATCTATGGGGCTACGTTGTGACGTTGATTGCATTTGCGGTGACACTTAATGACAAGGTTGGCCATCGATTCACGGCGACCACGCTCTGCGTCTGGCTGCTCCAGAAGGCGTATCGCGCTGCATTCGGGAAGCGTTCGAGAATGACCGCATAGCCGAATGGCATCATGACGATCAGCTCCTATACTTCTACCATGCGGAACACAAGACTCTGGAAATGCCCGAGGTGCGGGCGGCTTTTTGCAAACCGGAATCAATCGCATTCCTGCTCGCGCTATACGCTGGAGGAACATTTCGTCGGAAAGACCCCTTACGCGATCGACTTGTTTCGGGCGTTTGCGAAATTGGTAAGAACTTGCGGTCCCGTGCGTATCATTCCTGAGAAAACACGGATTGCGTTTCAAGTGAGAATGAGCTTCGCTGTCGTCAGTTTGCGACGAGAGCGGATCGTTGGTCACGTGGTTTTGGCTCGTCATCTGGAAAACCCGCGATTCACAAAAGTGGAGCGTTTTTCACCTCGCAATCATGTCCACACTTTCAGCTTGCATTCGATAGAAGAGATGGATGCCGAGGTTCTCGCATGGCTTCGCGAAGCTTACCTTGTGGGCCAACAACACCATTTATCGCGATGAAGTATGGGGAGCCCTGAACGAACACGTGACGTCGAACAATTGCTCTACGGTAGTGCTTGAAAATGCAAGGATTAAGCCGCGCAACGGATCAATTCAACTCGGAACGGTATGACTAAACAATTCGGATGGTTGCAGGCCCCCGCAACCATCCGAAGGCGCTAGTTCGAGCACTGGCGCCTTCGGGCCAGTTCCTTCCAAGCAAATCCCAATCCCCCTCAGCCGTGTAGAACCTGCCCGCCGAGTCCTGGCATGGCGTCATCATAATCTCGCTCGAATGCTTCACGTTATCCAGCCGGAGTCCGAACTCAGCGACTCCCGGCGACGAGCGCTATCGATAAACGTCCGTTTCATAGTAGAAACGCCTCCCTGAGAATGGATCGAGATTTTATAACCGACACGCTATAGCTGATTCCTTCTCGGATCCGCATCGGTCTTGTAGGGGGAAATCGCATCGGGCTGATCTAGAAGAAAGGTCAGAATCACGCGCCGGAGCAACTCTGGCTGCTCGAATTGGATGTAGTGTCCCGCCTTCGGTATGTAGTAGATTTTAAAATTAGGCAGTGTTTTCCGATAATCGACAGCACCGCTCCACGATAAATAGTTGCACTCCGGGTACAGCAGAATTGCAGGCGTATGGTTTTCACGCAGCGCCGAGTGCGGATCAGCTTCCGCGCGCTCGGTATCAGGAATCAATTGTTGCAGGACATACGGATTGACTCCGGGATTTTCGTGTCCGTCGAGAACGCCGATCAAGTTACTTGGCAACTTGTTGAAATCGCCCTTACAGACAACGGTGCCTAGCGTTTGCCGGAACGACGGCACCACTAGAATCTCCGACTCCAACTGCGAGACTAGCTTTTCTGCCGCCTCCGGATTACGGTCTCGCAACAACAGCGCAGCTAGAAGACGCGGACCAGGAAGTCCCTGATGACCCACATCGGTGCGGGAAAAATCGTAACTCTCACCAGTCTCCAATCGCCAAATCTCTCCAGGCGAATGAAAAACCGCCTTGGCAACGTGGGTAGGAAACTTCGCCATGTAGCTGGCCGCCAAAGTCGAACCCCAGGAATGCCCGATGAGGATCAACTTTTCGACCCCGATTTTCTGCCGGACCGCTTCTAGATCGGCGACGGAACGGGCAACCGTGTAATCCCGCAGATGTGGCAGAAAACTGGAAAGACCGCTTCCTGCCTGATCATAGAGAAAGACTCGGAATCCATTGGCTGCGAAACTGCCATAGATGTCTTGGTCGAAGGGGGCCTGCCGAACGCCCGGCCCACCATGGAGGTAAACGATGGCTTCGGGCTTCACCGCAACTCCCTGTGGCGGATCGTACTCACTGTAGGCGATCACCGATCCGGTCAGCAGTTGCCAGTACTTCGTGTTCGCATAGGGAACAACTCCGGCGAAATGAGAACTCGAGGGCCGCAACACCTCAACATACAGCCCCCCGAGAAGGATTATTGTCAGCAGTCCACTCAGCGTCGCGGTCCATCTTCCTTTGTCAGTTCCCCAGCAGAGGTATGCGAGCTTCGTACCCGCACACGTCAACAGCGCAAATGACACGACAGCGCCAATTGTGAGGAGCAGAATGTTTGCCGTCCACGCTGCCAGAAAATAGGGAGTCAGCAAGCCCGCCGCGAGGGCCACCGCGACCGCAAAGAGAAATATCAAGACAGCTGCGACGGGCCTAACCCATAACAAAAGTCGCTTGCCCACATTAGTATGTTCCGACACGAGTGTCGTTTCGCTAGTCGCGAGCCCACGACAAATCGGAAAACTGAGCAAGTAGAGTGGCGGCTGGTCGGGAATCGGAAGCGATCCGACTCCCCTGCGCGACCGCTTGTCCAACGTCATTGTTCGAGGTATCTGCACGTCGAGAGCCTGGAAATAATAGACTCAGGCGACGAAATGAATCAGTTCGCTGCGGAAGGGAATGCACACAGTGTCTAAATTCGGTACATATCTAGCCCCCGCAACCCAAAAAATCTTTCCTTTCAGCAAGTTCTGCGAACCCCGCAACCATCCGAATTTTATACAATTGCCCAGAAGAACTGCACTCTGGTTCTAATTTCTAATATTGTTAGCTACGGCGAAGAGTAGGTCGCGCCGACACGGGGTTGAGCGACCGTTCTAGAGTTGGATGGAGTGCCTTTCGACACTCTAGAAAAATCCTGCCGGGCAGTTCCATCTTCCTGTTCATCCGAAGCGCGCCGTGACCATTTTCATCCACGCGGGGGTCTGCACTGCGATGTAGCTAAGCTGGAACGCGGCTATAACTACCAGCGTGCCGACCGCAAGCACGGGGTGGAGGCGACGATGTCGCAGGGTGTCTACGAATATGCACAGTAGGAGGCAGGCATAAAAGGCGAGGAATTGCGGTAACGGCTTATGCGTGAAGAGCAACACAATCCTGGCAACAGCAGGAGCCAGGAGCGTAATTGCCGCCAGCAACATCAGGCGCTTGTGTAGTTCAGACTTTCTTCGAAATACAACCCCGAGTACAACGAACCCGGCGAAGAGCAAGAGATTGACCGAATTGATTCCCAGCAGATAGTGGAACCTACCAATCTGATGCAGCCTACCTTCTCTCGCGACCGCGTTGAGGGTCAGAGTCTCGCCGAGCACTACGACGATTGCGGCAAGCACAATCATAAATGCGCCCAGACGCTGGTGCAGCCGGACACGGCGCGCCTCGATGAGCCATGTCTGGACAATAAATCCGATGCACCATAGCGTCATGGCCGCGCCGTGAATCTGCACGAGTGGAGGGAGGATGGGAGCGTGAAAGAGAAATCCTAGATAGAAAGTTCGTGCGAACCCCGCGACTGCAACGCCAGCTGCGCCAATGGCGAGCCATTGGTATTCGCCTCGCTTTTCTTCGCGTTCTATGGCCATAATTTCGGACTCGAAGTCTACCTTTCCTCTCCGGCTATAGACGCGAAAAGCATGATTTTATGCCCCCTTCTCAAGCCGTCGCGGTACCGCTATCAAACCGTGTTGTCGATTTCTTCCTTGCTGAGTGGTCCTCCGAAAAGCGTCAGTCCGTGCTTCTCGAACTCCGCCTTGCGAACCTCCATGTTCTTCGGGTCTTCGTCTCGCGCGACAGGCGACCAATCCAATTCCATAAGGCCAGCAGGACTATACAGGTGGATTGCGCCGCAATGCGCGGCTTGCGCCACGGCCCAGCGATGGGGAACTTTCATCGGCATCAACAGGGAATCGCCGGGTTTGAGGCGCATCCGCTTGCCGCCAACCTCGGCGACGAATTCGCCCGCCAAGATATATAGCCACTCATCTTGTTGGTGATGCAAGTGAAGAGGCGCACCGGTATAAGGATGATGGTCTCCAATCGGAAACACGTAGGTCGCAAGCCGGCCATCGGAGTCCGATGAGCGAACTACCTCTGTGTCGAACATCCCGGACGGTGACGGTGCACGTTCATTGGTGTCGTCGATTTTGCGCGTAAAGCCGGACGGGACGAACACAGATTGTCTTGCTGACGCTTGATCCGACTCGTGTGGGGCGGCAAATGCCCGCAGCTTTGCCGAAATCAGAGCAAACTGTGCGCCCGCACCTCCCGCAGTCAATGCAAGAAAACTTCTGCGCTCCATGACTATCCTCCCACTCGGGTGGTGAATGCGTCTATATAATATCGATTTCTCGCGGAGATGCTCATGCCCAATTTGTCGAAGCACAGGGTGCTCCTTTCTGGAGTCCTCTCACCTTTGCTCGCGTTGGTGTTGAATGTCATTCTGATCCAGATCCTGCTTGTATTAAGCTCCGATCCGGAGCGTAACTGGCGATTCCGCTTAGTGGTTTCTACTCTCGCGTTGCTGATCCCCTTTCTTATTACTCTGATGCTGGCAAGGAGGGACCAACGCAACGGTTCTCTTTCTCTCTCCGCGAAAATAGGTTTGGCGATTGGGGAAAGCACGTGTAGCGGTAGCACGCAAGCTGGGCATTCGCTTGTGGATCATGTTGCGCGATCAGATCGATTACCAAGAGTTCTGTCGTCGTGGACAGAAGCACACCGGTGCCGCCTGTGCGGGGATGCTTGAAACGCGATTTGGTGCGAGTCGTCACCGTCCGGTTGATTAGGCTACCCGCCTCCCTTTCTAGAAAGGGAGTTCGCATAGGTCATCATGGTCCGCTGTGACCGAAGAGATGGTTGGTGGGCAGCACCGAACGGATGAAAGCGACACGAAACCGAGCGCGCCAGGGTGAACACCGAGGAACGCCAACTCTACCAAGCAATGCTCACTTGCGAGCGGACGCGGGAGTGTGTCCCTAACAGGCCAACACACCAGAAAAAACCCTTGCAACGGCCGGCCTCGTTAGAGATACCGCGTTTATCAGGAGGCGCGCGCCAAGGGGCAAGAGGATCGGTCGACCTCCACAGACTCACCTATCTATCGAAATGCGGACTGCCATCGCAGGTTGCTATGCGAAGGAGAAACCTGGTCTCCGGACATTAGTCGAGACCGATTTAGCGCTTCTTTACGCTCCGTTCACAGATGAATTGAGGCCTATCAATAGCTGTTTGCTGGAACCTGGTAGATGGTCTGCGACCGGTCAACAGACCACAGGCATAGCTCCCGGAGGGTCCATAGCACCGCAACCGAACCATGCTTACCAGCTGCCGCTGGTCCGCCACCTTCGACGTCTCAATTTACGGAGACGTCATCGATCTGCACTTCCTTCATTTCCTTCGATTCATCGCGCGCTTGCGCGGTGGGAACGACGTACAGCTTGGTGTGAGCTCCCCAGGCGCCAGCTGAAAGTTCGACGCGTACCCAGTATTCCCCTCCGGCGGCCATCGGCAGATCATTGATCGGAACCAGGTTATCTACGTATTTCTTGGAGACGGTAATGCTGTGTTCTCCAGGTGCCAGCAACATGCGAACTTCTTGCGAATTGCCGATCGTAGTAATTTGTTTACCGTCGACGTAAATATACGGTTTCTGGACCGCAGCAGTGAGATGATGCGGGCGATAAACATGGAGAACGGTCGTATTGGAAACTGCGACCAGAGCGGCGGATTTTTCCGCCAGCGCGGGAGCGGAGCTGTCTTCGCCTTTCGCGGCGCTTTCTGGACCGCGAGTTGCGGATACAAGAATCTGTTCGAGGTCTGACCCTGTCGCTACGCGCTGCGGCGCCCTGTTATTCGGCGGCACGGAGCTTCGCGCTGCTTGCGCGGGAGCTGGTGGCGCAGGAGCATTCTCGGACGCGGAATCCTGCGCGGGCGGCGGGGGGCTGAGCGTTTTTTTGTCGGCGCTCACGTACTTCCATCGCGCCACCACGGCATTGCCAATCACCGACGGAGGGAAAACGACTTTGCCCTCAACCGTCTTGTTGGCAACCGCATATTCGGTAACCGCGAGGAAGAAAAATTTCCTGCCATCTTTCGGATAGAAGTACAGCCCACACATATTATTTGCCACGCAAAACACTTTAAGCTCCTGAATATCGCTTTTGGCGAGATGGATGGTTTCATCATCGGCCACGTAGACCGCGTCATGCTCATTCACGGTCATGTATCCATAGCTGTAAGTGAACCCGTGTGCATGCGCGACGGGTAAAGTATATTTAGCGCTTTCCAATCGTAGTTGTTCGGCTCTGGCGGCCGCGGCTTGTTGCTCGCGCTCGTGGTCCGCGCTGAGCTGCATCGCTTGCGCTTGCTGCGCATCTAGCCACCCAAGCAATTTAAGCTTGGCCAACAATTGCGAGACGTTGGGCTCGTTGCTGTTGGCTGAGCCCGCAGACAATAGCTTTTGTGCGGCGTCGAATCCGGCGAGCGGCTCGTGCAGATTGATTGCCGAGGCCGCTCGAAGCTGCCACAGCAGCATCTGGTCGGGATGCTGCTGCAAAAATTGCGCGCTCTGTTCCATGAACTGCTGTAGCAGTTTGCTTTGCTCCAGAAGGTCGGAATTCTGCTGGGCCTCGCGCGCCAGCTCAAGCAATGCGCTGTAGTCGATTTTGTCCATGCCCGTTAGCTCTTCGCGATTGACGTTCGATGGAGTCTGCGCTGCAGCAGGCGAATTGCTCGACGCCGGAGCGTTGCCGGGATTTACACTTGTAGTACCTTCCGCCGCGAGCGATTTGTCCAACAATGCCTTCACCTTAATCAGCCGCTGATCATCCGGGAACGCCACCAACAAGCCCGCCGTGAATTGCTCGGCTTCTACGTATTTTCTGGCGTGCACCAAGTCGGAAAGTTTCTTGATCAGCTCGTCGGGCGCCTGACCGGCGGGAGCATTCTGCGCAGCCGCGGTATTATAAGGGTGGACGCCCTGCGCCGGTTGCGCATGCAGGATCGGAACGGGTAGCAACGCCAAAAGGAAGCCGATAACAAGAGATTTTGAGATATTGCGCATTCATTTCCACCAGTCCATCGCCGAGTAACGAGCGAGACATAGCGCCCCACGGCGATTTCAATCCTTGTGCCAAGATCCTGCCCTATCTTGTTGGTGATGCCAGCCAAGTCTGGCGATCCCAAATCGGCAGGCCAAAGCAATTTGGCAATCAGTGCCTGGCTTTTGACGATCCGTGCTCATCGAGGTGGGTCAGCGACAAGTCCGGCGCCAATTGCTTCGCTCCAGGTGCGCGAGTCCTTGAAGGTTTTTTCATAGAAGTTGCCGAGCTCAGGAAACGGGGGAAACCGCCAATGCGGCGCGCACGGCATCCTCCGAGAGTATTTTTCTGAAGACGCCCTGGACCGAGCCACTAATCCAGGCATTGAGTTCGTCGCTCGTGAACGGGGTGCGCGCAGTTCCCCATCCGACGCCGGAAGTGCCACCAGTAACGGTGTAAGTGTTGTTCCACTCCCAACCTTGTAAGCCTCCGCCTTCTACCGAGTATTTCGATTGCGCGGGGCACTGCCAGATATTCTTGAACATCGAGTAGGTACACGGAGAGAGCCCCGTGTCATGCACGTTGATGGTCAAGGTCAGCAGAGGAGTGGGATCACCCGACGCCGGAGTGGAAAAACGAATTTGACGGGCCGGATACAGATTCGCCATCACAGCCGTCATATCGCCGATCAGTTTGTTCCTTAGAGCAGCACTGGCGGGCTTGTCGGCAGCCTCGCCAAGGAACGTAACCAGGATATATCTCTGATTTTCGTATAACGTTTTTGCATGTTGGTGATCGAGCCAGCCCTTGTTTTTCAATTGCGCCAGCAAACGTTGTACGTTCGCGTCATCACTGTCGGCCGCGCCCATGGCTAAAAGCCGCTGTCCTGCTTCGTATCCGGGCAGTGGGTGATTCAGGCTGATTGCGGACGCTGCGCGAAGCTGCCAGAGCAGCACCTGCTCTGGATGTTTCTGCAAGAACAGATCGCTCTGGTCCATGAACTGTTGCAACAATTGTGTTTGCTCTGGCAAGTCGGCTGTCTGTTGTGCCTGCTTCGCTAGCTCGATCAGCGCATTGAAATCCACCTTGTCCATGCCGCCGAGTGGCTGGGCAATGCTAAGGGCAGCCGGCTGCACAGGTTGGGTGCTAGCGCTGGTCGTGGCCGCCACATCCGACGCGGGGCCCGCGTCCGGAGCCGTAAGTAATTTCTCAAGCAGCGCGTGGCCTTTGATAAGCCGAGAATCGCCGGGATACGCCACCAACAAACCTTCCGTTAATTGTTTCGCTTCTGTGTATTTGTGCTCATGCACCAGAGCGGAAAGCTTTTTCATCACTTCTTCGGGAGCTTGCCCGGCGGGGATTGCATTTCGCGCGGGCACGCTGGCACCAGCAGCCGCATCGCCACTTGCACGCGCCTTGGCCGGCGTTGGAACTGGAGTGGACGTGGTGTTAGCAGAGGGCGGGGTCGCTGGCGATTGCGCGTATAACGATGGAAGAAAAATCCCCGTCAAGACAAATCCCACGGTAAGAACCTTTGTCATGTTGCTCATCATTTCGCCTCACGAACTCTCGTCAGCTTAAAATCGCTCGAGTCCAAAGTCGCGTTCTCGTCTTCGACTACACACCGGAGAAGCTTTTGTCCGTGATGCTTTTCCGCGAGCGCAGCTCTCTGATGCATAAATTGCCGCAGTAAGGCCAGCCGAATTTTTGTCTCTCCCGCCAAAGTCGAGCCTGCTCATTTGTTTGCAATCTTGGTGTTCGCACAGAACTGCGCGAGTTCCTGCTGCAGGTCGTAAATTCTTTCGCGTACCAGTCGTTGTTGGTCGCGGATCACCATCAAGTTGCGTTCCGCGGCTGCCGCCTCCGCTGTGCTGTTCCAGTTTTGTGCCGTTTTGGTGACAAATTCTGACCCGTTGGCAATGGTGTGCACCAGCGCGTCGCCGATCGGCCCGCCGATGGGTCCTAAGCCGTATAAGGCCATTTGCGAGGCAATTTCTTCCAGGGCATCATCCTGAACGCCGCTGTTGTGGAGCAGTTTCTCAATGGCCGCCATTTTGTCCAGTGTGTGCTGCGCCGCTTGCCGCACGCGCAAGATCTCGCCGATGCCTTCGCCGGTCTCATAGTAGGTGATGACTTTTTCTTTAAACTCGGTCGCGTCCGCCAGGGTTTGGCCATCTTCCGCGAGCGATTTTATTTGTTCCATCAATCGGAAGCGCGCTGCGGCGTCCACCGTCATGCCGTGAGACTTGAGGCCCTCGACCTTCGCGAGTGCGGTTTCTGAAAGTTGCGACACCGTGGTGGCGGCCGCGTTCAAGGTCTTGAATCCCGCCATCAGGGCTTTTTCTCGTGCCACTGCGCTGTCGCTGTTCGCTGCCGAGAGGGCCAGGACGGTGCGTTTGATAGCCTCGTCTTGGGCAGGCAAACCGGCGTTCAGGCGCGTGATTAGAGCGCGGTCGCCTTGGCAATCGAAAATCGGCGCACCCGGTGCGGAGGGCGTGACGACTCCCGCTACGCGCATGGCCGGTTGCGGCGGCGCGCTAGCTGGAGGGTATCCAAGGGACGCGGGCGTGCCTGAAACACGCGCGGGATCCACTTTGCTTCCGTCGGCGCCGCGTAGGTCAACGGCGTCGGAACCCGGCTGGGACGCTGAGCTAAATTTCGTTAGCGCTGCGTTGCCGGTGGTGCGACCGTCAAAGTCAGGGTTGGCAATCGCGTTAACCAGGTTTTGGTTCGCGAAATTTGCGGAACCAGGAGCTGCATTGCTTCCCGAGCTGGCTTGCGCAGCAGGCTGCTGCGCTACTTGCGTATCGGCACTTTGTCTTTGCCCCAGCGCTTGATCGATGGCGTTGCTTGTCTCCCTCGCATCTTGTTCTTGGTTCTGCACTACGGGTGCAACGGCGGATGAGGACGGCGGAGACTGAAAAATCTGCTCGATGTCCTTCGCTTGCGGCGACGTGACCGGGGCAGTATTCGCTAAAAGTGGAGCACCGCTGCCCAAGACGCCGTCGATCTGGCTCTTGAGAGCTTCCGAGTCATTAGAAGGGGTCATAGCGCCGCGCGAACTCATGAGGCTAGCGCTGGAATTCAGGTCAATCGAGTTCAAGGCGGATTGGGGCGAGTTTGTGGCGGGAACGGCAGCTCCGGCCGGAGTGCTGCCCAGCAGCTGACCGAGCGTGCTGCTCGTCTTCGTGGCGGCCAAGCCGTCTTTACGCGATTGTTCAAGTAGCCGCTGTGCCAGCACGAGATTGTTTTGGATCGAGCGGTCGCCCGGCGTATTTGCCAAGGCTTTCTGGAATTCGTTTATCGCTTGCGCATAGAGCTTTTGCCGCAAAAACCAAACGCCGCTATTGTTGAGCTGTTGCGCAGCGATTTCTGCTTGTTGTTGAGCAGGATCTGGCGGAGGGGGCGGCGTCCCGAGCAGCAATTGGTGCAGGCCCTGTCCAATCATGTTGGCTCCGAGCATTCCCAGTTGCATGCCGAGTTGCTGCTGCTGCGTTAGATTGGGCAATGAAGGAGTGGGCGTCGTGCCGGTGCTGCCAGTGCTAGGAGCGCAGGGGGATCCCGCAGGAAATTTGCTCCCTCCCGCTACCCAATCGTTGTATGCCGTCGATTGGGGAATTCCACACTGGCTCTTGTATTGTGCCCAAGAAGCGCCGGAATTTACACCTGCTTGCGCGCGCATTCCGCACGGAACAAGCAGCAGGAGAAAGAAGCCGCGGCACGTCAAATCGAGGGAACGCGCCCTACCCAGCGCTCGTCCAACGTAGCGGCCCGTTGGAAATAAGCAAGAGAAAACCGCGGTGACCTTGGGCACAAAGGCTCCTTTACGCAAACGCAGGACCCAAGAGAACGCCAGGCTCAGAACCAGCCTAACAACGTGAAGCGCGTAAAAGCGGCTCTTAGATGAGGAGTCTATCGGTGGGTACGTTCGCCGCAGATAGTACTCGCGGCCCATTCGAGGGCGCATGTGCTTGCCTGCATACTAGCGTCTTGAGGCCTGGGACGTACGGAAACTAGCCTTCCGGTCCCGCCTCCGCCTGATTACCGACCGTCATGGATGGGCGAGTGCGTTTGATTTGACGCTCATTTTAGTTCGTCTCTCCCTCTTGATATTCGACCTGAACAGGGCTACCTTCAGTTCGAATGACGACTAGAGAGCGAGACAGCCAACTCGAACTGCTGCAGCGCACTCTGGACGTGCTGATTTCGCAGGCGCTCGCCTGTGGGCCTGCAAACGGACATGCGATCGCTCGCATCATCCAGCAGCGATCCGGCGAGGTGCTGCGGGTGAGGCACGGGTCGCTCCGTGCGGCGCCGCAGAGGTTGTGATGAAGAAGTTCGGCAGCGCCTCCCTGCCCAGCGACCACTCGCGTCCAGCGTGGGGATGGCTGTGGCCCGAGCGGCTGTGGCAGGATGTGCGCTTCGCGCTGCGCACCTTCGGCAAGAACGCCGGGTTCACCGCAGTGGCGCTCCTCTCGCTGATGCTGGGCATTGGAGCGAGCATCGCGTTGTTCAGCGTGGTTTACAGCGTCCTGATTGCACCGTACCCCTACGCCAAACCGAATCAGATATGGGCGCCGACGGTGCTGGGCCCCAACGACGCAGTGCACGGCTGGCACTGGTATTCGCAGCGGGAGATGGAGGATATCGAAAGGCTGTCGGCGTTTCGCGAGGTGATGGCCACCAGCGTGAGGCCGGTCCTGCTGACGGGCGGTATCAATCCAGAGAACTTCTACGGCGTCTTCCTCACCGGCGGAGCTTTCAACTTCCTCGAGGTGAAGCCGCTCATCGGGCGCACCATCCAGCCGTACGATATGGGACTGGGTGGAGAACCGGCACCAGTGGTGGTGCTGAGTTACGGATTCTGGCAACGCTTCTTCAGCGGCGATCCCCACGCGATCGGTCGTACCATCACGCTTGACGACGTGCCGCGGACCATCATTGGCGTGATGCCGCCGCGCTTCGGCTGGTGGACCAACGAGGCTTTCTGGCTGCCGCTGCGCATGGATCCGAAGGACCCGAGCGGCCTCGCGGTGATCGTGCGGCTCGCGCCCGGCGTAAACCAACATGCCGCCGAGCAACAACTGAATCAGCTCAATATCCAGTTCGCCGCGGAGCACCCGCAGGACTATCCGAAGGGCCAACTGCGCACGATCCTTCTGAATTACATGGATATCACCGTGGCCAGCGGCGACATGAGCGCGAGCCTACACTTGCTGCTTGCCGCCGTCGGCCTCTTACTGCTCATCGCCTGCGTGAACGTGGCCAACCTGCAACTGTCCCGGACCACAGGACGCGCCCGCGAGATTGCGATGCGGATTGCCATCGGCGCAGGCCGCGG
>Ga0307476_10001755_pt1 | contig 13178 bp, 11 predicted proteins | sample atmos_gasesECM2C_2_FD_203314 | JGI IMG/M metagenome (GOLD analysis project Ga0307476, IMG submission 203314) | Hardwood forest soil microbial communities from Morgan-Monroe State Forest, Indiana, United States - atmos_gasesECM2C_05 | ecosystem: Environmental > Terrestrial > Soil > Temperate... | reverse complement strand
CCTTGCTACAAAGAATAAATCGTTCATGATATGCGCTCCGTTGAAGATTGAACCACGGTGCATAGGATCGACTTCGCGCCGATTCCGAACAAATCCAATCCCTGATAAAGCATTAAGGAAAGCTTAAAGTGCCATCCGCGTACGACCGATTGCCTTTGGGATCCTTGCGTGTCTTCGAAGCGGTAGCCGCGCACCTGAGTTTTTCGGACGCTGCCGATGCGCTGAACGTCACCCCCGCCGCCGTCAGCCAGCAGATCAAAACGCTGGAGGCCTATATCCAGGTGCCGCTGTTCAGGCGCAGCGGGCGGCGTGTGGAAATCACCGAGGAGGGATCGGAACTGCTGCCCGCGGTCAGGGCGGGGTTGGAAAAACTCGAGTCGGCCCTGCAGCAGATGAAACATCACCGCCGTGCAGGACCCCTGCAGATCAGCTTGCTGTCTTCATTCCTGCAGATCTGGCTGCTGCCGCGGATCCGCTCGTTTCGCCGCAAGTACCCCGACATCGAATTGCGCTTTCATACCTCGCGCGAATTGGTGGATTTCTCGCGCTCGGAAAATCACATTGCGATACGCTTCGGGCGCGGCAATTACCCCAACATGCACTGCGAAAAGTTGCTCGACGACTGGCTGGTGCCGGTTGCGAGTCCGGATCTCATCAAGCAGCACGGCATGATCGAACGCGGTGCCGCGTTGAGCAAATTCCCGCTGCTCGAGAGCGGCGATGAGCCCTGGAATGTGTGGGCGCAGGCATCCGAGGAGGTCGCGTGGCAGTCGCGTGCGCCGAGCATCGAAGACTCCGCCGGCCTGCTGGCCGCGGCGGAGGAGGGGCTCGGGTATGCGCTCGGACGGTGGACGCTGGTGTCGCGGGCGCTGCAGAAGGGCACGCTCAAACTCGCAGGCCGCGGTGCCCTGCCGTACGAGTCGGCCTATTGGTTCGTGTGTCCGAAAAGTTTTCTCGCGTTGCCGAAGGTGGCGCAGTTTCGCGAATGGATCTTTGCGGCGGCCAAGGCTTTTCCCGCGCCGCCCGGATGAGATTGGCTTCGGGTCTGGCTCAAGGCGTGGATTTGGCGCCGCCCGCCGCGGCACGATGGCCCGCCGCGGCGCGATGGCCCGCCGCGGCGCGATCATGACTCAAGCGGGCATTGTCCTCCTGCGCACCTAAGAAAAGCCGCGCGGATGCGGCCATGGATTTAGGCTTGATGCCAAGTTTCGCGAAGCCGTCCGCGCTGCACACGCTGTCGACGGTGAGCGACTTGTAGTTGTCGCCGGAGAAGGGACGGCCGGGAACAAAATTCATGAAGAAGGCTTGCGCGCGGCCGATGAAATTCGGCAGCCCGACGATCCAGCGGCGCCGGCCGGTCAATTTCCCCACCCAAGCGACAATTTCCTTCAATGTGTAGATCTGCGGACCGCCGAGTTCATAGGTTTGACGGCTGGTTGCGCCGCCGTGCAGGCAGCGCAGCAGAGCATCCACCATGTCGTCCACCCACAAAGGCTGTAGGCGCGCGTTCGGCCTGGCCAGCGGAAAGACCAGGGGGATGGCGGCCAGCAATCCCGCAAAGCGATTCAGAAACGAATCGCCTGGTCCGAACATCACCGACGGTTGCAAGATGGTCCAATCCACCGCGCTCTGATCGCGGATCAGCTTTTCCGCTTCGCTCTTGGAACGCAGGTAAAAGCTCGGCGCATCGGGCGCCGCCTTCAAGGCCGATATTTGCAGCAGCCGCGCGACGCCCGCGGAGCGGGCCGCCAGCAGGACATGCCGGGTGAGCTCGACATGAGCACGGCGGAAGCCGGCGCCGCTGAAGCCGCGCTCGTTGAGGATGCCGATGAGATTGATGACGACGTCCTTGCCGCGGAATTGCTCGCTCAGCTGCGGTTCCTGATACACATCGCAGTTCTCCAGTGTCAGGCCGGGCAGCACCAGCAGATGCTTGTGCTGCTCGCGGTCGCGCGACAACACGGTGACTTGATGGCCGTCCTTGATCAAGCGGGCGACCAGCCGCGTGCCCAGGAATCCGGTACCGCCGAGAACCACGATGGATTTGAGACGCATAACTCAGCGAACCGGCAGCAGCAGAGTATCGCTGCCCCTTCGAACCTTGAGCACCAGCACGGAGGCGCCTTTTACGGCCTCGCGAAACGACTTCATGTCGGTGACCGGCGTTCGCCCCACCCCCACGATGACATCGTTGGCGCGAATTCCCGCCAGGGCGGCGGCGCTGGCCTCTTGCACCTTATTCACCACCACCCCGCTGCCGTCCGGCGCATCCGCCAGCTCGGCGCCGTCGAGCCCTCGATTGAGGTCGGCGGCACTCGCGGACTCCACCTCCGAGCGCTCGGCGATCAACGCCGTGACCTTGCGCGGCTTGCCGTCGCGCAGCAGCCCCAGTTCCACCTTGTCGCCGACGTGCAGCATGCCGATGGCATTGCGCAGCTCGCCCGAACTCTTCATGGTGACGCCGTTGAGCGAGGTAATGATGTCGCCGGTTTTGATGCCGGCACGCTCCGCGGCCGATCCTTGCGCGACGCCTGCGACCAAGGCGCCGGTCGTCTCGGTCAGGCCGAATTCCTTGGCGATGTCCGCGTTGACGCTGTAAAGCTGAACACCGAGGATGCCGCGTTTTACCTGACCATATTTAATGAGCTGGTCCATGACGCTGCGGACCATATTGACCGGGATCGCGAAGCCGATACCGATATTGCCGCCGGTGCGCGACAGGATGGCGGAATTGATGCCGACCAACTCGCCGCGCAGATTCACCAAGGCGCCCCCGGAGTTCCCGGGGTTGATCGAGGCGTCGGTTTGGATGAAATCCTCATAGCCGCCGGCCTCCGGATTGATGCCGCTGCGGCCCAGCGCGCTGACGATCCCCGCCGTGACCGTGTGCTGCAACCCGAACGGATTGCCGATGGCGACCACATAGTCGCCGACCTCGAGCTTGCTCGAATCGCCGAGCGGCATGGCCACCAGATTCGGCTGCTTTGCCTGCAATACCGCGACGTCCGCGCCTTCGTCGCTGCCGATGACTTTGGCGCTGAAGGTGCGGTTGTCGAGCAGCGTGATGGTGATTTCGCTGGCGTTCTCCACCACGTGATGATTCGTGATGATGTAGCCGTTCTTCGCGTCGACGATGACGCCCGAGCCTGCGCTTTGGAATTGGCGCTCGCGCGGCTTCGAATCCGGCGGAGCGTCGAAAAATCGCCGGAAAAATGGGTCGTCCAGCAGCGGATTGCGGCCGGGCTGCTCCTTGATGGTGCCGCGCGTGGCGATGTTCACGACGGAAGGCGAGACGCGTTTGACCATGGGGGCCAGCGTCGGCATGGCAGAGGTATCGGCGGCTGGAACCGCGGCGAACGCCTGCCCGCTGATCGCAGTCGCGCCGCTGATCGCGGTCGCGCCGTTGATCGCGGTCGCGGCGAGCGCGGCTGCTGCAAATTTGAGACGCAGATTCATGCGCGATCCTTCGGGAGACCTCACGGCCGGCGGGAAAAGCGAGGCCGGACTCAAGAGTCCGGCCTCCCCGCCAGTATCGAGGCGATATTACACGGAAGGACGCGTGCCAAGGATCCCCTAGGCGGCTTCCACCGTGATCTTGTGCGGCTGCACTTGGGCCAGCTTGGGGATGGCGACTTCCAGCACGCCATTGGCGACTTTCGCCTTGATGTTCTGTGCATCCGCGCTCTCCGGCAAGCTGAAGCGGCGCTGAAATTCGCCGGTGATGCGCTCCACGCGGCGGAAGCCCTCACGCGACTCCTTGCGTGAGTCCTCGCGTTGTCCGCGAATGGTCAGCACACCCTGATCCGAGGTGATTTCCACAGCCTTCGGATCGACGCCCGGCAGATCCACATGCAGCACGAACTGATTCGCTTCCTCATGGATATCCACGGGCGGCAGCCACGCACCGGAATCGGCGGCGGTGGTCAACGGTGCCCCAAATAAACGATCGACTTCTTTCTGGAGCCGGCTCACGAGGGCCCACGGCTCATAACGTACGACGGTCATGCTTGAAAACTCCTGATAAATGAATAAAAAAATTGGGTGGTAAATTTCCTGTGAATCGAAACTCACGCGCGTGATTCGGGAAATTGGGTCGCTTGAGTTGCATTTCAACTCGCTCGACGCGTGTGTCGGGAAAATTGGCACGCTTTGTGGCGCGCTTGTGGCGTGAGGTTAGCGCGGGGTTGGCGCCCGCTTGGCGGGAGCTGCGCGGCAAAAAAGTGTGACGCAGTTCAAAGTCAATGGAACATAATGTGGATAACGTGTGCAAACACAATATCTTGCGATTTGCACTTTTTCCCCTTGACCAGCGCTTCTGAAAGTGTAATCAGGCAATTTCTGCGCTAAATCCGCTATCTTGTTGATATATCAATGATTTTTTGATCAAAAATACTGCAAAAAAGGTCTTGACGATGATTGCCATCGCGCCGTACCCTCTCCGCTCAAACACAAGATGTTGTGGTCTGAACGATCAGCTTGAGTCCCCCGGCCTTCTGTTAAGTCACCAACGTTTTTTTTCGCGTGAACACCGCCATAGTGTTCAGTTTTAGTTCGATAATTATAACGGAGCGGCGTAGATACCCATGAATACGGTGGTCAAAATACAGCCCAAAGATGTCGGCAGCATTCCTTATCAAGAGGCCTCCTTCGACATCTGGGATAAGAAGTATCGGCTGACCTCGAAGGATGGTTCGCCCATCGACAAAACGATGGACGATACCTATAAGCGAGTGGCGCGCGCGCTTGCCGATGTGGAAAGCGAGCCCAGCCGGGAACAATGGTACGAGTCATTCCTGTGGGCCTTGCGTCACGGCGCCATCCCCGCCGGCCGGGTGACATCGAATGCCGGCGCCCTCGAACACAAGCCCGCGACCTCGACCATCAACTGCACCGTCTCGGGAACGATCCGAGACTCGATGGACGATATTCTGCAGAAGGTCCATGAAGCGGGACTGACGCTCAAAGCCGGTTGCGGCATTGGCTACGAATTCTCGACCTTGAGGCCGCGCGGCGCATATGTCTCGGGCGCTGGCGCCTACACCTCGGGTCCACTGTCGTTCATGGATATCTACGACAAGATGTGTTTCACCGTGTCCTCGGCGGGCGGCCGGCGCGGCGCGCAAATGGGCACGTTCGATATCGGACATCCCGACGCCCTGGAATTCATTCGCGCCAAGCGCGAGAACGGCCGCTTGCGGCAGTTCAATTTGTCCCTGCTGGTGACCGATGAGTTCATGAAGGCGGTGAAAACCGACGGCGAGTGGACCTTGGCGTTCCCCTTGGGAATCCAGGAATTCGAGGCAGAACGGCCGGATCTGTCCGACACGACGAAGTTCGTGTGGCGCGAGTGGCCCTACACGGAGGGCTATGTTCCGAACGAGGAGGGACTGGTCGCCTGCAAGATCTATAAGACTTTGCCGGCGCGGCGCGTGTGGGACGTGATCATGACCTCCACATACGATTTTGCCGAACCGGGTTTCATCCTCATCGACAAGGTGAACGAGATGAATAACAACTGGTGGACGGAGAATGTCCGCGCCACCAACCCCTGCGGCGAACAGCCGTTGCCGGCCTACGGCTCCTGTCTCTTAGGCTCGGTGAATCTCACCAAATTCGTGGTCGACCCGTTCACAGAGGATGCCCGCTTCGACTGGGAGTGCTATCGCAAGGTCGTGAAGGTTTTCACGCGCATGCTGGACAATGTGGTCGAGGTCAATGGTCTGCCCTTGGCGCAGCAGCGCGACGAGATCATGCGCAAGCGCCGCCATGGGATGGGGTTCTTGGGATTGGGTTCGACCATCACCATGCTGTGCATGAAGTACGGGTCGAAGAAGTCGGTGGCTTTCACGCAGAACGTGTCGCGCGAGATGGCGGTGGCGGGATGGGAAGCCGCGCTGGATCTGGCCAAGGAGAAAGGCCCTGCGCCGATCATGAACGAGGAGTTCACGGTCACGCGCGAGATGCTGCGCAAACGCCCGGAAATGGTGAAGGATGGCTGGCGGGTCGGTGCCCGCGTGGCAGGCAGAGTGCTGCATGCACGCTATAGCCGCTACATGCAGCGCATCGCCGAAGCCTCGCCGGAGCTGGTCGACGAACTCGCGGAAGTCGGTGCGCGCTTCACGCATCACACCTCGATCGCACCCACCGGCACCATTTCCTTGTCGCTCGCCAACAATGCCTCCAACGGCATCGAGCCGTCCTTCGCGCATCACTATTTCCGCAATGTGCTGCGCGAGGGCAAGAAATCCAAAGAAAAGGTCGATGTCTTTTCCTTCGAGCTGCTGGCCTATCGGGAACTGATCAATCCGCGCGCCATGCCGAATTCGCAAGTGCCGGCAGAGAAGCTGCCGGACTACTTCATCGCCGCGGATGACATCGGCCCGAAGGAACACGTGGACATTCAGGCGGCGGCGCAGCTCTGGATCGACTCGTCGATATCGAAGACGGCGAATGTGCCCACCGATTACAAGTACGAGGATTTCAAGAATATCTACATGTACGCCTACGAGCAGGGGCTCAAGGGCTGTACGACATTCCGCTTCAATCCGGAAGCCTTCCAGGGTGTTTTGGTCAAAGAGGACGACTTGAAGAACACCATTTACGTCTTCACCTTGGAGGATGGGACGGAAGTCGAGGCGCGGGGCGATCAGGAGATCGAATACGACGGTGAAATGCATACCGCCGCGAATCTCTACGATGCTCTCAAAGAAGGCTATTACGGGAAATTCTGATCATGGCTCATATCAAAATCGGCAAGAAGATCGCGAAGTACCGCGTGCAGAAACCCGAGGCGAAGGAAGCGCCTGCGCCTGCACCTGCGCTGAAGGCCCAGGACAACGTCATATGGATGCACGAGAAGCTCGAGCGCCCCGAAGTCCTGATCGGCTCGACCTACAAGATCAAGACGCCGGTCTCAGATCACGCGATGTACGTCACCATCAACGACATCGTTTTGAACGAAGGCACTCCGCATGAGCAGCGGCGCCCGTTCGAGGTGTTCATCAACTCGAAGAACCTCGATCATTTTCAATGGATCGTGGCGCTGACTCGGGTCATTTCCGCGGTATTCCGCAAGGGCGGCGATACGACGTTCCTGGTCGACGAACTCAAGGCCGTATTCGATCCGAAGGGCGGCTATTGGCAGCCGGGCGGCAAATTCATGCCCTCGACCATCGCGGAATTGGGCTATGTCATCGAACGCCACCTGCAGTCGATCGGCTTGCTCAAGAAGCCGGAACTCGATGTGCATCAGCGAAAATTGGTGGAGGAGAAGCGCGCCGAGTTCGAGGCGCGCACCAAGCAGACCGATGCGTTCTCAAAATCGCACTTCCCGGAAGGCGCGCAGCTATGCGCGAAATGCAGCACCGCCGCGGTGGTCATGATGGACGGCTGCATGACCTGCTTGAATTGCGGCGATTCGAAGTGCGGATGATCGGCCTGAAGTCCTAGGCGCGCGTGACTGCACCGGCGGCCAAGAAGCAATACGACGTCATCGTCGTCGGCTCGGGCGCCGCGGGCGGACAAACCGCCTATACCTTGAGCATGGAAGGGGTCAAGGTGCTCATGCTGGAAGCGGGGCGCAATTACGTCCCCGAGCAAGAAACGCCCATGTTTCAAACGCCGGATCAGGCCCCGCTGCGCGGCGCCTCGACGCCGGAAAAAGATTTCGGATTCTACGACGCCACGATCGATGGCGGCTGGACGGTTCCCGGAGAGCCGTATGTGCAGTCCACGAGCGATCCGCATGGACGCTTCGCCTGGTGGCGCTCGCGCATGCTCGGCGGCCGCACAAACCACTGGGGCCGCATTTCGTTGCGCAACGGACCCTACGATTTCAAACCCCGCACTCGCGACGGCTTGGGGATGGACTGGCCCATCTCCTACGAGGACGTCGCGCCCTACTATGACAAAGTAGAGCGGCTCATCGGGGTGTACGGCACCTCCGAGGGATTGGAGAACACGCCTAATTCCTCACCGGGTTGCCTCCTGCCTCCGCCCGCGCCCCTGATCAGCGATTACCTGGTGCAGCAGCGGGCACGGCGTCTCGGGATTCCCATCGTTCCGGGGCATCGCGCGGTTCTCACGCAGCAGCTCGATTTCAAGCGCTCGCCGGCGCTGTTGCATCCCGGCAATCCGAAGGCGCAAAAGATAATTGCGGCGCATATGCAGCAGCGCGCGGCCTGCATCTGGGCCACCGACTGCGGCCGCGGCTGCTCGATCCGCGCGAATTATCAGTCGACCACGGTGCATTTGCCGCCGGCGCTGGCGACGGGAAATCTCGACATTGTGTGCAACGCCATGGTCAGCCACGTGGTCCTGGGCAAGAACGGGCTTGCCAAGGGCGTGAAGTACGTCGACAAGACCAGCGGCGCGGAACGTCAGGTGAGCGCGCGGGTGATCGTGCTGGCGGCGAGCGCCTGCGAGACGGCGAGAATTCTGCTCAATTCGAAGAGCGCCTCGTTCCCTAACGGCCTCGCCAATTCCAGCGGCAAAGTCGGGCGCTACATCATGGACACCGTGGGCGCCGACTTGAGCGGGCAGATCCCGCTGCTCGAATCGCTGCCGCCGCAAAACGAGGACGGCGCCAGCGGACACGCGTTCTACGCGCCCTGGTGGGGCTACCAGGATCAGCAGAAGGGCAAGTTGGGATTCGCGCGCGGCTACCACATCGAATTCGGCGGCGGCCGGCGCATGCCGGGAGCCGGCACGCTGCACGGGATCGAGCGCTTCACCGGCGGCAGCTATGGCAAGAAGCTCAAAGAGGATGCGCGCCGCTACTATGGATCGTTCGTGGGCTTCGCCGGGCGCGGCGAAATGATCCCGAACGAAAACTCGTACTGTGAGATCGATCCGGTCGTGAAAGACAAATGGGGCATCCCGGTGCTGCGCTTTCACTGGAAATGGTCCGAGCACGAGACGCGCCAAGCCGCCCACATGCAGAAGACCTTTGCCGACATCGTGCAGGCGATGGGCGGATGCGTGATGGGCAAGGTTCAAAGCGATGGGGCCGAAGCGATTGCACCCGGGGGCTTCATCATCCACGAAGTCGGCGGCGCGATCATGGGCGCGGACCGCCGGACATCGGTAACCAATGAATGGTGCCAGACCTGGGATGTCAAAAATCTGTTTTTGACCGACGGCGCGGTGTTCGTCTCCAATGCGGATAAGAATCCAACCTTGACGATCATGGCGTTGGCCTGGCGCTCGGCGGATCACATTGCCGGCAGGATGCGGAGGAAGGAGTTGTGACGGATCGGCGCACGACAATCAAGTGGATGCTTAGCGTGGCGGCCTCGATGCCGCTGCTGCGCGAGCGGGCGTGGGGTCAGGAAGTGACTGCGTGGCCCGCGGTTCGCGGCTACGGCGGGGATCCGGACCTGACCAAGCTGTACCGGCCGGGCGACGTCTGGCCGCTGACGCTATCCCCCGCGCAGCGGCGCACCGCCACAGCGCTCTGCAACGTGGTTCTGCCCGACGATGGACGCTCGCCCGCTGCTGCAAGCGTCGGCGTGGTGGATTTCATCGACGAATGGGTGAGCGCTCCGTATCCGCGCCAGATCAAGGATCGTCCGATCGTATTGGAGGGCCTCGCCTGGATGGACGCCGAAGCCCTGTTGCGGTTCGAAAAATATTTCGCGGAACTCGATGAATCTCAGCAGCACGCAATATGCGATGACATTTGCTATGAGCCCAAGGCAGCGCCGAAATTCGTGCGCGCGGCGGCGTTCTTCGCGCGCTACCGCGACCTGAGCGTGGGCGCCTACTATTCGACGCCGACAGGCTGGAAGGACATCGGCTATATAGGCAACGTTCCGCTGACGAAATTCGAGGGTCCCCCGGCGGACTTACTGCAGAAGCTGGGGTTAGGCCCCCAGGATCCTCCCAAGGGCACATGAGCAGCACTTCGATCCATCACGCGCCTGCGCGGCTCGGCGTGGGATTCGTCGGTTCCGGTTTCAATGCGCGTTTCCATATGCAGGGCTTCCAAGCCGTGCGCGACGCTGAGGTGCGCGGCGTCTGGAGTCCGAATCTGGAGCATGCGAGCTCGGCAGCAGCGCTGGCGCGCCATCTCGATATCGGCACGGCCAAGGCCTACGCCTCGATCCGCGACATGGTGGCGGATCCCACAATCGATGCGCTGTGGCTCACCGGACCCAACCACATGCGGCTCGAGAATATGGAAGAAATCGTCCACGCGCTCGAAGGCGGCGTGGGCACGCTGCGGGGCATCGCCTGCGAGAAGCCGCTGGCGCGAAATGTCACCGAGGCCACGCGCATGCTCGAGCTGGTCAAGCGCAGCGGTGCCATGCACGGCTATTTGGAGAATCAGGTATTCGCGCCGCAGATCGAAGCCGGCCGATCGAGAATCTGGGCGCGCGGGGCGGCGGCCACCGGCCGGCCCTATCTGGCGCGAGCCTCGGAGGAACACAGCGGACCGCACGCGCCGTGGTTCTGGCGCGGAGAGCTGCAGGGCGGCGGCGTGCTCAACGACATGATGTGCCACTCGGTCCTGCTGGTGCGCCATTTGCTGACCCAGCCGGGTGCCGCGCGCGCGTCGGTGCGGCCGGTTCGTATCACCGGCCACATCGCCAGCCTGAAATGGTCGAAGGGTCCGTACCCGGCGAGGCTTGCGGCTTTATATGGCCCGGAGGTGGACTACGCCAAGCGGCCGTCCGAAGATTTCGCCAGCGTGAGCGTCGAGTTCGCGACGCCCGAGGGCCAGATCGTGATCGGCGAAGCCTCGACCTCGTGGAGCTTCGTGGGCGCGGGACTGCGTCTGTCCGCGGAGCTTCTGGGTCCGGAGTATTCGATGTCCTGGAATACGCTGGATAGCGGGCTGAATCTGTTTTTTTCGCGCGAGGTGCGCGGCGCCAGCGGCGAGGATCTGGTGGAAAAACAAAACGCGGAGGTCGGATCGATGCCGGTGGTCGCGAGCGAAGCTGCGGCCTACGGCTATGAAAGCGAAGACCGGCATTTCGTGCGGGCGTTCCTCGGCAAGGAAGCACCTCGCTTAACCTTCGAGGACGGACTGGAGGTAGTATCGCTGCTGATGGCCGCTTATATGAGCGCCGAACAGGGCAAGACGCTGGATTTTCCGCCGCCTGGCCTCGATTCATTTGTTCCTGCGGTCGCCCGCGGAGAGTGGAGATCAAAATGATGCATGGGGGGATGGTCGGCAAGGCGGCGCTGCTCGCCGGCGCGTGCTTGTTGGCGGGGGCGGGCAGCGACGTGAATGCACAGGGAAGCACGCCAGCGGCAGGAACCGCGCAGGCGGCGAAGTGGCACACGCTGTTCGACGGGAAGATGCTCGATACCTTTCGCGGTTGGCGCTCGGAGGGCATGCCGGAGGGCTGGCATGTCGTTGACGGCATGCTCGCCAAGGAAGGCGGCGTCGATGACCTGGTGACCAAGGAGCAATTCGGCAATTTCGAGCTCGAGCTCGAATGGAAAATCGGCAAGGCCGGCAACAGCGGCGTTTTTTATCGCGCGACGCGCGAATACGATCATATCTACTGGAGCGGCCCGGAGTATCAGCTGCTCGATGACGCCAACGCGGGAGATGGCCGCAGCCGGCTCACCGCCGCAGGGTCCGCTTACGCGCTCTACGGTCCTCCCGCCGGCGTGGTCAAGCCGTTCGGCGAGTGGAACAAGACGCGCATCATCGTCAATGGCGATCATGTCGAGCATTGGCTGAATGGCCAGAAAGTCGTCGAATACGACTTCGGCAGTCCCGACTGGAAGGCCAAAGTCGCGGCGAGCAAGTTCGCGAAATATCCCAACTATGGATTGGCCAAGAAAGGCTACATCGGCATTCAGGGCGATCATCCCGGCTCCTTGGAACTGCGCCACATCCGCATCCGCGAACTGCCATGACCCAAGCGCGCCTCGCGCTGATGATGTTCCTGGAGTACTTCATCTGGGGCGTGTGGTTCGTGACCATGGGCACCTACCTTGGGCAGGCCCTGCATTTCACCGATTCCCATATCGGTCTCGCGTATGGCGCGACGGCGATCGGTGCGCTGGTCTCGCCTTTCTTCATCGGCATCGTCGCGGATCGATGGTTCGCGAGCGAGCGGCTGCTCGCCGCGCTGCACCTGATCGGCGCCGCCGTGATGTGGCTGGTGTCGCAGCAGACGGCGTTCGCGACGTTCTATCCGCTGCTCATTCTCTACGCGCTGTGCTACATGCCGACGCTGTCCTTGACCAATTCCATCGCCTTTCACCACCTCAAGGAATCGAGCAGCTTTCCTTACGTGCGAGTGCTGGGTTCCATCGGTTGGATCGCCGCGGGGATTCTGGTCGGCAAGAGCCTGCATGCCGATGCCTTGGTGCTGCCGATGCAGATCTGCGCCGCGGCATCGCTCCTCATGGCCGTGTACGCGCTGTTCCTGCCGCACACGCCGCCCAAGGCCGCGCGCGGGAAATTCAGCCTGCGCGACGCCCTGGGGCTCGATGCGCTGCAGCTGCTCAAGAAGCGCGACTTCCTGATTTTCGTGATCGGTTCATTCCTGCTGTGCATTCCCCTGCAGTTCTATTACACCTTTGCGAACCCGTTTCTGAACGAGATCAAGGTGCCGGAGGCGGCCTTCATTCAAACCTTCGGCCAGATGTCCGAGGTGTTCTTCATGCTGTTGCTGGCTTACCTGCTGCGCCGCTTCGGCATCAAAGTCATCATGCTGGTCGGCATGATGGCCTGGGCCCTGCGCTACTTCGCTTTCGCCAACGGCAATGCGGGGAGCGCCATGTGGCTGATCTACGCGGGCATCCTGCTGCACGGGGTTTGCTACGACTTCTTCTTCGTCGGTGGTCAGGTGTACACCGATCAGCGCGCCGGCGAAACCATACGCGCCGCCGCGCAAGGCCTGATCAATTTCGTCACCAATGGCTTAGGGTATTTCGTCGGCGCGTTCGTCTCCGGCGCCATCGTGAATCGCTACGCCGTCGGCAACCCAGGCTGCGGCGATGCGGCGGCCGCCGCGCATGAATGCTTGCAGGTGACGCACGATTGGCATGCGATCTGGCCGATTCCCGCCGCGGCGGCCCTCGCGATCTTTGTGGTGTTCGGCCTGGTGTTCCGGCCTAGCACTGTGAGATTGACCGGCTCGAATGCCCCAGAGAGATAGAAAGCGCAAGAACCCTTCCCTTTAGGGCTTCGGTGAACTGGCCGGCGCGCTCGC
>Ga0307476_10001754_pt1 | contig 13179 bp, 11 predicted proteins | sample atmos_gasesECM2C_2_FD_203314 | JGI IMG/M metagenome (GOLD analysis project Ga0307476, IMG submission 203314) | Hardwood forest soil microbial communities from Morgan-Monroe State Forest, Indiana, United States - atmos_gasesECM2C_05 | ecosystem: Environmental > Terrestrial > Soil > Temperate... | reverse complement strand
TGCCCAGGCGGTAGCCGGTGCGCGCGCCTTTCAGCAGGTACGGGCAATTGGACATGGACTCCATGCCGCCCGCCACGACGATTTCGGATTCGCCGAGTTGCACAGCCTGCGCCGCCAGGGCAATGGCTTTCAATCCCGAGCCACAGACTTTGTTGATGGTCATGGCGGCGACGCGCGAATCGAGCCCGCCGCGCAAGGCCGCTTGGCGGGCGGGATTCTGGCCGAGTCCAGCTTGAACTACGTTGCCCATGATGGCTTCCTCCACCAGGTTCGATTCGATTCCGGCGCGGCGAACCGCTTCGGCGACGGCTTTCGCGCCGAGTTCGGTTGCCGCGAGCGGTGAGAGGCCGCCCATGAATTTGCCGATCGGCGTGCGAACGGCGCTTAAGATGACTGGTTGCTCGGTGCCAGGGATGCCCATGACGATTGCTCCTTCAAGATGACGCGCAGATTCGATGGTCTGTGCCAGAAACCCGGAAACTACAGTATAGGCGTGGCGGCAGAGGCGGTCAATTTAGGCGCGGGATAGGGGATAGGAGAGAGCGAAACTGCCCTCCGACTCGCCAAGCGGCCTCCTTTAGGTTCAGCGATTCTAGACGGAGCATTCGCGTGGAATGGAATATTAAACTTATTCGAAATATTTCAATTGATTGGTCCGACGTGCAAAAAGATTCTCTAACGTAGTTGGGCGTTCAAGTTTCACTTGGTTACGGCGTTTTTCAGACTTTGGCGATTCGGAAGTGTAAGTTCACATACTAAGGGCTTTTACGAACGAAGGAGGAAAACTTGACTACCAATGAAGTTTGGCTCGTCACCGGCGCCGGGCGCGGCATGGGTTTCGATATCGCTAAGGCAGCTTTGGCCGCGGGCCACAAAGTTGTCGCCACCGGCCGCAATACTGAAAAAGTGGCTAAGGCCGTTGGAGAATCCGCGAACCTGCTGGTGGTGAAACTGGACGTAACCAACCCTGCCGACGCTGAATCGGCAGCCAAGGCTGTTATTGATCGCTTTGGCCGCATAGATGTGCTGGTCAACAATGCCGCAAGCTTTTATGCAGGCTACTTTGAGGAGCTCACGCCGGAGCAGATGGAGCGTCAGCTGACGACGAGCCTGGTCGGCCCTATGAATGTCACCCGCGCTTTTCTTCCCGTCATGCGCAAGCAACGTTCAGGAAAAATTATATCGATCTCGTCGAGTGCGGCCTTCACTAGCTTTGAGTTCTGTTCCGCCTACTGCGCGTCAAAGTTCGGCCTCGAGGGCTGGATGGAGTCGCTGCAAGGCGAAATTGAATCCTTTGGCATTCAGACACTCGTTGTTAATCCGGGCTTCTTCCGCACCGAGCTTCTAACTGAAGAGTCAACGAATTACGCAGAGCCCTCTATCGAGGATTACAACGAGCGCAGAGCGCAGCAGATGGAGTTCTGGAAGGCCCAAAACGGTAAACAAACCGGCGACCCGGCAAAGCTCGCTCAGGCGCTGATCACATTAGCGAGCCAGAAAGTGTTGCCACGTCGTTTCATTGCAGGCGCCGATGCCATTGGGACCGCAGAGCAGAAGATCGCGGTGCTTCAGCAGCAAATCAACGCCTACCGCGATCTGTCCATTTCCCTCGCACTCGACGGCGCGTAGACGAATAGGCAAGAAATGTGGAGACCACCAGTGGCTAGATTTTGGAAGTCGCGTTACCGGTCATCTTCCTTACTAGTACTCGACTCTTCTTCGTTTTAGAGGCTGCGAAAAAAGTGGCAGTTGTTAACTTCAAATGACGAACGGAATCCAGCGCGCGCGCACTTGCGTCATGTAGGCGGCATATTGTGGGTCGGCGCGCAGAAAGCTCTCCTCGACGAAGCTTTTGACGAGCATCCAGAAAACGGCGAGTGCCAAGAGAGTGACATTGCGTGGGCTGTAAATCCGCAGCGCCACAGCCAAAAAGCTGAGCATCAGTCCGGTGTAGATGGGATGTCGCACGTAACGATACGCCCCTGCCGTCACAATCTCTCGTTGGGCGGGCACGAACCCGATGTTGCGTCCCAGGCTAAGCCGCGCCCACACGCTGAACAGCAAGGCCACAAGAGCGACGACATTCGACACAACAGGCGAAACCAGCGGTCGCCCGCGGTCCATGAACGGCAGGATGGCACTTGGAAAATAGGTATTCACAAACGCCAGCAGCCAGAACCAGGGATTCGCTGTGACTCGTTTCGGAGCCCGCCGGAACACCATCGTCAAGACCAACACGAAGGTGGCAATGAAGTAATAAGCCACGGGGAGATTGAAGCCGAAGCGGTGGTACCGATAGTAGCCGGCCCAGACCATCGGAAGAACGGCGACGACCGCAATGGCGCGGTCGACCGATGGGCTCATCAACCTTTCTAGAAACGTGCGATGGCGATGCTCAACGGGGTGGACGGCCGCGGCTTGAGTATGATCCATAACCTTCAACGGGGAGCCCGAACTGGCCGACTTTATGGCGCATCGTACACTCCTCCTGTCGTCGACACAAAGAATTTATCACCAGAATTTATCACCAGAGCAAAACCCGGCGATATCGCGTCGGGGCGGCTCACCGTGTACTCGGCCCTGGTACTGAAGGCTAGGTCCCGATTAGTTTGGCTCTATTGCGAAATAGGAGCCACGGCTGAGAGGCCAACACACGCGGCGAAGGAATCAAAAAGAAATTACACCCGCGCTCCTCCGAAGCGCGTCAGGAGGACTCTTGCCTCTTGACAAAGACCTATCATGGAAGTTCGCGTGATCGGAAACTAAGAGTCAGTTTCCGGTAACGGCGTTACCAGGAGCTACCGAGAATTTTCTCGGTTCTACGTGTCGATTCTGCACCTTCTCGTTCGACGTATGGGTAGAGCAACAATTAAGCTCTGAACTTGAGCGTTAGCCCAACTCAACCCGAAAGGACAAACAAAATGCGATTCATGGTCATCGTCAAAGTCACGGAAGACACTGAAAACGAAGGCGCACCCCTCGATCCCCAGCTCATGGCCGACTTGAACAAATTCAACGACGAGCTCTTGGAAGCCGGAGTCTTGATAGGCTACGACGGTCTTCACCCCTCCTCCAAAGGCGCCCGCGTCCACTTCTCCGGCAAGAACTGCATCGTCACCGACGGCCCCTTCGCCGAAAGCAAGGAACTCATCGCCAGCTTCTGGTTCTGGCAGGTCAAGTCTCTCGAAGAGGCCATCCAGTGGGTCAAGCGCTGCCCCAACGAAGGCGAGACCGACATAGAGATCCGCCAGGTCTTCGAGCCCGAAGACTTCGCATCTGCTTTCAACGACGAAGAAATTCAGAAGGAAAAACAGTTCCGCGCTCGAATGGCAGCGAACGCAGCCAAGAAATAGTCCCAGTTGCACGGTCCAAACTGGTGTGATCTGTACCCGAAGTCGCGTCATCGGAAAAGTACGCCCCAGTACCGTTTACGTCAGGAGCGCAGTATAAAGGCCCGCGATAGCGCAATGCTGGCAACATAGCAGGCCAAAGAAATACTCATACCTTTGAGAGGCGCACTGAAGAAATAAACCTTGCAGAGCACAACAATCCCACCAAGCATTGCCAGCCCGACAACAAGCAAGAACGGTGACTGAAAGAGGAGTTGGCGTGAGCCAATGCCAGAAAACCAAATACCAAGCCGAACAAAATAAGTCCCATACTGTGGGTGGCATTGAAGCCCACCCAACACCGCCACATTGTTGTTTCGTTCGTAATGACAGGTGCAATCTGGCTCATGCTGATCTGCAGTGAGGGGTCACGTGGCGTGAACGTTGGCCCCCAGAACGTATAGACAAGGTGAACGACTCCGAGCGTAAAGACAATGCTGGCACAAAGAACCATGAGAATTTTCGCGGTCAAGATGCCCTCCCTATTTTGTGGGCGCATTGCTGGTCCCTTTCAGTTTTACAACCATTTTTCGATTTTCGCGTGACGCTCCACATTCTAGAGACGAGCAACTCGGGGTAGTTGTGCCTGGTTTGTCGTAACCGGACATCTTCATTTTTGCTCAGCACGGACGCATGATTTCCGTGCTGGAGAGGGTTCCAATGAAGCACCTCGTTGGAATTGGCGTGCTGATCGCATTGGCTTTTGTTCTGCGCTCCTGGCTGCACCCAAACCTGGGGTTGGACATTTACGTCCATGATGCCTATTGGGCAATTCCACTTGGCGTCGTCGCGTTCTGGTGCCTGATAGGAACCGCGCTTACCTGGCTCGTAGTCTTTGCGTGGACATCCGTTCGTCGCCATTCCTAATGTCGCCCTCATTGCGGAAACGCAGACCGGACGCTCAGTGGACGTGTAGTCGCGTTAGGGTTCCGATCAAAAAGACAAAAAACGGGCTGACGGCTACAGCGTGAATGAGCGCTGATCCCGCGTCCGGGATAGTTAACGACAAAGGACGTTTTCATGATCAACATTTAAGAGCTATGCTGTGTCATGGCCTCACCCGAACAGCAAATCAGATTCGAACATTGGGCAAATTCGCAGAGCCTGAAGGCAATCGTCGCAGCGTCACACGGTCTGCCCGAAGCTCTTTCACTCGTTGCGCATATCGTCGCAATCAGCTGTTTCTGGGCAGCGAGGGTCGAGGGTACGGCTGGGAATCTTGATCCGTGGCCAACTTTTGCAGCTCCTGAACTGGAGACGGAACTACGACAGCTATTGGATCGTTGGTTGAGGCTTTCCCATTGCACTGCAATGGATGCACAGGTGCGATACGAGAGCAGCGACGGAGAAAGCCGCTCCAACCTTTTCAGCGAAGTTCTCCAAGAGGTCCTTCTGCACGGGGCGCACCACAGGGGACAGATAGCCCTCGTTCTACGCATGAAGGGGTTCGAGCCTCCACGTTCAACCGACTTCATCCCTGCTCTCCGCACCAGGGCACTTCAGACGGGAATCTGAAGTCGCCAATCAAAACGCTACCTGTAGGCCAAGCAGCCTTTGTCCTTAAGAGCACTGAGCCATTCGGGATCCATCAGTGTGTTCACCCATCGCAGATCCAATTTTTCGAGTTGAGGCAATGAGGCAAGTGAATCAGGGAGGGCTTCAATCGGGTTCCGTAAGCGATTCATTGTGCGCAACGGTCTTTGTGCCCGAGTCGCGTAATCGGAAATCACTTGAAGGCCAATCGAAGGTAAATGCGTTTACCAGATGGAGCTAAGTGCGTGCCTCGCGTTTGAGGCATTCCTAACGATGCTCCGATCCGATAGGATCTCCCGCATGGAACTCAAGGTCCTGTTTAGCGAAGATCCCGCATTTGTCATAAGGAGGGCTGACAAGTTCCTTTCGTCGGAACCAGTTCTGCATAATCTGATTCTGTCGATTCTGCACTCCCGCGTCGCTCAGGGCGACCCAGGTCGGTATTGGATCGCTTTGCACGGAGAGGAAGCCGTCGGCGTGGTCGTGCAGTCACCTCTGGACTATCCAGCGACCCTGACGCCCATGGAACCGCGAGTCGTGCTGGCAATAGTGGATGCAATTGCGGAAGCCGGAGTGACTCTAGCCGGTGTCAATGGGGACGCGGCGACGGCAGCCAGCTTCGCTGGGCAATGGTGTGAACGATGTAAGTCGGCGGCCACACCGTTCCAGGGAACGCGTCTCTACGAACTCCTGGAACTGGGAGAAGTCCCCGGCGTCGCGGGTCATTTACGCCAAGCAGGTCCGAGAGATCGCAGTTTGATGATTCTCTGGGCCCGTGCATTTCAGGATGAAATTGGGGAGTCTGCAAACGACACCGAGCGTCGCGTAGACCGGGCGTTAGCCGCTGGACAGATCTGGCTGTGGGATCAAAACGGCGAGACAACTTCTATGGCTGTCGGCCGCGAACCGGCGCAAGCCGTAGTTCGCTTGTCTGGGGTCTATACGCCACCCGAGAAGCGAAAGCACGGCTACGCGGCAGCCTGCGTTCATGCGCTGTCGAAACATCTTCGCGACTGTGGGTATCGATGCATTCTCTACACGGACTTGGGCAACCCTACGTCGAATTCCATTTACCGGCGAATCGGATATAAGGCCGTAGCCGAGGCTCTCCGTTATCGCTTTGATTGATCCAGGAAAAGCGGCAGTCCAACACCGTAGGTTACCTGCTGTGTTGTCGGCAAACCGGAATGTTATCGACGGACCACGAAAGGGTGATGCTCCAAAGGTATCGAAATCGACAGTCCCGGTGGAGCGTGGAGAGCGACTCCGCGCTCATCTGGCTTCAAATTATAGGCCGCAGGAGGGTCTCGTTCCGAGATCGTGTAACGACCCGGCTGAATGGAGTACCAAGCAGAGATCTCGGTCGAATCGAGCAGTCGAATCGTATGCGCTGGTACGGAAACCCACTGGCTGCACGTACAAACTTGGACCATTTCGCGGCCTTTCGAGCGAGCCTTTTCCTCTGCTTTGTCCATCTTACTCGGGACGCGGTGCCCTTCGGAATCGAAAAACATCAATGCGTTCAGCGAGAGTTGACCCACAACAAATGAGTAGGTTCACCGGTTTGTCGGTTTGATTGTCTGCCCAAAGAAATAGCGTCGAAGGCTTGTCAGGTCCGAAGGACACTCCGAACGCAACTCCATTATGGGCTGAGAACATGAAAGGCTGGCCGCGTCTGGCAAGCAATTCCTTCTCACACGCGGGTCCGGGCGACGGTAAATCTTTCGCATACGGTCTGTCCGTACATTCAATCGTGGATTTAATAGACTTGGTGTCCGGACCAACCGCGGCTTGCGAGGGAACATAAGCAAGGTCGCCTTGTGACATAAGCAACAGAACGCAGGCCACGACAGAAGAAACGAACGTCGACATCCAAGCTCTCCCGATTTCAGCGCAATGACGCAGTCTAGCCCAGAGCAATCCGACTGTACAATCGCACGTCAGAATCGTTTGGTGAGTGGCTAAGTCCTGGTTTGTCGCGTTACCGGAGAAGTTCCGGCTAGTACCCGTCGCCTGCCATCACAGTAAACTAAAGCCATGAAACGCGTGGTCATCCTGGGTCGCGGTGCCTCTGGCAAATCGACTCTGGCGAGACGCTTGGGCAATATCACCGGGTTGCCGGTGATCGAACTGGACAAAATCTTCTGGCAAGCCGGACTCATCGCAACACCTCGCGAACGATGGGTTCTAGTCCAAGAAAAGATTGTCGCCGAGGATCGATGGATTATTGAGGGAGACCTCGGACACCACGACGCCGTCGAGGTGAGGCTGCAAGCCGCTGACACGATTATCTTATTGGACTTCTCGCTTCTGCGTTGCGCTGTTCGAGCAATTCGCCGCTCACGCGAGCGTTCTGATTTCTGGTTTTGGCTCATCGCATATCGATATCAAACCCTTCCAATTCTTACAGAGGCAATTTCCAAATACGCACAAAAAGCAGCTTTCCACGTGTTCCGCGACCCTCGCGCCATGGATCGATTCGTCGCGGACGTCTCAATCTCTTCCCAGTAGAGTGAAATCGTGAGCAACCTTTGCGGTCAAGTCCTGGTTTGTCGCGTAATCGGAAATCACTTAAATCCACATGGACGATTACGGCTGCGGGACTCCAGACCTGTCGCAGATTTTTTTCTGTCACTGTTTCAAGTAACGAAGCACGACACACCCTGATTTAAAAGGCTTTGACTCAACCAGTTTCAATTGCAATTTCTCGGGCAGGCTGACGCCCTCCATCAATCGTCTGCCTTCTCCAGCAATGGTTGGCATAACGACAAAACGATATTCGTCAATCAGGCCAAGCTCTATAAGTTGTGAGGGAATATTTACACCGCCGACTAAAATATTTTTACCCTGTTCTTGCTTCAGTTTAAGTATTTCGTCGCGAAGGTGCGTACGAACAATTCTCGTATTTTCATCTTCAGCGCTGGCCAATGATCGTGAAAAAACAATCTTCTTCTTGGAGACAAAGGTTTGAGCAAATTCGATATCCGCTTTTGTCTCGGACTGGCTTTTTGCGATATCAGGCCAATAGGGAACCATCAATTGATAGGTTTTACGCCCATAGACGAGCAGGTCAAAATCTCGCAAGTCCGGCTGGGTAGCGTCCTCGGGGGGATTTAATTTGGTATGGTCGCAGCAGCCATCCAGGGTAAGGTTGATTGCGTAGATTACATTTCTCATTTTCGTTCCGCCTTTCGAATGTGGATTCGGTTGAGTTGTCTTTCGTTATTCTGCCGCGTACTCTACTGAGTTTTTGGGTTGTTCCGCTAACGGGAAAGTGGCGAACTATGTCGGAAAAGGGTCAATCTCGTAAATCCATGTTCTCGATGCAGAATATGGAAGAACTGGGGCGTCTCTACGAGAGCGATACGCCCGTGCTGGCCTATGACTTCAAGAGGCGGATGGTCGAAGGCTGGACGCCAGAGCACAGTCACCGCCGGCGGGCAGCTCGTCGCAGTGACGCAGGGGTTGCTGATCGTGGAAACAGAAAACGAACGATGGCTGTTTCCCTCCCAGCGTTGCGCATGGACTCCACCAAATTGTAAGCACGCGGCGCGTTCTGCTGTGGCTGGTCAAAGCCGTTGACCTGAGACGTGGGCACGACGATAAAAATCCACCGCGAACATCATCGTAGACGTGGAGTCGGATTGCCGGGCGTTCTGATGTGCCATTAGCCACTTCTACGGTAACCGCGTTAGGACGTAGCCGCCCGGCGGCACTACCCCGACAAGACGTTCACTTGGGTGGCGTAGAAGTCTGTCCTTCATGCCTATTGGTGGGAACCTGTCGCTGGGCGAATGCCTCAAAATAATCTAACTCTGTCCATGGATCGAAGTCTTTGGATGGGCCATGGACGTCAAGCCTGAACTTCACGCGCATGAACCAGTCTGGTCCCACATGGTCTCGAGGCACGCTAAAGAGCAAATCTTTGCCCGGTAATATTTGAATCGTGGAGTACAACTCTGACGAGTAGCCGCGAGGCAGCGGTTTTGCGGGAGGCGGGCCAGCTAGAACCTCCCCGACGTCTACCGTACTGCTAACTACCACGCCCTCTGAATAATTCCGAATGACTTCGTCGAAAATGCTTATGCCCGAATTATCCGAATTTTCACCATAAACCTTCACGGTGATGGGAACTCGGCAATTATTTACGAGTCGAAGCCATAAGCCCTCGGGTGCCTCGCCCGGAACCAGTGGCTTTCTAGGCCCGACATGATCGAATGCGAGGTAGACATATGGTCTCGAAGCGTCGAGCACAAAATCCGAGGTTTTCTGCTGCGCCATTGAAGTCGCAGCCAGACAGATTACGAGCAGTAACACCCTGATCATTATTGGCGAGATACTACCACGGACGACTGGTTGATCTGCAAGAACAGACTTAGCCACTTGCCTAACTCTGATTTGTCGTCGCGTAACCGGACAAGTGCTTGCGCCGATCTGGGGGCGACCTCGCCGTGACTGCTACCTTGCTCGAAAGACGCCGGTCACTGCGGGAATTCCTTGAGCAGTGCTTCAATGTGGATGAGCGTTGCCTTTGACCACAATAATGGTAATTGCTGCAGTCCCGTGATAGTCACGTCGTTCGGGTCGCTCTTTTTAATAATCTGTATCATCTCGCCTGCATTCTTCTTATTGCCGGTGTCGTAGAGGGACATCGCGCATCCCCATAGCAAGTCGACAGTCTGTGTTTCTGTGAGTTTGTCCAACTCGGGTGAGGCGAGATTAAAGGCTGTTGAAAACTCCGTATACGCGAGTTGAGATTGCTTTGCATCAAGGGCGGCCCATCCGTAGTTTGAATGAGCGATACGGTCCTTCGGGAATTGAGCGGTCAACTGAGCACAAAACGGTAGTGCACTCGAGGGTTGTCCAATCCCGTAGTAGTACAAGCATCCAGCGCTCAACGCCTCTCTTGAGCCGGCGTATAAGCGTTGTAACAATTCGAATCTTCGCGCGGCTTCTGTATCCTCGCGTGTCACAAGAGAGAAGAAAATTCCGCTGCCAAGCAGATACGGATCGTTGGGCACATCCAGAAGGCCCGACTTTATCTCGTCATTCGCCTGTCCGAATTGGGACTGGCTAGCGTAAACGGATGCTAGTCCGTGATACGCGGCTGAATCAGGAAACCAATCGTTCTGTGCCGCATTGAACGCGGTGACTGCTACTGTAATGCAAACTTCCACACGCGTCGGACAGCTCGGCGACAAAACTCTTCGTGACAGTCGCCCAAACTGAACATTCCGTGTCTCGTCAGATGCGCTGAAGGCAGTTACCGTTCGAATCTCAAACGCATGCACAGTAGGTAATATCGTTTAGTCCGAGAGGGCAGTTTCGCTCTCTCCTATCCCTATCCCGTCAATTTAGGCGCTGACTGGCGGAGGCATTTGGGACGCGCCTCGCCACTCTTCCGCAAGGATGGCGTACAGGTATGTGTCGCGCCATTCGCCCTTCTCCATGGCGTCTTTGACGAACAATCCCTCGCGACGCATACCAAGTCTCTCCATCACTCGGTAGGAGGAGCGGTTCCGCGTATCGCAAGTGGCCCACACCCGGTGCAGCTTCAGTTGTTTAAACGCGACGTCGAGAATCGTGCAGGCACTTTCAGTCATGTAGCCGTGGCCCCAATATTTGCGATTCAGCACGTAGCCGATGTCGGCGTTGCGATTTGCCTCATCCTTCATGCGCAGGCCAATCGAACCGATCAGGCGGCGCTCGCTCTTCAGTTCGATGGCCAGAACGACTTCGGGGCGCGGCCACTGCGCTTGCGCCTGGAAAGCGCGATCGAGAAACTCCCTCGTGAGGTCGGGCGTGCTTGGGCCCCAGATCATCAGGCGCACGACCTCCGGGTCGGAGGCGTATTCGTGAATGTCGTTTTCGTCGTCCGCGCGCAGTTCGCGGAGCAGGAGGCGTTCGGTTTCGATAGGAAACCACCGATCCATTTCCGCAATGATATCGAACGACGAGGCGAAACACCAAGGTAGGCACAGATTTAATCTTCGCCTTATTTTCGCCTGGAGCGGAGTCTGCTAAGATGGGTGTTCGAGATCCGAGGGCTAATGACCACAAATCAAAATCGTGCGCGGAATTCCGGATTGAACGCGGAACAGCGCGCGGCCGTCGAGCATGGCGACGGTCCCCTGCTGGTCGTCGCGGGGGCGGGCACAGGCAAGACGCGGGTGATCATCGAGCGCATCCGCACCTTGCTGGAAAACGATGCCGAGCTGGCCGGCGAAAATATTCTGGGGCTTACGTTCACGGACAAAGCCGCCGGGCAGATGAAGTACCGCGTGGTGAAAGCGGTCGGCGAGCGGGCTGAAGGCGTCTGGCTGAGCACATTCCATTCCTTTTGCATCGAGCAGGTTTTGCGTTCGGTGAATCCGGAAATTCAGCCGCTGGATGACATAGACCACAAAATACTGCTGCGGCGGCATATCGGCGAACTCGACCTGAAACATTTCCGGAGGCTGCAGGATCCGGGCGAATTCATCAGCGATTTCGTGACCTTCTTTTCGCGCTGCCAGGACGAGTTGGTGACGCCGGACGATTACCAGCGCTACGTGAATGGGCTGCGACACAAACATGAGGCGGAAAAGAAATCGCTAGAAGCGGATGCGTTGCGGGTTGCCGAGGATGAAATCGCGCGGCAGGAAGAACTTGCGCGCGTGTATCGCGTGAGCGAGCGGCTCTTGCGCGAGCGCAACCTGCTGACGTTTGGCGCGCAATTGATGCATACGGTGGACCTGCTCCGCGACGATGAAGCGCTGCGCCGGAGGATGCACGAGCAATATCGCTACATTCTGGTGGACGAGTTTCAAGACACGAATATCGCGCAGCTCGAACTGCTGTGGCTGCTGGTGGGCGAGCGGCGGAACATTGTGGCGGTGGGCGACGACGATCAGGCGATTTACCGGTTCCGCGGCGCGTCTTTCGGCAGCTTCACGATTTTTCTGAAGCGTTTTTGCGGCGTTAGCGATGCGAAGCTTGGACCAGCCACGAAGAAATTCCTCGTTTCGCTCTCGCAGAACTACCGGTCGACGCAGCGGATTCTGCGCGTGGCCGGCGAAGTGATCTCGCACAACGAAAAATCTCCTCTGCTGCCGCCAAAACAACTGACCACGGAGAATCGCGAGGGCGAAAAAATTCGCGTCGCGGAGTTCGGCACGCCCGAGGAAGAAGCTCATTGGGCGGGGTCTGAAATTGAGCGGCTGCACGATGCCGGGGCGCGCTGGAGCGACTTTGCGGCTCTGTACCGCCGCCACAACCATCGCGAGAAGCTGGTGAATGAGCTGCGCAGGCGCGAGATACCGTTCGTCATCCGCAAGCTTTCGATTTTGGAAAGCACCCTGGTGCGCGATCTTTTTGCGTGGCTCCGGCTGATTGTGGTGCCGGCGGACAACGTGGCATGCGCGCGCGTGCTAGCCGCACCGTATTGGGGACTCGAGCCGCGCGACCTGGTAAGGCTGGCGGAGCGCGCGGACAAAAATCACCGGCGGCCGCTCAGCGACGAACTGGAAGGCGCGCAGAACGAGGCGCCCTTCAACCGCGGCGGCGTGAGACTGAAGGAATTAGTGGAATTACTGGCCCGCTTGCGGCAGAGCGCACGGCGAAGTTCGGCAACGGAAGTCGTGGACGAATTGATCGCGGGGCTGGGCGTAGCGCCGCTGCCTTCCGATCAGGATCGCTACTACCTCGGCCGCTTCGTGACCTTCGTGCGGGAATGGGAGCGCAAGAGCGACCAGACGCAGCTTCGGCATTTCATCGAATACCTCGAATATTTCTATGAAGTCGGCGGCGACATTTGCCTGGAAGAAGAAATCGTGGATGACGCGGTTCAATTGATGACCGTACACGCCGCCAAGGGCCTGGAGTTCCCCCATGTTTTCATCTTGCGGCTTTCGCGGAACGACTTCCCTTCCGGCACACGCAAAGTGGTTTTCGAATTCCCTCCCGAAATGATGAAAGAAGAAAAACCCAAGTTTGATTTCCAGATTCAAGAAGAGCGGCGGCTTTTTTACGTAGCGTTAACGCGAGCTGAGCGGCAACTGACGCTTTCGACGCTGGTGAATAAACGCAAAAAGCCTTCCCCGTTTCTTGATGACTTTCTGGCGAACGCGAAAATCAAGACGTTCGACACTGATCAGCTGGAGCCCAAAGTCCACGTTCCTCCGGCGGTGGAAACCACCGGGCCGGAACCTGACTCCGTCGAACCATCGCAACTATTTCCTCCGGGTAGCGAGCCGACGCGCGCGTATTCGCGCGTGGC
>Ga0307476_10001753_pt1 | contig 13187 bp, 10 predicted proteins | sample atmos_gasesECM2C_2_FD_203314 | JGI IMG/M metagenome (GOLD analysis project Ga0307476, IMG submission 203314) | Hardwood forest soil microbial communities from Morgan-Monroe State Forest, Indiana, United States - atmos_gasesECM2C_05 | ecosystem: Environmental > Terrestrial > Soil > Temperate... | reverse complement strand
CCATCGGTAATCGCCAGCACGACAAAACCAGCCTGCCCCAGTTGTTCGCGCAGCGGCTCGACTGTTGAGATGTCTCGATCGACGATCAAGATGTGCGTTTGACGTTCGGCGGCCAGCATGCGCCTCTGCATTAGAGGCGTTGCGGATTACAATACTGTGACGATTCCTTGAAGGCGTCCTCACCGTTCGACGGACGCGACCCGCTGCGCCGCTCTCACCGACACGTAGCTATAGCCGCGCAACGCTTCCGGTCTGCGGCGTGCATTTGCCGCCGGGTCGTTGTCCGAGGCGTTCCAGGCCGCGAGCAGCAACCCGAGTGCCAGCCAATTGAGGGATGCCTCGCGATGCGCAGACCAGAATGATCCCTGCGGACGCCTTGGGCCTAAAGGATGCCTTGGGCCTGAAGTTGTGCTGGACATGAGCTGACCTCCTCTTTTGCTTCAAGGCCAGTTTCCGCGGAAAAACGCCGGTTTCTGGAGGCGCGAAACGGGCGATCCGCGGGTCAATTCTGACGAATCATGGCAACGGTTTTTCGGCGCCGATCTGCAGGCCCTGTTCGGCTATGATTCGCCCATGAAAAAGCAGATTGCGATCGTCGAGGACGAGCCGGCTTTGCGAGAAAATTACGCCGCGGCGCTCGCTCGCCACGGCTATGCGATCAAGACCTACGGCAATCGCCGCACGGCCATGCAGGCTTTCAACACGCGCCTGCCCGATCTTGCCATCGTCGACATCTCGCTCGAGGACGAGGCCGAAGGCGGTTTCGACCTGTGCCGCGATCTGCGCGCCCTGTCCGCGGAATTGCCGATCATTTTTCTCACCGCCAGGGACAGCGAGTTGGATGCCGTATCGGGATTGCGGTTGGGCGCCGATGACTTTCTCACCAAGGACGTCAGCCTGCCGCATTTGGCGGCACGCGTCGCGGCCCTGTTCAGGCGCATCGATGCCCTGCGCCGCCCCGATAATGCCGCCGAAATCGTGCGGCGCGGGGCCTTATCGATCGACGGCGAGAAAATGCAAACCACCTGGAACGGGGCGCCGGTCACGCTGTCGCTGACGGAGTTTTGGATCGTGCATGCCTTGGCGCGCAATCCGGGCCATGTGAAGAATCGCCAACAATTGATGGACGCCGCGAACGTGGTATTGGACGACAACACCATCACCTCGCACATCAAACGCGTGCGGCGCAAGTTTCAGCAGGTCGATGCCGCTTTCGACGCCATTCAGACCGTCTACGGAATGGGTTATCGCTGGGTCGAGTGAGCATCCGACTCCAATTGTTGATCGTTGCGCTCACCACCCTGGTGTTGCCGTGGGCCGGTTGCCAATACGCCAAAGAACTCGAAACCGCGCTGCGCAGCTCGCAGGAGCAATCGCTGTTGGCGAGCGCCGGCACCATTGCCAACGCCCTATCCGCCCAACCACAGCGTGTGTTCCACGATGCCGACGACACTCAGGCGTTTTCCGCCGGGGCGGGCGATCTTTATGTCTATCCTTTGGTGACGCAGCCGTTGCTCGATGGCTATCGGCAGGATTGGGACGTACCGGCGGAGCCGACCGCGCTGCCCACCACGACCGGGTATCGCGCACGACTTCAGGCCGGCTCGACCGAGGGCTTCCTCTATTTGTTCATCGAAGTCGAGGACTCGCATTTCGACCCCGAGCCTTACAACGTGCGGCCGGACACGGACCGCTTCGATCGGGTGAATCTGGTACTGGACGGACCCAACGGACGCGAAGCGTATTTTTTCGGAACGGATGCGCCGGGGCTGATCGCCGCGCAAAGCGTGGCCAAGGGAGACGATGGCGTCGATCGAGTGGTTGCGGAACCTCGCATACAGGCCTTTTGGCTGCAGACAGCGGCCGGCTACCACTTGGAAGCGCGGATACCCTTGAGCTTTGTCGGCCGCCATCTCTGGGTGGAGGTGCTCGACGGTCGCGGCAAGGGAAAAGCCGGCTTCGCGGCCGACAGCGCCGCGGGCGGCCGGCTGTTTTTTGCGACTGCGGGACTCGACTCGCTGCTGCAGACCTTCATCGGCGACGGCACCCGCGCGACCGTCATCGATGCCAACGCGCTGAAACTCGGCACGGCCGGCACGCTGGCCTCGAAAAAGAGCGGCGAGGCGGAGAACCCTGAGCCTATTTGGTATCGCTATTTTTTGAGCGTCGACACCTCCGACATGCCGACTCTGACCACGGCACCGGATCATTTGAGCGGCGAGAGCGTGAGATCGGCCCTTCAGGGCCAAGCGCATGCGCAATGGGTTGTGCGCGGCCGGAATCGCGAAATGCTGCTGACCGCGGCGGCGCCGATCCTCATCGACGGCCACCTGCATGGCGCCGTCGTTTTGCAGCAGACCGCCGATCAGCTATTGGCGCTGCGCGACCGCGCGCTGAGCCGCTTGTTCAATCTCACCCTGATCGCAACCGCGGCCGCGGTCATCATTATGTTCGCGTTCGCCACCTGGATCAGCCTGCGCATCGGCAGGCTGCGCGATGCCGCCGATTCGGCGGTGGGCAGCGATGGACGAATTCAACTGACCATGCCGGAGTCGGCGAGCGCGGATGAGATCGGCGCCTTGTCGCGCGGCTTCGAGAGGCTGTTGGCGCGCTTGAATGAACATGCGCAATATCTGCGGACCTTGGGCGGCAAGCTGTCGCATGAGCTGCGCACGCCGCTGACCATCGTGCGCTCATCGCTCGACAATCTTGAATCGGAGGGCTTGCGCGATGATCAGCGCCGCTACATCACGCGCGCGCGCGAGGGAACTCAGCGCCTGCAATCCATCTTGAGCGCGCTGGGCGCGGCGGCGCGGGTCGAGGAAAGCATCAAACAATCCGAGCGGGTGAATTTCGATCTGCGGGAACTGCTCATCTCCGCCGTGGCCGCCTATCGCGACGGTTTTCCCGGCACCCGTTTGGCGCTGCATACGCCGGAGGATCCCTGCTTTGCACGCGGCGCGCCGGATCTCATCGTGCAGCTGCTCGACAAGCTGATCGAGAATGCCGTGGATTTTTGCCCGCGCGACGGTACAGTCACCGTGCGCTTGGAGCGCGTGCCGGCGAATTATCGGCTGCAAATCGCCAATGACGGGCCGCTCATCCCCGAAGCGTTGATGGGCCGCCTGTTCGAGTCTTTGTTCGAACAGCGCGAGGGAGGCGATGACAAGCCGCATTTCGGTTTAGGGCTGTACATAGTGCGGCTCATTGCCGAATTTCACGGCGGCACGGCGGTGGCCGCCAACCGCGACGACGGCAGCGGGGTGGTCTTCACCATCATGCTGCCGTTGATCTAGCCGGCGCCTGCCAGCACGCGGCATTCCTCTTGCAACGCCTCTGCCGTGAGCCGGCGCCGCTGCGCCGCGTCCGCGGCGAGTTCGGCTTCCAGCTCGGTGAGCACACCAAGGAAGGAGAACCCGCGACGCACGCGGCCAAGGAACGTCTCGGGAGTTTCTCGATCGCGCTTTGGGATGAGCTCAAAGAGGTCGTCCCAGTCGTATCTGTCTTTCTCCGTAAGACGGGCATCGAGCGCGGCCGGGTCGAAGCTGCTCCTGACCTTCCACAGCTTCAGGACAAGCACCTTGCGGATGAGAGCTTCGTGGCGCGGGCGGGTTGCGAACACCGCGAGATCGTAAATGTCGCGAGCCTTGCGCCGTTGGTAGGCTGCGCGCAGCTTCTCGGCGATGAGTTCGCTCTCTTGAAGGCACGGAAGGTTCGTAGGCGCGAACTCAAGGTTTGTGAAGTAGGCCTGCGGGAGTTGCGCCAACAGCGAGGGGGTGAGGATCGGTGTCTCGCGCAGGCTAACTCAAACTTGATGGAGCCAGTCCCAAGCTCGTGCGCGTAGGTTGGGTATACCGCCCAGGTCGTGCCCTCGGCACTTCGCCATTCCTTTTCGTTGCCGAGGTCGAGCCGGAACTGGATTGCGTGGAACGGCTCTGCGAGCACCTCGGCAAGCGCTAGAATTTCGCCGTCCGGGTCGGCCACCTCGGTGCGCGTGGTGAAGTCGAGGTCGGTGGAGAAACGGCCGCGGTTGCCGAGCAGCATCTTGCGGATGCAGGTCCCACCCTTGAACACAATGCGATCGATAAAACCGCGCTCAACGAGGAGCTGCAACAAGTAGGTAAGGACGACTTCTTTCTCTGCGTAACCGCGGTCATCGAGCCCGGAGCTCTGTACGAAGCGCGCAAGCTGGGGCTTTGTGAGCACCTCAGATGTGAAAGAGGTTGGAGGGTGGGACGTTGACGCGTACGCCCCAGTTCCGGTCGATCGAGCTTTCGCGTGTCACCGGTCGCGTTGGATCAAGGACGATAGGTGTCATTGGTACCGGGTACGACCGGAGTGCTTTGAGAAGGACTGGCGCGGGCGGGATCCCAGCGAGCGCGCCGAGCGCGCCGAGCCTGCGGGCGAGTGGGCCGCTTGCGAAGCGGTGGACGTACTCCGCCAGGCGCTTCTTCTGTCCGCGGCGTAGTACTGTTGCGACGATTGCGGTGAGCTCGTTGAAGTCGAAGGTGCCGATGCCGTACTCGAGGCAGTCGAGTGCCGTCTTCTCCAGATCGGACACCGTGATGCTCTCCCCAAGCTCCAGGCGCTTCTCTGTGCCAAAGAGATGTGCAGGCTTCACAGTCACGAAACGGACCGTGGTGCCGTCGAGCTCGACCGCGCGTTTTCTTCGAGGCAGAAGAACGAAGACAACCCGCCGCGACTGGGTCGTGAGTCCGTGGAGGATTGCCGCCGAGGCAAGGCCCGCATACCCATCCGGCGCATTCGCGAGGGCAGCTGCGTAAACATCGAGGTTGGGAAGGCGATCAGGACCCCACTCCGGCGGTACGATGCGGTAGATTCCGCGCGCATACCGGTGAAGCCAGCCCTTGGCTTCGAGGTCGTGCAACAGCTTCCAAGCGTAGTTTCGGTGCACGCCGAGTCGCTCGACGACAATCGCTGGATTGACGGTCGTCTTCTTGTCCTCGAGCAGCGAGAGCACCAGGCGCGCCTGGTTACCGCTCAGGGAACGGGTGTCCGGAGCTGATGTGATAGTTGACACGATACTTACTGTTTCGGTAAGGAGTGTACATTATAGCAATAAATGCAAAAATGCACAATCCTTACCGAATCGGTAAGGAGTGTAGCATCAACAAATCGAGAGGCATCAGTTCAAATTTTAAGCCGCGACGCCCGATTTTGCCGGATCGCCCAAGGCCAGCTCGCGCGTGCGCGGCAGACCTTCGTGGCTCAGCAGCCATTCTTTGCGGTCGATGCCCCCGCCAAAGCCGGTCAACGAACCATCGGCGCCGATCACCCGGTGACAGGGAACGATGATGGCGATCGGATTGCGGCCGTTCGCCAAACCAACCGCCCGCGATGCATTGGGATTGTTCAGGCGCTTGGCGAGCTGTCCATAGCTGCGCGTTTCGCCGAAAGGAATTTTGGTCAGTTCGCGCCAGACGCGCTGCTGAAATTCGGTTCCCGCCATGCGCAATGGCAGATCGAACTCGCGGCGCTTGCCCGCGAAATATTCTTTCAATTGACGCGCGGCAGCCGGCAATGGGTCGATGGTGGCATTCTGAATCCAGTCATCGCCAAGGTCGGGCAGCTTGCTCGGCTTGTTGCGATACAGATTCATGTACAAACCCGTGAGCGCCGTGCCGTCGGAGGTCAGCATCAAGCGGCCGATGGGACTTTCCACATAGCAAAAAACGTTCATGGCGCCACTCCTGATGATTGCCAAAGATAATGTGCCGCATACGCACGCCACGGGCGCCAGGCCTCGGAGCGCCGTTGCAGCTGCTGTTGATTCGAGCCTGCAGCCCGCATCAATACCAAATCCCCGGTCGGAAATGCGTCGGGCCAGTGCAGCGCGCGCATGGCGATGTAATTGGCGGTCCAATGTCCGATGCCGGGCAAGCGCATCAAACCGTCGATCTGCTCTTCGACATTCGCAGCATAGGCGAGCACGATTTGGCGCTGGGCAACGGCCGCGGCAAGGCCGACCAAACAGCGCGCGCGGGCGCCGACAATGCCAAGTGCGGCGAGGTGCTCGGCGGGAACTTCCGCCATGCGCTCAGCATTCGGACTCAATCGATTCAGTTCCGGAAAGGGAGTCGCGATGGGCTCCCCGTATGCCTGTGCCCAGCGTCCGGCAAGGGTGCTCGCGCCTTTTACCGAGACCTGTTGTCCGAGCACGGTGCGCACCGCCAGCTCGAATCCGTCGAATGCACCCGCGACGCGCAGGCCCGGCAATCTGCGCACCGTGGCGGCGAGAATGTCGTCCTGCTTGAGCACGGTGCTGACCGAATCCGGCGCCGCGCCCAAATCGAACAATTGTTTTACCCGGCCGATGACCGCGCCGATGACCGGCGTCAATGCCGGCGAGATTTCCAGATTGAGCGCGCTGCCGCTTGCATGCATCGAGACCGCAATCCAGCCCTTGGCAGCGCCGATGGCGACCGTGCGCCGATAATGCGTGTCATCCGCCGCTTCGACGCCCGGAATGGCGCGCAATCTTAAGTAAGCCAGCAGACTCTTCCAGGCCAGCGGCGGCCTGAATTCGAGCTGCACGCTCAAGGTGTCGGCATCGATCGATTTGCCGCGAATGGCGCGGGGGCTCAAGCCGTAGCGAGATTTGAATAAAGCGTTGAAGCGCCGCACGCTGCCAAAGCCGCTGGCAAAAGCGATGTCGGTCAGGTCGAGCGCGGTTTCTCGCAATAGCCGCTTGGCCAGCAACAGACGCTGGGTCTGTGCCAATTCGATGGGAGACACACCCAGTTCGGCTTCGGTGACCCGCCGCAGATGCCGATCGCTGACTCCCAAAGAAGCGGCCAAGTCGCCGACCCGCGCACTGGAAAGCGCATGTTCTTCGATGCCGGCCATGGCGGCGCCCACCAATCGGCTGACGGCATCGATCGGCGCCAATCCAGGCGCCCTTTCCGGACGGCAGCGCAGGCATGGTCTGAAGCCTGCGCCTTCAGCGGCCGCCGCATTGGAATAAAAGCGCATATTTTTTCGATTCGCCGGTCGCGCCGTGCAAATCGGCCGGCAATAAATATGCGTCGAGGTGATGCCGACGAAAAAGCGGCCGTCAAAGCGGCGATCGCGCGCCGTGATCGCGCGATAACAAGCATTTGAATCGAGTTCCATGGCGCTATAGTAGCCCTTCCCCGGGCAAATACTCGCCGTTTTCGGACCTCGATATTGAGCCTAACTCCTGCCTATATTATCGACGCTTAAGCTAGCTCCGCCTTGAATAACACCGACATGCGGCCCCACGCTCTTTCAGCTTGAGCGGAGTCGTACACGGCTGAATCCGGCGGACACCAACCATGCTTGGTGCCGGCATACACTTCGATTTCAGCGGGCAATTTTGCCTTCGCGAATGAATCGCGCAGAATATTTTTGACTTCGGGCTCGCGCTGATCGTCATTTTCCGCAATCGCGATCAAAAAATGCGCTTTCATTTTGGGAATCAGCAAATGCGGACTTTCGGGCTTGTCGGTCGCAAGGCCGCCGCCGTGAAAGGTCGCGCCGGCGCCCACTCGACCGGGAAAAGCAGCGGCGGTTCTGAAAACAAAAGGTCCGCCCATGCAATACCCCGTGGTGCCCATCTTGCGCTTTTTGTCGACGCTCGGCTGGTTGTCGAGAAAACCGACGAATGCGGTCGCATCGGTGAGCGCCGTCGCCGGCGATAAGGTGCCCGCGAGACTGAAAAGCGCCTGACGCGTCGCCGGATCGTTGAAATCCGGATGTTCCGGCGCGGTCGGGGCCTTTTGGGTTCGATAGAAAGGATTGATCACGAGCACGGTGTAACCGGACTCAGCCAGTCGTTTGCCCATCTGTCTGAATGCGGGACGCAGACCAAAGATATCCGGCCAGATCAACACCGCGGGATATCGGCCTTTCATCGGATGCACGAGATAGGCATCGCAGGTCCCGTCAGGCGTCTTGATCTCGACTTCCGATTCGGTGGTGTCCGCCGCATCGGCCAGGCGCGGCAGCATCGCGGAGAGCCCGACGCCCAAGCTCAGCGCGCCGAATTGTCTCCTCGATAAATCACGAGAGCGGGATATTTCGTACATTTCATCGAGATCGTCTTTTTCGCACATCGAGGTCTCCGTTTGTTCAAGCGCGCGTTACATGAGCTGAAATCGTCTTCCAGGTTTTGCCGTGCCGGGTCCAGACATCGGTATAGCGGCCATGCGCTTGACGTCCGTTGGGCAGATCGTAACTGGTGCGGCCATGGATGATGGCGATGTCCCCGAAAAACCTTATGAGTACATTATCGGCGCGCAGGTTGGCGATGGTCACGGGTTTTGCGGTTTGTTCGAGAAAACTTGAGCGATCGACGAGCGAGCCGTCGGGATTCGAACAGTAAAAATCGTCGGCGAGCAGCTCATTGAAGCGCCGCACATCGCCCGCTTGTACGGAGTTGATGTAATCGCGGTTGAGGGCTTGCAGCATCTCAAGATCGGCGGCTGTTTGAGCGGGCATAGGGCCTCCTGGCGGCAAAGTTGAGCGCCGCCCCAGGCCGCTGTCAAGCTTCGCGCAATCCCAAATGCTGCAATATCCCCTGCGCGGCCTCGCGACCTTCGAACACCGCGGTCACGACCAGATCCGAGCCGCGCACCATGTCGCCGCCCGCGAATATCTTGGGATTGGTGGTTTGAAAGCGCGATTGCGGCGCGCCTGACACGCGCACTCTGCCGTTGCCGTGCAATTCGATGCGTTGCGAGCCGCACCAATCCGGCGGGCTCGGCAAAAAGCCGAAGGCGATGATTACGGCATCCGCTGCAATGGTTTCTTCCGTTCCCGGCACCACTTCCGGGACGCGCCGGCCGCGCGGCCCGGGCGCGCCTAAGCGGGTTTCCACCAGCTTCACGCCCTGCACACAATCGACCCCGACGATCTCGATCGGCTGACGATTGAATAGAAAAGTGACGCCTTCTTCCTTGCTGTTCTTATAGTCGCGCCGCGAACCTGGCATGTTGTCCTCATCGCGCCGATAGGTGCAGGTCACGCTGGCGGCACCTTGACGTATGGCGGTTCGATTGCAGTCCATGCCCGTATCGCCGCCGCCGAGCACGACCACATTCTTGCCCTTCATGTCGATGAAATCGGCGCCGCTCTCCAACCCCAGCTCCCGGTTGATATTGGAAATGAGATACGGCAATGCTTCGTGAACGCCCGGCAAATCTTCACCGTCGAAGCCGCCTTTGACGTAAGTGTAGGTCCCCATGCCGAGAAACACCGCATCGAACTCAGCGGCAATTCGCTCAAAGGCCACATCGCGGCCGACCTCGACGTTCAGTCGAAATTCGACGCCCATGCCTTCCATGATTTCACGGCGCTTCTCCACCACGTCCTTTTCCAGCTTGAATGGCGGGATGCCGAAGGTGAGCAAGCCGCCGATCTTGGAATAGCGATCGAAGACCACCGGCGTGACGCCGTTGCGCACCAGGATGTCGGCGCAAGCCAGACCCGCAGGTCCCGCGCCCACCACCGCCACGCGTTTGTTGGTGCGCACGACATTCGACAGGTCCGGTTTCCAGCCGAGGCGAAAGGCCTCGTCGGTAATATATTTTTCGATGGCGCCGATGCTCACCGCGCCGAGACCATCGTTCAAAGTGCAGGCCCCTTCGCACAGCCGGTCCTGCGGGCAGATGCGGCCGCACATTTCGGGCAGCGAATTGGTCTGATGCGACAATTCCGCCGCTTCGAACAACTTGCCGTCGTTGATCAGCGTGAGCCAATTCGGAATGTAGTTGTGGACCGGGCATTTCCATTCGCAGAAGGGATTCCCGCAGGAGATACAGCGCCCGGCCTGCTGAGCGGCCGATTCAGCGCTGTATTGCGAATAGATCTCGCGAAACTGCTTGGTGCGCACCTCGACCTTGAGCTTGTCCGGATCCTGGCGCGGAATATCGAGGAATTGCAGATGCTTGTCGGCCATGGTGATTCGCGGTGCGCGCTAGGAGCCTAAGCGGCGCGGCGCAGATTTTCCAGCAGCGAATCGATCGCGGAGGCCTTCGGTTTGACGACCCAAAATCTGCCGATGTAGGTGCGGAAATCATTGAGCAGCTGTGCACCCCACTCGCTGCCGGTGGCGTCGACATGCTGCTCGATGAGGCCGCGCAGATGCTGCACATACGTGCCCATGCCTTCCGGCGAGACGCGATGAATATCGATCAAGTCATGATTGTAGCGATCGACAAAATCGCGCTCCATGTCGAGCACGTAGGCGAAGCCGCCGGTGAAGCCGGCGCCGAAATTCACGCCCGTGGTGCCCAGAACGCAGACCACCCCGCCCGTCATGTATTCGCAGCAATGATCGCCGGTGCCTTCGACGACCGCGAGGGCGCCGGAGTTGCGCACCGCAAATCTTTCCCCCGCCCGCCCGGCCGCATAGAGTTCACCGCCGGTGGCGCCGTACAGGCAGGTGTTGCCCATGATCACGGTGTCGCGCGCGACGAAATTCGAGTGAGCATACGGCCGTAAGACGATCCTGCCGCCGGCCATTCCCTTGCCCACATAGTCGTTGGCCTCGCCCTCGAGATGAAGATGCAGGCCCCCGACATTCCAGACGCCGAAACTCTGTCCGGCGGAGCCCTTCAGGTCTACCGCCAAGGGCGCGGCGCTCATGCCGGCGTTGCCCCAGCGGCGCGCGATCTCCCCGGATATCCGCGCGCCGATCGAGCGATTGAAATTATTGATCGTATAGTGAAATTTTCCGCCCGACCCTGAATCAATCGCGCCGCGCATGTCGCCAAGCATGCGCTCGGCCAGCACGCCCTGGTCGAAAGGTTCATTGTGCGGATCAAGGCAGTATTGCGGCTTGTCGGACACAAGCGCCGCATTCGCCAGCATCGGCGACAGATCCAGCTTGCGCTGCTTCGAAGTTTCACCGGGCAGGATTTCCAAAAGCTCGGTGTGACCGATCAACTCCGCCAGGGTACGCACGCCCAGGGATGCCATGATTTCGCGGCATTCCTGCGCCACGAACCTAAAATAGTTGATCACCATCTCGGGCAGGCCGATGAAATATTTGCTGCGCAGTACGTTGTGCTGCGTGGCAACGCCCGTGGCGCAATTGTTCAAATGGCAGATGCGCAGATATTTGCAGCCCAGCGCGACCATGGGCGCGGTGCCGAAACCGAAACTCTCGGCACCGATCAAGGCGGCCTTGATCACGTCCAGCCCGGTCTTCAATCCGCCGTCGGTCTGCAGCCGCACGCGATGCCGCAGCTCGTTGGCGCGCAGCGTCTGATGCGTCTCGGCCAGCCCCAATTCCCAGGGTGTGCCGGCGTACTTGATCGAGGACAGGGGACTGGCACCCGTGCCGCCGTCGTAGCCGCTGATGGTGATGAGATCCGCGTATGCCTTGGCGACGCCCGCCGCCACCGTGCCAACCCCCGGCTCCGCCACCAATTTCACCGACACCAGCGCCTTGGGATTGATCTGCTTCAGGTCGAATATCAGCTGCGCCAGATCCTCGATGGAGTAGATGTCATGATGCGGCGGCGGCGAGATCAGGCCCACGCCGGGGCGCGCGAATCTCAAGCGCGCGATCATGTCATTGACCTTGTGACCGGGAAGCTGTCCGCCTTCGCCGGGCTTGGCGCCCTGCGCGATCTTGATCTGCAGCACCTCGGCATTGATTAGGTATTCCGGCGTGACGCCAAAACGGCCCGAGGCAACCTGCTTGATCTTGGAATTCTTTTCCGTGCCGTAACGCGCCGGATCCTCGCCGCCCTCGCCGGAATTGGAACGCGCTCCGATACGATTCATCGCTATGCCTAACGCCTCGTGCGCTTCCGGAGACAAGGCGCCCAAGGACATGCCGGCGCCGTCGAAGCGCGCGAGGATGGCGGAGATCGGTTCGACCTCCTCGAGGGGTATCGGCGCCGCGCCGGACTTCAATTTCAGCAGATCCCGAATGCAAGAGATCGGCCGCTCATTGACCAAGAAGGCGAATTGCCGATATTGCTCGTAGCTTCCACCCATGACGGCCGACTGCAGCGTGGCCACCACGTCCGGGTTGTACATGTGGTATTCGCCGTTGTGCATGTACTTGAGCAAGCCGCCTTGTTCGACCGGTTCGCCCTTATTCCAGGCGCGCTTCGCCAGATATTCGGAATCGGCCTTAAGGTCGGCGAAATCCGCGCCTTGAATGCGGCTCTCGGTACCGTCGAAACACAGGCCAACGACCTCATCGCTCAAGCCCACGATCTCGAACAGCTGCGCGCTGCGATAACTGGCAACGGTACAGATGCCCATCTTGGACATGATTTTAAAGAGACCTTTGCGAATACCGCGCCGGTAGCTGCGGCCCAGTTCCTGGCGCGCGATCGCCTCCATCTTGAGCACGCCCTTGCGCATCATGTCGAACAAGGTCTGATAGGCAAGATAAGGATACACGGCGGTCGCGCCGTAGCCGATCAAGCAGGCGAAGTGATGCGGATCGCGCGCGGTGCCGGTTTCGACCAGGATGTTGCACTTGCAGCGCAGACCCGTCGCCACCAGCCGATGGTGCACGGCACCGGTCGCGAGCAGCGCGTGAATGGGCAGCTTGCCCTTCACCAAGTATCGATCGGACAGCAGCAGCACGAGTTTACCCAAGCGCACCGCGGTTTCCGCGTGGTCGCAGACTCGCAGCAGCGCCGTCTTCAGGTCGAGATGCTCGTCGTATTGCAGATCGATGAATTCATTGGGCACCCCTGCCTCGGCGAGCGCCACGATTTGCCGCAGCTTGCGCTGCGAAAGAATCGGCGAGCTCAAGACGATTTGTTCGGCGTGCTGCGGCGAGGGTACGAAGATATTCGCCTCCGCGCCGATCTGGGTCTGCAGCGACATCACGATGCTTTCGCGCAAACTGTCGATGGGAGGATTGGTCACCTGTGCGAACTGTTGGCGAAAATAGTCGTACAGAGAGCGCACTTTCTTCGACAGCACCGGCATGGGCGTGTCATCGCCCATGGAGCCGACCGCCTCGCTCTCATCCTCGGCCAGAACCCGGATGATCTCGTCGCGCTCTTCGGCCGATACATTGAACATCTTTTGGTACTGAGCCAGGACCTCGCGGTCGAAGGGCTCGGCCGCAAGCCGCGGATCGATCAGATCGGTTTGCAGATAGCGCACGCCCTTCTTGAGCCAAACCTTGTAAGGGTGGCGGCTCTTGAGCAGATCATCGATCCGCTTGG
>Ga0307476_10001752_pt1 | contig 13189 bp, 12 predicted proteins | sample atmos_gasesECM2C_2_FD_203314 | JGI IMG/M metagenome (GOLD analysis project Ga0307476, IMG submission 203314) | Hardwood forest soil microbial communities from Morgan-Monroe State Forest, Indiana, United States - atmos_gasesECM2C_05 | ecosystem: Environmental > Terrestrial > Soil > Temperate... | reverse complement strand
TTTCCCTATCTCTTCAGCGCGGTGCGACTGCTCGAAGAGACCGGCATGGACCCCAGCGGAATCGACACCTGCATGCGCCTCGGCGCCGGCCACCCGATGGGCCCGCTGGCGCTGCTCGACCTCGTCGGGCTCGACGTGGCTCAGGCGATCGGCGAGACCCTCGGCGAGCCGGTGCCGCCGCGGATGCTGGTGCTGATCGAGCAGGGCGCGCTCGGCCGCAAGAGCGGCCGAGGTTTTCACAACTACTGATCCAGTTTTTAGCTGGCGTTGATCGGCGGCCGGATACTGGGTAGTGCGACACAGATCGCAACGCACACCCGCCTCCTCCCAGTGCACACGCTCCGGCCCGCACCCCCCGCGGGCCGGACGTGTTTAAGCGGCCCACCGAATGCTCACCTACGCGGTCTCGCTCTCGCGCGCAGGCACGGTGCGGCGCTCGCGGATGCGGACGGCCTCGACGCGGTTCTCGCGCACCGACTCGACGCGGATCGAGAAACGCCCGGCCGTGACCGTGTCCCCGCGCCGCGGCAGGCGCCCGAGCTCGGCGAAGACGAAGCCGCCGACGGAGTTGTAGGCGTCGCTGTCGACCGGCAGCGGCACGCCGTAGTCGGCGAGATCGGTGATCGCGACGTGCCCCCGCACGAACCAGTCGCCATCCGGCAGCCTGCGCACCTCGCCGGCCGTGGGATCGGTCTCGTCGCTGATCTCGCCGACGATCTCCTCGACGATGTCCTCGATCGTCACCAGTCCAGCGACGCGGCCGTACTCGTCGATGACGACCGCCAGCGAGGTCCGCTGACGCTGGAGGTCGGCCAGCAGATCGTCCAGCGGCTTGGTCTCGGGCACGATCGGGGCGTCATGCACCTCGGACTGAAACGACGCCCGCGGCCCCTCATCCATCAGCCGACGGGCGAGGGCGCTGGCGTGCACCAGCCCGCGCACGCGATCGCGGTCGTCGGCCTCGGTCACCACCAGGCGGGTGTGACCGGAGGCGATGCACAGCTTCAACGCCGTCTCGACGTCCTTGGAGACGTCGATCGTGACGACCGCCGGGATCGGCGTCATAACCTGGCGGGCCTCCTGCTCGTGCAGGTGAAAGACGCCGGTCAGCATCCCGGCCTCACCCGGATCCAGGTGCCCGCCGGCGTGGGACTCCGCGATCAGCCGCTTGAGCTCATCCGGCGAGCCGGCTTCGGACTCGCGGCCCATATCGACACCGAGTGCCTTGAGCAGGCCACGCGAGACCACGGTTATGGCCTGGATGACCGGCGCGAACAGCACGCTGAAACCCTGCAGGGGACGGGCGATCCGGCGCGCGACCGACTCGGCGCGGTCAATTGCGTAGAACTTCGGCACCATCTCGCCAAAGATCAGCTGCACCGAGGTCACGACGAGATAGGCGATCACGACCGAGATCGCGACCGCCGCGGTGTGCGAGAGGCCGCCACCGAATGCGTTCTCCAAGGCACGGGCGAGCGTCGGCGCACCGAGCGCCCCGATCGCGATCGAGGTCATCGTGACCCCGATCTGCACCGCCGAGATGTAGCGGTCGATGTCGGCGAGCTGCGCCAGGGCAAGCGCGGCGCCGCGCCGGCCTTCGTCGCGCATCACCTCCAGACGCGCCCGCCGCGAGCGCACGAGCGCGTACTCGGCGATCACGAAGAACGCGTTGACGGCGACCAGCACGGCCGCCAGGATCAGCTTTAGCCCCGTCACGCTCGATCGCGGATGGCCCTGAGCTCCGCGCGCGGAGCTGGCGTCGACAGACGCCGGCGTGAATTCGAGCGGCCCCCGCCAGCCTGGATGCGGCCGACGTGGGCGCTGCTACTTCGGGGGTGCTCGTCGTTCATCTGAAAGCCAGACGCGCTAACCGTAGCAGGGGCTGCGGTCGGCGTTGACCACGGCGCCGTTCAGGTCGGCCCGAGCCGGTCGATCTCCTCGGCCAGCGCGAAGTCCGCCGCCGTGAGACCGCCGGCGGAGTGCGTGGAGAGCTCCAGGCGCACCCGGTTCCAGCCGTGCACGAGGATGTCGGGATGGTGGTTAGCCCGCTCGGCCAGCTCGGCGACGCGGTTGACGAAGGCGATCGCGGCGGCGAAGTCGGCGAGCTTGTACTCGCGCACGACCGCATCGCCCTGGCGCGACCACGCCGAACCCACCAGACGAGCCTCGATGTCCTGATCGGAGAGCGGCGTCATCGCTTTCAGGCTCGCCTCGACGTCGCGCGGGGGTGCCCGGACATCGCGCTGCAAGGCGGCGATGCCATTCGGCGGAGCCTCGCTGTCGCGCGGTGGCGGTCAGGGGTTTCTCTAGAGTCGCAGCAGATGCGCATCGTCAGCCTCGTCCCACACGCAACCGAGCTGCTGTTCGCGCTGGGCCTCGACGATGAGGTTATCGCGGTCACCCACGAGTGCGACCACCCCCCACGGGCACGGGAGTTGCCGCGCGTCACCCGCGACGTGCTGCCGCCGGGCCTCAGTGCCGCCGAGATCGACGCCGCGGTGCGCGAGCGCACGCAGGCCGGCGAGGCGATCTACACACTCGACCTCGACGCCCTGCAGGCGCTCGAGCCCGACCTCATCGTCACCCAGGCGCTGTGCCCGGTGTGCGCGGTCTCCTACGAGCAGGTCACAGAGGTCGCCCGCGATCTGCCCTCCCAACCCGAGGTCGTCGCGCTGGACCCGCACACGCTCGGCGAGGCGCTCGGCGACATCCGCACGCTCGCCCAGGCCACCGGCCGCTGGCACGAGGGCGTCGAGCTGCTCGCGCGCTGCGCCGGGCGCATCGATCGGGTGCGCCTCACCGTGCGCGACCCCCTGCGGCCGCCGCCGCGGGTGGCGGCGCTGGAGTGGCTTGACCCGGTGTTCGTCGCCGGCCACTGGACGCCGCAGCTGATCCAACTGGCCGGCGGCGAGGACGTCCTCGGCCTGCCCGGCGAGCCCTCCCAGACCGTCTCCTGGGAGGAGCTTGCGGCGAGCGCGCCCGAGGTCGTCGTGGCGATGCCCTGCGGCTACGACGCGCCGCGCGCGCACGTCGAGGCGCTGACCCACGCCGAGCGGCTCGCCGCGCTCGGCGCCCGCCGGGTTGTCGCCGTCGACGCCGCCGCCTACTTCTCGCGCCCCGGACCCCGGCTTGTCGACGGGCTGGAGCTGCTTGCGCACATCCTGCACCCCGCTGAGGTCCCGGCTGCACCGGCGCAGGTGCTCGAGGTGGCGCTCGACGGCGCCACCGGCTGGGCACCCGGATAAAGCCCGACGCCCAGGCGGCGCTCGACGGCGCCACCGGCTGGGCGTGCAGGTAAAACCCGGCGCCGAGGTAGCCCACTCGACAGCATCGCCGGTCGAGTGCTCAGGCGAAGCCCGGCGCCGTCGCCTGCGCGGCGAGCAGCGCGCCGGCAACAGCGAGGACGCTGAGCGCCGCACACGCCACGAAGCCCAACGCCGGCGCGCGCCGACCGTCGGCCGCGCGGAACGCCCAGCCGGCCAGGGCGCCACCGATCAGCCCACCGACGTGATCGCCGATTGAGATCCCCGGCACCGCGACGCTGAGCACGAGGTTGAGGATGATCAGCATCCCGATCCCTGACTGCATCACGCTGAAGCCACGCGCGCGCAGCTCGACGGCGGCGGCGCCCATCAGTCCGAAAATCGCGCCGGAGGCGCCGATGCTCGGGGCCGACGTCGCGACCAGCGCACCACAGGCGCCGCAGAGCATCGACGTGAAATAGATCGCCCCGAAGCGCAGCGAGCCGATCGACGGCTCGAGCATCATGCCCAGGAGGTACAGCAGGTACATGTTGAAGCCGATGTGCAGCAGGTCGGCGTGGATGAAGGCGCTCGTGACGAACTGGTAATAGCGGTGTCCGATCGCGATGTCCGGCCGGTAGAGCCAGCCTTTTTCGACGACGCTGCCGTAAGGCGAACCGGAGAGCGTGAACTGGCCACGCTCGGTCAGGAAGACCAGGACGTTGATCGCGATCAACCCAAACGTCACCCGCGGCACCGCCGCAACCTGGCCGGCACGCACGACCCGGGTTCGCTGCCGGGCGCACTCTGGGCAGCGCATCCCGACCGGCGTCGTCGTCATGCACTCCGGGCAGATCGGACGGCCGCACGCCGAGCACGAGACGCCGGTCTCGCGCGAGGGGTGGCGGTAGCAGGTGGCCATGGAGGGCCAGAGCGTATACGCCGGCCGCCACCACCACGCGCGCCGAGCTGCGAGGTCAGCTGAAAGCGCATCTTCTGCAGGCCCAGGCGCATCCGTCCCTTGATCGTGCCGACCGGCGCACCGAGCATCATGGCAATCTCGGCGTGGCTGAAGCCGCCGTAGTAGGCGAGGCCGATCACACGACTCTGCTCCGGCGGCAGCCCGACGAGCGCGGCTCGCAACTCGCGCGCCTCGGCGCGACGGCCGGCCTCCAGCTCGGCGGGCTCGGCGACCTCGCGACGTTCCGCGAGCCACGCCTCCCGCGCTCCGGCGCGCTCGGCGACCAGACCTCTTCGCAACGCGTCGACCGCGCGGTTGTGGGCGATGCCGAGCACCCACCGCCGCACGTCGCCGCGCTCGCCGTCGTAGCCGGCGCCGCTGCACCACAGCGAGAGAAACGCCTCCTGAACCACATCCTCGGCGACGACCCGCCGCCCGCACATGCGCAGCGCCAGCGAGAACGCCGCACCGGCGTGGCGTTCGTAGAGGACCGCGAAGGCCGCCGAGTCGTGCTCCTCGCAGACTAGGCGCATCAGGACATCGTCGGTGAAGCCGCGCAGCATCGCCGACGAGGTTCCCGCGGAGCGCTTGTAACAGGTCAGTCTCAGCATCCTATGCGCGTGCGCGCTGGTCGCGCCAATCGGAACTCCGCGACCAGCAACTAGATGAAGCCGTTCATCTGAAGCTTAACCAAATAGCAGAATAGTTCTGTGAGCGTCGCTCCCGCCGCCTTACGCCGGCGCGTCGCTCCTGCTGCCTTACGCCGGCGCCGCAGCCGCCGGCTACTCGGCCGAGCCGCGCGGCGCAGGGGCGCCCCGACCAGCCGGCGATCCCGAGCCGGCCGCCGCACGCCGGCGGGCGCGCAGCAGCACGAGCGCGGCGGCAGCGCCACCGCCCAGCACCACCGCGGCGGCGGGCCGCACCCAGTTGCGCGGATCGCGCATCGCCGAAAGCTCCCAGCCTTCGAGCTCCTCGGCGGCCAGCTCGGTGATGCTGGTGAGCGTGTCCTCGAGCCGCAGCGCGAGACCCTCGGGCGGCTCGACGGGCGCCAGCGCCCGGCGCAGCAGGCCCTCGAGCTGTGACGCCGCGTCACTCATCGCTCTCCCCCACGATCCCTTCGAGTTGCTTGATCGCACGGTGAATCAACACCTTGGTGGCACCGTCGGAGCGACCCAGGGCACGCGCGATCTCGCGGTTGTCCATGCCCAGCGCGAAGCGCATGATCAGCGCCTCGCGACGATCGTCGGCCAGCTCGCGCACCCCGGCCAGCACCTTGCCGAGCTCGTCGCGCTCCTCGACCAACTGCTCGGTGGTGTGCGGCGCGCTCAGCGTCGTGCTCTCGTCGATCGGCGTCACCGGCCGCCGCGAGCGGTCGCGGTAGAGATTGGCGGCGAGGTTGTGGGCGATGCGAATCAGCCATGGCCGTAGCGGCCGTCCACGCGACTCGCGCTGGGCGCGCTCGAAGTGACGGTAGGCCTGGAGAAAGGTCTGCTCGGTGAGGTCCTCGGCATCGTGGTGGTTGCCGACGCGATAGTAGGCGTAGCTGTAGACGTCGCGCAGATGCGTGCGGTACAGCTCGGTGAACTCCTCGTCCAGCTGAGCCTTGGGCTTGGGGGCGAGTTGCTCGGCCACTCACAGCACCCTACCTCCGTCGCGCCCGTGCGCCGCCCGTCGCAGAGAGGCGCCTCAGGCCGCACGCGCCTCCTCGCGCGCCTGCGCGTCGCGCCGCGGCTGGTACGCAGTCTCGAAACCTCCGCGGGGAGCTCCGCCGAGCCACTCCCACTGCAGGCCGACGCGTGCCCAGACGCGCTCGGTCACAGCCGCCGCTAGCCCCGGTGAGGGACGCTCCGCGGTTGGAAAGCCGAGTGCCGCGCCGCAGCGCACCCGCACCTTGCGCGGACGCACGCGCCAGCCACGCCTGACGGCATCGGTGCCGATCACGGCCACCGGCACGACGCGCGCGCCGGTTTCCAGTGCCAGCCGCCCGACGCCGCGGCGGGGCGCACCGAGCGGTCCACGCCGCACGCGGGTGCCCTCGGGGAAGATCACGACGCAGTCGCCCCGCGCGAGAATCGCCCGAGCCGTCGCCAGAGCCTGCTCGTCGCCGGCGCCGCGATCGACAGGAAAGGCGCCGAGCGCGTTCAACAGCCGCGCCTGCACGCGATTGGCGAACAGCTCGCGCTTGGCCACGTAGTAGATGGGACGGCGCGTCAGGACTCCGATCACGAACGGGTCGAGGAAGCTGCGGTGGTTGGCCGCCACCAGCAACGGCCCCGACCGCGGCAGGTGCTCGATGCCGACGCATTGCAGCCGGAAGTACACCCGGAAGAACGGCACGAGGACCGCCCGGGCAAGCCGGTGCAGGACCGGATTCACGCCGCGCTCGCGGGCGCGGCTGCGAAAGCGCTGCAAATCGGCCCCATCGGCGGGCGCGGAGCGTACTGGCGGCCGCCGGGTGGAGGTCTCCAACAACGCGGGCGCTGACTTGTGGCGGCGCGAGCGAGCCATGCTGGGGATACCCGTGCGCGCCGGGGCCGTTACAGTTGGCCGATGCCCCTCGATCGCGGCAGAACGATACGCGGAGCGCTCGCCGGCACGCTGGCAGCCGCGGTGTGGGCCGCCCAGATGCCGCTCGACAAGCGGGTCTTCGCCAGCGACTTCGACGACGTCGAGCTACTCGGCAAGGCGTTCACGCGCGGCGCCGCCTGGCCGCTGGCGGGTTGGGCCGCCCACCTGCAGAACGGCGCCCTTTTCGGCGCGCTCTACGCGAACATCGCACCGCATGTCCCCCTTCCCTCCTGGGCCCGCGGTCCGGTGGCGGCGCTCGTCGAGAACTGCGCGACCTGGCCGCTGGTGGCGCTCACCGATCGCCTCCATCCCGCCCGCGAGGAGCTACCGGCGGCGTTCGCCAGTCCGCGGGCGCTGGCGCAGTCGACCTGGCGCCACCTGCTCTTCGGAGCGGTGCTCGGCGAGCTCGAGCGCAGACTGAACGCCCCCGAGCAGGTGCAGCCGCCGGACTACCTACAGACGGTCTCCTCCAACGGACACGGCCGAATCGAGCGACTCGCCGTAGTCGACTGAAGCAGCGCCGCGCCGAGGCAAAGCGACGGCCGGCGCACAGTAAGCGCACGCGGAGACTCCGAGCGCCCGACCGCCATAGAAGCGGCCAAAGCGCCGGCGCGAGCCGCGCACAAGCAAGAGCCGACGGCCGGGATCGAACCGGCGACCCCTCGCTTACAAGGCGAGCGCTCTACCAGCTGAGCTACGTCGGCAGCGACCACGGATCGTACCGCCGCAAAGACAGACACCGCCGACCGAGGGCGGTCGCGCTCGGCAAGCCGGACCAGACCGCGAAGGCCACGGCTGGCCAGCCAGCCAGTATGATCCGGCGACGCGTCGAGTGACGCGCCAAGGGACGGCTAACAGGAGGTCACGATGAGTACGGTCAGCGATCTGCAGGAGGTGCTGGTCAGCGAGGAAGAGCACTGGGTGGACGGGCCTCCGCACGAGCTCTTCGGGCGGCTGCGCCGCGAGTGCCCGGTGCACTTCACGAAGGAGATCAGCGAATTCCCGGGCGAGCCGGGCTTCTGGTCGGTGACCCGCCAGCAGGACATCCACACGGTGAGCCGCGACTGGCAGACCTACTCCTCGGAGCTCGGCGGCGTCACGATCGTCTCGGCGATCTTCCCGCTGGAGCTGATCCGCTCGATGTTCATCGGCATGGACCCGCCCAAGCACGACCGCGTCAAGGCGCTCTTCCAGGCCGGTTTCACGCCGAAGCGGATCGCGGCGCACGAGCCGGCGATCCGCGAGATCGTGCGCGGCGCGCTCGATCGAGTATCTGAGCGCGAAACCTGCGATCTCGTCAACGACGTCGCCCAGCCGGTCGTGTCGCGGGTGATCGGCAGCTTCATGGGCATCCCCGAGGAGGACGACGCGGTCTGGGCGCGGCTGATGAACTCGACGCTCGGCGCCAACGACCCCGACCTCAACCCCGGCGGGATCGAGGCTGCGATGGAACGCGACGTGCCCGAGATCTTTGCGCGCTGCGGGCGCATGATCGCCGAGCGCCGCGAGCGGCCGACCGACGATCTGACAAGCGTCCTCGTGCATGCCGAGATCGACGGACAGCGGCTGGAGGAACACGAGATCGTGATGGGCTTCTTCCTGCTGGTCGCCGCCGGCAATGACAGCACGAAGGCCACCTATTGCAGCGGGATGCGGGCGCTGCTGGAGGATCCCGACCAGCGCCGGTTGCTGCTGGACGATCCGGCGCTGATACCGGGTGCGGTCGAGGAGTCGCTGCGAATGTTTCCAGCCTTCGCCCACTTCCGGCGCACCGCGACCCGCGACACGGAGCTCGCCGGGCAGCAGATCCGCGCCGGCGAGAAGGTCGTGATGTGGTACGCCTCGGCCGGCCGCGACGAGACCTGCTACGAGAATCCCGACCACTTCGACGTGCGCCGCAACCCCGAGCACCAGGCTTTCGGCGCGGGCGGCCGTCACTTCTGCCTGGGCACCGCGCTGGCGCGGCTCGAGCTGCGGGTCTTGTTCGAAGAGACCCTCGCACGCTTTCCCGAGATGGAGCTGGCGGGCACGCCGACAGCGGTCCTATCGCCGTTCATCAACCAGCTCAAGACGTTGCCGGTGCGACTCGTCCCGTAGGCGTCAGCCCGGCTCAGTGCAGGACGTGTTCGAGCAGGTTGCCGACTTCGTGCACGACGGTGCCGATCAGCCCGCCTTCAGACTGGCCGCCCGACTGGCTCTGCGATTCGCCGCCCGTGCCCGATCCGCTGGAGCCGGTCCCACTGGAACCAGATCCACTGGAGCCCGGTTCACTGGACCCCGACCCGCTGGAGCCAGATCCACTGGACCCCGATCCGCCGGAGCCGGATCCGGCAGATTCGCTGCCGCTGGAACCCGAGCCCGACCCGCTGGAGCCCGTGCCGGAGCCGGAGGCGCCGCTGCCCGTCTGAGCGCCGGAGCCTGCCTGTTCGCTCCCCGAGCCGCCGGCCGATTTGGCGGCTTCGGCGGCGCCGCCGCCCGATCCCTGCGTGCCCGCGCCGGCGTCACCGGGGGAGCCCGCCGGGCTCTGCTGCCCGGCAGCGCCCTGGCCGGCGGGGGCGCCCTGACCGGAGCTGCCCGTCGGCGAGCTCGGCGCGCTGGGCGAGCGGGTGTCGAGGACGCTGTGTGAAGGCGTCGGTGACGAAACCGGGTGTACACCCGTCGGTGCCGTCCCGCCGGTGCGACGGCCCGCGGGTGACCGCCCGGAAGACCCGCCAGCCCCGGCCCCGGCGCCCCTGCCCCTTGCTGGTTGCCCGCGCCGGCGGATTGCCACGCGCATAAGCCGGCGCGATCCGTTTGCATCGCCGAGCGCGTGGCCACCGGACACCGGGGACCCGGCGGCCGCGCCATGCGGGCCGCCGGCGTTGGCGACGAGCTGCGGGCCCGACCGATGATGCGTGGAGCCCTGCAGATGGACGACCGCCCCGGTGATCAAGGTGCCGGCCGTGATCGCCACGACGCCGCCCTTGACGAGCAAGCCCCCGAGCCCGCCGCCGAGCCCTCCCCCCAGTCCACCCAAGCCCCCTGCGCCGCCCCCGACACCCGCGATGCCAGCCGCGCCGCCGCCGGCCGCGAGACCGCCAAGTGCTTCCGGTGCGCCCGCGGTCGAAGGAGTTCCTTCGGCGCGGCCCGCGATCCAGCTGAGCAGCGGCGGCGGGGTGAGCGCGGTCACAGCGGTGCGCAGCGTGGCTCGCGCCCGATAGAGCAGCCCGCGCACCGCGCCGTCGGTGATCCCGAGGTCGCTGGCGACCTGCTCGTGGCTGTGCCCGCCGACGGCGGTACGCACGATCACCTCGCGCTGCAACTCGGGCAGCGCGGCGACCTCGCCGAGCGCCTCCCGCACGACCAGGCCTCGCTCGAGGTCGCCGTGGCTGGCCGCGCCGAGGTACAGCGTGGGGTCGTGGAGGCGGTCGCGCTCGCGCGCGGCGTCGCGCACGGCGTTGATGGCGGTGTTGTGCACGACCCGGTAGAGCCAGGCTTTGATGTCGCGCACCTCGGCGCCGTCTCGCAGCGCGATCCAGGTCTTCAGCAGCGCCTGCTGCAGGACGTCTTCGACGCGACCGTCAGGCAGCGAGAGCCGTCGGCCGTAGGCGAGCAGCGGCTTGCGGTAGCGCAGCACGAGCGCCTCAAAGGCGCGCTCGTGTCCCTCGCGGGCGAGTGCGAGCAGGCGCTCATCCGACTGGGTCGCCAACAGGCGGGTTGAGATTCCTGGACTCATGGGCCACGGGCGCCGTGCCGGGCCCGAGACCCACGGTGGCCCTCGCGGCCTGGCACCCACCATCCTCTGATACTTCGACACCGTACACCGTTGGACTTCACGGCACTGGACGAAAAGGCAGCCCACGACCTCCCGGCGCCGGCCGGGATGCTGCTCGCGCCGATCGAGCTCGACCCGAGAAAGCGGTCCGGGGCGACCCGCCAGGATGGGCCGCCCCGGAACCGTGGTGCACGCGAGACCCAGCCCGCCGCCGGATGGATGGAGCGCCGGCGACGGCCTCTGAGAGCGGGCTCCTCGCGTATTTGGTTCGTAGCCCTTTGTGTAGGACGCTCGTTGAGACACCCCCGCTCGAGAAAGCTCACGCGCGAGCGCAAAATGCCTTGCACGCCGAGCCGCCGCGGGGCGGCCGTCACCACCTGCTAACAGGCCACTAACGATCGCAACCGCATCGATCGGCTGGCGCCGGGGTTCACTGGATCGAGCTCGCGAACTGCACTGGGAGCTCACGGGCCCGTAGCGGGAACCGGGCCCTCGGCGGCACAGCACGCCCAATACCCCCAGGCCCCGCAAGGAGGAGTTGAAATGCGTCTCGTAAGAGCTGCGTGCGTCTGCGCGGTCGCGGTGCTGTTGCCGGCACTGCTCACGACCGGCGCCGGCGCCTTCGCGCACCGCAGTCCAGATGGCCGCTGCCGGGTGAGTCTGACGGCGCCACGGCCGTGGCAGATAACAGTCGGCGAACAGGTGACTATGACCGGCCAGCTCGTCTGCCGGCATCCCCGCAACGTGTCGGGCGAGCCCGTCAGGCTCTTCCAGAGGATTCCCGGCACTCCCGGCTTCGGCTTGGTGCAGAGCACCACCACCAACGCCCAGGGCGAATTCGAGTTCCAGCTCTCCGGCGTGGAAACCAACCGTATCTACCACGTGCGCTCGCGCGGCGCCGAGAGCGTTGACCGGGATCTGAAAGTGGCGGCCAAGGTCACCCTGGCCGGCCCGCCCGAAGGCACCCAGCTGCTGACGGGAGCGGCCAACAGCGTGTCCTTCTCCGGCTCGGTAACACCGGCCGACGAAGGAGCGCGTGTGATCCTGCAACGCGAGAACGCGAGCGGCAGCGACGAATGGCACGCGATCGGATTCGGCACGGCGCAGGCGAACGGGGCGTTCACGATCGCTCACCGCTTCCTGGTGCCGGGCGACGCGAGCATCCGGGTGCTCGTGCGCAGCGACCACCGCAACGTGCCGAGCCCGTCGAACGTCCTCGACTACATCATCTCCCAGGCCCAGAATCCGGCATTGACGATCGCGGCCGCGCCGGACCCGATTTCCTATGGACAGTCGGTCACGATCACCGGCAAGCTCGAAAACGGCAAGGACCAGCCGGTGACGCTGTATGCGCACACCGTCGGCAACCACACCCAGCGCGGCTACTCGCCGGTGGCACAGACGACGACCAACGAAACCGGCGAATACGCGTTCCCCGCGCAGAGCCCGGTGAACAGCACCTACTACCGAGTCAAGGGCAGCGGCGAGGTCTCCGCCGTTCTGTTCGAGGGTGTGAAGTACACGCTTTCAGCCGAAGTCTCAGCGACGGCAGTCAAGGAGGGTGAAGCGGTGACGTTCTCGGGCGCCGTCGCGCCCGCGCCCAGCCAGCCAAACCACGTCGTCTTCATCGAACGCCAGCCCTCCGGTGGCGGGGAATTCCACGTCGTTCACGTCGGCTACCTCAACGCGGAAGCGCGGTTCTCGATTCCGTACCAGCCGTACGCGACAGGCTCATTGGTCTTCCGCGTGCGCGTCGCCGGCGGACCGGCCAACGGAAGCGTGTTCAGCCAGCCGTTCACGATCAACGTCACGCCGGTCCCGGCGGCGTTGCTCGCGCCGGAAGCTCCCGGCAACACCTCACTGCCGACGAGCGGCTCGGAAGGCCATGAAAAGTCGGGCGACTCCGAACGTCGGGAAGCCGCCGAAACCGGCGCCGAAGGCAGTGAAGGCCTGGGAGCCGGCGGTAAAGGGACGGCAGGCGGCGAAACGACGGCGGGCGCCGAAGGCCCAGCCGGCGGCGTCCCCCACGGGCATCCCGGCCGGCATCACGGACACTGATTCAGGCTCGCGCCGCGGTCGCCGCCGCTTTCAGGCGGCGACCGCCCGCGCCTGGAGGTGTGCGCCGACCTTGCGCTTGACGCGCTGCAGGGCGTTGTCGACGGTCTTGGTGTCGCACTCCAGGCGTTCGCCGACCTGCTCGTAGGAGCAGCCGTCGAGGTATAGCGAGAGCACGCGACTCTCGAGCTCCGATAGCGCCGTCGATAGGCAGCCGACCAGCGAGCGCAACTCCTCCGAGGAGATCACCTGGCTGATCGGATCGTGAACCGCGGGTCCCGGCAGCACCTGGTCGAGCGTTGGCATCTCTTCGCCGCCGGCGGCCGGCGTGGAGGAGAACGAGACGTACTGGTTCAGCGGCGTGTGCTTGTTACGGGTCGCGGTCTTGACGGCGGTGATGATCTGTCGCGTGATGCACAGCTCGGCGAAGTTGCGGAAGCTCGACTCGCGGTCGGAGCGGAAGTCGCGGATCGCCTTGTAGAGACCGACGAGGCCCTCCTGGATGAGATCGTCGGAGTCGCCGCCGGCGAGGAAGTACGACGAGGCCTTGAGGCGCACGAAGCCGTGGTAGCGACGCACCAGGCGGTCGTAGGCCGTGCGATCGCCCTG
>Ga0307476_10001750_pt1 | contig 13203 bp, 5 predicted proteins | sample atmos_gasesECM2C_2_FD_203314 | JGI IMG/M metagenome (GOLD analysis project Ga0307476, IMG submission 203314) | Hardwood forest soil microbial communities from Morgan-Monroe State Forest, Indiana, United States - atmos_gasesECM2C_05 | ecosystem: Environmental > Terrestrial > Soil > Temperate... | reverse complement strand
GCGCCAGCGAGGGCCTTCCCTCGCTGGCGCTTCGGGTTAGTGTGAGGATCCATCGTGCCGGGCCAATACTGGGTGCTGCGCAACCCGTTCCAGGCCAAGACCCTCAAGCTCCGAGCTGAGGCTGCTGCTCCGACAAGCGGTAAGCGTGCGTCGAATCCAGCCGTGACGGCCCGGGCCGGCGTCCACCGACGGCGGCCAACGAGTCACTTGCTTTCCAACTGGAACGTGCCCGCGATCACGCTGTGGGCGTCGTCGGGCAGGCAGATGTAGATTTTGCCCGGCAGCTTGCCGTCGGCGACCTTGCCGAATTCCAGCTTCATGGTGTATTCGCCGAATATCTGGACCTTCGGCTGGTTCTCCCCGGCCGGCGTTTTGCCCAGGTGCGCCCAGATCAGGCCCTGGATTTCCTGTTTGCCGTTCACCGTGATGGTCTTCCCTTCCAATTCCGCCAACGACTTCTTGGGCAGCATAAGGGTAAGATAGGCGCCAGGGGCGAAATCCTGGCCTTGCCGGAGCGTGATCCAGCCGATGAATGCATTCTGCGTGGCGCTTTCGACCTTGAATTCGCCGCCCATCACCCAACCCGACGCGGCGGCGTCCGGAAACTTCATTTTGTCGAGGTCGTCGGTCCACTGCGGCCCCTTCCAGCCGGCCGGCGGTTGAGCCGCCAACGCCCCCTGGTTCGGCGGCTTGGGCGGATTGGGATTCGCCGGATCGGCGGGCGGAGCGTCGCCGCCCGCGGCCAGGCGGAAGTCGTCGAAGCTCGCCTTGAGCGGCCCCGTCGAGGTCGATACGCCGATCACGCCGACTTTCACCGCGGCCGGCAGTTTCACGTCCTGCGCCGGCAGGTCGTTCCAGTTCGCGCCGTCCCGGCTGTAAGAGGCGAAGAAGCGATCCCCTTGCCGGCGCAGCCGCAGGTACATCGGCGGCTCCTTGTCGCCCAGCCCGGCGTTGCCCGACCAGTTCGGCTTGCCGACCGATCGTCCGTCCCAGTTGACATAAGAGGCCGTCTTTGTCCCTCGCTTGACGCCGGCCCGCTCCAGGCGCAGGAACGTCTGTTCGCCGGAGGCCAGCACAAGGCCCGCCCCCAGGTACGGCAGTCCCACGGGCGAGGTCGATGGGGCCGTCGGGCTGAAATCGGCGTCCACGCGCACCTGGACCGTGAAGTCGCCCGTCACGTCGCGGAGCAGCCGCGGCGCGTTCAGGACGTTCTGATCCAGAACCAGGTCGTGCCGCTTGCCGGCGGGGACTTCGATCGTGAGCGCTCCCTTGTTGGGGGTGAATGTGCAGTCGCCGTCGGGGTCCACCAGCTTGTCCCAGCCGGCCTCGAACGACTGACCCGCCGCCGGTCCAGCGGGGCCGGGTCCGGGCTTCGGCGCATCGGCCAGCGGCGGCGGCACCGGCGGCCCATCAATGGGGGCGATGCTGACCGCGTGCAGGACCAGGCCGGACTGGACGCCGCCGACCGAGAACTTGTGCGACCCGGGAAGGGCGCGTTGCAGCTTCTGCGTCATCCAGACTTCGCCGTCCACCGCCACCGTCAGTTCGTCGCCGCGGCGCGTCAGCGTCAGCATGAACGGATCGTCCGGAATCCCCTTGCGATGCGTGCCGACGACGCCGCCGTTCTCCCCGACGCGCAGCAGGGCTGCCGACATGTGGACCGTCGTTCCGGACATCCGCACGATGTCGTCGTTGACCGCGTCGTCGCCGAAGCGGACGTAGAGCGATTGCAGGGTGTTCATGTTCACCCGCGGCTGCGGGCCGATCGGCGGCGGGCCGATTCGCGGGCCGAAGTGCATCTGCGGGCCGAACGGCAGCTGCGGCCGATCCGGCAGGAGCGGCAGAACGAGGCAATCGACGTTCAGCTGGAAATTCTCCGGCAGAGGATCCTTGTAGGTCAGCCAGTAGGCGGCGCCGTCGTTGTGGGCGACGACGACCTCCTTGCCCTTGAGTTCGTTGGGGTCGATGGTCTTGCCATGCGTCACGTCCCAGTCGGCCAGGCGCGTCGGCTTGATGGTCCCCGACGGGAGCTGCTTGGGATCGAGTGGTCCCGCCTCGGGCGTCAGGCGGGCAACCTTGTCCTGGTTGAGAATGTCCGGCAGACCGGTTTCGCTCAAGTAGAGGGCGAAGCCCATGTTGTTGGCGTCGTCGCGCTTGCGGGAGACGACGCCGACGACCTGGCCGTCGGCGTTGATGAGCGGCCCGCCGGAGTTGCCGGGGTTGACGGCCGCGTCGGTCTGGTAGTACGGGTGGTCCTCGATCTCCTTGCGGGTGGACGAAATGTTCCCCTGGTTGAAGGACAGCTCCGGATGCTCCGGATCGGCGAAGGGGAAGCCGATGGCGGCGACCTTGTCGCCCAGCTGCATCTTGGTCCCGGCCGGGGCGAGAGCCAGGGGCCGAAACGGCTGATAGCCGGGCCGGGCCGCGATCTTCAGGAGCGCGAAATCGAGCGTGTCCTTCTGCGGCGGGCAGTAGGCCACCTGGGCCTTGAAGTAATCGAGCTTGTCGGGATCGTCGGCCGAGGGGACGCCGACGTAGAGGACCGTGGCGGGGTTGGGTCCGCTCTCCGCCTGAATGACGTGGCGATTGGTGGCGATCAACCCATCCGCGGTGACGAAAAAGCCCGTGCCGCCGGAGACGGTCATAGCGCCCACGGAGCGCCGAATGAATACCACGCTCTTGCGCACGTCGGCCAGGTGGAAGGGGGCGCCGTCGGCCGGGGGCGCCGCCTGCGGCGCCGGCGGCGGATTATTCTGCACTACGGGTGGGGGATTGTTTTGCACTGCCGGCGGCGGATTATTTTGCACTGCCGGCGGCGGATTGTTCTGCGGTTGAGGCGCCGGCGCCGGATTGTTCTCGACCGGCGGCGTGGATGGCGGCGGGGCCGCGGCCACGGGAGTGGAGGCGGAGGAGGGCCGCGGCCAAAACCACCACATGGCGGCGCCGCCGGCGATCACGATCAGGAAGAGGAAGGCGACCGCCGCGACGAGACCGGCGACCAGAAGGCCGCGCGATTCTCGCTCGGGAGGCGGGGCGATCGGAGTCGCGGCGACTCTCCGGGTGGTTGCTTCCACCTCGGCGCGGAAGGTGTTCCAGCAGCTCGGACAGCGGACGACTTTGCCGAGAAGATCGTCGCGGACCGACATCTCCGCGGAGCACTGGGGGCAACGACGGCGAGCTGGCATGGTTCAACGGCTCCGTTCGGGGACTCTCCGAAACTCGAGGCGCAAGGTGAGTTTGCCTATTCTCGCAAGTTCGGCCGGTACGGTCAAGAATCCCGCTGGTCACGGCCGCGGCGGCGCGGCCAGAATCGGCAGCGCCGCCGCGGCGCCTTTTTGCCGTCCACCGGGACGTTTAGGGCGCCGCCCGGGCGGACGCTGGACGAGGCGAACAGCCCGATGGGCGTACCGCTACGGTTATAGACGGACCGCTCGCAGTTTCAGACTGCCGGTTGACTGGGGGAAAACAAGACGCTCGCCCCAGGCGGCTGCCCATGCGCTTTTGCCCGGCGGCGCCGCAGCGGCCCTTGCGCGTCCGTTACAACATGTCGCCGCCCGCTGGCCGGTCGTTCGCATCAGCCGGTGGACATGGTCGATTGACGGCGGCGAACGGCGACGACATGGATTAGCGAAATCCACTGGACCGTGTCCGTAGGCGGATCGACGAGGACCAGGGTGCTTTTGGTTAAAATGACGTTTTCAGGATGCGTGATCGTCCAAACCTGGCCGCTCGATAACCCTACCTCGAGCGGCTCGAAGGGTTTGATATTCAGCAGTTTTTGGATGGCGTCGGAGTTCATGCGCTTGTCTTACCGCCACCGTCGCGCCCGATGAAGCTGGAATCACGTCGCCGCTCCCAGCAACTCCTCCAAATGCGCCTGCACCGACGCCGCCAGCGCCTCCAGGTCGTATCCCCCCTCCAGGCAGCTCACCAGCCGGCCGCCGGCGTGCGTCCGCGCCACGTCCAAAATTGCCTTTGTCATCTCCGCGAAATCCTCTACTTCCAATCCCAGCGAGCCGATCGGGTCGGCGGCGTGGGCGTCGAAGCCGGCGCTCAGCAGCACCAGCTCCGGCTTGATCGCGTCGGCCGCCTTCTCCAGGGCAGAGGTGAACGCGGAGCGGTATTCGGGCCGCGGCGTGCCATAGCGGATCGGCATGTTCAGGATGCGGCCGAGGCCGGGGCCAGTCCCCGTCTCGTCGGCGGCGCCGGTGCCGGGGTAGAAGCCGTGGCCGTAGCGGTGAATGCTGTAGAATTGCACTCCGCCGTCGGCGTAAAAAACGTCCTGCGTCCCGTTGCCGTGATGTACGTCCCAATCGACGATCAGGATGCGGGATAGGCCGTGTTTCTTGCGGGCGCGCTGGGCGGCCAGGGCGATGTTGTTGAACAGACAGAAACCCATGCTCGTCGTCGGCGTCGCATGGTGCCCTGGCGGCCGCACCAGGCAGAGGGCGTTGCGAGCCTGGCCGCCGATCACGGCGTCCACCGCCGAGGCGCAGGCGCCGGCCGCCGCCAGCGCCACCGTGAACGATTCCGGGCAGACTACGGTATCGCCGTCGAGATAGCCGCCGCCTTCCTCACAGACCTGCTTGGCGAATTGCATCTGGACGGCGGCGTGAAGGCCCTTCACCTCGTCTTCCGACATCGGTTGATAGTCGCCGTGAGCGCAGAGGCCCGCGACGCCGGATTTCGCCAGCCGGACCGTGACCGCGCGCAGACGGTCGGATCGTTCGGGATGCGGGCCGGTTTCGTGATGGAGAAACAGCGGGTCGGTGAAGAGAAGGGTCATGCCGAAATTGTACCAACCCGACGCGTCAGCGAGGCCGAACTTCCTCGCTGGCGCTTCGGGTTGGTGCAAGGGCGATCCGCGTCCTATTGACGCAGCAGGTTGACGATCACGCCGACCACGTCCTTGCCGTCCACCACCCCGACGATGGCTTCGCCCCGGGTGCTGTCGGTGGTCTTCCTGGAGGCCACGCGGTAGGAGCCGGCCGGCACGTCCTTGAAGAGGAACTCGCCCTTGCCATTGGTCAGCACCGAGTCGTGGACGCCGCCCGCCCCATCTAGCAGGCGGACCTCGATGTTCGGCTGCCCCAGGCCGCCTTCCACGACCATGCCGGCGATCGAGCCGGGCTTGGCCGCGACGGCGCCCGGCGTGCCAGGGGCGGCTGCCTCTTCCAGGATCACGGTCGCCGTGCCGTTCTTGGCGATGTTGTTGAATTTCACGAACTCCGCCGTGACCTCCACCTTGCCTTTCGTGTCCGTCGGCGGCGCCAGGTCGGCCGCCCACACCACGCCGCTGTCAGTCTCATGGCGGACGCCCGTCGCCAGCTCCACGTTGGCCGGCGGTTTGCCGTCGGGGCCGGGCTTGCCGACGTAAAAGAAGACGTCCTTGATCTCCTTTGGATCGTCCTTGCTCACGGCCTGCACGGGCAAAAGGGCGCCGCGCTTGATCTTCACTGGGAACGAGAGCTGAATGTCCTGCGGGCCGCTGCCGTTGAGCTGGATCGTGTAGAGCAGCTTGTCCGACTCTTCGCCGAGCGGATCGCCGAGCCTGGGCGGCTGACCGAACTCCGGCGGCTTGGCGCTGAAGAACTTCTCTTCCTTGAATTTCTCGCCGTTCCAACTGAGCAGCCGCACCCGCAATTCCCGCGGGCCGTCGATGCCCTTGAGGTCCAGGTCGGCCTTCCAATCCTCCACGACGGGCTGCAGCAGCAAGCTGCCGGCGGGGCCGGCCGGGCTGAACAGCATGTGCACCTTGCGGTCGCCGCCGGTGGTCGTCGCCGGCTTGCCGGTCAGCGGATATTGCGAGAAATCGTAGATCTCATTGTTCGCTTCCAGGAACTTGCCGTCGCCGTTGCGGTCCACGCCCAGCTCCAGCAGCCGGTTGCCGATGTTGTCCGCCTCCAGCGTCACCGGGTACGGCGCGTTGGGGTCGGCGAACGGCGGAGCAATCAGCCGCACCAGCGGATTGTCGAACGTCTCCACCTTGCCCTCGATGCCGCTGGCCGGAAAGGTCGTGTGCAGCGTATACGCCCGCTCCCAGCCGTCGATCGTGAGGTAAACCAGGCCGGTCCGGTCCTGGCCGGCTGGGCTGATGTCCAGGTTGTCCGCCGTCAGCGTCAGCTCGTTCTTGTCATTGGCGTCGGCGGGCGAGGCCAAAAAGCCCATGCGCGAGCCGCCCTTGCGGGCGCCCTCGGTCAAGAGCGGGATGCGCTTGGGATTCAGCACCAGCTCCACGGCGCCGCCGGGTCCGGGGAAAGTCCCGTTGGTTCGGACGACCACGCTCAGCTTGGTCCGGCCGCTCCACGTGGCCGGCGGAGTGAATGTGCCGGAGACGAACTTGATGTACTGCGTCGGCGGCGTTACAACCAGATCAATCGGATCGCCGATCTCCGTTTTATCCTTGATCATGTGGATCACCAGCTTGCCCTTCGCCTCCTCCAACGCCGGCGGCGCCGGGGCGGCCGGCTTGGGAGCGGGAGCAGCGGGCGCAGCGGCGGGCGCGGCGGGAGGCTCCGGCGCCGGTTTGCTGAAATCGGCCTTGGTGAAGCCATTGGCCGCGGCGGTCAGCGGCTGGGACGCCGCCACGGGGGCGCCGCCGGCCAGCACCTCCACCGTCACATCCTTGACGTCGGCGCCCGTGGTGTTCTGGATGTAGACGAAAAGCGGTTGCTGCAGCGTGGGCCGCAGCAGCAGTGCTTGGGGATTTTTGTCGTCGGGCCGGTCGCTGAAGCGCAGTTTCAGGTCGGCGGCGTTGAGCCGCCCGGCGCCGAGGCCGACGAGGACCGCGGCCGTCAGCGCCGCTATACGCGGCAGGCCGATCGTGGTCCCACGGGAAAGTCGCAGCATGGGGTTTCTCCAGGGTGTCGTAATTCGCAGGCGGATTCGATTGTGGGACAGGATTCCAATCCTGTCCGGCAAGGAAGACAGGATTGGAATCCTGTCCCACGAACGCCGCCGATTGCCGAATGCTCAGTGCGGCGCCGGCGGATGCGCCAGCCGTTTGCGCAGCTCGCGTCCCAGCGCTCGCAGCGCCGCTTTTTCCTCGGCGGTATGGGGCGCCTGCTTCGGGACTTCCAACCCCTTGGTCGCGTCGGCGCCTCCCGCCAGGGTCAGCAGGGCGAACGCGGCGCGGGCGCGCAAGACGCCGTCCTCGGCGTCGGTCGCCGGCCCTCCCGCCGTCGGCTCCGCGCCGCCCAGCGGACCGGCCGGGGCCGTCGACGACTCCTCGTTCAGCCGCCCTGCCACATCGCGCCACGCCTGCCACAGGGCGCGCCGATCCGCCGACGACCAGGCTGGAAGGCGCAGCGCCGCCTCCATTTCCCCTGCATCGGCGCCGCCGGCCCGGTCCCTTTGGCCAATCAGCGACCGCAGACGCCGGGAACTCACTGCGTCCATCAGCGTATCCAGCGCCTCCTGCAAAGTCTCGGTCTGCGTCTGCGTCTCGCGGAACCATTGCGGCGACAAATTCGTCGTGTCCGACAGCCGATCCGCAAAGTCCCGCGCCAGCCGCGCCGTCTTTTCCTCCTGTTCCACCAGGTTCTTCCACGCCGCCCCCTGTTGGGGCATGGTCTGAGACCATGTCCCAACAGGCCCGCCGTTCTCCGCGAAGCCGGGCACGAGACGAAAGGCCTCATCCCGGCAGCGAATCGCCGTGCCCAGCCGGTCCAGGTCGCCGCGCAGCTCCGCATAGCCGCGGCCCATAAAGCCGGGCGCATCCGTCCGAACGGCTTCCAGCGCCGCCTGGGCCGCCCGCAGGTCGAGCGGCTTCTTGAGCAGCAGCGCCTCGGCCGCTCGGCGCCGGCCGGCCGCTTCCTGGCGCCACTTGTCGAAATAGTCCATCAGCGCATCGGGCAAGGGCGGCAGGAGCGCCCAGGCCGCGCCGGCGCCTTCCGCCGCATCGGCCAGCTTGAGAGCCGACGCCGCGGCCTCTTTCCAGTCCTGGGCCGCGCCGCCCAGTTCCGGCGCATCCTTCGGCTGCGGCAGCTCCACCCGCGACAGCCGTTCCAGCAGGTGAATCTCGGCGTAATCGGGGACCGGCCGGCCTTCGGGATGCAGCAAGCTCAGCCAGAAGCGCAGCTCTTCCGGCCGCGTTTCGGGATGCGCCTTCGCCGCCTGGTAGACCAGCCACGACAGCTCGAACGGCTGGTTTTCGTGCTGCTTCAGGAAGGCGTCGGTTTCCGCCTTCAGCTGTTCCGGCTTGGCGTCCGGCTTGGCGTGCAGGTTGGCCAGGTGCACCAGCGTATCGAGCGCCTGCTCCGGGTTGGCCGGCGGCGGCCGGTGCAGCGCGTCGGCCAGGGCCAGCGAATCCGGCTCGCCGAGGCCGGCCGCGCCCGGCGCCTTCTTCCGCTGCTCCTTGACGCTTTCGATTTCCTTCGTCAGCTCCGCCTGCACGTCCGCCGCGGCGAAGCCGGCTCGATAACGCGTCTCGGCCCGCAGCGCCGCATCTTCCACTCGGCGGTACAGCGCCGGCGGCGTCCAGACCCCAGCGTCTTTCAGCCAGCCGTCGCGCAGCTCCCACGCCGCTTGCAACGCGGCTGGATATTCCTTATCCAGTGGCGTTTCCTTGTCCGCCGAGGCGGCGTCGGCCGTCGTCAGCGGAAAATCGCCGCCCTCCGCCGGCCCGATGAAGACCGGCGTCTGGTGGACGCCGCGGTTGTGCCAGGCCCAGGCGTCCACGTTGGCTGTCACATACGCCGCCAGCTCGCGGACCGTGACGGGGTTGTCCCGGCTGCTCGCCGCCTTTCCGGAGAGGCCTTCGATCAAATAATGGACGAAGACGGTATGGCCCATCTCCTCCGACGCCAGGGAAGTCTGGCCCGGCGAACAGGCGCACAGCACGAACAGGTTCGGGTCGTCCTGCTGCACGTTCTTCAAGACCGCCTGCGCCAGCTCGGCGGCGTCCTCGGTCCAGATGCCGTTGCGCACGCCGGCCGTCGGCTGCATCACGTCCAGCAGCACCAGCCGCTTGGGGGCATGGCACGCCTTAATCATTTGGAATACGTCGCGCAGCGGCAGCCATCCGGTTGCGTCGTCCAGCGAGGCGTTGAGCGGCAGCACGGCCAGGTCGCCCTTCTCCGTCGGCAGGGCGAAGGCGCGGAGGTAGACGACGACCGGCTGTTCGGTGGATTTTTCGCTGCCGAGCCGGGTGAGTTCCTCGACCAGCAGCCGGCGTTCCTGATCGTCCACCGTATTGGGCGCCTGCCAGCCGCGGCCGGTCAGGGCGGCGCGGTCCTGTTCGCCCCAGGCGGCGGCCGGCTCGTTGGGGTCGTTGTACTGATCGACGATAAGGGGGAGGAAATAAGGTTGCGAAAAGGTCCGGGGATAGAAGATCCAGGCGGCGATGGCGCCGACCAGGATCAGCGCCAGGACCGACAGGATGACGATGGTGCGCATCCGTGCGGACGGCTTACGGCCGCGGCCGGCGGTGGACCGGAAACGGCCGCCTTGCCAGGGCCGCGCAGCCGTTCGCCGGGCGGTCGGCTTGGCGGCCGGCGGCGGCGCCGCCGATTCCGGAGCGTCGCCTTCCGGCGCGCCGTCGCCGTTGGGCGGCGGAGAGTCGGCAGACGGCGGCGAGTCGGACATGGCGACGTTCCTTTAATCGCGGGAGAGCGGCTCCGGCGTCAATTGCGTGATGTCATTGATCGTCAAGGGTTGCGCATGGCGCCCATTGACCGCCGCCCTGCTCTTGATCTGCTCCACGGAATGGAGACTTAGATAAGACACGGCCTGTGGATCGACGTCGTAGAAGACGCCCGTGTATCGGTGCGCCTCCATGTAGAAGCGCTGCTCGTATCCCTTCTCGCATAGGAAGGGCGGCGGCAGGACGAAGCACGGCTCGTCCTTCGGAAAGACCAAACGAACCACCATGCACTTCTTGATCTCGGGTCGGCCGTCGGGCGTCGTCTGGACCAGGCAGTTCTCGGACGTAACGCTTTCCACCACGACCCGTTTGTCGCCTGGTTCGTCGTCTCGGAGCTTCAGGGTCCGATCCCGACCCCAGCCGGCCAACTCGGAGGGGTCGTTATGGAACTGATCCGGAGCCTGTCCTTTTTCCCACCGCCGGACTTCCGGCAGCACTCCCAGGCTGTCCTGGTCCCACCACCACGATTCCACCACGGGCCGATCGCTCTGCCGCCATTCGGCCAGGTCGAGGTTATAGAACGGCGACGAGTAATAGGGCCGCGGCGAGAAGCGCAATCCTGACGTTGGTTTTGCGTTGTCGGGCTGGGCGACGTTGAACCAGGCCCAATCGGGCCGCTTGAGGCGCAGGGTCTCGCCCGCCTTGACGACGTCGTCGGTCCGCTCCAAGGCGGCCGTGATCTCCCGGCGGTCGCGGTTGGGCGTGTCGCCCACCACCGTCAGCAGCCAGGGCCAGGGGCTGTCCGGGCCGGCTTTTTTTGGCGATTGCGCCAGCGTCTGCCGCAGCCGGGAGAAGCGGGGCGAGTCGGCATAGACGTCGCGCTGCAGGACGAAGGGGTGGTTTGCATCCCCCTTGACCAGGTTCAGCACCAGAACCTCGCCCGGCTCGACGTGAACCTTCTGATCCACGAACTTGGTCCAGGTGACGTCCCCTTGAATGTGGCGATGGTTCTGGACGACCACATAATAATCGTCTTTCGGCTGGACGCGGAGCAGACGTAAGTTTTCCGGGGCGACGGAGATGTCCAGGCCCTCGTCGGCGATGGTCGGATCGTTTTTGTAGCTCTTATCGGTCGGCGAGGATTGGGCCGACGCCTGGATCGTAGTGACCAGTTCGCTCTTGCCGTCCTCGACCCAGTAGTGCAGCTTGAGGAAGTATTGCTGTATATCGGCGGCCAGCCGTTCAACGTGGTCTTCGGTGATGAAGGTTCCACCGATCACATCCGATTCAATCGCTTTTCTAAACGCCTCCGCCCCGTCCGCCTCCTCTTTGGGCAGATACTGGAACTCGATGCCGACGACATGGACCTGGATTCCGGAGTCTTTGTTGATCCGCTTACCCAGGAACTCTTCCATAGCCTTCTTGCGCGTGTTGACGGCCTGGCCGTCGAGGAACATATCGTCGCCGCCGTCGGTCAGGACGAGAATGGTCTTGGCCTTGGCGGCCTCGACGCCTGTCTTGAATTGCTGGGCGGCCATGTCCACGGCCTCCACAAGAGGCGTAGCGCCGTCCGGGTCCAAGTCTCCAAGGCGATCAATTAACCCATCCTCCGCTCCTCGCTGCCAAGGCTTCGGACCGAATTGCACCTTAATATTGGAGCGGATACTGGCGCCCTCGCCCTGTGTGTTGAAGCTCAGGACGGTGAGGCGGACGCCGGGCGGCAATTGTTTGAGGCAGATTTTCAGGGCGGCCAGGGCCTTGTCAAGCCGTCGATTGGGAGGCTTGAGTTTTATGCTGTAGTCCTTTGGATCGTGACCCATGCTCCCGGAGTAGTCGAGCACGACCACCATCTCGCTATTGTGGGCGGCGAATTCCTGGAACACCTCCGGCTCCGCCTGAACCGCGATGAAGCCATCCAGCGCTTCCTTGGGTTGCCAGCTAACCACATCCGGCCGGTTGTACACGTTTACCGTCGTTTTGGCGGTCAGAAAGCGGCCGCGGAACAGGCTGTCCACCTGGAAGTCCGCGGTTTCCATGTAGGGGCGATTTGCGTTCGGATTCGGATCCTGACCGGGATGAGGGCGCACCGTGTACCGCTCGCTGGTCTCGCCGGCCGCCTGCGCCAGCGCCGACGGCGAGCCGGCGTCGCCCGGTTCCGCCACGTCCAGCAGCGCCTTTTGGTTGGGCTTCGCCGCCGACCCCGCCCAAACCACCGGCCGGCCGGCCGGCAAATCCTTGTCCCCGGCCACTTTGTACTGGAGAGAGAACTGCGGCTCGTCCGTCACCGCCGTCTGGCCGGTCGTCACCCAGTTGCCGTCGTTGTCCTGAAACTGGATCGCCACCGCTCCCGGTGCGTCGAACTGCTGCTTCTTGGCCAGCACCGTCTTGGTGCGACCCGGCAGGGCCTTCGGATCGTCCACGCCCTCCTTCGCCAGGTTCTCCGCGTCGGTCAGGTAGGCCAGCGCGGCCCCCTTGTAGTAGAGCGTCGGATTCGCCGGATCGCCCGTGACCCAGTAATCGAGCCGGCTCCGCTCCGCCTGCCAGACGAGCAAATCGTGCAGCCGCACGTCGCGGTCCTCGTTCACCGGGTCCAGATTGGCCAGGAAGGCAAGGGCCTCCCCGGCGTCGAGCAAGCGCCCGGTCAGGGCGGCTTGATGGAGCCGCCCCGCCACGTCGGCCAGCGGCAGGCTGCGGCCGTCCGTCGCGGCGTCGGCCGCCGTCTTCGCCCGTTCGCGCAGCCGGTCGCGCAGAACGGCGCCGACGTCGTTCAGGTCGTCTTGCCAATTCGACTCTCTCAAATCGTGCATTTTCTTGGCGACGATCCCGCCGTTCTCAACCGTTTCGCCGAGCGCCGCCGCGGCCAGCCGTCCCTGCTGCAAACCCAGCTTCTTGGCCTCCTCGGCCGACGGCGGCGCCTTTTCATCCTTCGCCGGGTCAGCGCCCGCTGTGCCCTCGTTCAGCTTCTGGCTGATGTTGCGCTGGGCGGCGATGAGGTCCATCCGCTGGGCCGACGGCGTCAGCGGGACTGACAGCACTTCTTCCAGCTCGCGCCAGGGCGTCTGGGACGGGGCGTCGCGCTTTTTGCTGCACTCCGCATCGAACTCCTCATGCTGACTTTTCAGACCGTCTTCCACCGCTTTCTTGGCGGCGGCCAGGTCCGGCAGCGCGATTTTGGGGTTCTCCAGCAGGTCGCGCAGCTTATACGTGTCCGTCCACAGGGCCTTGAGATTTTCCTCTTTGTTTTGCAGCGCCTCCCAGCCGCGCCAGCGCGTGAACAGCGGCAGCTCCGCCAGGGCCTGGTCGCGCACCGCCAGCGCTTCGCGCACCTTCGCCGCTTTCACGGCGGCGTCCTGATAAATCTTGGCGGCCTCGGCCAGGTTCCGGCCGGCGTCCTGACGCTCCTGCGGCTTCGACGAGAACAGGAGGTCTTCGCCGTCGGCGCCGCGCAGCTTGTCGGCGTCGTTGATCGACGACTGAATCCACGGCAAGAGCATCTCGCTGCGCGGCGCCGACGACGTCTTGGCGTCCATACCCAAAGCGGCGGTCTCGGCGGTGCGCCGCACCGTCAGCCCCTGCTGCAGCAGCGCCCAATCGGGCTTCACCGGCAGCTGATCGCTCAT
>Ga0307476_10001749_pt1 | contig 13210 bp, 11 predicted proteins | sample atmos_gasesECM2C_2_FD_203314 | JGI IMG/M metagenome (GOLD analysis project Ga0307476, IMG submission 203314) | Hardwood forest soil microbial communities from Morgan-Monroe State Forest, Indiana, United States - atmos_gasesECM2C_05 | ecosystem: Environmental > Terrestrial > Soil > Temperate... | reverse complement strand
TGGAGGTGACAGAAATCAAGTCCCTTCCCTACGTTCCCCTCTCCCATCCGTTCGTGGAGAGGCTCATCGGCACCCTGCGACGCGAGTATTTAGATCACATGTTGTTCTGGACGACTGTAGATCTCGAAAACAAACTGCTCGATTTCAGGACCTATTTCAACCACCATCGCACGCATACCTCACGGGAAGGGCGAACGCCCGATCCGCCCGCGCCGCAACCAGTCGCAAATCTCCGCTCGTTTCGATGGCAACCTCGCTGTCGAGGCCTATATCAGACACCTCAGGCTGCCTGATTTGTCAAAGACTCGCGCTCGCTGCGATATTCGGTCAACTTCGACAAAACTTCCAGGAAATCATTCGGAGTCTCTCCATCGCAGCATGCGTCGCGGCTCCCATCGTTTCACTGCCACGGGATGCGTCCCGAAAGCGAGACTCAACACACTTTCGCAGCTTCGCAGCGCGATTACCGGTAAAATCGGGCTCCCACGTAACAATTCGCCAGACACACCAACGCCCCGACGCACACTCCTTGAGCATACGGGGTAAGAGCGAACGAAACTCCGACTCTAATCCGTCCAGTCTCCGTTGCTGGATGTCTTCTCTTTTCGTCATTGTCAGCCCTGTGCCCAAATGATAGTTGAAGAAATCAGGCCATTGCACTCAGAATCTCCTGTTCCCGGCACTTTGAGTGTAATTAGGATGTTTCACCAATCAATCTTACGGACGCTGCCAAGCCCGCACTTGGTCTTGCCATCTAGTCATATCTGAGCGCTACTGTCGGCTCGACGCGCATGGCCCGACGGGCTGGAAAATAACACGCGAGAGTACCAGCCGCGAACAATATGGCCGCTGCCAGGCTGAGGGCTGCGATATCTGCCGGCTTTACGCCGAACAGCAAACTCGCGATCCACTGGCTTGCTCCAAAGATCGCGGGCACTCCGACGACCACTCCTATCACAATCAGCAGCAGGGATTCGCGCAGAATGAGCCAAAGAACGCTCTTGCGCTGCGCCCCAAGCGCCATGCGAATTCCAATCTCGCCGGTGCGGCCAGTGACCGCATAGGACATGACACCGTAGAGCCCGATGCAAACCAAAATCATCGCAAGAGGACCGAAAACTCCCGAGAGTTCGGTTATTGTGCGATCGCTGGTCAGTGATTGAGAGATGCGCTGATTCATGGTTTGAATGTCTATCGGCGGCAAATTCGCGGCCATCTGTTTCACAGCGGCGCGAATCGTCGATGCTGCGAAGGCTGGATCCGCAGATGTGCGGACCAGGAAATTAGCGGAGTTCGCTTCACCAATGGGATTGAAAAACGGAATGTAGAACCGCCGCTGTGGCTTCTCCCGGACGCCGCCGTGTTTGGAATCCGCCACGACACCGATGACAACAAAGTCTGATGGACCCAGCGTCGTCTTTACTGCAATGCGCTTTCCAATCGGATTCGCATCGCCGAAGAAATAACGAGCCGCCTTCTGATTGACCAATCCAACGCGCTGGCCACGTCCGCTGTCTTGCGGTCCAATTTCGCGTCCGTAGAGTATCGGAATACCCGCCGTTGAGAAGTAATTTGGCCCAACCATGTCCCAGTGCGAGTCTTGCGGTCCGGCGGTGGCGGGTTTGCCTCCTTCGACAGATATGTCAGAGTTGGAGTCTCCTCCCCCGAATAAACCGTTGTCCATCAAGGTCGTTCCGCCTATGGCCGGAAGCGCGTCCAAGCGGTCAATCATCTCCAGGAAAAGTTGATTGATCTCCGGCCTCTTGTAGCCATAGGAAAGCGGGCTGACGCTGAAATACAACAGGTGATCATTGTCGTATCCGATCTGCACTCTCGCCAGATTCTTAAAGCTGCGGAGAAACTGACCGGCCATAACCAAGAGCACTAACGACAAGGCGACCTGCGCCACGACGAGAACCTTTGCAACCGGCACGCGCCCTGCTTGTGAGCCTCCGCCGGCGATGCCGCGCGATGTTCCTTTCAGAATTGGGTTGAGGTCCAAGCGAGCGGCACGCAATGCAGGCACAAGACCGAACAGGATTCCGGTCAAGACGGCAACGGACAGCGTGAACATCAGTACTCTGGAATCCAGATGCACGTCGAGGGGGATAAGATCGGTTCCGCCGGAGACCAAGCGAACCAGAGCAGCATCTGCCCAGCGCGCAAGAAGAAGGCCAAAAGCAGCGCCCATAGTGGCGAGAAGAATGCTTTCCGTCAGCAACTGACGGATCAACCTCCAGGCTCCGGCCCCCATGGTGACGCGGACGGCTAGTTCTTTTTGTCTCGCGACGGAACGAACCAACAAAATGTTCGCCACATTGGCGCACGCGATCAGGAGAATCAGGCCGACGACCGCCATCAGAATTTGCAGCGGTTTGGTGAAATCTCCACGCAGCGTCGAGGCCCCACGGCTGCCTTCGACGACGGCCAAGTGCTGATTCAGAAACGTGCGCCGCTCTTCCGCAGACATCTGATCGGTTTGCGACTGCAGCATCTGCTGGAAGACCGCATTGAGGTTGGCGTTTGCGCGGTCGATTCCCACTCCTTGCTTCAGGCGTCCGATTGCTTGCAGCCACTCGGTTTTGTGAAACGGCTTTGTCTCTAATGAGAGGTAATCGCGACCCGGATAAATCTCAGATTGCATGCTCAGCGGAACCCACACGTCGATTGAAAGTCCAACCGTCTCTCCGCTAAATGCGGAAGGCGTTACGCCAATTACGTCAAACCATGTGCCGCGTATCCGTATTTTGCGTCCAAGCGCCGCGCGATTTCCGTCGAGTTGGTCCTGCCAGAAACGGTAGCTGACTACCGCGACAGGACTGGCATCGCGCACCGCGTCAACTTCGGTACTGAACAGGCGACCAAGAACGGGATCTACGCCCAAGACGGAAAAGTACGATCCGCTCACAAGGCCGATCTGGACAGGGGTGCCCTCGGAGATCTGCCCTTGGTTCTCAATTCCGACGCTGAGCTTCGGTCCCTCACTCGCCGAAGCAGCCAAACCGGACAGAACGTCGTTATTTTTCGACAGCTCCTGAAACTCGGTGTAGGTAAGAAAGTCGCGGTTTCCGTCGCCAAAACCTTGTTCCATGCCCTGGTTGTCTGGATTGGTGAGAAAGACGAGCTGCTGAGGTTCTTTGACAGGTAGGTTCCGGATCAGCACCGAATTGACAACCGAGAAGATCGCAGTATTCGCACCAATGCCGAGCGCCAGGGTGAGGACTGCGACGAGCGAGAATCCCAGGTTTTTTCCCAGCATCCGCGCGGCAAATCTGAAGTCTTGCCAGAAGGAAAGCAAACGACACCTCCACGAGGATGAGTCCATAGCAAGAGCGATTCCTCGAGTTGCGTCTTCCGGGCGCTGAAAAACAAGAACTTAAGCGATCCAGATCGGAGGCAGGTGTTCGTTTGTGGACAATACCGGCCGTAATTGGACAAATCGGAGGGCACCCTGGGCGAACGGCCCGTCGGGGCGCCCAGGCAATGATGGGCGAAATGGAGTAAACGGCGTCCACGAGCGAGGTGCAGTTATCCGGTCAGGAGGTCATCAGCGGGTCTGATATCGTCTTAGCGTTCGTGCGGGGATTTTGAGCGCAGTCCGGATGTTACGTCGAGGTAGAGTTCACTTTATCAACAACGAACTCCCCATCTTGCGTGCCATTCGCATTGCCAGGCTTTGGATATAACCTGTATGTGCATGCAATTTGTGCAGGCTCTGAAATTACAATTCAAGTCAGCATCCCATGTACCGGACACGTCAGACAGAATTGTTCCCGACAAACTCATCAAACCCTCCTTATTGATGTTGCCGAACAGAGAGCCTTCACCAGACAGTCCCCGGGACCAAGCCAACTGCGCCCGGACTTTCCCATACGGTCTCTCAATAGTTCGAATATCCAACGTGGCCAAACCCCTTCTGTAACGTGCCTTGTTCACCGACGACCCGGAATACACGCCGATGCGGGGTTGAAAAGTCAGTCACAGTTGCAGGCTGACTCTCCGGCGGATTCGCTGCAGGCTGACCTGCTGGAGGTGCCGTGGCCTGTCGGCTCTTTATAGTGGCAATCGCTCCAATAAGGGCAACCAGGATTGTTACGATGGCCCAGACCGGCCAAGGGGGACCGCTCGTACTTTTTTCAGACATTTCGACCTCCTCGTACTGTTCTCGGAATTCGCCCGCTGCGACGACCAGGCGTTTCAGTTCGCGGATTATCGAAGCTTCGACCGGTCGCCGGTCTTTAGAACTTCGGCGTGTGGGGAGCGTTCTCTGGGTCGTCCGCTCCCGTCCAATCGGAGCAGGGACACTACTCCTCATCCGAGAACTCGTCGCCGTCAGAGGATTGAATAATCTCACCGTCGTCCATCAGCCCCAGCCTCATGTCATGGTGTTTGTATTCAATCGTCATTGTGCGGAAGACCCTTACGCTATCGTCGACATACGCCAATGGGAAGGCATTATCGGCCTCATCTTTCGGCTTCGGAAACGAAACGACGTTAGTGCCTCCCGTTTTCTGAACTGACTCAAAAAGCAAACCATCGAACGGCTCACTTTGAAAAAGCTTCCCGTCGCTTTTCTCGCCGTGCACATGTGCTAAGTATTCGGCCATAGTCTGCGTAATTAAGTAATCTGCTTCTTGCCCCGGCCTGACGGGCTGTGAGATTAGGTTTCCAAGATGCCGAAGGAAGGCGTTCTTCTCGGCCTGTTTATTGAAATCCGACTGAAAATAACTCAGGACGTGGTACGAGTCCTTGATTTTGGTGAAGTCAAGCAAACGAAGAGGACGTGTGGTGCGCACTTTAATAACCGCTGCTTCGCCGCCGATAGCGGGTCGTAGCTCTGCGAGACATGTGTCAGAGTCAAGAGCGCCATAAAAGACCGCGACTCCGTCGACGTTCGTTCTCCCAGCGCGAGCGCGTGCTGGCGGTGGGGGACCCACATTTTTGTAAGGGTCCTTAAGGGCATCTTTCAAGTCCTCGTTCGAGTGGCAAATGCGCGCTCTAAACAACTCAGAACCCTCGGGCAATTCGCGGACGACCGTCATCGGCTTTTTTTCTGATGCATCCCAATATTTCCTCGTCTCAACATCGCGGAAGAGATATTCGAATAGTTCCTTTGCTGCTGAGCTGAAGAATCGCCTGTTATGTTTCAGGTCCTCTTCGACGTAGTGCCATCTCTCGTAGAGCTCGTCGGGTCTAATTCGTGTGGGGACATAGTTAACTTCGTCCGAAAAAAAGGGTTCTTCACCGTCCGGAGGCCAAGCACCGTCGTTTTCAATTAGGGCCTTCACTATCTCATCATCAAAAGCGAAAGTCTGACCTAAAACTTCCTGAATATGGAAGGAGAGCGGGTCTCCCGCCTGTTCGTACCAAGGGCTGTCGCCTTCTCCGAATTGGGGAACCTGTCCACCGTGGTCGAAGTGCTCCCGAAATATCGGGTCAGAAACTTCAGCCAAATCGTAAGCCGTGAATGCCTTCCTTGTGGTGTTGTGACACTCCGAACATTCCTGTACCTCGCCCTTCTCTCGAATGATTTCCTTTAGGTACTGGTCGTCAACGCATTTCCAGCAGACTGCTGACATGAGGTCTCCCGCTTGCGATGTAACGCTCAATGATATTGTTCTGATGGTTCGCCGCAAAAGCGTCTTGCTCTTCAATCTCGTATGGCGCAGATCTGACCGAAGTACTGTCCCTGCTGCAACATGGAATGTACCTCTGATAACGTTCGCCCTGTCGGGGAGCCAAAACGCGTAACCGCGAAGTTTCGCCAAGCGACTCCCGGCTCGGTGTACGGGGTGTACCGATGAATCTTTTTTGTGAGTGTCACCACAAGTGACGGAGGACGCAGGGCCTTCAGCAACACGCAACGGCAGAGTGGGATGCTGGATCCGCATCGAGAATCGATTCTGGCCGCGTTGCGATCCTGTTCAATTACATTTGTGAGGGCAGAGTAATCATGCGGCGATTCTTCCAAACATCATGGATATCAACAGGGATTGCGAAACTTTCCGCGTTAGCGATTAGAGTCGGATTTGTCTGAATCCACTCTTCACACAGTTCCTTTACTTCAGCGTACTTCTTGTTGCCCTCAGCGCACGCTTCTTCGAAAGTCAAAGCGCCAGTCATCGTCATGTCGAGGAATTCCCAGTTTGCCTGTGTTCGGTCCCAGTCCTTCCAACCCACAATGGCATGACCCGGAACAAAAAGGATGATGGGATGCAGTCGTGAAGCCGATAGCAAGCTGGCGAACAGCACGCTCCCCTCCAGGCAGTTGCCCCCCCTCGCATCCAGCGTTTGTCCGGGAAATCGGACACGCTGGATAAAATGTCCTTCTGCCTTATGGAATACCAACCCACTATCGTCATGCCTCCAGCCGTGATTCTGTAGAGCCTGGTAGAGGGCTTTCGCCTGCTCGCGCACCTGGGCTGGGCTATTCGGACCGGCCAAGGAAGTATAATCTGTGAGCGCTAGAATCTGTGCTGCCGCCTCGCGGATCGCGTCAAGCTTAGGGTCTTGATCCTGTATCCAAGCCGCGATGAGCCAGGTGTGATCCACGAACTTGCCGGAGACTCTATGCCGACGGGCAAAGATAAAGTTATCCAGTGGCAAGACCAACAGTTCCTCCGACGCATCTTCCAGAAGGCGGCGCTTGCCTTTGGCATGAATCCATTCAGCTCGATAGTGTGCCTGAGCCCAGGCTGCATTCTGTAAGTTGCCGACCCGGTGCGTTGGCTGAGCACTTCTTTGTTCACCACCGGGAGGCCCAGAACCTGACGGACGAAATACACCACCTGCTCGGGTCGGGACAGACCGCTCAAGTAGCCGTGAATGACGATGCGGTCGAAGCAGTGATAGACGAAGGCCAGCAGGTTTCCGAATAACTGCGTGAACTCTTCCATGGTCCCGCACTATACTCGCCAGGAAGCACCGAGGAGAACCGAGAGCAGAGGCCAGAACCATGAAGCCCGGATCGGGAAAGCAATCGGTCGAGGGGAAAGGCTTCCGCTTGGCGGAGGAAGTTCGTTACATCCAGAACAAGGCTGCCGAGCATGATGGGCGGGTGGTTACTCTCGGTCAACTGATCCTGTTTTCCACCGATACCGGAGACGCCTGGTTGCTGGACGTCGCCGATCAACTGGCTGCGCCCCTGGCTCGGGATAGTGATCCGGAGCCGCTTCACCTGGAGGAGACTGACACCAGCTCCGCCATCGGATGGAAGGGAAAGTATCGCATCGAGGGGACTGCCTTCATCTACGCCGATCGTGACTCGGGACGGGTCAGAACCATCCTCGGGTATCCCACGAAGAAGATCGCCCGAGCCGGATAGTTCGGAAATTTCAAATATGTTTGGCTAGGTCTTGGTTCGCAATTACGACGGGATAATTCAGCATGTGCTCTTCGAGAAATGGCTTCACCGATTTCCGGCCGTCATCATCCATGGAAACGCCAATCGCAGCACCTGAAACATAGTAGGCTCCTGACGAAATGTAGCATGGAGCCTTAAGCGAATAAAAGGTGAAAATTGGGAAGGGAGTGTGTATCGTCCCTGTCCGTATGGACGAAGGCCGCAAGCGCGTCATCGGATTCATGGCGGCGATTCTCGGCGGCACCGAAACTGTCACCCTCTAGGGCTGACGCGATGCCACGATCGCTTGCCGATGAAAAGACGTTGGAAGGACTTCGAAGACCCATCCTGCAGCGACCGGCCAAGCCTCAGGCTGCGAGCACCCAACGCAGCGCGAAGAGCAAATCAATGTGGGCCGGGAGCGCGCTTAAAAGCTACCCAGAAGACCAGACCGAAAACGGGTAGGGCGATCAGCCAGAACCGCGGCTTTAACAAGACATCGACGAACACCAGTAGTCCGACGGCAAACTTTCCTTTGGCGGCTTGTTCGATCTCTCTGACGAGAAACACGATATACACGATCAACACCGCACCCAGGGAAAGCAGCCAGCCTTTCAGCGACATATTGTTCCTCTCCATTTACCGAGCCGGCTTCGACGTAGAGTCGGGTTCGGATCATGGACTTTTCGTGCAGTCCCCAAGGGGATAGTTGTCCGGGCCCAGGTAGCCAGCCGAGGCGACGCCACCTGGCGGAAAACACGTCCACGCGAACCCCGATCCAGGGCGCTCGCACAACCCGAACACTTTCCAATACGTAGGATATTTCGCTTTGAACACCCGTCGGACGCCGGGAGGGTTTAGATCAGGAGGCGATGTGGCTGCCGTACACCAGGGCAATGTGTCGTACTGGCACTCGGTGACGCCGAGATTGGTGACACAAGTCCCTCCCGGCGGCACCTGAGTAGGTCTCATCTTCACGAGTGTGGTCGCAAGCTCCCAATTAGGGAAGAACCGCTGCGGATTACCGCTGTAGATCGGGCCCAAGACGCTGCAACTCACCTCCTGAGAGACTTGGGGTGTGCAGTTGGCGTCCTGCTCGAAGCAGTCAAAAATATCAAGAAGTGTCGATGTGGTTGTACCCGAGAAACTTTCGCCCCTCGCGTCAATCGTGGCCGAGGTGCTACCGCTAGAGGAGCTAACGTGCGGTCCCGCCCAACCAACCTGATTGGACCCGCTATGAGCAACAGGGCAGCATTGGCCGTTCACAAAGCAGCCCGAACAGACGCCACTCCCGCTTAGGGTTGCACTGAACTGCAGCCCGTAGTCGGAGAACCGGTATAGATAGCGCGGTCCGATACAGAACCCAGAGCAGCCTTTTTGCAATACCGCCCAACTCGTCATCGGCCCCGCCGTGGAGACACTGAGCACTGTATACCCAAAAGTCGAAACGGGGACGGCCAGCTTGTGCCAGGTGGATGTCGACCAGGCGCTCCCACAATAGTAGACGCCACCGTCCGTGCCCACGCCGTGCAGGTTTGCCTGCTGATCAATCGATAGTTTCGAAAAGCCCACCCCACCGGGCGCAGTTGCCCCACACGAAGGGTTCGCCCACCCAGTCGAGGCGTTTTCTGCAGAAACGTAGGCATGCCGGTCGGTTCCCACCACCGCGACCACTCCTGGCGCGGCCGAGATTTGCGTCGCGGCACCCGGAAGCTGCGTCCAGGATGACCCACTGTCGGCGCTCACGTATGATGTGCATCGCCAGCAGGTTCGCAGCCAATACCATTAGAAGAACGCCCGCAACAACAATTAGGGTTACAAGCAATCTGTCGCACCCTGGGCTAGGGAGAAGCTATCCCGCTTTTTTTGGTGCTTCAGCTCAGCCAAAATTTCCATGTAGCGGTTGAAGCAGGGAGAGCAGCAGGTGAGGTGCTGGGGTATGAACGGATCCGCCTCCTTGGGGTGCTCAGCTAGCGCTAGTTTACTTCGAGCGCTCGAGTGGCCGCGCAGGGTCAGCAATTCCTTCCCGCTCTCCGCATCCCACACCTTCGCCGTTTCGCCAGGCTAATTCTCCTGCGGCCGGCAGCCGACATGGTGTGCCGTGACGTGCCATTGGAGCTAACACTGCCTAGAGCAGCCAGTGCAGCGTCAATGCGCTGGACTTCTTTCTGCGCGCGGTCGCGCTCTTTCTTCAACTCCTGGACTCGACTTGGGGAACTATCGAGGCTTGCCAATCGTAGATCACAGTGGAGCACTGTTCGGATTCTATAACGTCCATCTGATTAAAAATAAGTATCTTGTTGTGTTCGCGATGTCTACACTGCGAAGTGGCGTTCGGATTTCGTAACAGCCTTCCTCCAGGGTAAGCACTCGTATTCGAGATTGGCTCTTGACATCCTGAGAAATTGAACATAGTATCGCGCCGTTTGGCGATCGGAAGAAAGAGGCTCTTCAACAGAGCTTCTGATCCGAGGGGGCTTCTACTCGCCGGATATTCCCATATTAGATATTAGTATGCATTGAGTTCGGGACCGAGTTCGTCTAGGTCGCGCTTGCGGTTCCTTCGCCATGATTGTTCGATGTGCGTAACGAACGAGTCACAAGCTAATTGTGAGCTCCGAGTGCTTCCTGCTCGGCATCAAGTGCACGATTCGGAAAGGAATTAAAGATGAGCGCGTCTGCGTTCTCGCGGAACATTTCTACACCCATTGGGAATCGACGAAAAGATGTACTAGTCTCGCTCCCCACTTTGTAACACAGTTCTACCCCACGAATTCGGAGGCTCCATGCCTTGCACACTATCAATCTGCACTGGAGTAGACGCAGACTATCAAGGAACTACGGGCGCCTCGTTCGAGATAGCCATCGGCTCTACGTCGGGGACTGCCACACTGAACTATGCTCTTTACGCCGGCACGTCGTTAACCTCGGGACCCTGGAAGTTCACCATTGCTTCAGGCGTCAAGGTCCTCACCCTCGTGGTTGAGAGCACAGTGATGGGCGACCGAATTTCCATCAAGGAGGTCACGAACGGGTGCAACCAGGTGCTCGACGCCTTCAACTACACACCGTCGCTCGCGCCGGAAGGATTGGAGATTAAGGGCTTATGAGGAAAACCCTGCTTTTTCTTTTTCTGCTCGGCTCTCTGGCGGCTAGGGCAATTGCCGACGACTCCTCGACTGTGTATGGCCGCTGCCACAGCCCTGATGTTTTTAGTGTAGAGAATCGGGCGAACGCGGGGAATTTGCCCGCCCTGAAGTTAGCTATCGGCGTCGGTCGTCCTTGTAATCTGCCTCTGGTCCAACGGTATGTTTTAGCTCATCCGCCGCAGTTTTCCGATGCGCAGATGCAGCAGATGGCCCAAAATCTTCTCACCTATGTCCAACAGGCCCGACAGGACAAGCAGGTCGGAGCCTCGAACAACTCCGTCGGTACAACGTCGCTAGTCAGTAAAGGTGTGGGAGCAATAGTAGGTGTTGCTCTTGAGAGCGGTTCAATTCAAGAAACTACCAGTGGAAATGTTGCCACCGTCACGCTCAATTCCGCACAGGCAGCCAATTTCCTGAGCGCGGGAGCTATTAAGCCCTGCGCCGTGATCGAATCGAATTGTAGTTTCGGCCGCAAGGTTCTCAGCGGGTTGACGGTCTTCACTACCTACGATGTTGCCCAGGCCAACACGTCTACCAACAGCACGGCCGCACAAGCCGCGCTGGCCAGTGTCGTAGGCGGTAATGCGCCGGCGTTCACCGGCGTCTCGGCACGCATGGATTTCCACGCGCGGAAAAAGAACGTTCAGCTCACGGAGTTGGTTAAGGCGTATCAGTCTTCCAGCTATCTCTCTGTCACGGGTACTTATGCTTCTGCCTTTAACGATCTGATTACGTCGATAGACACCAATCCTGACTATCAAAAAGCGATTAGCAATGCTATCGACGATCTCACGAACACGACAGCCTATGATACGGACGCCAAGGTGGACCAGATTTTGTTGAATCTGGAGATTGCCATTGCGAACATCATCAACCAAAACGCTCCGACCACAGCTGCGTTCCAGAGTTATGCCTCCGCAGAAAACGCATACCGAGGCGCCCGCGATACGGCGTTACAGACGGTCCTGAACAAGTGGACCGCGTCCTTTCAGTATGATTACAACCGGCTTCCCAACCAGCCCGACCAATCGGACTTTAAAGCTATCTACAGTTATAGGAGGGACGCCGAGAACGATAGGATACTGCAAGTGACGGCTAATGCTAGCGCGACCATATACGACACTCTGCTGGGTAGCACAACATCGCGGTTTCGCAGTGCACAGGCGGCTTTTCAACTCGACTACACAGCAACCTCCACGGCCTCCAAGATGCAGGCGGCCGTGAGCGGCGGGTACTATTTCCAGTACATGGTCGCCAAAAGCCTCCTCACGCTTCCGTCCACTGATCTCGCGCCGGGTACCTCTATCCCTTTGCCCGGCAATGCATCGGAACTCTTGAACACGACCGGCCCGATTCATGTTGGTCAGGGCAAGATCACCCTCAGCATGAAGAATTCGAATGTCAGCATCCCTTTGGCGCTCACTTTCTCGAACCGTACCGATCTTATAAAAGCATCGAAAGTGGGCGGAAATTTTGGAATTACTTACGATTTTAGTTCGCTGTTCGGTGCGCTGAAGAAATAGCGTTGTACCTCTCCACAATTCGACCGCTGACCACGTATGCCAATGAGGCGGCCTCCAGCGGAGTTACGGAGTAGATGCGATGAATCGCTTTCGCCAGATAACTCTTGTCAGCACATTTCTTCTGGCAGCGTTGCGCGTCTCTGCCAGCGTCTGCCCACCTCTGATGGGCAGCCCGCAAACAGTGATTCCAACACCAGGCCTGCCAAAGATAGGAGATCAGATATTAGTCACAATCAAAGAAAAGATAGATGATCACGCTATCGTCTGCGTCGATGGCAATGCCCTTGATGCCAGTGCGGTTACGCAGACCATCACAGAAAAAGAGGTTTCTATCAAATTCGACCTTCCAGGGGACACCAAGGGTGCAAAGCTGACCGGTGTCCATCCGATAAAGGTTCTAGCGACCGGTGCGGATGGGAGGCAGAAGGCCTACACAGCGCAAATCGGAAAACCTCCTGAATTGGATGCAGTGACCTCTGAGTTAGCCCCGGACGGAGCCCTGATCGTGAAGCTCAAGGGGAGGGACTTCGATGCCGTCAACCGAAAGTTCAACTCCATACAGATGAACAACGAGGACCTGGAGGTGTGCTGGGTAGATACGAGTCCACTCTCGGCGCAGAATCTTTCATGTGTCCGAAAAATCGATCGTTCCCTGGGCGGTCCTAAAGTGGTCCGTGCAGTCCGACCGATAGACCGATAGGGAGACGTACCCACGTTGGGGTTGTCGATCAATTCCCCCGCTCGATAGTCCACCAGCAGTCCCGAAATGGAGTGTAGCGAGTTCAGGTGCAACGGTGCATGGGACACCACCTGTCCCGGTCAAAGGTCGGAGTGATTCTCAGGCAGCCTTGCGGTAGTAGTAGTTCAGCAGCCCGCCGAGACGTTCCCGCCGATGCACTTCGCCTTCGCCGCCCGCATGCTCAGGCTCGGGACAGATCAGTGCATTGTCCAAACCCTGGTGGTTGCGCTCGCTATGGTAATGCACCATGAATTCAGCAGTCGCTTTCCGCACCGCGCTCTCCCCGAACAAGATCATCCGCTCCAGACACGATTCCTTGATCGTCCGTACAAACCGTTCCGCGTGCGCGTTCAAATTGGGACTGCGCGGTGGAAGCTTCACCGAGGCTACGCCCGCTTCGGCCAGCAGGCTCAGGAACTCGGCCGTAAACAACGGATCGCGATCATGGATGAGGTAG
>Ga0307476_10001748_pt1 | contig 13213 bp, 10 predicted proteins | sample atmos_gasesECM2C_2_FD_203314 | JGI IMG/M metagenome (GOLD analysis project Ga0307476, IMG submission 203314) | Hardwood forest soil microbial communities from Morgan-Monroe State Forest, Indiana, United States - atmos_gasesECM2C_05 | ecosystem: Environmental > Terrestrial > Soil > Temperate... | reverse complement strand
CGCACCGCTACTTCCAGGCCAACCGAGTCGTCCAGGTCGCCCTCGGCGTCCTCGGCTCGATGGCCGTGGAAGGCCCGCTGCTGTTCTGGGTGGCGCTGCACCGTCGGCACCATCAGCACAGCGACGCGGCCGGCGACCCTCACTCGCCGCACACCGAAGGCAAGGGCGTCCTCGGGCTGCTGCACGGCTTATGGCACGCGCACGTCGGCTGGGTCTTCGCGCCTGAGCCGCCGGACCTGTACCGCTACGTCAAAGACCTCCAGCAGAGCCGCCTGGCGCGCACGGTCAGCGCGCTGTTCCTGGTGTGGGCGGCGACGGGGTTGCTGATCCCGGCCGCCGTGGGCGGCCTCGTGAGCGGGACATGGATGGGCGCGTGGCTTGGTCTGCTTTGGGGCGGTCTGGTACGGATCTTCTTCGTCCATCACGTCACCTGGAGCGTCAACTCGATCTGCCACCTATGGGGCCGGCGGCCCTACCGCACGGGCGATCAGAGCCGCAACAACTACCTGTTCGGGGTGCTGGCTTTGGGGGAGGGCTGGCACAACACCCACCACGCCTTCCCGACCTCGGCGCGCCACGGCCTGCGCTGGTGGCAGCCGGACGTGAGCTACTGGGTCATCCGCCTCCTTTGGCTGCTGGGCCTGGCTCGGAACGTGAAGCTGCCGACGCGGGAGGCGCAGGCGCGGGAGCGAAGGAACGGCCGCAACGGGCCGGGGACGGCGGCGCCGTCCCCGGGGTAAAGGTTGGGCGCGGAACGACCTTGTTCCGGCCGCCGCCGTCGGAAGGCGCCACGACCGCAAACGCGATCCCGTGGGGTCTCCCGTCGGCGCGCGGCGGCGCTGGCGAGGCCGGCGGTCGCCACAGAAGGGGAAGGCGGCGGCGGCCGGCCTGGCGCGTCGCCGACGCTGGACGCCAAGGCGAAATTGGGTGAGGCCCCGTTCGTGGTCACGGAGACTGCGCCGGCTGGAATATTACGGGCCGCGCGGTGGAGGGGAAGTTGAAAGGCTGGACGCCGACCTGGCTGGACGGCGCGCAGGTCAAAGGGTTCCCCTCCTCGGCGGAGTACCCGGATACCACCGTCTGCGGCCTGCGGCAAATGACCATTGGGAGGAACGCCCGCCGCCCGCTGCGCTTCACATTTTCTTCACGCTTCTCGGCCCTGACGGCCGATGTTATTGGCAACCAGTCCTGACCATCGGGCCGCCTCCCGGTCGGCCCCCGCCCGACGTGGGCGGGGGCCGTTTTGTTTTTGCGATGCCGCTGCCGCCGTCAATGTTCATGCCGGTGGCAGAAGCCGGCTGTGACCCCGTCGCAGCAGACGAGATGGCGGCGCACCAGCGGTGGGCCGGGCCGGCGACGCCGGCGGCTGTGGCCGTCGCGTCGGCCAGGGCGCTCCGGGTCGGTGCGGGCGCACCTGGCCCTCGACCAGGGCGGCGGAGCGAGCGCGGCCGCGACCCCGCGAACGGCGGGGCCGGCGGCTGGGGGCCGGACGACGGCGCGACAAGACCCGGCTCACGCCGGCCGCGGCGCGCCGACGTCATTCAGCCCGCCGCAGGGCCTCGCGGCAGGCGGCCGCCTCTTCCCGCCGCCGTCCCAGCAGACGGTCCAGCGTGGCCAGCTCGGCCTCCACCCAAGAGGTGGCCTGCGTCCGCAGGTCGCCCACCGCCGCGCCCACCGCCTCCGCCCAATCCCTGGCCAGGCGGGTCAGGTTCTTCTCCACCTCCCAGGGGACCAGGCCGAGGACGCGCCGCCGGAACAGCCCGCCGACCAGCCGCATCGGCAGCGCCCACCAGAGCAAGGTCCAATCAGTCGTGAAAGCCCGGCCCACGGCCGCGGGAACGTCCGCCAGGTGCGGCGGCTTGGCCTCCCAGGCCGCCGGCGAGACGGCCACGCCCGTCGGCTCCGGGATGTTCCGGGCCAGGCGGTCGCGGAACGCCTCGACGACGCGGCGGAACCGCTTCTGAGCCTGGCCCAGCAGGTCGCCCGCCAGCGGCGCGGCGTCCAGCGACAGCGGCGTCAGCTCCGCCGTCAGGCGCTCGGCCGTCCACGCCTCGTACTGATCGGACTGCCGGGCCAGGTTCCCCGTCCACGTCCGCAATGCGGCGGCCAGGCCTCAGTCAGTCGCCGCTGAACCGCCCACCGTTCCGCGAAGAGCGCCTCGTGGAACGCCGGCCGCGTCCCGTCGGCGGCCTCCTCGGCCAGCCGCAGTTCGTCCCGGATCACGGCCGCGTTGACCGACTCGTCCAGAACGGCCGTCCGCAGACGGTCGCGGTCGGCGTCGGCACGCTGCGCCGCCTGGAGTCCGACCGCCAGGTAGTCGCGGCAGGACCGGGCCAGGGCGCCCAGCTTCAGGGTCAGCGCCGCCCGCCGCCCACCAGCCCCACGACGATCCGCGACTGATGGATCACCCGCAGCGTCGCAGCCACGACGATGAACCCCTTTAGCTCCGGCCCCGGTTCCACCTGCAACACGCCTTGCGGGTCGTTCAAGGGCTGCACTTCGTATTCGTCCGCGGTACACGCCGCCGATTTTCCATCGGTCGGAGCCGCTTGTGATCTGCACGCGGAAGCGGGACCGCTTTCCGTCGAGGCGGGCGGTCTCGTCGGCGCTGGGATAGGCCGGGTCGTGGACGACGGACGGTGGCGATTGCGTGGAGCGGAGCGGAGCGGGCCGCTGAACAGCTGGCCGACCGCGAACATGCCGAGCGGCGCGATGACGGCGGAAAGGGCGACCACAACCAGGAGGTGGCGGATGGGCGTCATGGGGCCGATTGTCCACCTCGCCGACGCGGGATGCAAGCGGCTCGGCCGCTGCACGGCTGAGACAACCGGCGGAAACCGGCGACAGAGGGGGCGACGGCCTCAGTGGCCCTTGGGCTTGAGTTCGACCTGTGAACCCCTCGTCGAGCCCGTGCCGCTCACCGACTTGGGGAGCGTCGATGGGGCGAAGATCTTGCGCATGGATCAGGGCGTTCCAAAAAACCCGTCCGCCGTCAGCGCCAGAGTCAGGTAATCCTCCGTGCCGTCGTGGTAAAAGACGATGTGCTCGGCCGGGACCTTGTTGGCGCGAAGCGGCGGCAGGACGAGATCCTCGCACTGGACTTTCCCGAAATAGGCGCTGTCGGGCTGGGACATTGCCGCGACTGCAAATACGTTTGAGCGTGCAAATACGTTTGAGCGCTTGTCCTCGGGGATCGGGAGGAACATGGCGTCGTACGTCGCCTTCCTCCCAGCGTCGCAGGCGCCGAAGTGCACCATCGCAATGTGCTTTGGGTCGGTGCAATGGCTGGCGACAGGGATGCACCCAGCGATGTGCTGTGTGCAGTACGAGAGCTCTTCCTTGGCATGGCCCCAAGATTTGAGGCTGTGGTAGGACGAGTTCGAGGCGGCTTCCACGGCCTCGCCGCCCAGCTGCACAAGGAAAGGCCCCGGCTCGTCGATGTAAGAGGGGTGAACGATGTTGCAGGCGCGGATGGGCGTCAGTTCCGTAACGCGTTTGTAATGCTGCGGCACTTGTAGACCCTCGCAGAGATGCGACGATGGGCCGCGACTTATTGTCCGGCGCAGGACTGCAGCGGTCAAGACGCCGCCAACGTCCCGGCACGGCACCCCATGCCTCGCGGCACTGTCGCCCTGTCTCAGGGGGGAAGGGAAGCATGATCCGCCTGCCACAAATCAAGACCCGCATCGTCCGCTTACGGGAGTCGGCCGAGGTGATCGACCGGGAAGTGAACGCACAGAAGCGCGCCGAGGAACTGCTCACGCCGTTGGGGCGGCGGCGTTACGTTGACGCCACGACGGCACGCTGGTCAGGCCGGACAACGCCTGCTGCGCCGCGGCGGTCGCGACTGGAGAGCGTGGAGATTGACGTCTGCTGGTATGTCTTTGCAACCGGCCGCGGCCTGGCGCGAAAGGTGGAATGCGAGGAGGAAGTAAGAGGAGGCCAGAGCGCCCAAAGCCGTCGCCCAGTCAGCTTTGAACCTCATCTGGCCTCCGCAAAGACTATAAGCGGGGTTCGCCCGGCGTCCCATCCGTAAAACTACGGATTCTTGCGCGACGCGTCGTCGGCGGTGGGGCCCCCGTGGGGTTCGCGGGTGAGAGGCGATAGGCCCCGCCGGGCGGCGTAGCGGATCAGGTCTTTGTGGTCACGGAGGCCCAGCTTGCCCATCAGGTTGGCGCGGTGGCTCTCAACGGTCCGAGGGCTAATGAACAGGCGCCGGGCGATCGCTCCGCCGCTGTGGCCCTCGGCGGTGAGGTAAAACACCTCCCGCTCGCGGGCCGTCAGCACATCCAGGGGGTCGCGGGAGGGACCCCGCGCCTTCCGAACGTAAACGTCCAGGGCGGCTTCCGAAATGGCAGGGCTGATGAATCGGCGGCCGGCGGCGGCCTCGCGCACTGCCCGGACCAGCTCGTCCGCGCCGGACTCCTTGAGCACGTAGCCGGCCGCCCCCGCGCGCAGGGCCTCCGCAATGTAGGCCACGTCGGCGTGCATGGATAGGATGACCGTGCGGGTGCGCGGCGACAGCCGGGCCGCCTGCCGCGCCGCCTCCAGGCCGCCCAGCCCCGGCATCATCAGGTCCGCCACCAGCACATCGGGCCGCAGCCGCCCCACCAGACGCAACGCCTCGCCGCCGTCGGCGGCCTCGCCCGCCACCCGGAAGCCCGGCTCGGTCCGCAGCAGCGCGCAAAGCCCCTGCCGCACGACGCGATGGTCGTCAGCCACCACGAGCGTCAGCGCCATGGCGGTCCCCCTCGCCGGCCCCTTCGGGCCATTCCGCGCTCAGCCGAGTCCCCGCGCCGGCCGCCGCCGCCAGTTCCAGGCGGCCGCCCAGCAGGGCCGCCCGCTGGCGCATCCCCGACAGGCCGCAGCCCGCCCCGCCGGACGCGGCCGCCTCGGGGTCGAAGCCCACGCCGCGGTCCTCGATCACAATACGCAGCGTCTGGGCGTCGAGCGAAACCTGCACCGCCGCCTCCCCAACCCTGGCGTGACGCGCGACGTTGGTGAGGGCCTCCTGCACGATTCGGTAGGCGGCCGTCTCCCCCTCCGGCGAGAAGCGGCGCTCCAGCCCCTCATGGCGGAAGGCCACGCGCACGCCGGTCTGCGCCGTGTAGCGCGGCAGGAGCCACAGCAAGGCGGGCAAGAGGCCGAGGTCGTCCAACATGCTTGGCCGCAGGCGCAACGACAGGTCGCGGACCCGCGCCGTCAGGTCGCGCAGCAGCGCGCGAGCCTCGCCGACCGCCTCGCGCAGGCCGTCGCCGTCCAGGCGCTCCCCGCGCCCCAGCGTAAGGCTCAGCCCGGTCAGCAGCTGGCCGACCTCGTCGTGCAGCTCGCGCGACAGGCGGCGCCGCTCCTGCTCCTGCACCTCTAGCAGACGCTGCGACAGGGCCCGCAGCTCTTCCTCCGCTTTCAGCTGCGGGGTCAAGTTCACCGCGATGCCGCCGACGTAGAGGCCGCCCGCGGCGTCGCGGAAAGGGAACTTATAGGCGCGCCAGGACTGCGGGCTGCCGTCGGGGTCGGGCGCCGTGTCCAGGAAATCCATCCCCGCACCGGCCTCAAGCGTGGCGCGGTCGGCCTCCCGGAACGCGCGGGCTACGTCGGCCGGCCAGACCTCGAAGTCGGTCAGGCCGCGCAGGTCGGCGAGCCCCCGCCCGTACCGCTGCTCGAAGGCGCGGTTGACGTAGACGTAGCGGCCCGCCTCGTCCTTCATGAAGGCGACGGCCGGGCTGTGGTCCATGAACGCCTGAAAGCGCTCCTCGCTCTCGCGCAGGGCCTCCTCGGCTCGCCGGCGCTGGGAGCCGTCGCGGGAGTAGACGACGAGGCCGCCGGGGAAGGGATAGGCGCGGATGTCCAGCCAGCGGCCGCTGAGCAAGCCCCGCATCTCGAAGTGGACGGGCGTCTGCTCCCGCACGGCGCAGCGGTAGTGGGCCTCCAGGGGCGTGCCTAGCAGGGCCGGGTACTTCTCCCAGAGGGCCCGACCGACTAGCGCCGCCGCGGGCTCGCCGGCGTCGAGCGCCGCCTGGCGGTTGACGTGGACGAAGCGCCAGTCCCCGTCGAGCACGAAAAGGGCGTCGGTGATCGACTCCAGGGCCTGCGTTACCCATGCGGCGGAGGTCGCCGGGGGCGGCCCGGCGGCGGCCGGCGTGGGCCCCTTGTCGTCGCGCCTGCGTCGCATGCCGGGCCTCGGGGAAAAGGCCCCCGCCCGCCGCCCTGGCGGTGGCGTCGTGGGGCAACTATGAGGTTACCCGCCCCGGCGGCCGGGGGCAACCGAAAAGGCCCCCCCACGCCGCTTCCACAGGCGGGAAAAGCTTCGCGCGAAGTGAGGGTCGGCGTAATCGGTCTCCCCGGTCGGCCACAACCGTACTCGTTGTCATCGGGCGCTTCGGTTTTGAGCGCCCGCTGACACTCGTGCGGCGCGACAGGCGAATGGAAGGCCGCACTCTCCCCGCTTTGCTGTCCCGCTCCTCCCCTTTTCCGCCGCCGCACATCTTCCTGCGCGGGCCGCGAATCTAACTGGGAAGGGGACCATGCTCCAATTCCCGCAAATCCAGGCCAGCATCATCCGTCTGCGCAAGCGCTGCTGGAGGACGCCCTACGAGCGGCGGTGCATCAGAGGGAGTCTATCGCGGCGGGACGGCTGGCGCCGGCGCCTTTTCCTCTCGCCTTCCTGACGCCCCGGTACGATGACGCCTTCATTCGCCGCGAGTGGCCCGGAGCGGTCGGCGGCGGAGATAGCGGCGGCCCGCCAATGCCGTCTCGGCGAGGCGAAGCAGGAAGCCCAGGCGCGGAGCCGCCTGCCCCACGGCTCGCGCTTCGACGTGACGCACGACAGCCAGGCGGAGCGGCGGGCCGGCACGCTTCCCATCCCCAGCGCCGGCGGCCAGCCGGCCGTCTTCGCCGCGTCGGCCGGGGGCGTGAGCCGCCTGGCCTGCTTGTCCAAAAGGCGTCGGCATCGTCCATGGCCCTCGCCCCCGGAACACCGCTGCTGCCTCGAAGCCGCCTGGACGCCCTGGCCGGGCTGGGCGAGGCCCGCGCGGCGCCGGCGGGCATGGCGGAGCGGCTGGAGAACGACTGAACGTGGCGACACGCCAATCCACGGGGAGAGCGGCCGCGTCCGCCGGGCGCTCGGGGTGCTACGCCAAACCGCCGCGGACGGACGCAGCCGGCAGCGAGCCTATCTCATTAACCATGAGGCCCAAATGAGGGCCGGGCATCGGCGCCGGAATCCGCTTGCCCCTGCCCGCGCGGTCGAGTAGCCTCATCCTTGGCAAGGTTCTCGGGACGAAAGGGGACCGGGCGACGCCTGACCGACCGGGCCCGGCCGTCGCATGCCTTTGTAACAGCTACTTCGACTTTAGCCCTTTTGGCCATGCCGATGGCTGAGACCGGGCGGCTTGGAGCGTCGCTGCTGTAGAGAAATTGCCGTTAACGCTCTTCCGAGGAGATAACATCAACCGCCGGAGTCAAAGCCGAGGCCCCAGAGGGCGTCCATCTGGGAAAGATCGGTTGATATGCATGCCGCAGGCCGGTTGCTCTCTCCAGCGTGCTGTTCTCCGGGAGAAAGACTCATGCTCCGGGTTCTCGGTTCCCCGCGGTCTCTGTGCGATGGTCTGACCCGGCGGGAGTTCCTGCACGTCGGTGCGCTGAGCATCCTCGGCCTCGGTTTGTGCGATTTCCTGCGGGCACAGGACGCGCCCGCTGCGGCGGCGGCTGCGCCAGCGGCGGGCCGCGCCAAGGCGTGCATCCTGCTGTACCTCTACGGCTCTCCCAGCCAGCTGGAAACCTTCGACGTGAAGCCGGACGCCCCGGTGGGAATCCGCGGCGATCTCGGCTCGATACCGACGGCGATCCCCGGCTTTCGGATCGGCGAGTTGCTGCCCGAAACCGCCCGGGTGATCGACCGTACCACCGTCGTCCGCTCCATGACGCATCCGTATCCCGTCCACGGCGTCGCTTACGCCACCAGCGGCCTGCCGGACCCGCGCGGCGTCCTGGAAGTCGAGCCGCGCGACCCGGCCCATTGGCCATTCATTGGTTCGGTTGTGGACTATCTTCAGACGGCGCGGACGCGCGGCAAGCCTCCCGCCGTACCCACCAACATCGCCATGCCGTGGGCCTTCAGCACGCGCCGCACCAACCAGCCGCACCGGGCCGGCCCGTACGGCGGCTTCCTCGGCCCCGCCTACGATCCGGTGTGGACGGAGTTCCAGGGCGAAGGCACCCAGACGTTCGTCCAGGAGAACCGCGGCGTTGTTCAGGAGTTTCACGATCCCTATGGCGGCGTCCAGCCGGACTGCCGGTTCGAGGTTTCCGCCGAGGGCAGCCTCGACAAGTCCCTGACGCTCCATCGTCTCGACCGCCGCCGGTCGCTGCTGGAGCAGATGGAGCGGACGCGCCGGGAGGTCGATGCCAGCGATCAGGTTCGCAGTTTCGACCGTTACCAGGGCATGGCGTATTCGTTGCTCACGTCCGCGCGGCTGCGCGAGGCCCTCGACGTTCGCCGGGAACCGGCGGCGGTGCGGGAGAGCTACGGCATGACTCTGTTTGGTCAGGCGGCGCTGGTCGCGCGGCGACTGGTCGAGGCCGGCGGCCGGTTCGTGAGCGTGTTCTGGGACGAGTACGGGCTGGCCGACAGCGCCTGGGACACGCACTATCAGCACTACCCGCGGCTGAAGAACGAGCTGTGTCCCAGCTTCGACCGCGGCTACTGCGGGCTGATCCGCGACCTGGAGGCGCGGGGCATGCTAGCAGAGACGGCCGTTCTTTGCATCAGCGAACACGGCCGGACGCCGCAGCTGGCCAACGTCAAGGGGGGCGGGCGCGACCACTGGTCGCGGGCCTATTCGGCGATCTTCGCGGGAGGCGGCTTTGCGGCCGGCCGTATCGTCGGCAAGACCGACCGGATCGCCGGCGACGTGGTGGAGACGCCCGTTTCACCGAAGGACGTGCTGGCGACGACCTATCACTTGCTGGGAATTGATCCCGCGACGGTCATCCAAGATCGCCTGGGACGGCCGCTGCCCGTCGGCGGCGAGGGGAAGGTGCGGCCGGAGCTGGTGGATTAAAAGCACGAGCACAATGGCGAGCGGCCAGCGCGAGCCGGCCGGTGCTGCATCCAGTCGGCGACGAGGCGGCGCATCAGCCAGCCGCTCGCCAGGACGCGCATGGGTCAAGGTCCGAGGTGAACGAGACCCAAGACGGTCCGGTGCCCGTTGGACGCCCACTCCTCGCGGACCAGGCAATCCTGGTCGTCGTACCACAGCTCATAGGGCACGTCCCGCATCAGGCGGTAATGCGCGCATTCCTGCTCCTGCCCGGCGACCTGGACGCGCTCCTGGCCGACGTACTGCATACGGCCGGTCGAAGATTGGCCGTTATCACATCCCATAAGAGCAATGTCCTGGTTGCGCAGGCGGTCGTCCGGAAGATGCCAGCAACTGGTAGTCCAAGCGTCGGGCCGCAGAACGAATTCCTTGCCGTCGGCCTTGACGCGCAGGCCCTTCTCGTCGGCGTCGGCGGTGACGGCGAACGGCTTGCCGTTTTCCTTGCCGGTGCTCTCAAAGTGCTGGAGCCGGCCGTCCTTCCAGACTTCCTGTCCTCGATACGAATAGGTGTAGGCCGTCACCAGCAAGACGGCGACCTTCACATCGGACTGCGCGGAAAGGCTGGTCGTGCCGTCGTCCTGACGACGGATGGTCATGTGATAATCGCCCGCGGGCTTGCCGTCCACCTGGATGCTGAAGTCGCGGGCCTGCGCGTCGGCAGCGGCCACCCTCCCGGCGCCCGAGAGGACGATGCTCCCAGCAAGCAGGAGCCACGCACCGTGGGCGATCCGTCCAAGGAAGCCCCTGAGCCACGACGTGGGAGTCATCGCTATTCTCCAATTATTCGACGAGAGTGCGCCCGGCTCCGAACGAACGGGGCCGGAAGCGACCGGAGGGCTATAGCTGAAGGGCGAGACGCGGCCAAGGGGAAAACGCGGCGGCCGTGCCTGCCGAGGGGCGGCCCGAACGGGCGCCTCGCCGCCGAAGATGCGCCGCCTGGCCGGTAGGGTTCTGGATATGGCTGCCGCAATGCGCTGCCTGCGGTCCGGAGGGGCAGCTGCGCCGATTGCACGCGGGACGAGGGAGCGTGCCAGGCTTTCCACTCAGGCTGTCCGGAACTGCGGCTGATCGCGGGACGGCTGCGACGCAGCGACGCCCTGCCGGCCTGCCCGGCCGGCCCCCACACCGCAGGCCGCCATAAGCAACAGCGCGGCGATAGGCTGGACGGACAGGTGCTGCAGCGGCCGGTTCACGGGAAGCAGCAGCTGCAGCTGCGACAGCGTCAGCAGCACGCAGGACGCGGTGACGAGCGTCCGGAACCAGGCCGGCCGCGGCCTGGCCCAGGCCAAAACCGTGACAACAGCCGCCGCCGGGGCCAACTGAACGTAGGTTTGTGCTTCCGTGGCCGGGCCGAAGACCCTCATCCAGCCGCAGCACAGTCCGGCCATGCAGTGGAGCAGCTCCTCCGGCGGCGCCTGCCGCCGACGGCGCCGCAGGCGCAGCAGCGCGACGACCGCCCCCGCGCCGACCTCCAACCCGACGTACGTTTGCCGGCTCATCGGCGCCAACCAGCGACGACAGACCATCATGGCGTCCTGAAATCCGCGGTCCAGGTCCAACGAACGCCGCTGGTTCAAGCCCCACCGTGCCCATTCGCCATACTGCCGGACGACGTAGGCAGGCTGCTGGAACAGGAAGGGCAGGGCAAGGCACAGCGCCATGGCGGCCAGCCAGCGCGGCGCGAACCGCCGCGGATAAACGACGGCGATCACCGGCGCCAGCGCCACCGGATAGGCCTTGAGACAGCACGCCAGGCTGACCGCCAGGGCGGCCATGTTCCAGCGGGACAGCGCAACGGCGGCCAGCGTGATCAGGATGAAACCGGCGGCAAGGAGGTTGAGCTGCACGTCCATGAGCGTGACGCACGCCATGCCGGCGCAGGGCAACCAGGCGACGGCCCGGTGTTCGCGGCAGAGCGGCCGGGCCAAGGACGTCCGAGTCCACCACCGGAAGCCCAGCAGAAACACGGCGGGGGCCGGCAGCGCATCGACCTGGACGACGCGCAGCCCGCCGCCCCAGCCGCCCGCCCTGACCTCGTCGCCCTCGACGCCGCCCTCACTCGGCTGCAGGCGGAGGATCCGCAGGCGGCGAAGCTGGACGAACTCCGCCACTTCTATCAGGCTTTCCATCGCGGAGGCGGTCCTGGCCCTGGGAATCTCGCCGCGTACCGCGGATCAAGGCAAACGCCGAACCCCGTGGCCGTGGAAGTTATTTTCTCTTGACGGCGAGAACCTTATGCGGGTTCCCTTTGCGTTCGGTGAACCTTTCAATTACCCACGACCGCGCTCTTTCAATTCGAAGCCGAGGAGCATGGCGGTGGGCCGGGCGAGCCGGCGCCGGACGACCCTGCCGCCGGGTGCGCGTCTTTCGCCCGGTCCAGGCGACCTCGCAGCTTCGCGATCTGCGCGTGGCAGCGGTTGACCGTGCGCAGCGGGGCCGGCGTCTTTCCTGCCGGCGCCGTGGCCGCGGCCATTCGATCCAGCGGTTCGATCTCGGGCCTAAACCAGGTTGGCCTGTAGCGACTTTTCCGATTGATATGACTGCGCCGATTTCTCGATCTACACTAGGACACCGGGGTGACTCACGCTTCCTGGCTCGCGGCCGTCAGTGGAAGTCGAGGACTCTCACGCCGACTCGCTGCGTGTGTTCGGGTGCTTCGTGTGAACAGACGCCCAACGCGTCGGATTTGAAAGGAACTCGTTAGGCGCTGGCAGGCGACTTGCCGGCGCCTAAGACGGTCGTGAAACAGCACGTCCAGGGCGTCCTGCCCCCTTTCTTTGCAGGATCACGCTCCGTCCTACTGCCGCATTGAGAGCAAGCGCGAAGCGCCTTGACGCGTGGCCGTCGAGGCTGCGCCGCCGGCGACGCTGCTGTCGCAATAGTTGCAACCTGTTGCCGCAACACGCCAAAGGACGACTCGCCATGTTTACGAGCTTCCGCGCCCTTTCCCGCAACGTCCGCCGTTCGGTCCGCCCGGTTCGCACACGACCCGCGGTGAAGCCGACGCTGGAGCCGCTGGAAGGCCGACTGGCCCCAGCCGCCGGCGTCTCGTTCTCGCCGGACCAGTCGACGGTGACCATCCAGTACAACAGCCAGACCTGGACGATCCCGCGGCCGGTGGTCAGCCCGTGGAACTACCAGGCCACCGGCACGACCTACTGGGTGGCGCCCAACGGCAGCGACGGCAACAACGGATCCGCGGCCGACCCCTTTGCCACCATCACGCATGCGGTGGCCGAGGCACAGCCTGGGGACGTCGTCTACGTGGAAGCCGGCACGTACGTCGAGAACCTGTGGATCACCAACTCGGGCCTGGCGGGCAAGCCGATCATCATCAGCGCCGCGCCGGGCGCGCTGGGTCAGGTGACGATCACGCCGTCGGCGCAGTACGTCACGGCCAATCCGGACGGAGCGGTGATCACCCTGGAAGAGGCGAATTACGTCTGGATCAACGGCTTCGTGATCGAGGGCCCGCTGGGGCAGTCCTACGCGCCGACGTCGGAGCATTACGGGGCCAACGGCATCACCCGGCAAGACGGCGCTGGACTGGGCGACGAGGCGACCAACAACGTCGTTTACAACAACGTCCACTGCGGCCTCAAGGAAATGGATCAGAACATCGGCGCGGGCATCCTCATCCAGGACAACGTCATCTTCGACAACGGCACCGACAACCTGCTGGACCACGGCATTTACATGCCCGCCAACGACGTCACCATCAACAGCAACGTGATCTTCAACAACGCCGGTTGCGGCATCCAGGCCTACACGGACCCGACGGGCCAAGTCATCACGCACAACGTCATCTTCGGCAACGGCTTCGCAGGCATCCTTCTGGCGGGCGGCGACAGTCAGGTGTTCGACAACACCTGCTCGGGCAACGAATACGGCATCATGTATTTCCGCGGCGGCTGCACGGGCAACGTGGTCGAGCACAACGTCTTCGCCTTCAACGGCACGGACTGCGGGTGGGACGACGGCGGGGGCCAGGACCCCGCCCCGAGCGACAACACCGACAACTACAACTGCTACCACCCGGGTCTGCCCAACCCGAACATCAACCCCGGCCCGAACGAAGTGCTGGCCGACCCGCTCTTCGTGAACGCGACAGA
>Ga0307476_10001747_pt1 | contig 13213 bp, 13 predicted proteins | sample atmos_gasesECM2C_2_FD_203314 | JGI IMG/M metagenome (GOLD analysis project Ga0307476, IMG submission 203314) | Hardwood forest soil microbial communities from Morgan-Monroe State Forest, Indiana, United States - atmos_gasesECM2C_05 | ecosystem: Environmental > Terrestrial > Soil > Temperate... | reverse complement strand
TTGCAATCTCGCAGCCCAATCATGCAAGAAATTTTTTCCAATTGGAGCTTGGTTTTCCAACGGATGTGCTTCGCATTCACAAGCCGTATCCGGTTAGTGTTTCATCTGCAGTCTGAGAGCTGGGGAATATATCAATATCGTGGCAACCACTGACTACAACATCAGCACTCTTCCCGCGAACGTAGAAGCGGAGCGATCGATCCTGGGCGCGATCCTGCTCGACAACTTTGCCTATAACCAGGCTGCCGAGCATTTGCGCATCGAGGATTTTTCTCTCGACTCTCATCGGCGCATCTACGGGCGCATGGTCGATCTGGCGGAATCGTCGCGTCCAATCGACATGATCACGCTGATCGAAGAACTGGATCGCCACAAGGATCTGCAGGCGATCGGTGATGTGGGCTATGTGTCGAGTTTGCTGGATGGCGTGCCCGACCGGCCGAGCATTGAGCACTACGTGAAGATTGTGCGCGATAAGGCGCTACTGCGTGGATTGATTCATGCTGCCAATACGGCAATCGCGCGAGCGGCCGATCAATCGGACGCGGCCGAGGAAGTGCTCAGCGATGCTGAAGCTGCAATCTTTCAACTCTCGGAGAAGCGCATCGGCCGCGGCTTCATGGGTGTGCAGGAGATCGTCCGCGAATCATTCGGATCAGTCGATGCCTTGCTGCAACGCGGCCAGCGCATCACCGGCTTAGCCACGCACTACACCGATCTCGATGAAATGACGAGCGGCTTACAGCGTTCCGACTTGGTGATCATCGCGGCGCGGCCATCGATGGGCAAAACTGCGTTCGCGATGAATATTGCAGAAAATGCGGCAGTGGAAGACAAACAAGTGGTGGGAGTGTTCTCGCTGGAAATGTCGCGGGAAGCGTTGCTAATGCGCTTGCTTTGTTCGCAGGCGAAAGTGGATGCGCACAAAATGCGCACCGGTTCGCTGTGGCAGGATGATACGCGGAAGGTGGTGCGCGCCATGGAACAACTGGCGCACGCGCCGATTTTTATCGATGACACTCCCGGAATTTCTTTGAGTGAGATGCGCGCTAAGGCGCGGCGACTGAAGCAATCGCAAGGCAGCCTCGACCTGCTGATCGTTGATTATCTACAGCTCATGTCAGGTGGAAGCAAGCGCTATGAAAATCGTACACAGGAAGTGTCGGCAATTTCGCGAGGACTGAAAGCGCTCGCGAAGGAACTCAGTGTGCCCGTGATCGCACTTTCGCAGTTAAGCCGCGCTCCGGAAAGCCGTGGCGGCGATCATCGTCCGCAACTCGCCGACCTGCGCGAGTCCGGTTCCATCGAGCAGGATGCCGACCTCGTGATGTTCATTTTTCGCGAAGAAGTTTACAAGCAGGATGACCCGGACCTGCAAGGCAAGGCGGAGATTATTATTTCCAAGCAACGCAACGGTCCCATCGGCCGAGTCAATTTGGCGTTCCTGAAAAGCTGCACCAGATTCGAGACTATGGTTGAGGGCGGACTGCCACCGGAGGACTGAGTTGAGCCTTACAGGACTTACTGTAGTTGTACCCGGTAAATACCTTAGCCGCTGTAAGTTGCGAGCATCAAACAGGCTGTGGAAAAGCTTGTGGAATGGCTGGATGCCAGCGGCGGCTTTCTTCCCAGGTTCACTTCAGGAGTTGTCACGGTACGATTTAGTCGCTCTTAAATCCCTGAATAGTAACCAGTTATACATTTAACAGCGCATTAACATGGTTAGAACCCAGCGGGGACGCGTTAGTTCCCGAATTGGAGATTTGCACATTTTCGGGGTTTTGGAGTCCCTCTTCTAGGGCCGTATCGAACTATCGAGCAGATATGATTTCGATCAAACTGGGCCATCGATTTCAGACTGATTTTCGCTGGATCCTGGTTAGTCGCTGTCTTCTCCGACCTTGAGAACAGCGAGAAAAGCCTCCTGGGGTATATCGACGCGACCGATGCGTTTCATTCGTTTTTTGCCTTCCTTTTGCTTTTCCAGCAGCTTCCGTTTGCGCGAAATATCCCCGCCGTAGCACTTGGCTATAACGTTTTTACGAATGGCGGAGACGGTTTCACGAGCGATAATCTTCGCCCCGATCGAGGCTTGGATTGCCACTTCGAACATCTGCCGTGGAATGAGCTGCCTCATTTTCGAGACCAGCGCTTTGCCGCGTTCGTACGCAAAATCGCGATGCACAATAATGGAAAGCGCGTCCACCGGTTCGCCGGCCACCAGAATGTCGAGCTTCACCATCGGCGACTCCCAATAATCGGCGAGGTGATAATCGAGCGAAGCGTAACCGCGCGAAACTGATTTCAAGCGATCGTAAAAGTCGAGCACGATTTCGTTCAGCGGTAACTCATAGTGCAACATCACGCGCGACGAGCTGACGTATTCGAAGGTCTTCTGCTTGCCGCGCTTGTCTTCCACCAGCTTGAGAATCCCGCCGACGTATTCTTCGTTGGTGAGAATGGTGGCAAGGATTACCGGTTCCTGAACTTTTGCAATCTCGCTGGGATCGGGCCAGCGCGAAGGGTTATCGACCTCGATTAGTTCGCCGTCGGTTTTGGTAATTTTGTAGCGGACGCCGGGGGCCGTAGTGATGAGTTCGAGCGCAAACTCACGCTCCAGACGCTCTTGGATTATCTCCATGTGAAGTAAGCCGAGGAATCCGCAGCGGAAGCCGAAACCCAAAGCGACGGAACTTTCAGGCTCGAAGAAAAATGAAGAATCGTTCAGCCGTAATTTCTCCAGCGCTTCGCGCAGCCGAGTGTGCTCATGGGCGTCCACGGTATAGAGGCCGGCGAACACCATGGGTTTGATTTCTTCGAAGCCGGGCAGCGCTTCGAAGGCGGGATTGGCATCGTCGGTGATCGTGTCGCCGATTTTTGTGTCGGCAACGTTCTTGATGTTCGCGATAAGAAATCCAACTTCGCCTGCTTTCAACTCACCGATCTCCACTGGCTTGGGTGTGAGTACGCCTAGAGTTTCCGCATCGAAGGTTGTCCCGTTTGACCACAGACGGATTCTCTGCCCCTTACGCAGCGTTCCCTGGAAGACCCGAGTGAGAATTACCACTCCGCGGTAAGGGTCGAACCAGGAGTCGAAAACGAGCGCCTGCAGACGGCTGTCAGGATTGCCCTTTGGCGGAGGCACCCGCTTCACGATGGCTTCGAGCACGTCCGGCACGCCTTGGCCAGTCTTGGCGCTGATGAGCACGGCGTCCGAAGCATCGAGCCCGACAGCGCTTTCAATCATTTCCTTGGTGCGCGGAATGTCGGCGCTTTGCAGATCGATCTTGTTAATGACGGGAATGATTTCGAGGCCGTTATTAATTGCCAGGTAGGCGTTGGCGAGCGTTTGCGCTTCCACTCCTTGCGAAGCATCTACGATGAGCAGTGCGCCTTCACACGAGGCTAGCGAGCGAGAGACTTCGTAAGAAAAGTCCACGTGGCCGGGGGTGTCGATCAGGTTGAGTTGGTAGGTCTGACCATCCTGCGCGGTGTACATCATGCGAACGGCGTGGGCTTTGATGGTGATGCCGCGTTCGCGCTCCAGGTCCATGGAATCGAGCACCTGCGCCTGCATCTCCCGCGCGGTGAGCGATCCGGTCAACTCCAGCAGGCGATCTGCCAGCGTGGATTTACCGTGGTCGATATGCGCGATGATGGCAAAATTGCGGAGGAAAGCGGCGTCCATAGAATGAAGGGCTAATCTTTGATTTTAGCAGGCTACGAGCAGTTCTCACTGCTGATGCTTCCCAGTTCTCCGATCGTTTCTTGCGTTACAATCCTTCGACCTGATTTCTCAAGAGGTGTCTGTCATGCGGAAGGTTTCGTTAGCATTCGTCTTTATTCTGAGCATGGCTGGTATTGTTGCGGCGCAAACTCTCTCGCCTGTAGTACGCGGTTTTGTGAAGGTCGACGCACCCGTCGTGGTCCTCACGCATGTGCGCGTGATCGATGGTACCGGCGCTGCTGCACGTGAAGATCAAACCATCGTTCTTAGACAAGGAAAGATCGACTCGGTATCCGATTCCGCCTCGGCGAATGCTCCTAAAGATGCGCAGGTTCTCGACCTCCACGGTTACAGCGTGATTCCGGGCATGCATGACCATATGTTTTATCCCATGGGCAATGGCATTTTCGGGGAGATGGCATACAGCTTTCCCCGTTTATACCTCGCAGCCGGCGTGACTACCATTCGAACTACGGGTTCGATCGAACCTTACACGGATCTCGAACTCAAGAAGCAAATCGATAAGGGAGAAACGCCGGGTCCGCATATACACGTCACCGGTCCTTACCTTGAAGGACCTGGTACTTTTGCGGTGCAGATGCACGAACTCTCCGGGCCTGAGGACGCAACGAAAACCGTAAACTTCTGGCTCGATGAGGGGGTCGACAATTTCAAAGCGTATATGTTCATCACTCCGGCTGAGCTTTCTGCCGCCGTGGCCGCAGCCCATAAGCGAGGCACGAAAGTAACCGGACACTTGTGCTCGATCGGCTTTCGAGAAGCTGGCGCGATTGGCATCGACGACCTGGAACACGGCTTGCTCGTGGATACGGAATTCTTTCCCTGGAAAAAGGCCGGAGAGTGCCCCGAGAAGCTCGACTATGCGTTTATTTCCAAACTGGATCTTGCAAGTGGCCCGCCGCACGACATGATCCTTGATCTTATTCAGCGCGATGTTGCGGTCACATCCACGCTTCCTGTGTTCGAGATGTTCGTGCCGGGACGTCCGAGGATTCAGCAGCGCATTCTCGATGCGCTTTCCCCTGATGCTCGTACCGCGGTGCTCGAGAATAAAGTTCGTGCCAGCGATTTGAGTTCGATTCAGAAGCGATACCACACCGAAGCCTCGCCCTGGCCGGCGGCCTTCAAGAAGGAAATGGAGTTCGAGCACACATTCGCGCAAGCCGGAGGTTTACTGCTGGCTGGCTTGGATCCCACAGGTATGGGAGGAGTGATCGCTGGATTCGGCGATCAGCGAGAAGTCGAGTTGCTGGTGGAGGTGGGATTCACTCCGCTGGAGGCGATTCACATCGCGACTTTCAACGGCGCTCAATACCTAAACGAGGCTGACAAGATCGGTACGATCACGCCGGGCAAGCAAGCGGACCTGATCGTGATCAAGGGTGATCCGTCGAAGCAGATTGACGATATTGAGAACGTCGAAACTGTGTTTAAAGATGGCGTCGGCTACGATTCCGCCAAGCTGATTGAATCGGTGCGCGGCGTGGTCGGGAGCCGCTGAGCTTTGGTCCATTAGAATCGCAGTGCATGCTTATTCTCGCTTCCGCCTCGCCTCGCCGCCAGGAGTTACTGCGCAACGCGGCGATCCCGTTTGAAGTGCAGCCCGCTGACATCGACGAAACACTGCTTCCGGGCGAATCACCTCGAGATTGTGCCGAGCGTCTGGCGCAGGAAAAGGCAATTACAGTCTCTCGGGAACGGCCGAAAGATTATGTTCTCGGAGCGGACACGATCGTTGTTGTCGATGAGGCCATCCTTGGCAAGCCCCGCAATGCCGCCGATGCGGCGCGCATGCTGCGATTGCTGTCGGGACGTACCCATGAAGTGATCACCGGAGTGTGCGTTGTGGACCCGGTTGCCAGCGGTGCCGAACAAGCTTCCGAGACTACGCGGGTGACGATGCGCGAAATCTCCGACGATGAGATCCGAGATTACATCGCAACCGGGGAACCGATGGACAAGGCGGGAGCTTATGCGATTCAAGGCATCGCCTCGCGCTGGATCCCGCGCATCGAAGGCGACTATAGCAATGTGGTGGGGCTGCCCGTGGCGCTGGTTTACAGCATGTTGAAAAAAAGAGGAGCAATCTGAATGGTGGTCGATAGCTTTCTATCGATCACGGATGAAGCCTAGGAATATAGGTATATAGGAATAGAGGTGAAGCGCCACAGGCACAGGCAGACTACGTCTTTTTTTCTGCCTCTGCCTCTTTCTTCTCTTTCTTTTCTTCTTCCGGCTCTTTCATTGCCGACTTGAAGTTACGAATGCCTTCACCCAAGCCTTTGCCGAGCGCAGAGAATTTGCTTGTCCCGAATACGAGAAGGGCGATGGCCACAATCAAAATTAAATGCAAAGGCTGAAACAGACCCTCACCCATAAGTCCTCCATCTGACCTGGCGCAGAACGCGAGCCTCGTCCGTTGCTACGAAAATTCTAGGCTACCCTCCATGAGGAGTCAAAGACGGCGCTCAAACCCGTTCGATCATTTCCCCGAGCAGGAATGCCCGACGCGGCAGTTCGGAGATCACAATAAATTCGTGCACCGCATGCGCGCCGTCTCCGACCGCGCCCAGACCGTCGAGCGTAGGAATACCAATTCCGGCAGTAAAGTTGCCATCGGAACCGCCACCCACAGCTGCTTCTTCGAGCTTCCATCCGACTTGGCTGGCAATCTCCCGAGCTTTTTTATAGAGTGACGCCACTCCAGCGGTTCGCTCCATCGGAAGGCGGTTGATACCTCCCGTGATCTCGACTTCGCAATATTTGTCGAATGGTTTGAGGGAGCGCAGTTTGCGATCGATTCCGGCAGCTTGTTGCGCGCTCTTGATGCGCACGTCGATCCTCACGGACGCTTCGGCGGCAACCACATTCGTCCGCGTTCCGCCTTCGATCACGCCCGCGTTTACCGACACACCCTGCCGGAGATTGCTCAACCTCGCAATTACCGCGATCAGCCGTGCCAACTCAAGAATAGCGCTGTGCCCTTTTCCGGGATCGAGCCCGGCATGGGCCGCAACGCCTTTTACGCGCAGCATGTATTCTCCGACGCCCTTGCGTGCAGTTTTGACTGCACCTCGAAGTCCTGCGGCGGGCTCAAGTACCAGCACTCCGGCGGATTTTCTTGCCAGGGCCTCTGTGATCTTTCGCGAAGAACGACTGCCCACTTCCTCGTCGGAAACCAGAAAGACTGTGACGGGCCGTGGCAGGCCACCGTGCCAGTCCTGCAATGCCCCAATCGCATGCAGCATAAGCGCAATGCCTGACTTCATGTCGAGTACGCCCGGCCCGCGCAGGCGGCCGTTTTCGATCATGCATGGCATCTTCGCCAGAGTCCCCACCGGATATACGGTATCGTAGTGCCCGAGCAGCAAAACTGGCTTGCCGCTCGCCGCGCTGGTGAAGTTAATTTGCAAGCTTTCGCCGAAGTCATTGCTGGGAAGCAGTTGAACTCGTCCGCCAAGCGCTTCAAACTTAGGCGCAAGGAACCGCGCAATGCGATCGACTGCCTGCTTGCTGTCGCTGGGGGATTCAATCTCGACCAGCTCGCGAATCGTCTGAACCATCTGATCTTGGCGTAATTCGAAGTAACGCAAGCGGTCTTTTCCAGCGTTTTGGGAGGCTGGTAGTCTTGTTTTCTTGCCGGACACATTTGCCTTTCGTCGGTGGGAGTTGGCGGCGCTCAACTTAACAGCTCTTACCACGAAGGGCACAAAGTCACACGAGGAAAGCCTGCCTGTGAAGACCTTTGTGATATTTAATGTCCTTCGTGGTCCATTGATTTTTTCTTTCAACGGCAGACTCAGTCGCTTACGAAGTTTCGCCCGCCGTTGTGAATGCAACGCGGTACAGTATAATCTTCAATCTGTTTGGGGCGAATCCATGATTGAGACCACTCCACCGGAGGACAATAGTCCACCGCCGAAGATAGCGCTCGATATTCACGACATTCTGAAAATTCTGCCGCACCGCTATCCTTTTTTGCTGATCGATCGCGTGCTCGAACTAAAGCGCAAAGAAAGCATCATCGCGATCAAGAATGTCACGATCAACGAACCTTTTTTCAACGGACATTTCCCGGGATTGCCCATCATGCCGGGCGTTCTGATTGTAGAGGCGATCGCGCAGGCTGGTGGAGCGCTCCTGCTTACCGAAGTGGAAGATCGCAATGACAAAGTGATGGTCTTCACTGGCATCGAACGCGCGAAGTTTCGCCGTCCCGTGAGCCCCGGCGACCAGCTGCGCATCGAGGTGGAAGTGAAGAACTGGCGGGTGATTCCGCGGATGACCGCAGCGAAGATGCATGGCGTCGCGTTCGTCGCGGGCAAGCGTGTAGCGGAAGCTACCGTATCATGCCAGCTCATCGATAGTTCACGCGGACGCGGCGACGGTTCTGACGGCGCGGTTGTGGAATGAAACCGAGCGCGGCAGCGATCATGAACTCCCATCCCAGCGCGATTCATCCTACTGCGATTATCGACTCGCGAGCCAGGGTCCCGGCATCGTGCAAGATCGGTCCCTACTGCGTGATTGGCCCGGATGTCGAACTCGGGGAGGATTGCCTGCTTGTGGCGCACGTCGCGATCGAGGGGCCAACAAAAATTGGCTCCGATAACGCATTCTTTCCCTTCTGCGCCATCGGCATGGCGCCCCAGGATATTACTTATAGAGGCGAACCGACCCGGCTGGAGATCGGCGACCACAACGAGATTCGCGAGAGCGTGACCATCAACCGCGGCACGGTAAAAGGCGGCGGGCTCACCAAAGTCGGCAGCCACACTCTAATCATGGCGTATGCGCACATTGGACACGATAGCGTGATCGGCGACCACTGCATGCTGGTCAACGGTGCGACATTGGGCGGCCACGTGACGGTAGAGGAATGGGCGGTGGTGGGAGCGCTTTGTCCAGTACACCAGTTCGTGCGCATCGGAGCGCACTCCTACATAGGCGGCGGAACAACTATCACGCAGGACGTTTTGCCGTTTTCCATGACGTCCGCCGCTCGCAACACGCACGCCTACGGCATGAATAAAGTTGGCCTCGAGCGTCGTGGCTTTTCGCCGGAGCGCATTCGCAAAATTCACCATGCCTATAAAACCCTGCTGGCGTCGAAGATGAACACGTCGCAAGCCCTGGAAAAGCTGAAGTCGGAAGATCATCGCAGCGAGGATGTGGATATGTTGATTCGCTTCATCGAATCCTCAGATCGCGGAGTGATTAAATAACCTCTAACGTAGGGACCGAGTTCGCTACGGCTTTTCGCCGCCGTTAAGATATGCACGCAGCGTCCGTACGATTCTAATGATGCAACGCCTGGGCCTCATCGCCGGCAACGGCAAATTTCCACTCCTCGTGCTGGATGCGGCGCGCGCAGCGGGATATGAAGTCGTCGTCGTGGCCATCAAGGAAGAAGCCTTTCCCGAGATCGAGTCTCACGGAGCTGCTTCGGTTCACTGGTTGTCGCTGGGGGAACTTTCAAAGCTGATTGAGACTTTTCAGCGGGAAGGGCTTCGACGCGCAATTATGGCGGGACAGGTCAAACACAAACAGATCTTCTCTGCCATCCGTCCCGACTGGCGATTAGCAAAGCTCTTGCTTTCTCTCACGACCCGTAACACGGATAGCCTGCTGGGCGCGGTCGCCAAAGTTCTCGCCGATGAAGGCATCATCCTGGAAAGTTCTACATGGCTGCTCGAACCGCTGCTGGTGAAGTCTGGAGCGCTTACCCGCCTGCTCACCGATCGGGAACGCAAGAACATCGATTACGGCCGCGCGGTTGCTCGGGATCTGGCGCAGCATGACATTGGACAAACGGTTGTAATTGCCGAATCGGCTTGTGTGGCAGTCGAAGCGATGGAAGGAACGGACGCTGCTATTGAGCGCGCGGGCCAGATCATGAAATCGTTGCACGGCGACGCCTCCGCACTGAGCCGCGACCTCATCGTGGTAAAAATTGCGAAGCCAAACCAGGATATGCGCTTCGATGTCCCCGTGATTGGAGTGAAGACCATCGAAGTGATGCGCAGCGCGGGCGCTACTTGCCTCGCGCTCGACGCCGGGAAATGCCTTCTGCTGGATGGCGAGAAAGTTCTTGAAGCGGCCCGGACGGTGGGCATAGCAGTTGTTGCCGACTGATGCTACCTTCTTGAATCCTCAAGTTGTTATAAAGGAAAAGGCTAAAGATATGACTTCCTCATGTTCCGAACCGGCTCTGATTGCCGAGCAATTGCGCCGCGCTTTCGAGGGCGATGCCTGGCACGGCCCAGCTCTGCTGGAGTTGTTGCAAGATGTGGATGCCGCCACAGCTGCAGCCAAACCCTCGCCAGACGTCCACGGCATCTGGGAACTTGTTCTTCACGTCGCCGTCTGGGATGCCGCGGCTTCCCGCCGGCTAAGCGGAGAGAAAGCCCAGCCCACCGGCATCGCTAATTTTCCCATCGTTTCAAAACCCACCGAAGCTGCGTGGCGCAAGACCATCGCTAACACCAAACGCACCCACGATGTGCTGGTTAAAACGGTCAGGGCTTTGCCTGAATCTCGGCTCCGGGAGCGCGTCCCCGGCAAGAAATATGACTTCTACTTTATGCTGCACGGCGTGGCGCAGCATGAGCTCTACCATGCCGGGCAGATTGCTGTTTTGAAAAAGATGCAAATCGCCAAGTAAAGGAATTTAACCAATCGAAGCAGCGGCTTTAGATTTACAATTCGTAGTTCTTGTTCCCGCTGGCAACCGGCCATCCGAGAGTTTTCCTGCAACCTGACAATCCGATTTCCGTCGCGGTCGTGGGGGTAGGCGTCTTTGGACGCAACCATGCCCGCGTCTACCACGAACTCGAACAACAGGGTGAATCAGTTCGTCTGGTGGGAGTGGTGGATCCTAATCTCGACCGTGCCGATGCAGTCGCACGTGAGTTCGGATGCCGCGCCTTCGGTTCAGTCGAGCAGATGCTCACCACGCATAGCGAGGTGCGGGCGGCGTCAATCGCGGCGCCTACGGTCCATCATCTTGAAGTGGCACGCACTCTCCTGAAGAGGGGGGTAGACGTCCTCATCGAAAAGCCGATAGCCGCATCTTTGGCGGAGGCGGACGAACTGGTACAACTGGCAGCCACTCACAAACGTATTGCGCAGGCGGGACACCTGGAGCGCTTCAACCCCGCCGTTCGCGCCACCATTCCTTTGCTTACGCAGCCTATGTTCTTCGAAGTACACCGGCTCAGCGTGTTTACACCGCGCTCGCTCGATGTCGATGTCGTGCTAGACCTGATGATCCACGATCTCGATATCGTAATGTCTTTTGCCAATTCTCCGGTGAAAGAGGTCCGCGCCGTTGGTCTGCCCATTCTCTCCGGCAAAGTTGACATTGCTAATGTGCGGCTGGAATTCGAATCGGGATGCGTAGCCAACTTCACCGCCAGCCGCGTTTCTACCGAGCGTGTGCGCAAGCTGCGCTTCTTCCAGCCCCATCAGTATGTCTCGGTCGACTATGGACGCCAGGAAGTTCTGGTCTTCACAGTCGGGAAGGACGGATCAGCCTTGAATACGCCAACTGTCAATCCGCAGATTGGCGTGGGAAAACCGCCGGTAACCTCGGAAGAGCCGTTGCACGCGGAATTGCGATCGTTTCTCCATGCGGTGCGGCAGAGGTCCACGCCCGTGGTGCCCATTGAAGATGGCGGACGCGCGCTTGCCCTGGCACTCGACATTGTGGGAGCGATTCGCGAGCACGGGAGGAAAGTCGGACTCGCCGGCATGGCGGTGAACAAGGGCTAGGCAAGCCCTTGCAGCCATAGGCGGCCATTTACGTAAGCTTACTTGCATCAAGAATAATTCCCTGGTTGTATCATTAAGTTGGATGGCATTTCCTATTCGAGTCTGCGCTGTCTGTTCAGAAGAGTTCGAACTGAAGCCGGATAAGCCCGGCTTTGCCAACCGCTGTCCGGCGTGTAGCGACCCTGAAAGCACCGAGCCTAACGCAAAACAGGGGATGGATGCCGACGAACGTAAGGCTCTCGCCGAAGCGAACGAGGCTCGGAGAAAAGCGATGCGCGACCTCCTCTACCGCAGGGACAGCTAGCGGTCCTATCCGACATATCCTGCGCAGGTAACAATGCGTGGCGAAAAGACTTCCTGCGTTCGGCGAATTTTCAGCAAGCTGTACAGGCGGGGTTCTGGCTGTGTTTTACAATTGTTTACACACCTAAGTCCCGCGCCATTTGTCAGTGAGCAGAATCGCTTGAAAGATGCGAAAATAAGGCTAGCTTTGAGCATGCTCGTCGATTGCGTTGTCCCAGCAAAACCGGATGCAACGCACCTGCGGGAATGTGTGTCTAATGGACAGGCCAGCTCGGGACAAACTTAGTTCATGCCGATCACGCAAATCCCATTCCAGGATCCTGTGGCGCCTCCCGAGAAGCCGCAGCCGGAACAACTCGGACTGTACGACGCTCAGGGATGGGAAACGGCCTACCGCGATCTCGATGAAGATGCCCGCGTCCCGCACCTGCTCATTCAGTTGCAGGACGATCTCACGCGTTCGCGTCGTCGGGAAGCGGCGTGGATTTCGATCATTGTCCACCTGCTGCTTATCGTTTTTCTCGCAAAGATCGATTTCTTCGAGAAATATTTTCCGTGGCACACCGCTGTAGCGACGAAAAATCTGACAGCTGGCAAGGATCTGACCTTCCTGGAATTGCCCCCCGACTTGCAGAAGTTGCAGCATAGGCCGAACACCAATATCGCGTCTGACAAAGACCGCGTCGCGATGACGCGGCATCCTCAGCTCGACTTGAAGGAACTTCGCAAGAGCCTGGCTGCGCCCCCACCGGGAGCGCCCGGTTCGAGTGCTGCGCAAATGGAACAGCCGACAACAAAGTCGGCGGGCGGATTTTCACAAAACCAGCCAGCGCCTCAGCCGCCACCTCCAGCGAACCAACAGACCGCGCAACTGCAAACACCGGCCACGCCCAGTGTGGAAAATGAGTTTAAGAAATATGCGGGTTCCATGTCCGCGGGTTCTGCCATTCAGGAGGCTGCGCGAGCGGCAGCCAGACCGGGGACTGGAGGCCAGGGTAGCGGCGGTGATTTTGGATTGGGAACTGGAGCGCACGGCGCTCAAATGGGGCCGTTCGAGATTCTCAGCGATACCATGGGCGTTGACTTCGGCCCTTATCTCCAGCGCGTTCTGCATGACGTGCGTCAGAACTGGTACAACGCCATTCCAGAGTCTGCGCAGTTCAAACACGGGAACTTAATCATCGAATTCGCAATTACTAAAGATGGGAAAGTCGCTGGCATGAAGCTGGTAGCACCTTCAGGAGACTCTCCGCTTGATCGCGCGGCGTGGGCCGGCATCGTTGGGTCGGATCCTTTTCCTCCCCTGCCCAGCGAATTTGGCGGCCAGTACCTGGCGCTGCGCTTCCGCTTCTACTACAACCCCACCAAAGAAGAACTCCAATAGATTTC
>Ga0307476_10001746_pt1 | contig 13215 bp, 10 predicted proteins | sample atmos_gasesECM2C_2_FD_203314 | JGI IMG/M metagenome (GOLD analysis project Ga0307476, IMG submission 203314) | Hardwood forest soil microbial communities from Morgan-Monroe State Forest, Indiana, United States - atmos_gasesECM2C_05 | ecosystem: Environmental > Terrestrial > Soil > Temperate... | reverse complement strand
GGCGCCGACAGCGGCGGCGAGATAGTTATCGCCCGGCTGGAGCAGGCCGCGCTGGCACGCGGTCTGGTAATTGACGAAAAGATCCGCGCAGAAAACGTGGCCGCAGTCCTGAATGTTGTCCAGCACCACCCGGTCGCGCGGGAACTTGAGCAGCGTGCACATCCGCTGCCAGGTCACCATGTTGACATTATGCGGCAATATAACCCGGATGTCGTCAAGCGTCAGGCCGGCCTCGTCCACCGCCCTGAGCATCACTTCGGCCAGCGAGGGCCGGTACTCGCGCTGCAAGCGAGCGTCATTCTCGCCGGTAGCGTTGTCGAATTCACCGCGCACGGTGGACGCGTAAGCCAGCTGCCGGTCACGGGTGCCGCAAGCACTGACCAGGCAGGCAGAAGCACCCTCGCCGAAGACCGTGGTATCCGCGAACACCTGTGCGTCATGCGTGAATGCCTTCTCTCCCGCCAGGACGAGCGCGAGCGAGCCGACGGGATCGGGGTCAGCCGCGAGCAGGCGCCCGGCCACGTCGATGGCCAGCAGACCGCTGGCGCAGGACTGGTGAGTGAGGGTGAACGCGAGAGCACCGGCGAGCCCGAGTTCGCGGCAGACCTCGTGCAGCGGGTTGACCGGGTATGGTGCCGCCACGGGCATCGCACGAGCGTGCAGCACGTAGCGGACGCGATGCTCCTGGCCGCGGAGCGCGGACAGCCCGGCCGCGCCCTTCAGCAGCAAGCCAGAGAGCGACGGATCGGGGTCGCGACCGACTTCGGCCAGTCCGTGAAAGCGGCGGAAAAGCTTGACCTGCATGGCGGTCAGCCCCAGCGTGCCAGCCAGGCTCTCGATCGGCGTACGAGCCGGCGGCAGGTACACCGACACCGCTTCCAGCGCGGTCATGACGCCATACCTGAGGGGGACATCGCAATGTCCATGTGTGTGATGATAACGGCGTGTCCCGCTTCCTGTTCGTTCCACTTCCGGTGGTGGCCCGGCTATGGCCCGCGGTGGCCATCGGTGACGCGCTAGCCACCAGCGGGCACGAGGTGGCGTGGTGCGGTCCGGAAAGCAGCCTGGTCCCGCTGCTGGGACCCGGCCCGGTCATCTATCCGACCGGCAGACGTTCGTACCGCGAGTTCCGCCAGTCGGGGACGGCCGCGGTGCGGGAACTGTGGGACGAGTACGTGATGCCGCTCAACCGGTTCATTCAGGAACCAGTCGACCGCGCAGTAGCGGAGTACCGGCCCGACGTAGTCGTGGCCGACCAGTACGCGCTGGCCGCCGCCCTCGCCGCGCATAAGCGGGGCGTGCCGTGGGCCAGCCTGTGCGCCGGCGTTCTTGAGCTCACCCCGCCCGCCGGGGAGCCGGACCTGCAGGCACTTGTCCGGGTCAAGCTCGCGCAGGCGTGGGAACGGGCGGGTCTATCCCCCGATGAGCACGTCGACCTGCGCTTCTCGCCGTACCTGGTGATCGCGACGACCGTCCCCGCGCTAACCGGCCCGCTGCCGATGCCCGGACACTACGTGCTGGTCGGAGCCGCGCTCGGCCCGCGACGCACGGACCCAGGTTTCGACTGGGACTGGCTGGATCCGGCCAGGAAGCACATCCTGGTCACCCCCGGCACCCTCGCCGCGCACCTGATGAGCGAGTTCATCCCCCGGATAATGGCGGCGCTGGCGCCGATGGCGGACCGGGCGCAGGTCGTGCTCAACGTGAGCCCGGAGATGATGCCCGGCCCGCCGGAACACGTCCTGGTCGCCCCGCGGATCCCGATGCTCGATCTCATGCCGCGCCTGGATGCGGTGGTCTGCATCGGGGGCCAGAGCACGGTCAACGAGGCTCTGCTGAACGCCGTTCCGCTGCTGGTCGCGCCGATCCGGCTCGGCGAGCTGCCGGTGGCGGAGCAGGTTTCCCGTGCTGGCGCCGGCATCACGGTCTCGTTCGCCCGCTCGTCGGCGGCCGAGCTCGGCACGGCGGTGACGGCGCTGCTAGACGAGCCGGGCTACCGCGCGCGGGCTGGCCGCCTCAGCGCCGAGTACGCCGCCGCGGGCGGCACCGCGGCAGCGGCCGAACGCCTGATCGTGCTGGCCGCCATGACCGCCGGCCGGTCCGGCCAGAACGGCACAGAACATGAGATCTAGGCGGGCCGGATCGTCTGGGCTAGCATGAGCCCACTGGTCGTCGCGATTACCCGCGGAGGGCGCGGATGAACGAGGACGCTGCTCGTCTGCTGTGTGGCACTCCCGAACTTCCGCCCCGTACCGTCTCACTGACCTTCGACGATGGCCCCGGCCCGAGAACCGCGGAGCTGGCGCGGCTGCTGCGCGACCAGGGCGTTACGGGAACCTTCTTCGTCCTGGGCGAGAGCATCGACAAGCACCGCGACGCGCTGGCAGCGATCAGGGACTGCGGGCACGCGATCGGGCTGCACGCCGACCGGCACCGCCCGTTCCGGTCGGCTGAGCACGCGGCCGATGAGCTGGCGCGGTGCGCCGCCCGGATCCCGGAGTACCTGACCGGCACCACCTGGTTCCGCCCGCCCTACGGCACCGCCGACTGGCGGGTGCCCGGATTCGCCGGCCCGGTCGGGTGGCACGCCCAGGGTCAGGACTGGCACATCACCTACCGGCACGGGCAGACGGTGGCCGGCTGCGTCGACGCCATCGTGAGCCAGATCACCGAAGCCGGCGGCGGCATCGTGCTGCTGCACGACTTCGCGGCGGCCACCGAGTTCGAGTCGGCCGGCCTGACCGAGGCGGATCTTGACCTGCGGATCACCGAGGTGACGGCGCTGCTGATCCAGCGGCTGCGCGCCGCCGGTTTCTCGTTCACCGCGCTGCCAGAGCCCGCCGCGACAACCGGGCGCGCCGCGACACCCGAGCCGGCGGTCGCGCCCAGGCCCGCGGCCGCCGGGCTGCCGATGGCCGACGACATGCAGTCCGTCCGGTTCAACCGCAGCGCGGCCAAGGCGGCGGGCGGGATCCTCGACCTGCTGATGCCGATCAGGACCGGCGACGGCCCGCCGCTGTTCTGCATGCACCCCGTGGTGGGCCTGAGCTGGTGTTACGTCGCGCTTCTACCGTATATCGACGCCAGGTTCCCGATATCCGGCCTGCAGGCCCGTAGCCTGCGGCGACCCGAACCGCTGCCGACCACCATGGAGGAGATGGCGCGGGACTACGCCGACCAGATACGACTGGCGCAGCCATCAGGCCCCTATTACCTGCTCGGCTGGTCACTGGGCGGGAACGTCGCCTTCGCGGTCGCGGAGGAACTTGAGCGGCGCGGTGAGCAGATCGGTCTGCTCGTCATCTTGGATGCCAGGGTCGACACCACGGGGATTGGGCTGAGCAACGAGCCCTGGATGGTCTATAACCTGGTACTGGCGCAGTTCGGCTATGTGCCCGCGCTTACTCCCGCCGATCCCGAGCCCGAAGCCCGGATGCTTGAACTGATCCGCCGCCGGCCTGGTTCGGGACTTGACGAGTGGCCAGAGCAGCGGCTGCACGCACTGCAGCGCGTGATCAAGAACAACGTCGACCTCGCCCACCACCACCAGGCCGGCCGTATCCACTGCCCGATGCTGTTCTTCTCCGCCACCCGCAATCCGCCGACGCTCGCCGAGAAGCTGGAGCGGTGGCGGCCGTTCCTTGACGGCCCGGTCGAGGCAGTCGAGCTGGATTGCGACCACCGGTACATGCTGCTGCCCGCGCCGATGGCGCGGCTCGGGCCAGCGCTCTCAGACCGGCTGGCACGGGCCGCAGCGGCCGGCACGGCGACCGCCGTGTTAGCGCAGCCGCACCCGATGAGGCGACCACACGTGACACAACGTCTGGAGAACTCATGATCGAAGCCAGCGGTCTGCGGAAGACCTACCAGGTCAGGCGCCACCGCAAGACCACGACGGTCGACGCGGTGCGCGGCGTCGACTTCTCCGTGCAGCGCGGCGAAATCTTCGGCTTCCTCGGGCCCAACGGTGCCGGGAAGACGACGACCCTGCGGATGCTGACCACGCTGCTCCGCCCGGACGGTGGCGACGCCACTATCGCCGGGATCGACCTGCGCCGCGCCCCGGCGCAGGTACGGATGCAGATCGGCTTCGTGGCACAGCACGGCGGTACCTACAACCAGTCGAACGCACGGCGCGACCTGGTACATCAGGCGCGGATGTACGGCGCATCGAAATCCGCCGCGCAGGAACAGGCAGCGGCGGCCGTCGCGGCCTTCCAGCTGGAGAGCTTCGCCGACCGCAACATCGGCACCTACTCCGGCGGACAGCGCCGGCGCCTGGACGTGGCACTGGGCGTGATCCATTCGCCCCAGGTCGTGTTCCTGGATGAGCCGACCGTCGGTCTTGACCCGCCGAGCCGTGCCCGCATGTGGCAAGAGGTGCGCAGGCTCCGCGATCATGGCATGACGATCTTCCTCACCACGCACTACCTGGATGAGGCCGACGCGCTGTGCGACCGGATCTCGATCATCGACGCCGGGCTGATCGTCGCCGAGGGCACCCCGGCCGACCTCAAGCGCGAGATCTCCGGTGACGTCGTCATCGTGGACCTGGCCACCGCGGCGGGCGCGCCCGAGCCGGCCACCGTGACCGAGGCGGCCAAGGTGCTCGCCGACCAGCCGTGCGTGCGGTCCTGCGAGACCATCGAGCACACCCTGCGGCTGTACGCGGACAGTGCCGCTACTGCTGTCCCGCAGGTCATGCGCGCGTTGAGCGTCAAGGGGATCGAACCCGGAGCGATCGAGACCCGCCGCCCGAGCCTCGACGACGTGTTCCTGGCCAAGACCGGCCGGGCGCTTGCCGAGTGACCCGAACATAGATGGCAGGAAGGCAGCGGCTATGAAGCTTGCCCGCGATACGTGGCTCACCTTGCAGTACGAAGGCGGTCTGCTGACGCGCAGCCCGATCAACATCGCGATATCGCTGCTCCAGCCCGTCACCTACCTGCTCCTGTTCACCCCGTTCCTCAAGTCCGTCATGGGCGTCTCCACATATAGCGGCGCCTACCAGATCTACGTGCCCTCGCTGCTAACCGCCATGGGTATGTTCAGCGGCATGTTCGCCGGGTTCGCCATGCTGGCCGCGATCGGTCAGGGAGTCATCGGACGGTTCCGTGTAACGCCGCTCAGCCGGGTTGGCCTGATGCTCGGCCGGCAGCTGGTGTTCGTGCTGCTGACCTGCTTTCAGGGTGTGGTCATCACCGTCATAGCCCTGCTCTTCGGTCTCAGGACACCGGTCATCGACGTCGTTGTCGCCCTCGCCCTGCTGGCGCTGATGGTGCTCATCGGCGTCTCAATCTCCTATCTCCTGGCGATCTTCGTGCCGACCCAGACCGCGCTGACGAACCTGATGAACGGGGTCACCGAGCCGCTGGCATTGCTGGCCGGGGTGCTGATCCCGCTGTCGGTGGCACCGCTGTGGGTACGGAACGTGGCCCGATGGAACCCGTTCGCCTGGGGCGCCAACGGCATGCGCGCCGTCTACCAAGGCAACATCGGCGCCAACGCCGTATGGGAGGCGTGCGCCATCCTGGCCGTCATCGCGGTGATCGCCGTGACGGCATCGTCGCGGCTGTTTGATCGCGAGATCGAGATCGAGATCGCATGAGCCTGGTAGCGCGCGGAAGGAGCAGCCATGAAGCTCGCCCGTGATACATGGCTCACCTTGCAGTATGAGGGAGGACTGGTGGTGCGCAGCCCAGTCGGCATCGTGACGCTGCTGTTCCAGCCGGTGGCATTCCTGCTCTTCTTCACGCCGTTCCTCAAATCAGTCCTGCACGTCTCCAGCTACCAGGCCGCCTTTCAGATCTACGTGCCTTCGCTGCTGTGCATCTCGGGACTGTTCGGCGGACTGTTCGGCGGGTTCGCCTTGCTCGCCGCTGTGCGCCAGGGCGTCATCGCCCGGTTCCAGGTCACGCCGCTATCCCGCACCGGCCTGCTGCTCGGACGGGAACTGACGCTGGTGCTGAGGGGCGGCATCCAGTCGGTCCTCATTGCCGTACTCGCCGTGATCCTCGGACTCCGGCTGCGGCCGGCCAACTTCGTGCTTGCCCTGCTCGTGCTCGCGATGACGGTGCTGCTCGGCGTCTCAATCGCCTACGCGCTGGCGCTGTCGGTGCCGAACGAGAGCATGCTCCCCGCGCTGATGAACGGGCTTGCCCAGCCGCTGTCACTGCTGGCCGGCCTGCTGATCCCGTTGACCGTCGCACCCCTGTGGGTGCGGGACGTCGCGCTGTGGAACCCGTGGGCCTGGGGGGCCAACAGCATGCGAGCCTTGTTCATGGACCATATCGGCGCGGCGGTCGTCTGGGAGGCGGCCGCCATCTTGGCCGGGCTGTCCGTGGTCGCCGTGACGCTGTCGGCACGCCTGTTCGCTCGTGAGCTCGCATGAGCGCGGCGCCGACACGTTGGCCATCGCAAGGTCTATTGCCGGGACAGATGGGCCGTTCTCGGCTCATTCCGGACCTGCGTGACCGGAAAGCACGATACGAGCGGGAGGCAGACAGGTGAGTGCGGGCAACCTGCGGGCGGCGCTGGCAGGGGATCAGGAACTCGGCGCCGGCAACGCGCTGCTCAGGCTGGCTGAACATGGCGCGGACATGGACATGCCGCGAGTGACGTTCGACACCGACGTGGACGGCATCACGGCCTGGACGCCGATGTCGCTGCGCACGCTGACCGAGCGGGTCGCCGCCCGGGCGGAGTGGTTCGCCAGGTACGGCATCAGGCGACGCGACCCGGTCGCTATCTACGTGACGTCCGCGGCCGACGTGCACCTCAACTTCCTGGCGCTGACCTGGCTCGGGGCGATACCGGCCCTGATGAACGGCGGCATGCCCGCCGACATCGCGGTCGAGTTCATCCGGCGGCTGCGCGCCACCGGGGTCGTCCTGGACGCCGACCACAAGGACATGGCCGGACGCGACCTCGGTGCGCCGGTCCTCGGGTACGCGGAACAGACAGGAACGGGCGTTCCTTCCGCCGCGCCCGCCCATTACCGGCATCACCCCGACGACCCGGTGGCCATCACGCACTCGTCAGGCACCACGCGGATGCCCGCCGCTGTCGTGCACTCCCACCACAGCCTGTTCGCGGCGGTGCGGGCGGTCCGGCTGACCGAACCACGCCAGCACGGCCCGGTGCGCGAGATGTCCGCGTTCCCGCAGGCACACACGGCCGGCGTCATCATACTGAACGAGGCGCTCTGCAACGGGTACGAGCTGCTGTGCCTGTCGGGACAGGGCGGCGCGTTCGAGCGCAGCGGCGATGTCATCATCGACGCCATCGAGCGCTGGCACCCGACCGCCGTCTACGGTTTCGCCGTCACCTGGGCGGAACTGGCTCGCTACGACCTCACGCAACGCGATGTCAGCTCGGTCCGGTTCTGGTCGAATAGCGGTGACTGCGCGCACGAGGCGCACATCCGCCGGCTGGTCGCCGTTGGCAGTCACCACGCATACCGGGACGGTCAGGTTGTCAGCCTGCCTGGCTCGCGGTTCAACGACACGCTCGGGTCGACTGAGATGGGCTACGGCGGATTCGGTATCAGCCATCGCTTCGACAGTGACCGCTACGGGCGCTGCGTAGGCAAGGCGCAGCCGTTTGCCGAGATCATCCTGGTCGACACGGAGACCGGCCGCCAGGTGCCGGACGGCGAGGTGGGGATGGTGGCGATGAAGTCGCCGACCCTGGCGCTCGGGTACTGGAACGACTCGGCCAGCACCTTCCGCACCCGGCTGAACGGCTACTACCTGACCGGTGACCTCATGTACCGGGACGAGGACGGCTACTTCTACCACATGGACCGGGTCAGTGACGCGGTCGACCTGGGCGGCGGCTGGCTCTATACCGCACTGTCCGAGGAGCGGATACTCTCCAGCTGCGCGGATGTCCGCGACTGCACGGTGCTGGCGGCCCGCGGTGACGACGGCAAGCTGATCATCGAGGTGCTGCTGCTGCTGACCGCGGACGCCGACGCGGACAGAGACCGCGACGGCGAGATCGGCACGGCGCTCGGTGCGGCCGCTGGCGCGCTGCCGCGCACGATCGTGACCATTCCCGACGACGAGATCGTGATGGGACCAACCGGCAAGGTCCGCAAATTCCTCATGCGCCAGCGGCTGCTGGCAGGCACGTCCCGAAGCGGAACGGAGTAGCTGATGCCTGATGCCACCGACTCGCGCCCGTATGCGGTCGTGGTCAACGACGAGGAGCAGTACTCGGTCTGGCCGCAGACGCGAGACCTGCCGGCCGGGTGGCGCCCGGACGGCTTCACCGGTTCGGAAGAGGAGTGCCTGGCCCACATCGAGGAAACCTGGGCTGACATGCGCCCGGCGTCACTGCGCCGCTGGATGGACGAGCGGGAGCGGGGTGGCGGCAGTTGACCCCGCTGCCCGCGAGCACCGCGGTGCAGGCGGATTCACCAGGCCGGTACATCGCGTTGCCGGGGGAATGCCGGGAATCCGGCATTTCCCCCGGCTGTCTGACATGACTCTATGGTGCTGCCGCAGCGGCTTCGGCGGTCAGCATGGTGGCGCCAAGCGTTGCCAGGGGCCGGGACAGGCTCTCGATGCTGATCCCGGCCCGCAGCGCCAGCAGCGCTCCGGCCGCGGCCAGATAACTATCCACCTCTATCACTCCGGTCAGGCCAAGACCGGCGGCGGTGACGTCAAGGATGCTGGTGTTGTCCTTTACCGCGACCACCGGGATGCGACGCTCGGCAGCGGACAGAACCGGCACCGAGCCCAGCGCCGTCGCAGGCGCGACGACCGCGATGACATCGTCGACGCTGATGCTCGCGCTTACCGGGCACTGAGGTAGCGCGGCGACCTGCGGTGCGCGGCGCAGTCCTATCAGCACGCAGGCCAGTCCGCTCGCGGAGACGAATTCGCCGGCGCTGCGGGCATCGACTACCCGGCCGGTAAGGTGAGACCCCTTAAAGTTCAGCATAGGTGCGTGCGCGGCCGGCACCCGGAAAACTCGCGTGAGCAAGTGCGAGACAACCGCTTCGGCACCTCCGACCGGATTCGGGTGGGCTCCGACGAAATGGCTGATGTAATCGTCCGCCGGCAGATCTTGCACATTCGTGGTAACGGCAAGAGCTGTGGCTCCTCCGTTTAGCAGCCGCTTTCCCGCCGCGAGCAGGACTTCCGGGCAATCGATCTGGCCGACGTAAGCACCTGATCCGTGGCGGACACACCGAGTACCGATTGGCTCCGCGGTTATCTCATAATCGATTATGTCCACACCGTGAACCGCGCGCACCGTGTTGATCACATTCAGCACCTCAGCGAGCGCCTCATCTGGTGCCCGCTCAATGATTACCCCTATTCGATTGGCACGCGGCACTCGCAGGACTGCCCTTCCGGTACTGAACAGGTCAAGCGTATATCCCTCAGTGTAGATAATGCGCTGGTCGCTGGCGATGAAATTGGACGCGTTGACCGCGTTCGGATTCGTGACCAGAAGATCGACCGCGCTGGCGAGCAGTCCGGTTGCCGGGCCGGCGTCGCCGGCGTATCCCCCTATCGCGCAGCCGATTCCGGTCGGTATCAGGCTGACCGCTACCGCATGCCCAGAAGGGCCTGGTGATGAACCCATCTCATGGTCGCTGGGAAAGGAGTCAGGGTCGCATTCTGTCGACTCGATCTGCAGACGATCTGGCCCGGCCGCACTCACGAACCATCGCAATGGCTCCCCGGCAAGCGACCTGGCGACGGCCGCGAGCACCCCACCTCGCTCAGCAATCGCAGACGAAGGTATTTCATAGGTCCGATTGAAAATCACTATGGGGTCCTCCTGATAGCACGGCGGCTACGATTGACCGGAATACACATCCTGTATATAGGCTCCGCGTTAGTCTGTACATATCCGCGACGAACTTTCGCCCGAGCAGCACAGCAGGTAGCAAAGGGTCGCTGGCGCCACAGGCTGCGGCCCCAGATTCACGTGCGGCCTGAGGAGCGCCGGCTCCGTCCTGCCTGCCGGGGACTCAGCCGTGAGAACCTGGCGGCGGTGATGACCAGACACGCCGGGTATTGACTCGCAGAAGTCTTCATCCCACTGTGTGAGGTGTACGTGCCTTCGGTCTTCGGTGAACGGGAACTGCATGAGCCAAGCCCGCGGTCGCATCATTGATACTGACTATCTGATTGTCGGCGCGGGCGCGGCCGGGATGGCGGTCGCCGATGCCCTGATCGAGGCCTGCGACGCTGATGTCGTTATCGTTGACCGACGGCACCGCCCGGGCGGCCACTGGAACGACGCATATCCCTTCGTGCGTCTGCACCAGCCTTCGGCATACTACGGCGTCAACTCGCGGATCCTTGGCAGCGATTCGATCGACAGCATCGGACCGAACGCGGGCTGGTACGAACGGGCGACGGCCGCCGAGATCTGCGACTACTACCAGCGGGTCCTTGACGAGCATCTGCTGGCATCAGGCCGAGTCCGCTTCTTCGGCATGTCCGACTGCGAGGCCGGCAGCCAGGACGGATTCCGGTTGACATCGCGCCTTACCGGTGAGACGACGACGATACGGGTGCGCCGCCGCGTCATCGATGCCAGGTATCTGGAGGCTTCGATCCCGGCGACTCACACGCGGTCATTCGACGCCGAGCCGGCGGTGCGCCTGATCGCGGTTAACGACCTGGTGGAGTTGACCGGACCGGGGAGCGGATACACGGTCATCGGCAGCGGCAAGACGGCCATGGACGCATGCCTGTGGCTGCTCGACGGCGGTGTGCCGCCTGAGGCCATCCGCTGGGTACGGCCGCGCGACTCCTGGCTGCTTGACCGGGCGTTTTCGCAGCCGCTCGAACTGGTTGCCAGCTTGATCGAGGGTGTGTCTCTCTACCTCGAGGCCGCGGCGCATGCCGAGGACGCTGACGATCTGTTCCGCAGGCTTGAGACCTGCGGTCAGCTAGTCCGGCTCGACGCGGCGGTCGAGCCGGCCATGTACAAATACGCGAGCGTGAGCCAGGCCGAACTCACCAGCCTGCGGCGCATAGAGAATGTCGTTCGCCTCGGGCGGGTGCGCCATATCGCGCCTGACCAGATCTTCCTGGATCGTGGATCGGTGCCAACCGACGGCGGCCAGGTTCACGTGGACTGCTCGGCGGTGGGCCTGCGCGTTACGCCGGGTCGCCCGGTGTTCGAATCTGGTCGGATCACGTTGCAGCAGATTCGGACCGGTCAGCCCGCATTCAGCGCCGCACTCATCGGGTACCTAGAGGCCTCGCGCACTGACGATGCGGCGAAGAACCTGCTCTGCCCGCCGAACCCCTATCCCGATGCGGCCGCGGACTGGATCCGCTGCACCTGCGTCTCGCTGCGCGCGCAGGCTCGATGGCTGGCCGATCCCGATCTGTCGGCCTGGATAGAAAGATCGAGGCTCAACGCCTCGCGCGGCACCGGTGCTCACCTCGCTGACCCGCGGATGCGGTCAGCGATGGCGCGCATGTACGCGAACTTCGATCGGGCCGTCACCAGCCTCGCGAAGCTCCAGGCTCAGGCACGGTAGCCCAGTCCTGTTGCCGTATCTAAAACCGCTGCGCTACTTGAGTTTCTGGTGGGGACAATGGTGCTGAGGTAATCAGGAAGCAGGCGGCCGAACCGTGCGGCAACGGGCGGGGCGTGCGGGAACAGGCGTGGCTACGGGATTAGGCCTCCGTCGATGCCGAATACCTGGCCGGTGATGTAGGACGCCCGGTCTGAGACCAGGAACTCGATCAGGTCGGCCACTTCGTCCGCGGTGCCGAAGCGCCCGAGCGGGATCCTGTGCAGGGCTTGCTCCCGTACGCGGCCGGGCAGCCCTTCGGTCATGTCGGTGCTGATGAAGCCGGGCGCGACGGCGTTGACGCGCACCCCGTAGCGGCCGGCCTCCGCGGCCGCGGCCATAGTGAATCCGCAGATCGCGGCCTTGGCGGCGCAGTAGTTGGCCTGGCCCGCCTTACCGTAACGGCCCGCGACCGAGGAAAGGGTGACCACGGCGCCACGGCGGCGTTTCAGCATGCCGAACATGGCCGCCCGGCAGGCGTGGAACGTGCCGTCGACGTTCGTGCGCAGCACAGCGGTCCAGTCGTCGTCGGCCATCATCATCAGCGACTTGTCTCGGGCGATCCCCGCACAGGTAACCGCGGCCTCGAGGGGACCGAGCCCGTCCTCGACCTGCCTGACGAAAGCGCTCAGCGCCGCGGAATCGACGACGTCCACCTGGGCGGCGAGGACCGCGGCGCCCGACTCGGCCGCCGCACGCTCGGTCGCCGCGGCGTCGTCCGGACGAGAGCGGTAGCAGAAACCGACATCGTAGCCCGCCTGCGCGAACCGCAGCACCGCCGCGCGTCCGATGCCGCGGGATCCACCGGTCACCAGAGCTACTGGACGTTGTGCTATGTCACCATCCACGAGGAAACCGTGCCTCGAACGGAGTCAGTAGATCCTCAGCAGCGCGCACCCGACCCGCCCTTCCCTGTCCGCCGTCGTCGCCACACCCACCCTGCCCGAGCCGGCTCCCGCGATCAGCAGCTCGACGATCTGGAATGCCGCCGACGCCGCCCCGGTGTCGCCGATGGCATCGGCCGTCCTTGTCAGCACCGGCACGCGGCCGAGAACGTCGGCGGCACCTGCCCGCTCCGCGCTCCCGTGCGGGCCGGCCGACGACAGCGGGGCTGTCGCGAACACCTCATCACGCCGTACCGCCGTCCGCTCAACGGCCCGGCGCAAGCACCCGGCGACCGCGTCACGGATCGTGTCGAGGGCAGTCCAGATGCCGAACTCGACGGCCAGCACTTCGGCGAGCGCCGTCCGGTCATCCGCGTGCGCCTGGGATGATTCCAGCAGAAACATCACGCATCCCTCGCCAAGCGGCCGGCTGGCGTCGGTGCCGCTACGGGCGGATTCGACCGCGGCACGCTCGTGCGACAGTTCCTCTACCGCGCCCCAGACGCTGGCCCTCGCGTGGCCATTGCGCTGTAGCCGCCGCGCGTAGTTCAACGTCAGCAGCGCGGTGGCATGGCTGCCGCAGATAGTCGCGTTCGGGCCTGTCACGTGGTGCCATATCGCACACTGGCCGGCCGCGAAGTTCATCAGGGTCCTTGGCACATGGGATGGGTCGACGTCGTAGGGCTTGTCCCTGGTCCAGGTGTCCCGGAGGAAGTCCATCACGCTCTTGATCCCGTCGCTCACCCCGAGGACCACGCCGACATCCTGGGGCGG
>Ga0307476_10001745_pt1 | contig 13219 bp, 8 predicted proteins | sample atmos_gasesECM2C_2_FD_203314 | JGI IMG/M metagenome (GOLD analysis project Ga0307476, IMG submission 203314) | Hardwood forest soil microbial communities from Morgan-Monroe State Forest, Indiana, United States - atmos_gasesECM2C_05 | ecosystem: Environmental > Terrestrial > Soil > Temperate... | reverse complement strand
TCTATCAGTTCCTGTTGGTTTTGACCCGTGATCAAATCACCGACGAAACCCGCGCCGAGCTCCGCAAGCTTCATTTGCAATATGCCCCCAGCGCGAGAGGAAAAATCGACGAACGCATGCTTCAAACCAGAAACCGCCTTGCCGAGCTGATGCACGTCGAAGGTGAGAAGGAGTGCGATCCCGGCCGGGGGCCGTGGTCCCAAATTGTGTTTGACGAAATCGCCGCTAAGGACGAGATCACCGCCTCGGCATGGCGAGGGCTTCTCGACCACTGTCGCGCTTTGGAGCAGACTGTCCCAGGAACAAAATGGAAAAAAGGCTCGCTTGACGTTATTCGCGCTCTAGGTGAATCCGAGGTTTGGCAAGCACTTCAACGATGGCTCGCTCTCGGGCCCACACCGGGACAGCCCGCAGAAGCGACTTCACCTATGGAGGATTCCGCATACCAAAAGGGGGTAGTGTGGCTTCTTTCGCTGAGCCAGAGACCGGAAATGGCTTCCGCGATTGGCGACTTTGGCGTTGCTTGCCTTCGCAAAATTCGCATGTTGGGAGCCGTGTCCCAAAAAGTCGGCTTCGCCTGCGTGCAGGCGCTCGGCTCCATGGAGTGCAGTGAAGCTGTCTGTCAGCTCGCGCGCTTGCGCGCAAAGGTTAAGTACACCGTTGCTCAACGTCTTATCGCGAAATGTCTTCAGGAAGCTGCGAAGCGCAACGGCTTGACTGTGGACGAACTCGAGGACTTTGCTGTTGCGTCCTATCCCCTCGACTTCGAAGGCAAAACAGAAACGGCAGTAGGAGACGTCTCGGCTACCACTTGGTTGTCACGAGAAGGCCATTTCGGTGTGACCTGGAAAGACGCCGATGGCAAGGTCATAAAATCTGCCCCAGCCCGCGTCAGAAAGGCGTTTGCGAAAGAATGGAAGGCAGTTTCTGGCTCGGTCAATGAGATGGAACAGGTTTATTCCGCGCAACGCTATCGTCTCGAATTTTCCTTGACCCGCTTACGCACCATGACGCTCGCGCATTGGCGCCCCCACTTCATTGATCATCCTCTGCTCGGTCTGTTGGGACGGAGGCTGATCTGGGTGTTCAGCAACGAGCAAGGCTGGGAACATTCCGGCCTCTATTGCGATGGCCAAGTATGCGATTCTTGCGGAGAAGTCCTTGATCTTTCCCCTGCGACAAAGGTCCGGCTTTGGCATCCGCTCTCTTCGGAAGTGTCCGAGCTACGACAGTGGCGAGAGCGTATTTTCAGCGCTGGCGTGCAGCAGCCTTTCCGCCAAGCGTTTCGCGAGTTCTATCAGGTCACCGATGACGAGCGTCGAACAAAAATGTATTCGAACCGCTTTGCCGGGATCGTCATGCGTCAGCATCAGTTTTCCAGCCTGTGCCGCGCCAGAGGCTGGAACTATCGCCTAATGGGATCCGCTTTCGACGGTTTCAACGCGCCCACCAAACTCCTTGCCTCGTGGAATATGCATGTTGAGTTTTACGTTGATCTGCCTTCCGACCGCGAGCCTTCGCTCTCTCGGTCCGCTCTTGGCGAGCACTCCGACTTAGGCATCAATGTCTTTGTCTGTTCCGACCAAGTTCGCTTCTATCGTGATCGGCGCGAAATCGCGATTGAGGATGTACCTGCAATTGTCTATTCCGAAGTCATGCGTGATGTGGACCTGTTCACCAGCATCAGTGCGGTCGGAAGCGACGAATCCTGGGCCGATCAAGGCGATCGGGGAATAGGTATCCTCTATCCGGGAACCGACCGCGACGAGCTCTCCGCATTGCTCGCGCTTCGCATTGAAATGCTATCCCGCGTCCTGCCTTTTACGGCCATCGCGCCGCATTGCATAATCGAAAAAGGATGGCTGGCAGTCCAAGGAAAGTTGGGAACGTATCGCGTCAACATATCCTTAAGTATCGTCTTGCGGCTGGCTGACACAGGAGTCCGTCGCCTCCGCATCCCGCAAAAGCTGCTCGAAAGCGTTCCCATAGACTTCTCGGCATTTCCAATTGAACTTGATCACCGTACGGAAATGGTCCTCCGTGTGGCTCACGTTTTGGCCAACGATTGGAACATCGATTCTCCGGATCTTATCCGCCAATTAATGTAGAAGCAGTCAGCGTTTAGCGGCGAGTCGGTTGCGAGGCTTGGCGGGCGACAATTTCACAAGGTCAAGAGGTTCCCGGAAACCTTTCGCTGTGCGGGCCAAGACTCGGATCGGAATTGGGCACGTCTACTCGCGCCTACTTCTTTCCGACAACTTCCAGCACGGATGTAGCCACGTAGTTGACTTGTTCCGCCGTCATGCCCGGAAACAGCGGCAGACTGAGCACGCGTTCGCAGGCGCGTTCCGCGTTCGGAAATGTTCCTGCAGGATAGCCCAGTGATGAATAAGCCGGCTGGAGATGCACGGGCTTGGGATAGTGCACCGACGTTTCAATGCCGCGCTCGGCGAGCTGCGCGATCACCGCATTGCGGTTACTGACGTAGATTGCGAACTGGTGGTACACACACTCGTCGTGAGGATCATCCACGGGAATCGTGAGCCGTGCGCCTTCCAGCATGCGGCGATATTCGCGCGCAATTTCCCGGCGCCTTTCCGTCCAACCATGCAGGCGGCGCAGCTTGATGCGCAGCACCGCGCCCTGGAATCCGTGCATGCGGTAGTTGTAGCCGGGGAATTCGTGATCATAGCGCGCGGTTTGCCCGTGGGAACGCGCGGCACGGGCGAATTTTGCGGCTGCGTCGTCGTTGGTCGTCAGCGCGCCGCCTTCTCCGTACGCGCCCAGATTTTTGGTTGGGTAGAAACTGAACGCGGCTGCATGGCCAAGCGACCCCACGCGCTGCTTGTGGTAACGCGCGGCATGCGCTTGCGCGGCATCTTCCAGAATTCGCAAGCTGCGTCGCGCGGCGATTTCGCGGATGGCATCCATATCCGCCGGGCGGCCATAGAGGTGGACTGGAATGATGGCGCGGCTGCGTGGTGTGATGGCGCGCTCGATCAGCTTCGCATCGATATTGGCGGTGGCTGGATCAATATCCACGAACACGGGACGCGCGCCGCAGTATGTAATCGCTTCAGCCGTGGCCAGAAACGTATTCGGCGTGGTGATTACGTCGTCGCCCGGCTGAACGCCCAGCGCCAATAGACCCAAGTGGAGCGCCGCCGTTCCGGTGCTCAACGCGACGCACTGCCGTGTGCCGCAGAAATCGGCGAATTCGCGCTCGAAGGCTTCCACCTCCTCGCCCTGCACGAACGCGGAATTCTGGCAGACGCGGTCGAGCGCCGGAAGAATTTCATCACGCAACTCCGCATACTCGGCTTTTAGATCGAGGAGAGGAACTTTCATTACACGCGCCTTTCGAGACATTGAAAACTGTACTGTACCGCGAGCCGGGCCACAAGCTGAGGTGGTGCAGAGGTTTCAAACCCAAAAGAAGGAATATCCGCTCACAGTCCGAGAGGCGACCCGCGACTCCGACGACTCTGCCCGTTTCTTCTAACTACTAACGTTTACAGCCAATCGGGGAATGAAACCACCAAAACCACATGATGTCCGATAACTTACCAGATGAGTTGCCCACAGCTTGCGCGTTCTATGTTCTGAACCGATTGTGGTGACCGGATATCGGCGAACACCAGATGATCGTCGTCCCAAACGGTAGTTGGTCCTTTTGGCGACAGATTCGGCGTTCCGTCAGAGCATACAGTTGCGATGAATCCTCAGAGACAAGCTTCTACGGAGACTTGCCGTAGGATGGGCGGGTCCACATTTGTGAAGTAAAGACGCTGCGATTTACTTCACAGGTCCAAGGTAGTGGTCCAGCCAATCGAGCGTTTCCTTCATCCAAGGGATGAGCGGCGGTATGTGCCCCGAATCGAATAGCACATGCTGCTTATCTTGCGCTGGCGTTCCGAGAGCGCGGAAAAGTGGTTCCTGGCAAGTGTCGAGCGGAATCATTAGGTCATACCGTCCGTTGATCATGAGCACCGGGATTGTCACATGCGGCGCGTAATTGAACGGATCTGATTCGGGTAGTTCTTTAGCGTAATCGCAGCCGCCTGCCGCGAAAACCGCCACCTTGAATCTGTTTTCGACCGCGAGATTGATCGGCCCCAGCACCGCTCCGAAACTAATTCCGTAATAAGCCAGCCGATTGTGATCGATGTCGGAACGCGTCTCAAGGTAATCCACGGATCGTCGCAGATCCTTCGCTTGCGCGATGGTGTCATCTCGTTGGGCGCTGGTGCCAGAATCCGGCACGCTGACAAGCCTTTCGTAGGTGTTTTTGTACATGGGGAACATCACCGCCCGGCCGCTCTTAATTACAAAATCCACGTCCCAGAGCTGCGAGTCTTCCAGGGTATGAAATAACTGGGAACCGGAATGCGGGAAGTAAACGACGGTCTGGTACGGTGGCGGAACACTCTTCGGCAGATACAGGTAGGCACTGACGCGCTCGTTTCCGTAGGCCGCGTTAAACGTGATTCGTTCGCGGCGCCAATCCGGCGAGCTGTCGTCCTGCGATTCGATTTTTGCGTCGAGTGGTGTCCGGTCATAGGAATAAAGACTCTCGTAGATTCTAAAGACAGCCTCCGATACCGGCTTCACATTTCGATAATCCGCGGCAGTAATGCTTACCGGCGCCATGAGCGTCTCGGTTACAGTTGCTGAGTGCAGATATTTCGCCAAGCGGATACCGTTGGTCGCCGAACGATCGAAAGGCAATCGCGCATCGGCCTCCTGATACATATAAACCGGGTCGGTTGATGCTCCGCCGAGGATGTAGCGCCGATCGCCGACCGCATTGAAGCACCACTCCTTCACATTGCCGGCCATGTCATAGGTGCCAAATGGCCCCAGCCCAGGATAGCTTCCGACCGGGGCGGGACCTTTCGCCGAAAAATTACTCGATTGCAGGATGTCAGAAAATATTCCGACTGGGGTAGCGCCATACCAGTGATACACAGTCGGGAGACTCATGCCGGCAAATTCCGCATAAGCCTCGGCTTCGTACCAACTCACACCGCTGACTGGATAATCGTCCTGGCCCGCAGGGTAGCCGCCGAGCTCCCATGCGGAAGGTCCGGCGCGATCGGTCTTGTCGCGAAACAGATTCATGGCCTGATCAAAGGTAAGTGTCTGCGCATCTTTGACAAAAGGAAATTTCCAGAATTTCGAGTTGCGGTAGCTGCCAGCGTCAACGAATTTCTTGTACTCGCGGTTCGTTACTTCGTATTTGCCGATGAGGAAATCATCGAGCAGCACGGTCGGATTTCCGGCGAGGTCAACGCTGCCCGCTGGGACGTGCACCATGCCGGGCGGCAGACTTCCAACTGGATCGAGGACCACCTCAATTCCGCCGTGTTCATTCGTGGCTTCGACGGGTTCATATCCGGCCTTAGTGAATTTGAATCTGAAATGGCCCTTAGGTAGTTGGACTGCTTCGAGTGGCGTTTTGCCAAGGTATTCCCAGTTCTCCTGAGTATCTCCATAATCCCGGAAATAAGTATCGGCGCCGGACGGGGTAGTACGAATGGCCGTCGGCCAATGGACTTCGGCTTCCACTCGTTTGAGCGCGGGATCATTCGGCGCGTATTGTTCAGCCTTCTGAATGAGCAGATACGCTTCGAGATTTTTCCGTTCCCTGACAAGCTGCTGGATTTCAGGCGCGGCCTGGTCCCGCACCCAGCGGATGCGTGCATAGTGGCGATACAAGAGACTGGCAATGATGGCAAAAATAGCGACAACGGCGATGGCACCGAGGATCACGGAGGGCTTGCGGACTGTTCGCGCGATCGGCACAGCCCCGCTTGACTCCACGACGCGTTGCTGGCGTACTCGGTTTAAATCCGCGAGCATGTCTTTTGCAGAACCGTAGCGCTTGCCGCAGTCCTTCTCCAGCGCTTTAAGGATCAAGCGATCGAGTTCAGCGGGCAGTTGCGCGTTCAGGCGCGAAGGCGATGTTGGTGTCACGTGTAATATTTTGTCGAAAATAGTCGCGGAAGTTTCACCTTCGAATGGCCGCCTCCCGGTGGCCATCTCGTATAAAACCACGCCGAAGCTGAACAGGTCCGTACGCGCGTCAAGCTGCTCGCCGCGAGCCTGCTCAGGCGACATATATGCGATAGTTCCTACCGCCGAGCCTGGGCTGGTCAAATGTTCTTCAGACGCGGCCAAGGTAGGCATTGCCGAAGCGCCAACGACCTCGGGGACTCGATAGAACTCGAAGGTTATTTTGGCGAGCCCGAAGTCTAAAATTTTCACGTGGCCGCGCCGGGTAATGAAGATGTTTCCGGGTTTTATGTCACGGTGGATAATTCCTTCACTGTGCGCGGCATCGAGGGCCTCCGCTATCGGCACCGCAAGAGCGAGAAATTCATCCACATCGAGCGCTTTGCCAGCAATGCGCTCTTTCAGGGTTTGGCCCTCCAACAGTTCCATGGCGAGGAAGTAATGTCCGTCGATCTCGCCAATTTCATGAATAGTGCAAATGCTTGGATGATTCAGTGCGGAAGCGGCGCGGGCCTCGCGACGAAAGCGCTCGATGGCCTGATGGTCGCGCGCGAAGGCATCGGGAAGAAATTTAAGCGCGATCGACCGGCCTAGTTGCAGGTCCTCAGCCTTGTAGACCACACCCATACCGCCGCCACCAAGTTTTTCAGCAATGCGGTAGTGGGAGATGGTACGGCCGCTCAGCGAATCAGTGCCTGACATTGGTGGACATCTTAGGTTGGGGCAGATGGCAAGTCAACGAAGCGAGGCTGCCAGCGGGTTAAGTCCTTAGAGTCTCTGGCTAACGGCGAGGATATTTCCCTCAGTGTCTTTGAACCAGGCGGTCTTTGCGCCACCAGCCGTCGCGATGCTGTTCTTCATTACCCCGACGGGCATGTCGTATTCCTCAAACTTTACACCTCGCGCCTTCAGTTCGGCGACCTCGGCCTCCACGTCTTTCACCTGCCAAAATGCCTGGCTGGCCTTCGATGTACCCGCGTTGGGTGTCGGATACATGAAAACGCTCGCACCTCCACATTCGTACACTACACCGCCTGCATATTCTACTTTAGGATGAAGGCCAATGACCTCCTCGTAGAATTTCCTCGCGCGGATGATATTCGACGCTGGGATATAAGCCCGAATCGGCGCATCCTTCAACATGAATAACCTCCTAGGCCGTTTCCACTCGTCGCCCAGCAACATCGTAGCAAAAGAGCGCAGCATTTACCGGAAATCAAGTGGAGCGTTACTTCAGATGGAACGGTTACGCGCTGTAACCGGACATCAAATCAATTTCTGTCTAAAGTTTTCCGCGGTTTGCGTCGAAGTCTGGAAAAAGCGTGGCTTGCCCTGCCGGTTAGATCTTTTTGTTGTTTATAAAGCTGAGGCCCACAAACAGTTTGGTTGTGGGCCGGAGGATCGCACTCAACCTCGTGGTGAAAAAGCGGGAGTTGCGGCACCAATTCGAATGGGGGTTTTTGGGCAACCTAATTCCCGTTCCGTTCGCTTCATCCTCCGCAAGAGTAGACGACTTAGTTTTATGAACCGGCCTCCCTTACTTCGGGTCGGAGCCACATACAACATCCGATGACTCGCACAATCGAATCATGAGACCGCTGAAATCACTAAGTCTCAATGTTTCACAGCAAACATCGCCCGGCTTGTGTGCTCTCTCGCTTCACCAAACCCGACCAATGCCTGCCGTCGCTTGCACAGAATTTTCTCGACGCCTCCGTGGTAGAGTGACCCAAATCGGTCAGGGGTGTCACGTGCTAACCAGCATATGGGTGATCGCAATTTCTATTTTGGCGTCCACGGTCATTTGCCGAAAACGTGGGCATTGGCGTCCGGTCGCGTGGATTGGAACGTCCGACCTGAAGACCGAATCTTTGTGCTACTGGAATACGACCACGGCCATCAGGCAGGTTATACCGACCCCATCAGCCCGTTGTTTAATATCAACAGTAATCAACCATGGTGGCAGGACCAGCTAGTCGAGACACACACATTCGGTCCCTCGATTGTGAACCAGTTCCTATTGGCGGGCTGGCGGTTGAATGCCCTGTTCGAGGCGAAGAATTTTTCGGCGACGCTCGCGGCCCTACCAACGTTGCAGTGCGACGATCCACGAACCGTGTCGGTGACCTTTGTGAGCCTTGGACGAAGATTCATGCGCTGATTGATTTTGTCTTAGCCCTGTTAGTTGCGGCACGGCGAGTTGTGGCGAAAGCCCGTTGATGCAGAGAGACGCGTTACATCAAAGGTCGCGGATGGGAGAGTCCGCGCCACAGTTGCTTGCGGCGATCAGAACCTCGGGGATCACGCTATCCACATCGTCTGGCGTGCTACGGTGATTGACAATGCATGCCCGAAGGGCGAATTTGCCGCGTAACGTTGCGTTGGACAGATACACTCGGCCACGCTGGACGACGCTCTTGAGGATGGCGGTATTGCGTCGATTGAGTTGATCTTCGGACAGGGATCCAGAACCTATGTAGCGGAAGCAGACCGCACTAAGCTCGACTGGGGCGAGCAACTCGAGGTCAGACCGTTTGGCGATTGAAGTTGCCAGACGCTGCGCAAGATCCAAGTCCTTCTGAATCGCGGCGCGGAACGCTTGCAAGCCGTGATAGCGCAGTGACAACCAAAGTCTCAGTGCACGGAAACGCCGCGAGAGCTCCAGCGACTCCTCAAAAAACGCGAATCCCTCGACTGGATCCGCGGTGAGCGCCTTGGCATAGTCTCCCGTGTACGCGAATGCGGCGTGCGCGGCATTCACCTCGCGATACAGCAGACAACCGCAGTCCAGAGGCTGGTAGAACCATTTGTGCGGGTCGAGAGATATTGAATCGGCGAGATCCATGCCTGTGATCTTGCTGGAAGTGGCGATCGCGGCCAGAGCACCATAAGCTCCGTCAATATGCATCCACAGGCCATGACGACGTGCGATCGCCGCAATTTCACGGATCGGGTCTATTGCGCCGGTGTTGACACTGCCGGCGGATGCGACTACCGCGATGGGGATTCTCCCTGCTGCTTTATCGCCCTTGACGGCCCGCTCCAGTTCCGGCGGGATGAGCCGAAAAGCATTGTCAGTTGAAATCAGCCGGAGGTTTTTCCTTCCGATTCCCAGCAACGCCACGCTCTTCGGGATGGACATATGAACTTCTTCCGAGGCGTAGACCACGCCTTGCGCCGCGCCGCACGTACCGATTTCATTTGCAGGCATTTTGGCTTCGCGGGCCATAGCCAGAGCCATCAGGTTAGCCGAGGAACCGCCGCCACAGAGGCTGCCGCGAAACCCGATGCAGCCGATTGCCTGGGCAAGCCAACTGACCACGGTGAGCTCTAACGTAGTTGCTGCAGGACTCGAACGCCACGCCGTTAGGTTCTGATTGAGGACACTTGCCAACAGGTCCGCAATCGCGGCCACGGGTTCGCCAGACCCATGCACGTACCCGAAGAACCGACCGTTCTGGGCGCGAGAATGCGCGATGACATCTCTAAGGGCATCGAAGGCTCGATCACCCATTCCATGCTCCGGCGCTTCCTCCCCGAATAGCTGCTCGGTTTCTGCGCCGCTTGTTCTTGGAAATATTGAACGCCCATCCAGAGTTGATAAATATTCGGCAGACAGTACAATCACATCCGTAGCTAAAGCGCGGAAGTGTTCCGGGGAAAGTTCGAGGGGTTTCATGCTGTGCTGAATTTAATCACAAGGCGATGCGGCGGTCCAGAAACTGCGCTCTGGGAACTTGATGCTGGACCGAGCCACCAGTCAAACTGAACTTGCTGACCGGAAATCTGCCCAATTCTGAATGCTGAAACCACTCTTCGGAAGGTACGGCGCGAATGCCGAACCAGAGGAAAGTCGGCGCGCACCGCGCACGGTGCCGATCGAACGGCTTCTTGACTGGAGACCCACGTCTTGTTCGCCTCCCGAACGGTAGCCAATCAAGTGAGCCTGATTGAAACAGGAACGAAGTTAGGGCGGGGTCCAATCCGCCGGAGGCGAATTGAGCGACCAAAACTCTGGAGCGGGTCCATTGAACTGGATGCCAAGTCGGGTCAAGCCAGCATAAGCTGGTCCGACAAACGCAACCTCGCCTTCGCGCTCATGCCCGCTTTTGACGTTGGTCAGGATGACTTTTTGTCCGATTGCGACTCTTGCTTCCAAGATTACAAGTGCACCGTGCGCATTCACAATCAGTGCCAGGGCATCTTCCTCAAAGGGCTGTTTGTCTTCGTTTTCTCCTCTAACGAGGAGCGGCACATCTAGTATCATCCTTTGACTGCGTCTTTGCTTGTTTATCAACAAGAGATTGCGATCCTTTACGGCCCACTTTGAAAAAGTTAATCCGACTCGCTATGTCTAGAAGACGTTTGGCTCTGTTGAATTCGTCACTACAATCGATATCGCCTAAGGACCGCTACTTTTGTCCCGAGGATGACAACAGAGCCGAGTGAGTCTTAGACATAAACATATCTCGTTCATCTTGATGTAGTGTCCGTCTCGAATCGCCGAGTACAGCACTAGCATTCACCGCTGGCAATATAATGTGAAAGACAGCTCCACCTTCGGGAAGATTTTGACAGGAGATGCTTCCTTCATGTGCCGCCACGATTCCGTAACAGATACTGAGGCCCAATCCTGTGCCCTTGCCTACAGGCTTAGTTGTATAGAAAGGATCGAAAACTCTATCTGGTTGTTGAATCCCGGGACCCGTATCCGAGAAATCAACAATAAGCCTGTTATCTATGGACCCAGTCCGAACCTTCAGTACTCCAACGCCCTTTTCCTCCATTGCTTCGATTGCATTCAGAATGATGTTGTGAAACACCTGTACCAACTGACTCGAATTCCCATGTACAGGTGGCAATGAAGAGGCCAAATCGGTTTCGATTCGGATATTTTTCCCTCCAAGGGTTAATGTGCATAGTTCTGAGGCAGTTTTTACCAGGTGGTTCAAGTTTAGATCCGTTCGTTCGGCAGGGAGCTGGCGAGCAAAGCTAAGGAGGTTAGCGACCAGTCCCTTTATGCGACGCGCCAAATGGAGAATCTTCTCGACAAGGACATTCTGTTCCTTATCAGTCGATACGCGTTCCTTGAGAATCTCTGCATAGCCTAGTATTCCCATCAGCGGGTTGTTTATTTCATGGGCTGCTCCGGCAGCCAGGCTGCCAACGGCCGCAAGCTTTTCACGTTGCACCATCTGCGCTCGAAGATTTTGCAGATTTTCGACTGAATTTTGCAGAGAACGCAGTATGCCCAGCAAGTGCCGATCCATTAGTTGTTGGCGGAGGAAGACCAGGACCACCGCCGCGATTATAGCTAAGTACGTAATCGCGATTCGAAAGTGACGAATTGACTCTGGCTCGCTGCTGTCGATCAGTGTCCATAACCCAATCACTGGCATAGACAACACTACGGCAATCGCAATTCGCTTTGGCCAAGGGCTGGTCTCCGCAGCAGGGGCCTGTCGGGGATGGGCAGGGTATCGATGTGCAAGCACACCCGCCGTCCCCATCCAAATAAACGCGGCCACTAATGGAACGTCATAGAGACTGCCAGTCGAGTATTGGTTCCGATCGATTGCTACGTCGACAAGATGTGCTCCCAAAAAGTAGAGAAGCGCTGCACCGAAAAGGTGCGCGTATATGCGGCGCCATTCAGTTTTTGCATGAAAGGCGAGAATTCCGAGACCCCAAGCGAAGACCATATACTCTGCGTCAGCGAGTCGGGTGTAACTCACGTCGTACACCGCGAGGTTCGGCTCAGCGAATTGCCAAGGCCACACGACTAACGCGTAGACGTAGACCCACCACAACAGCAGCAGGGAAAAGTCTACATAGCCGAGCCGGAATTGCTGCTCCTTGGCCTCAACATTGGGTCTAAGCGCCAGTGCGGCAATCATGGGAACAGCGTGGAGAAAGTAAATCACGTCGCCATTGAACGGGTTGGGTAGCCTCTGCCGCTGCACTATTTCAATGTAAGTCCAGAGCAATTGAGCGCACATCCACATCAAGCAACCGACCGCCATGAGGAGCCAAAAAACATTTTCACGTCGGTCATTCGAGTTGGCGTTCAACAGCAACCCCCCAGCAGCAAACAGTGGCACGATACACTGCACAATGTCGCCAAAGGCTGTCAGGTTCTGACCGGGAGGTAGCAGGAAATGCGCAATTGCGTAGCCGCCGATGAATGCTAGCCACACTAAGAACAACCACCAATTTGTTGCCAGGATGAGTCTTGCGCTGCTTTTGGCGCTCGCAGGAGCGATATTAGTTTCAGACATCGAGGCGTGCCTTTGCTTTTAGGGTAATCTATCCAGACTTGATTGTGTCGTGAAAGGAAGATAGTGGTTCCACCGTGGTACGAGGAGAGAGGCACGCGCGCGAAGCCAACCCCCAGTGTCGCCAGAAATCGAAAGCTCCGTGGGGCGCGGCTTGTTTGCGCCCCATGTATGCGGCGCTCTATACCTGAAACTAGATGTGCGTCAGGGTGCCGGTGATTTTCGTGCGGCGCAGTGACCACGCGAACACCACGAACGACGACGGGATCAGGATCACCGCGAAGACAAGTAACGCTGCGATGGAAGGCCACAATTGATTCCATCCCGCGCCCGCAAGCAGCGCGGCGCGCATTCCCTCCAGCGAATATGTCACCGGAATCAGACGCGCCAAAATTTGCAACGGGCCCGGCAGCACACTCACGGGATACATCATCCCGCCTACCAGGCCTGAAACCCCTAGCACGACCCATTTCGCCGGATTCCCGCGCTTAAAGAGAATCGAATAACTGGCTGATAAGATTCCCAGCCCTGCAAACGCGAGGATTGATGCCAGGAGGATCACGACGGCTCCTGCCCAGTTCGCCGCCCGCGGAGCGAAGCCAAAAAGCAGCGCGCCCCACGCGAGATAGACGCACGTCCGCAGCGCCAAGGCGGTGAATGGATACACCGCGGAGCCCGCGAGGATCACTGGCAGCGGCGTCTGCGTCACCAGCAAAGCTTCCAGAGTGCGATTCTGGCGAGCCTCCTCGATGCTCGCGTCGAAAGCCGTCATCGATACGCTGAGGTAATCGAAAAATGCGAAGCCGACCAGCGCAAATGCGAAGTAATTGCTTCCCGCAGGCAGCGCCTTGGTTAGTTCAGGGCTCTCGACAAAACGTGACAGATAGTAAAAAGTCGCAACGCCGAATAAGGCTTCCAGCGCTTCCAGC
>Ga0307476_10001744_pt1 | contig 13220 bp, 19 predicted proteins | sample atmos_gasesECM2C_2_FD_203314 | JGI IMG/M metagenome (GOLD analysis project Ga0307476, IMG submission 203314) | Hardwood forest soil microbial communities from Morgan-Monroe State Forest, Indiana, United States - atmos_gasesECM2C_05 | ecosystem: Environmental > Terrestrial > Soil > Temperate... | reverse complement strand
GGAGTTACTGGCTCTTCTTTTTTCACCACTTCAGCTACGGTCGGTTCGGGAACTTGCACTGGTGGTGATGGAACTACAACAGGTGCTGGTGTTGGTGTCGCTTGTCCCATTGCTGCTGGCAACAGATTTGACAAATCCTGCGCCAACGCTTCGATAAGCGCGGAGATCTGCGCGACGTGTCCAATTGGGATTTCCATTCCAAGAGACGCAGCAAGTTCGAAGTACTGCAAAACTTTTTGAAGCAAAGACGTTTGAACGGGTGTTTGTGGCATTTTCTTTTTCCTTATATTAGGGATTTTCCAAAATAGAAGTTTCATACAGCAGCGGCTCTGGCTACTCGACCAACAACTTCTTGAGTGGGTTTGAACATAAACACACCACCGGCAATAACAATGAGCGCAAGAAGGAACAATCCTATTCTACCAAAACTGAAACCGGAAGTTGCGCCTGAGAGCCAGTTTTGAAGGGATGTCAAAGGATTTGTAATCGATAATGTTGATGATGGTATAGCAGGATTAGCCGCTCCTGTAGTTCCCTGCCCGATTCCACCTGTTGACCATCCAGCTACTCCACCGGATGGTACACCAGCGATCTGTTGAGCTTGACTCGGGTTGAACGGGCTTGGTATTCCGGGGATTCCGGCGGGAGTTCCATAGGATGCGGAAGTAACGTCGGATAGTTGAGGTGAAGTGTTTTCGATAGCGGGAATCTCGTTCAACCCGATTCCAGTTTGTTGAGACACACTGGATGTATAATTTGCGAGCGCTGGAGATCCACTTGGCAATCCTGAATAAGTCTGAATTGCTTGTGACAGATTTTGACCTTGATTAAAATAATTCTGAAGCAATTGATCGCCAGCGGCTAGAGACTGCGAACCGCTTTGGAAGATGGCAAGTCCGTTCGGTGCTGTTCCGACTGCACCATAGGAGTTAGCGTATGCTCCCCCTTGCACAGCCATTGGGTTATTGTACGATGGGTTCGAGTTCTCAAATTGTGAGATCGACGCGTCGAGTGTAGGAAACGCAAGAGAACCCATCTACCAAACTCCGAGAGTTTTTCCAGCAAGATCACCAGCAAGCTCAAAAGTCCAAGCGAGCACAAAGAAAATAGCGCTGCCGATAATGCCTCCAACCACAAGTGCTCCACAAAAAAATCCGGCGAAGACATATCGGTTAAGCATCACGAACCGAGTTGAGATGGCGCGCCTGGTGCCCACGGAATCGAGTAACCAGGAATATTACTCACCGTTGGTTGATTGTTGTACGAATACGAAGCGCCGTATCCTTGGTACTGTGGATTAGCTGGAGCTTCAAATCCTTCCTTACCATTTCCCTGTGCGTCCTGCAATCCGAGATTGATCATCTGGAGTGCGTTCGTCGAGAGATTCTGACCTTCACCTGAATTGAACAGATTGTTCAAGAGGCTGCTGAACGGATTCGGTGTAGCACCGGCTTGACTCCCGCTTTTCGTAGCAATGTTCGTCGTATGCTGTTTCGGATTCGGAGCAAGGCACGCGCCGGCACCGTCAAAGTTGCTACGGTTGAGAGCACAGGAATTAGACTGTGAACAGTCTTGACAACCACCACATCCAGAACCACCGCATCCACAGGATGATCCTCCCCCACCAGCCATTTGAGAACCGGGATAATTTACCGCACCGGGGCCGGACAGTGGTACACCAACGATCTGTTGGTTGTTAGTCACGTTCGGTGGACCTGCATTGCCCTGCGGTCCAAGATTGAAGGTAAGCTGTGGTGGCAGTCCGGTCGATGCAGCCACGGCAGGCACGGGCGCAACACCAGTGGGATTCACAACAGTCCCAGAACCGCTTGCAGGAGAGAGTCCGCTACTTGCAGTATCCGGCTGATTAGAAGAAGCCACAGCAGCAGAGTTGCGAAACAGAAGCCACAGTGCAATGACTATGGCACCTCCGACAACTGGAATCAGAAAATGTTTGCTCTTCATGGAATGATACTCGCTAAGCCGGAAGACGCGCCGCCCGCTGTGATTTTCGAACTACCAAAAAGAGAACCAAAAATATTTGCAACACCATTGGTAAGTGATGATGTAAAATTCTGAGGTGTAGCAATTGCAGCATTTTGTCCGGTGGTCAAAGTTTCGAACGCAGAAACATTGTTCGCACCACCCGTACCACCTTTGTTAAATGCACCTGAAGCAATCAAATTAAGTCCGGTGTTTTGCACATTGGTTTGCGCGTTGATCTGAGATTGCATAAGAGATTTATTTGCGTTGATGTAGTTGTTAGCCACATTCGCGCCGGTGTTCGCTCCAATGGAATATTCTTGTTCACTCAGATTATTCGCAAGCCGCGTAGTCTGCTGAGAAGCGTTGAATGCTTGCAACTGCGTTGAATTTGTATTCACCAATGAATTGTATTGTGTGTTCAAATTGGTGTCATACATATTCTGTTGCGCGTTTATTCCGTACTCTTGAGTTTGTGATGCGATTCCAGCGAGACCTAGTTGAGCTTGTGCACCGATTTGTGCTTGCGCCGTGGCACTATTCTCAATCGCTTGCTGCTGAGCAAGAGCATCTGCCGATGCTTGCGCTTGCGTCTGTGCGGCCATCCCGGCAATCTGAACTTGTCCCGCTGTCTGGATTTGAGCAAGCTGAACTTGTCCACCGGTTTGCACTTGTGCGCTCTGATACGCGAGAGTGTTAGCTTGCTGCTGCGTCGCCGCTTGTGAGACGATTTGTTGCAACGCATCCTGCGACGCCAACTGCGCTTGTGATACCTGCGCATTCGATTGGACAGTCGCGATGTTCTGCGCCGCCTGGACTTGATTCGTCTGCGCCGTAAGCTGAGCCTGAAGGCCCTGCTGTTGGGCGCTGGCTTGTAACTGTGCAGCTTCGAGCGCAGCTTCATTCGGGGGAATATCGGGGTTGGCAACCGCTTGGGCGCTGGCAGCCGCATTAGCTGAAGACGAATAGAGATAGTACAACACAATGAGACCGAGCACCGCTCCCCCTGTGATGTACGGGTGTTTCTTGATCCATTCCACCATGGCTAGATACCACTTTCAGTCACGTCCACATTCGGATTCGCGCCTTGTTCTAGCGCGTTAACACCAGAATCGTAAAGCAGTGGTTGTCCAACATATTGACCTGCCATCAATCCACCGAGTCCATTTTGCACCACGGTTTGTGAAGCGTAGACCTGTGGTGGTTGCAGCGGTTTGAAATAGCAAGCCCAGTGAACAAGGAAACCGTTTCCCCAAATAGTTTGGAGCGGGACACGTTCGGTGGTTGGCTCATAGACCCAGTTGCCTGCGCCGGGGAGAAATACATCACCCGGATGGTGAACGAACATCTGTCCATCGGCACCAAGGATCTGCTGGTTCTCATTTGCAGGCGAACCAAGTTTGAGTTCGTCAGTGACAACCGTGCCCGGTTGCGTCCCGAACGGTGGAACGGGAATCGCTACACCAGGAACGCTGAACCATCGCTTGCGTCCCCCCGGATTTGTGCCTTGTGACATTATAGGCTCGACATCCCTAGTGCCGCCCCACCACTCAATCCACCAAAACCAGTGGACCCAGTGACAGGTGAAAGCGCCGTACCAAGCGCTTGAGAAAAGCCACTTGACCCGGCTTGAATGACTTGCGATGTTGCCGCGTTTTTGCTCACCAGTACAGCGATGATCGCAACACCGATGATCGCAGTGAGCACGGTCACTACTGATGTGATGAGTTGTTCGCTCATGTTTTCCCCTTACTTAGAATACCGATGTGCCAAGCGACACGTAATTGACAGCAGCCGTGGTACCGGGAGGGCAAGCCATCACACCGATGAACGGTTTGATGGACCCGGCAGCGACGGTCGCGGTACCAGTTATAGTTACACCGGTACCCGCTGTTAACGTAACGGCTCCAGAACTCGATGCTGAATTCTTGAGCCAGAAAATGTAAGCCGAATTTCCTCCACCAGTATTACCAGCAGCGGGAAACAGAGCGCAGATGTTGGTGGCCGTGTCTGTAGTCAGCGCGGCAGCACCAGTGTTCGTGTCAGTCAACACACCAGTCAACTGTTGAGCGCTCACAGTACCAGTGTTGGTAAACGTGTTTGCAGTAGAAACGTACGGCCAAAACCAGAGACCGATAGGTGCAGGCAATTGACCATGCAACAGAACCGATGTTGAGAAATTGAGTATCAGGATAATAAGTCCAGCACCCAACCCCCACGTTAGTGCTTCACAAATCTTTTTGAATCGTGTTTTCATTTTCCTTAACCCCATTTCAAAATGCTTGCCATCGCAAGCTTCATTGTATCAAACCCGAGATCGGTCCGTAAATATTCGAACTTGGTGCTGGTGATGTTGCTAATGCAAAATTCTGAGTCTGTGTTTGCTGCGCTGGTGTGTTTCCCACACCAGTAAGCTGGTTGACCATTCCCTGCAAACTCGTTTGGGTAGCCGCGAGGGATGATGTTGCACCAGTTGCAGCCAGTCCAGTATTGATCTGTGAAGTTGTTGGTGCTGTTGATGCCGTCGAGTTCAGTACAGCGCTCGCTTTCTGGAATAATCCCGCTTTTCCACGTGTCAACACCAGCGAGAGCACGATGAGTACCAGGAACATGTCAGACACCGGTTTGAATTTTGGAATATAGCCGAACGCTCCGACTACCAGAATAGAAACCAACCAGTAGAAATAGTTATCTGGACCGCTGAAATCACCTTTGAGCAGAGAGAACAAATTCTGTTGAGTACCTTTGGCCGCACTCACCAGGAAAACAACACCGACTATGAGTAGAAAAAATGGCATATCAAAGAGAACCTAACGCAGACAATGTGGTGTTGATGGTTGATGTCGATGGTGCCGGTCCGGAAGTAATCGGTGACGAACCAAGACCCACCACAGCAAGCCACGCTTGTGCTTCACCACGCATCACGATAAACACAATGTATCCGATAATGAGTGCAGCCGCTATGATGGATGTTTGACTCATGTCAATCCTAAGAAAGTTTTTCACCGAGAAAAATCATCAGTGAAGTGAAGAGTGCAACTATGACAATGATTGTCATGGCGTCATGGATACCTTCGCGATACCCGAGAGCACGTGCAGTCACACGTGCAGTTGCATCGTCAAAGATTTTTTCCTGTTCTGCGAAATGTTTTTTGAGATCTTCTGGCTTAGGACTTTGGTGCATACACCTTACCCAGTGTCGCTTTGCCGAGTGCTGGCATCCAGAAACCTAGAGCGTACCCAATCGCGAGGTACAACAGAATGTGCCACCATTTTGTACTCATCGGCTTAGTACCACGTCCCGGTTTTTTTCTTCGAACAGATTACCCAACCGATCGCAACACCGATTAGCAGCGAGAAAAAGTGAAGACCGTCAAGTTTCATACACACCTCATTCCGAAATGCTTAGCAAAATGTGATTCCAAAACCAGGCCGCAACCACCAAAAGACCTACGAACAAAACCCAGTTCAACGCTGAACCTTGCGTCTGAAAAGGATGAGTGAACCAGTTCAGTACTGATGCAACTAGACCCTGGTTCGGATCAGAATTGAAATTCGGTTGTGCGGATGCCGCCATTTGTTTTTCCTTATTCGAGTGGCTCACCCGCTACGGGTCGAATGAGCCACTCTTCGCTGTTCTCTCCGCGACTTCCCCTTACGACGCGGCCAGCGAACCGGCCATGCTCAAAGTCTGCACCAGAGCGAAGTCTTCGTATCCAACCAGTGTGTAAGCGCTACCCGCCGTGGCGTTCGACGCGTTCAAAATCAACTCCATGTTGCCGTATTGCTGAGTTGAGATCGGTTTTTCGCGCGAACTGAAATAGTACGTGCCAAATGGAAGATCCGTCTGCAAATGGTTGCGCGTGATAAGCGCTTGCAAATCGGGATTCACCTTGAAGATGTTTGTGAAGTTCGCCGACTGCAACGCCAAATAATTGATGTCCTGTCCGTTTGAGCGTCCATTTCCAACCGCGCCGTTATTGTTGTAGATCATCACGGTGGAGAGGAAATCACGGAAGTTCGAATACTGCATTGGGAAATCCTGATTCTGAACAATCGCGGTGAATGTGGTGTTTTTCAGTTCATAAATCGTCGCCAGATCGACGATGGGCAAGAGAACGCCTTGCGGTCCGGTGGGCAACTGATCCATGTACACTTGGTACGCGGTGATTGTCGCAGCGCTCATCACAGCGAGAGCCACTGAACCGGGCACGGAACCAACATACATCGCGAGAGTCGAATCTGTGTTGAACGCAACGACTGGAGTCGGGTTGAACGAGAGAAGCAACTGAGCAGTCGCGTTCACAACGTTCATATAGACCGCGCCACGATAATCATCATCACTGTACGCGAGCGGTACCCAGTACCACATGGTCACTGTGCCGTTAGCACCAGCAGCGATCTGTGCAGGTGCGGAAATCTGACCGATCCAATTTGACCCGTATCCAATCGGAGAATCAAAACCCGTGGTGCGGACCCACGCAGTGTCGAACGGACGCCGTGCCTTGATCGAGTTGATCAAGTGAACATGCCAACCGGCAGTCTGAATGCGCGTGTTGTTATTCAGATCGTTGAATTGGATTTGAGAGAAAGTGTTTGCAGGTCCGAAATCGGTGATGTTGATGGGAACCGCTGAACCATTGGTGATCGTCGCAACAACCTTGACCCAGTACCCTTTTACGAGTCCGACGAATCGTGGGTTGACAGTCACCTGTGGGGTGCTAGCTGCAAGGTTTCCGGTCGCGGCTGTGAAAGCGTTTCCAAAAATCTGCTGCGTCATTTTGACGGCGCGGGCTTTGATAGCAGCGCGGGCCATCGCGTTTATTTGCTGAGGTGTCATCTGTGCCATAACGTTGGTAGTCCCTTTGTTGGTGGCTTAACTTCCAGCTAACGACCCCGCAGTCGGTTTGGTGGTTGTGGCCTTCGGTGGTTGCATGTACTGCAAGATCAAGTGAATCGCTATTCCGGCGATGAAAACCATGATCAACACAGTTATCCAGTTGATCGGATGTTTCACCAGTTCCCAATTTACGACTGGCATTTAGCTAGACGCCTTCCCCGTTTTCTGCTGATAGATTCGGACCGCTGCACCGACGATGGCAAAACCTAGTGCCACCATGAGTACGATCGTGATCCAATTTGCCGGAGTCCAGGAAATAACTGATTCTTGAGCCATGCCACTCTCCGGGGGAGAGTGTTTGGCATGAGCCTTTCCCTCCACCCATTCAGAGGATACTAACTAAGGTGAATACCTGTCAAGTGGAATGTTAACTTTAGGCGATTATCTTTTTGAGCCGAGCAAGGCGGGAGTTGAACGTCTGAATGATCAGTTTGCGGTCCGGTACTGGCTCCATCCTAGCTATTTCATTAGACTTAACATCGTAGTAATAGGACCAGAATTCCGGTAGTCGCTCTGAAATATCATACGGAATAAACTCTTGAACTTTTTTCAAATCGTCTTTGTGTTGTAAGCGGAAAACGCTGAAGAATTGCGATTCGGTGAAAACGAAACGATCCATCCAAGCCGGACGCTGGCTCAGAATGATCATCGGAATATGTTTTGATCGTCCTTGTGATAGAAGTGAACGGAATGCGCGTGAATTACTACCCACCATGTACCCTTCGTCGATGTACACACCAGTGTTCTCTTGCTCCCAGATTTGACGGAATTGCAAGTCAACTTCATCAGTTTGATCAGGTTCAGGGTGAACAACATAGAGTCCAGGTCGTTCAGGAATTTTGTCAAACACAGAAATTTCTTGGATGTCTGGGATTTCGGCGATGAGATCTTCGTACTTCCAGTCATAGATGATCCACGGTTTCATCAAAAAATTACGGCGCGACAGAAACCACATCGCAGCTTGTGTTTTGCCGGAACCATTCGCACCAATGATGCTATGGTGCTGTGTATCATTCGGGAAATTCACTCACCATTCTCCATCCCACCTGGAGGTTCAAAACCAAAAACAGAACTAGGACTTAGATCGATCTGCCCATCTGCCGTCTTTGCCGGTTGGGGTGTTTGTGCCACACCATTCGGTTTTGGTGCCGCATTTTGCGGCGCTGCCTTTTGCTGACCCGAAATTGGTACAACGTTTGGTTTTCCTTCCTTACGTTTCCGGTTGCGATATTCAATCGCACGCGGGTAGAAAGTTCCACCAAGTACGGTGCAAAGTTGGAACCACGCAACTTTCTTTGGATCAAAAGTTTGATCGTAAAACTTCGCAACGTTCTTAACCGCCACATCGATCTGTTTCGCTTCTTCACGTGTGATTTCGAATTCCGGCGCGTGAGCCATATTCGCGCCCATGAGACACGCAGTCCAAATTGCCTCTTCAATCGACGCAGTTAAATTCGGAACCGTTTTTTGGGTTTCGGCTCCGGTGCTGGAGTCTCCGCCACCGGCATTACGGCGGGTGTATTTTCGCTTGACTCTGGGGGCTGCTGGCTGCTCGGTTCCGCTGAAACTGAATTCGAGAGGCTTGATGGTTGGGATCGCGCTTCCAAGGGAAGCGTTTGCGATGTCAGATTTTCCAGAGCTTGTCTGATTTCCAACACCTGATTGTTCGTCTTCTCCGAAGAAACTTCCAGGCGGTTCAGGCATTCAAGTATGTCCTCATGTCTTTCTTCCTCTATGATACTCTCTTCATTGATGCGGTGTGCAAGTTCGTTTTCATGCGCAAGGATTTCCGCTTCAGCGGTTTCAATCGATTCAATCCTCGGTATAACCGTTGTTGGCTGATCCGTTTGTTGTTCCACTGGGAACTCCGTCTGAAATATCGATTCCATGTGATGCTACCTCCAATTTTTCTCCGATTATATCCAATTTTTCTCCGATGATACTTAGTTCCAGTTCGATTGTAAGAAGCCGCGAATCGAATTCGTCAGTACGTCTCAAAACGTAATGAATCAGTTCGTTCGCTTTTGCTGGCAACTGTGGAAGTGTGGCTTCCAACATTTTTGCCGTTTCGTCATCAACCTTAATCCCAAGTCCGCGTAGAATTGTGGGAAACATTTTTTCTCCTCGTGTTATTTACAAACAAATCCTATGAGTCCAATATCTACTGATGTTGATGCCGAATTATTCACGAATTGAAAATCAATCTTATCTGTAGCGGCCAATGAAAGTGTGTGCGTTGTATCTTGAAATACACCAACAGTTCCGCCTGCAGGTATCGTTATTGCTGGTCCATTACTTGGTGTTGCCAAATTTTGACGCAACGTTATTACAAGTGAATTTGTCGATTGAGTGCCATTTATTACTGTCAGCGTAAAATTCTGAGCAACACAAGCAGTACCGAGAGCACCGGCTCTTAATGATTCCGTCGTGCTTAAAGATGACGAATAAAATGAATTATATGTTGTGGTCGAAGCGGCAATGGTATTAACAAGACTTGCACCGACATATCCCACGACAGAACCAATCGCTACCGTGCACGTGCTCCCTAGCGTGCAAGTTTGTCCGTTGACTGTAGTCGCGGGATTCGCGAGATCTGCATTCGACACCGCGCCTGAAGCGATTGTTGGATTCGGATAGCTTCCGGTCAGCGATCCACCTGCGCTGCCCGAGGGAGCCGCAGTCACCGTGCACGTGCTCCCTAGCGTGCAAGTTTGTCCGTTGACAGTGGTTTCCGGATTGGCAACATCCAACGTAGTATTTGACGATGTACCACCAACTGTCAACGTTCCATTCGGCGATGTGATCGTATCGCCACCGGCAGAAATCGTGCACGAACCACCGAGTGAACAAACTTGTCCGTTGACTGTAGTCTGAGGATTTTTCACATCGAGAGTTGTATTAGTTGATGTACCACCAACTGACAACGTTCCGTTTGGCGATGTGATCGTATCGCCACCACCCCCACCACCGCTAGTAGATTTTGAAACGAGATTTGTGCCTTCAATCGAAAAATTCACAAATCCAGTTCCGGTCGCCACTGTTAGATTCACACGAATCCAAGGCGCGTAAAATCCTGAGATCGTCACAGTACCACCGGAAGTCGATGTAAGTGGATTCGTACCGGTTGTTGGAGCCGGGCTGCTCACAATCGACCACGCGCCGGGTCCACCATTATTGTCGGGTGCACTCTCGATCTGAATGGAAACCGCTGAGTAACCGAACGAGTAATAACTCATCGTCCAGCTTGAACATTTAGTCGAGCGATTATCGTAATTCGGTCCCGCGCCGGGTCCGGCATTCATGATGATGTTATCTTGAGCACACGGATTGATTGGGGTAGCACCTTTGCAACTCTTAGTCATCATGCCGACTCCGAGTAGCATCAAGAAAATCAGAACGACGTAGCTTAAAAAGCGGCTCATAATCGGCGTCCGATCAGCGGTGTCATTCCAGGCCACACCTTTACCTCGGCTCCCTCGATATCACACCGAGCACCCGGATCGTCTGGTGCATATTTGTGTGCGATTTCATTGAGCAGATTGTTATAGCGCGCAGATGCCCATTTCATATGAGCGGCAGCATCCAAAACTTCTTGTGCGTCTGGATTTGGCACAACAATTACTTCGCCTGCCATACGACCCCCGCAACTGGAGAATTTAATAGCACAACCAAAATCGAACCGAGAGTTTGTGATGTGAAAAGAAACTTCGCCGGATTCGGTGAGAGAATCTGAAAGTAACCTTGACTCTGCGACGGCACCACGATGGTCTGCAAACTTTGTGGATTTCCGATCTGGATTGAGATTGTGGTATCGTTCGCGGAGTTGTCAACGAACATGCACTGTACGAGTGAAATTCTCCCTTGCTGAACTAGCTGCGAAATGTCGAGTGAATAAGAACTGTTGTTTGCAAAACTGATGGGGAACGGAATTGCGATAGGTCCCTCAGCGGGGATGTCCGCAACCTTGATCGCATAAAACGGAAGTTGGTTTTGATCGATGTTTGCCATTTACGTACCTAGCCGTACGTGAGTGTACGTCTTTCCGCGCAGGATGCGCTTTTTGAGAACTGGGATACAGCGTTGCGGTCCGAATTCATCGCACCGCTTTGCCGGATTCGGGAGTGCAATAAAACCTAGTTGGTTCTGATCAATAAGAGGTGTGTAACCAAGTTCCGGATGCGGCGCTTTTCCACCGATCAGAATAAATTTTCCAGCGGTTCCAGGAGTGTTTGAGGATTGCGGTCCCTCATTCCAGAAGAGACCAATCTGTGTTGCAGAAAGCGGTAACGCAGCAATCGAACCAAGAACGGTTCCAACCGCTGTTGTATAAATCAGAGTTCCCGGACTCCAGCCGGAACCGGAATTTGTGTACTGGACAATTTCGTTTGCATTCGCACCGCTCACAAGGAAAACATTGAGCGTCCCTGCGGGCTGCACCACCACATTTTGTAAGAACGTACCGAACATTCCAAATCCATTTTCGATGTTCTGGAGATTCTGACCGGTATCGCTTGCGGTCCACGGATTTGGATCGATGGTTTCAACAGCGCTGTAAACAACCACTTCCTGAGTTGTTGCGTTCACAAGTGAAATGTAGAGATTCGTTCCATCGAACCAGGGTTGCGCCGAAGCAAAATCGAACGAGGGATTTTCGAAGTTTGTGGCAATGAGTCGGATAGGCCCGGTGGTGTTATTGGCATTGATCGTCATGTGCCAAACGTTTCCGGTAGCGTCGCCACCGGTGAAAACATGCACTCGATCGGAAGCGCCTAGCACAACTCCAAACGCGTAATTTTCAGCAGTGAGCGATGGACTGAAATTTGTCGTGCCGCTCCAACCAGCGCCGTTGTGAATTGCGAATGCTGCGTTGTCAAAAGTGTTGCCATCAACAGAGAGCATGAAAACCACCACACGATCTCCGTTTGAACGTTGAGCAACTTGCAAGCTGTGTTCGATTGTTCCACCGAAATCTTGAGTTGGACCACCATTGAAATTCACACCCCATGTTCCAGCTATGCAGTTGAAAGTGATCAAATTGATATTCGAGCCACCGAGCGCACCGTCAGTGCCGAGGTATACCATCGTGATTACGTCGCCGGAAAAACAAGTTCCAAGTGGATTTGCGCCTGATGTCGAAGTGGACGGTCGATGACCGGCATCCAATTCATTCCATGTCGCACCGCTATCGGACGAAGACCACATTTCCAAAACGTGTGTGGTGTGATTAATAAGAACCACGAAAAATGCACCGGTTGAATCGACGTAGGGACCTTGCTGGAAGGCATCGGCTCCGTAGCCGTCGAATGTTCCGATTTGAACTGCAAGCATTGACAGGACCAGTATACACGAGGTATTCTGTGCCTGTCTATCGGCTAAGAATCACGTGGCTTTTCTCCGCGATTTCCGCAAAAAAGTTGCGCTGCTCAAAAAGCAAGGACTCGTGTCCGCACAGGTCGATGCTCGCTCAGCTTTTCCCAAATGGAAATCTGATGGCAAATCACTCAAATCTCTTGTAGCGAAATATGACGATGTTGTTAGCGGGAAAGTCACGGCTGTAAAAGTTAAGCCGGAAGCACTCAAGAAATTTAAAGCTGTTGGATACGAAACGTCCAAAAGGCGCGTACTGGTGCCACATGACGAAGGCGAGACGGCGAAGCTTGTAGCCGGTGGGCGCATTGTCATCAAAAATACTTCAGGTATCGAACGTGTTCAAATACCTGTTGAGTACCATAACCTTGAGCAGTACTTTTCTGATATCGAAAAAAACAGTGACTTGATAGATTTGATGAAGTATAAAAATGAGTGGTGGGGTTTCCGGTACTTCGCTAAGAACCGTGGGCTGAATACTGGATACGCAAACAGTTCAGAGATTTATCGCAACATCGATTTACTCATAGAGAAAGTGAGAGGCTATGAAACGACAATGGAATCTCTTCCTGGAACTGGAAGACGAAGACATCGAGGTGATGTGCTCTATGGAAATCTTGAGATCTATCGGATTTCCAAATCCCAAAATTGGGTACATCCGATGGAACACAAGCGGGAGAAAACTAAAGCTAGGAACCGCAAGACATCAAAGCTTTACAGAAAGCGGAAAGGAAGTGATCCAAAATATCTAGCGGCACAGGCTGAGCGACAACGAAAGTATCGTGAGAAATTGAAGGGTCGCAAAAAAGAAGAATATAAGAGGAAGGCTCGGAAACGGGCGAAGAAAGCGAGGAAGAAATGATACGAAATTCTCATGGGCACACTCTCGGTTTCTGGATGCCAGCGGAGAAATTGAAGGGTCGCAAAAAGGAAGAGTACAAGAGGAAGGCTCGGAAACGGGCGAAGAAAG
>Ga0307476_10001743_pt1 | contig 13222 bp, 11 predicted proteins | sample atmos_gasesECM2C_2_FD_203314 | JGI IMG/M metagenome (GOLD analysis project Ga0307476, IMG submission 203314) | Hardwood forest soil microbial communities from Morgan-Monroe State Forest, Indiana, United States - atmos_gasesECM2C_05 | ecosystem: Environmental > Terrestrial > Soil > Temperate... | reverse complement strand
ATCTCGAGATGGCGGTGACGGAGGAGATGGTCCGCATCGCGCAAAACGTGAAGCCCCAGGATGTTTGCCTCGTGCCGGAATCGCGCCAGGAAGTCACCACGGAAGGTGGACTCAATGTTGTAGGGCAGAACGCGCGCTTGAGGGACGCCGTGGCCGCGCTCGCCAGCGCGGGAATTCGCGTCTCATGTTTCATCGATCCCGACGAGGCGCAGATCGAATCTGTGCGCCGCTTAGGTGCACCGGTCATCGAACTGCATACCGGCGCCTATGCGGAAGCGTCCGGAGGGGCGCGCGCCCGCGAATTCGAACGGCTGCGAAACGCAGCGAAGTTCGCAGCTTCGCTGGGGCTGACTGTCAATGCCGGCCATGGGCTCAACTATCACAATGTCGAGCCGATCGCTGCGATCCCGGAAATCATCGAGCTCAACATCGGCCACTCGATTGTGGCGCGAGCTGTCATCGATGGGCTGGCCAAGGCGGTTCGCGATATGAAGGAATTGATGTGCCGCGCGCGGGCTCCAAGCGCATGATTTTCGGCATTGGCATCGACGTTCTGCAAGTTGATCGGGTCGAGCACGTTTTCCAGAAACACGGTGAACGGTTCATCCGGCACCTGTTGATGCCGGAAGAGCGCGTGCAGCTTACGCGCACGGCGCGTCCCGTGCGATTTCTCGCCATGCGTTTCGCGGCCAAAGAAGCCATCGTCAAAGGAATGGGCACGGGATTTTCGCATGGCGTGTGGATTCGCGACGTCGGCATCGTGCAAAACTCCTGGGGCAAGCCGGAAGTGGTGTATTCCGAACGCGGCGCCAAAGTCCGCGACGGTTTAGGAATAGGCGAAGGTCATGTCACATTGACCGACGAGGCCGGATTGGTGGTTGCGGTCGCCATTCTCATGCGGCGTACCGCTGCATGAATACCCTGGTTTTCGACATTGAAACGGTCCCTGATACGGACCTGGGGCGGCGGCTGTACGGTCTCTCCGAGTTGTCCGACGAACATGTGGCGCAGATCATGTTCACCAAGCGCAGGCAGGAGACCGGCAGCGAATTTCTGTCGCACGAACAGCAGCGCATTGTGGCGATATCCGTGGTCATGCGTTCGCGCGAATCGCTCAAGGTGTGGAGCCTGGGCGATGAGTCATCCTCGGAGAAACATCTCATCGAGCGATTTTTCGACGGGCTGGACAAGTTCACGCCGGATTTGGTCTCTTGGAACGGCGCCGGCTTCGATCTGCCGGTGCTGCACTATCGAAGTCTGCTGCACAGCGTGGCCGCCGCCCGCTACTGGGAGATGGGGGACACCGATCAGAGTTTCAGATACAGCAATTATTTGAGCCGCTTTCACTGGCGGCATATGGACCTGATGGACATCCTGTCGGGTTTCCAGGGCCGCGGTCGCGCGAGCCTCCAGGACATCGCCACCTTGCTCGGTCTCCCGGGAAAACTCGGGATGCACGGCTCCGAGGTGTGGGGCGCTTATTTGCAAGGGGGGCTCGCCCGGATCCGCAACTACTGTGAAACCGATGTGCTGAATACCTATCTCATTTACTTGAGATTCCAGCTGATCCGAGGGATTTTAAACGCTGCGGAACATGCGCACGAGTTGGCCCGCGTACGCAAGCTGCTGGCCGAGTCGAACGCGGCACACCTCAAAGAATTCGCAGCAGCGTGGCCCGAGACCTCGACTTAAGTTCGGTTCAGGAGGCCGATATCATCGATCTGGCGCACGACGGTCGCGGCGTCGCACGAGTCGATGGCAAGGCGGTGTTCATCGAGGGCGCTTTACCCTCCGAGCGGGTGCGCTTTCGGGTCCACAAGCGACGCCGGCACATGGATGAGGCGGGCTTGGTAGACGTGCTGATCGCGTCCCCCGATCGCGTCGCGCCGCAGTGCGCTCATTTCGGAATTTGCGGGGGTTGCTCTTTGCAGCACCTTGCCCCGGCCGCTCAACTGGCCGCCAAAGAGCGCCAACTGCTGGAGAATCTGCAGCGCATCGGCAATGTACAACCGGAGCGGCTGCTCGAACCATTGCGCGGGCCGGCGTGGGCGTATCGGCGGCGCGCGCGCTTAGGGGTAAAGTTTGTGCACAAGAAAGGCCGCGTGCTGGCGGGATTTCGCGAGCGCGAAAAGCCCTACATCGCCGATATCCGACGCTGCGAAGTGTTGCTCGCGCCGCTGGCAAGTCTGCCGCAGGAGTTGGCGGCACTGACCGAGACCCTGAGTGTCAGGGACAAAATGCCGCAAGTCGAAGTGGCGGCGGGAGATCAGGCGACGGCGCTGGTGTTTCGGGTGCTGGAGCCTCCCGGTGCGGAGGATCTGGAAAAACTCTCGGCGTTCGGCGCGCAGCGCGGGCTGCAGATCTTCGTGCAAGAGGGTGGTCTTGATACCGTGAGGCCGCTGCGCGATGACTACCCACCGCTTGAGTATGCGATCGATGGCGGCCGCGTCGCGATCGAATTCGGACCGGTCGATTTCATCCAAGTGAACCGCGACATCAATGCACTCATGGTCGACGCGGCGATGACGCTGTTGCAACCGCAGGCGCGCGATGCCGCGCTCGATCTGTTCTGCGGGTTGGGAAATTTCACGCTGCCACTGGCGCGCCGCACCCGGCAGGTTACGGGTGTGGAGGGCGATGCCTCGCTGGTGTCCAAGGTGCGCAGCAACGCCGCACGCAATGGGATCGGTAATTTGAGCGCGGCCGTCGAGAATCTGTTCGAGCCGAAGAGCTTCGGTGCCTGGGCAGACGAGCACTACGATCTGGTGCTGCTCGATCCGCCGCGCGCCGGCGCCGCGGAACTGCTGACTTGCATGTCTCGCTGGAATCCCCGCCGCGTCGTGTATATTTCATGCCATCCGGGTAGTTTGGCGCGGGATGCACAAATTCTGGCCGCCGATCATGGCTTCGCGCTGGCCGCAGCAGGGGTGATGGACATGTTTCCGCATACCACGCACGTCGAGTCGATCGCAGTGTTCGAGAAGCGCTCATGAGCTTGGGTCCGCTGATGGTGGACATTGCCGGGACCGAGCTGACGCGCGACGACGTCCAGGTGCTGTCGCACCCCTTGGTGGGCAGCGTCATTCTGTTCAGCCGCAATTATCGTGACGTGGCGCAAGTTTCCAGTCTGACGGCGGCCATCCGCGCCGTGCGCACTCCCTCCCTGCTGGTCGCGGTTGATCATGAGGGAGGCCGAGTGCAGCGCTTCCGCGATGGCTTCACGCGCCTTCCCCCCGCGCGTTCCTTGGGCCGCCGCTATGACGAGGACCGCCGCGAGGGCCTGTCCCTGGCTAAGGCAGCCGGCTGGTTGATGGCCAGCGAGCTGCGGGCCGTGGGCGTCGATTTTAGCTTCGCGCCGTGCGTCGACTTGGACTATGGCGTGAGCGAAATCATCGGCGATCGAGCCTTCCACAAGGACCCGGATGCGGTGGCGGCGCTGGCCGTGGCCTATATGGCCGGCATGCGGGAGGCCGGTATGGCCGCCACGGCCAAGCATTTTCCGGGCCATGGCGCCGTGTTCGCCGACTCCCACGTGGCCTTACCCGTCGACCGCCGCAATTTCGTGGATTTAGAGCCCGATATCCGGCCCTATAGGCTGCTGATCGAGAACAACCTGGCCGGGGTCATGGGTGCCCACGTCGTGTTTCCCGCGGTCGACCCCCTGCCGGCCAGCCTCTCGCAACGCTGGATATCCGGGGTGCTGCGCGGGGACTTGGGCTTCCATGGCTGTGTCTTTGCCGACGATCTGACCATGGCCGGCGCCGCCGCTTTTGGGGGCGTAATCGAGCGGGCGGAGCTGGCATTTGCTGCAGGTTGCGACGTCCTCCCCATTTGCAACGATAGACAAGCGGTAAAGTCTGTGCTCAATCACTTCGGGCCGGATGTGGGCTCGCCGGCGTCGCAGGCCCGGGTGGTGCGAATGCGGGCACGTGGTGAGGCCCCGGCAAATCTTGGAGCGGACCGGCAGTGGCAGCAGACGGTAATGACGATTGCAGGCCTTTCGGCAACACCTCCCTTGGTGCTGACGGAGGGCAATCATGACGGAGATTGACCAGGGACTGTACCGGCGCCTTGTCGAGAGCTCGCCCGAGGGCGTGGCGCTGATCGATGCGCAAGGCGCGGATCACCCGGTGCTCTACGTCAATCCCGCGTTCGAGACACTAACCGGATATTCGGCGGCGGAACTGGTCGGGCGAAATCTGCGTTTGCTGCAAGCGGATGATCGAGAGCAGGATGGACGCCACCGGCTGCGCGATGCCTTGAGCCGGGGCGAAACCTGCCGCGTGTTGCTGCGCAACTATCGCAAGGACGGCAGCCTGTTTTGGAACGAAATGACGGTGATGCCGCTGCGCCACCCGGACGGTTGCGTCACGCATTTTGCGAGCCATCACCGCGATGCGGGCGAGCGCTTGCGCATCGATCCTAAAATCGCGAGGGACAGCTTGAGCGGCGCTCACCAGCCGACGGCCATCGCGGTGCGCGACGACCGGCTGACGGGTCTTTACACGCTGCCGTATCTCGAAGAATTATTGAAGCGCGATTGGGCCGTTGCACATCGCGAGCAACGCAGCATTGCGGTGTTTGCCGTGGATATCGACGCTTTGGATCTTTACAACACGACCTTCGGGCGCGCCGCGGGCGATTCAACCATCCGCCGCGTGGCACATGTGGTGTCAGGATGCTTGCGCCGCTCGAGCGATGTCACGGCGCGCATCGACGGCGGCAGCCTGATCGCCTTTGCGCCGGGTCTGTCGATCGAGCAGGCCTTGCGCGTCGGCCAGCTCATGGCTGAACGGGTGCGGGATATGCGAATTCACCATCCGCGCTCCGCGGTGCTGCGCTACATCAGCATCAGCGTGGGCGTGTGCGCCAGCATTCCGGGCGCCGCGGACAGCCCCTCCGAGCTTTTGCAAAGAGCTCAGCAGCAGCTGCAGTTCGCGAAGAAATCGGGCCGCAATCAGGCCGCTTAGTTCCCGATCTACCGGCGGGTGTCAATCTCTCGCGTGCTAGACTGATTTCGAATATTTCAATGCATGCGAGGGAGTGATTGGACGCATCCGCAATCGCCAGCCGCGAGGCCGGCCTGCACAAAGAGTTGAGCCGTCCGCAGCTCATCATGATTGGTCTCGGCGGCGCCATCGGCACCGGCCTCTTCATGGGCAGCGGTGTTGCAATCGGCTATGCGGGACCGGCGGTGATGGTCAGCTACGCGATCGCGGCCATCGCCGCGGTGGCGATCGTCTTCAGCCTGTCGGAGATGGCGGTAATGCACCCGACCGCGGGGTCTTTCGGCACGTACGCGGAGATCTACTTGAATCCTTGGGCTGGAATCATCGCACGCTATTCCTACTGGATGGCGCAGGTGATCGCCGTCGGCGCTGAGGCCGTGGCGGCTGGCGTCTACATGACCTTTTATTTCCCAGGGAGCCCGGTCTGGCTGTGGTCCGTGGGGTTTGCCCTGGTGCTGCTCTATTTCAATTCCCGATCGGTCCATAATTTTGGTTCGATCGAATATTGGTTCGCGCTGATCAAGGTGGTGGCGATCGTCATCTTCATTATTTTGGGAACCGCGAGCATCTTTGGACTGTGGACCAAACCGGTCGGTTTCCACAATCTGACGGGGCTTCCGGGCGGCTTCATGCCGCACGGATTCGGCGGCGTTTGGATGGCGGTAATTTTAGGCGTCTTGTCCTTCAATGGCATCGAAGTCATCGCCGTGACGTCCGGCGAAGCCAAGGACCCGGTGCGCACGATCCCGCAGGCGCTGCGCAGCATGGCGCTGCGATTGTTTCTGTTCTACATCCTTGCGCTCACCATCGTCGTCACCTTTGTTCCCTGGACCGAAACCGGCGCGACGGTCGTAACGCAAAGCCCGTTCGTGCGCATCTTTGCCCACTCCGGCATTCGCCATGCCGCCGGCATTATGAATTTCGTCGTGTTGAGCGCCGCGCTGTCGAGCATGAATACCAATGTCTACCTGTGCTCGCGAATGCTGTTCTCCTTGTCGCGCGGCGGATTTGCGCCGGGATTCCTAGGACGCTTGAGCAAGAACGGCACGCCGATCACGGCCATTTTGGTTTCCGGCGCCTGCATCCTGGCGGCCGCGGCACTCTCCAAGCTGACCCCGCTCGCCTACAATTACCTGTTCGGCGTCGCGCTGTTCGACGCGATGATCGTGTGGATCATCATTCTATTGAGCCACTTAAGCTTCCGGCGCAGGCACAAATTGGCGGACCTGCCGGTGCGCACGCCGGGATTTCCGCTGGTGCAAATTGCCGGGTTGCTGCTGCTGTGTGCGGTGCTGATCACCATGGGGCTGGACAAGGAGACCTGGCAGATCTCGTGGATCGTCGGCATTCCTTGGCTGATGCTGCTGTCGGCCGGCTATTTTTTCATGAAGGCACGGCGGGCGCGCAGCGCCGCGGCCGCGGCACCCGCCTTGAAGATAGACCCGGGCGAAGCTTAATTTCCGCCTGGTGTCCGGCCACCTAGAATCTCGGCGAAAACGCCGCTATCGATGTTGCCGCCGGAGATCACGGCACACACCCTGGAATGAGAATACTGTGCCGCCAGCGCGGCGGCGAGGGAAATTGCGCCCGCGCCTTCGGCCACGACGCGGTTGTTTTCCGCGAGCAGCCTGATGGTCTGCGCTACCTGTGCGAGCGAGACGGTGAGCACTTCATCGATCATCGCCCGCAGCAGCGGCCACATTTCCGGCAGCACCGAACCGTAGCCCACGCCGCTGACGAAGCCCGCGTCGTGCGCGGTGGGTGTCGGAGCGCCCGCGGCGAAAGCCGATTGCAACGGGTGCGCGCTCGCCAGTTCGCAGGCGATTATTTTCACCGCAGGCCGCAGCGCGCGAACCGCGCAAGCGATGCCGCAGGCGAGGCCGCCGCCGCCAAAGGGGATGAGGATCGCTTCGACATCCGGCCATTGTTCGAGAATTTCGACGCCGAGCGTCGCATCTCCGGCCAGCGAAGCAGAATCGCGCACCGCGTCGATGTAAACACCCTGTTGATCGTCGAGCACGCCGGCTTCGATTGCACGCCACCAGACTTCGTTGGCGCGAACGTCGATTCGCGCGCCCAAACGCCGCAGTTTCTCCAGCTTCGCCTGCGGTGCATTCGCGGGCACCACGGCGGTGGCGCCTATCCCCAGCCGGCGCGCCATCCATGCCAGCCCGAGCGCGCTGTTGCCCGAGCTGGTGGTGTAGATGCCGGCGTTCAATTCCGTGCGGCTCCTGCTCAAGACCGCATTCGCGATCGGCCGAATTTTGAACGAACCGATAGGCTGGAGATTTTCCAGCTTCAATCGAATTGTTTTGCCCGGCGGCGCGCTGTCGCAACCAACCAACGGAGTGGTCATGCTCAAGCCTTCGATCCGGGCTCGCGCGGCATCGATCTCAAGCATGCCAACCGGTTTTACTGCGTCGAACAAGCGCTGTCCTCGCGATGCTGCGCCATGCCGCTGGGCGCTCATAATTGCATGTTTATATGACTGTGCATATAATTCGCTTCGATTCTTGCGACAGGAACCGGAACATGGAACAGAACTTCGAGGCGCTGCGCAAGGAATTCCCGGTCCTGCAGCGCAAGACCTATCTTAACAGCGGTTCGTATTGCGCACTGGCGAATGAGGTGCGCGCGGCGTTCGACGCCTACATGGAAGACCGGCTGCTGGTGGGTGCGAATTGGGATGTTTGGGTGACGAAGAACGAGTCGGTGCGCAATCTGACCGCGACGCTGCTGCACGCCTCGCCCGATGAGATTGCCGTAACCGCATCCGTCTCCGCCGGATTGAATGCCCTGGCGAGCGCGCTGCAGTTCACCGGCCGTCGCAACAAGGTCGTGGTCAGCGACTTCGAATTTCCCACCAATGCGCAGATCTGGCACGCGCAGGAGCCGCGCGGCGCGAAGGTCGTTCACGTGCCGCGCGCCGCCGACGGCTATATCCCGACCGAGATGTTCGAAAAGGCCGTCGATGAGCAAACACTGCTGGTGGCGATCACCCACGTGTGTTTCCGCAACGGCGCGAAACTCGACATTCCCGGCATCGTGCGCCTCGCCCGGGCCAAGGGCGCCATGGTGCTGCTCGATTGCTATCAGTCCGTGGGATCGCTCGATATCGATGTCAAGGCGCTGGACGTCGATTTCGCGGCGGGAGGCATGCTCAAGTACCTGCTGGGCACCGCGGGGATCGGCTTCCTGTATGCAAAGGACTCTTGCGTGCGTTCGCTGGTGCCGACCAACAGCGGCTGGTTTGCGCAGGCAAACATCGCCGCCATGGATATCACGGCGAATCGTCCGGCGCCCAATGCGCGCCGTTTCGAGGCCGGGACGCCGCCCGTCGTCAACTGCTACGCCGCCGAAGCGGGTCTCAAGCTGCTGCTGAAGGTCGGTACGCCAGCCATCGAAAAACGCAACCTTGCGCTGACCCGCCGCTGCATGGAAAGGCTGCAGGAGATCGGCTGGCCGAGCATCACGCCGGTCCAGGATGCGCGGCGCGGCGCTACCGTTGCCGTGCCGTCGAGCGACGCCGCGCGGCTGCAGGCGGAGTTGATGAAGCACGACATCGTGACGTCCTATCGCGACGCCAATGTCCGCGCCAGTTTTCATTTTTACAACAATGAGGACGATGTCGAGTCCTTCATAGCCGCCATGCAAGAGCTGCGCGGTTCGCTCGCCGAGCCAACGCGGCCCGCACGGATTACTCAGGCAGGCGCCTGATGGAGATTCGCGTCTTGCGCGGCGCCGAGGTGCGCCAATTACTGCCCATGGGCGAGTGCATCGAATTGATGCGGCGGACCATGATCGCGGTCTCACAAGGCCGGGTGGTGTTGCCGCTGCGATCCATCCTGGTGATGCCGGGCGATCGCGGCATGATGGGCATGATGCCGGGATATCTCGCCGATCCGGAGTGTTTCGGCGTCAAGCTGGTGAGCCTGATTCCGCGCAACAAGCCGCCGCAATATTCATCGCATCTGGGCTTGGTGCTGCTGTTCGAGGCCGAACATGGCCAGCCGGTGGCGCTGCTCGACGCGGCGGAAATCACTGCCATTCGTACCGCCGCGGCGAGCGGGCTCGCCACCCGCTTGTTGGCGCGGCAGGACGCCGGCGATCTGGCGCTGTTGGGCGCCGGCGAGCAGGCCCGCAGCCATCTTGCGGCGATGCTGAGCGTGCGGCCGCTGCGCCGCATTCGCGTGTGGACCCGCGATGCTGCCAAGGCGAGGTTGTTCGCGGAGTCGGAAGGCGCACGGCATCGAATCATGGTGGAAACCTCCGCCACGGTCAGCGAGGCGGTCGCCGGGGCCGACATTATTTGCACGACGACCAAGGCGCGTGAACCGATCCTGCACGGCGACTGGCTGACCCCCGGCGTGCATTTGAACGTGGTCGGCTCGAGCATTGCGGCGGCCGCGGAAATCGATATCCCCGCAGTCGTGAAAACCAGGTTTTTTGTCGATTGCCGCAACTCCACGGTGAATGAGGGCGGCGAGTACTTGCGCGCGCTGCGCGCCGGCGCCATTACGGCGGAACATATCCTGGGCGAGATCGGCGAGGTGGCCGGTGGCTCGAAGGCCGGGCGCTGTACACCTCTTGATATGACGCTTTACAAGTCGCTTGGCATCGCGCCGCAAGATCTGGCGGCCGCGCATCATGTGTTCGAGAAGGCTCGCGCCGCCGGTGTTGGGCAGATCATTGACTTCTAGCGCACTGTCGCTGCCGAGCGCAGCCCAGGTCGCCGCCGCGCGCGACAACATTCGCCCCTTTGCACTGCGCACGCCGCTGCTGCGGCTGAATGCCGATCTACCCGGTGCCAACATCTTTCTCAAGCTGGAAAATCTGCAGCCCTGGGGCTCGTTCAAAATCCGCGCCGCAGTCAATGTGTTGAAGACCATGGATGCGGCGCGGCTGCAGCGCGGCGTGTTGACCGCGAGCGCCGGTAACTTCGGTCAGGGTCTTAGCTTTGCGGCGCGCGCCATGGGCGTCCCCGCAACCGTGGTCGTTCCGAACGCCGCCGCCGAAACCAAGGTCAGCGCGCTGCTCGAGCTTGGAGCGAAGGTAATCCGATGCTCGTTCGACGAATGGTGGACCGTTCTCACCACCCGCCACTGCCCGGGCGAAGAAGGTGTTTTCGTCCATCCGGTCGCCGAGCCCGGCGTGCTCGCGGGCAATGCGACGATTGCCGCCGAGATTCTGGAGGAGCTGCCGGGCTGCGATGCGGTGGTCGTACCTTTCGGCGGCGGCGGCCTGGTCTGCGGCATCGGGTCGGTGATGCGGCGCCTGCGCCCGATGGCGCGAATGATCGTGGCGGAATCGGAAGCCGCCCAGCCGGCCGCGGCCGCCTTGCGGCATGGTGCACCCGTGACGGTTCCCCATCGGCAGAGTTTCGTCGACGGCATGGGCAGCACCACGGTACTCGCGGAAATGTGGCCGCTGCTGCGCGCTGTGGCGGATCAGTCGCAGTGCGCGTCCTTTGCGCAGATTACCGCCGCAATACGCCTGCTCGCCGCGCGACACCATGTGATCGCGGAGGCAGCCGGTGCAGTGGCGCTCGCCGCGGCCCTCGGTGCTCAGGCGGCCAAGGGCAATGTTGTCTGCATCGTTTCGGGTGGTAATATCGATGCCGAAAAACTAGGCGCTATCCTCGCCGGTCAGAGTCCCTTCTAAAGCGAATGGCGCAAAGCAGAAAAAAAGCCGCCGCGGTTGCCCTGAACACAGCGCCGAAATCGCCGGATCGAGCGCTGTTTGACGACTTCTTGCCGCATCTGATCGCGCGCCTCGCCTATCAACTCAACGCGGACCTGATCGAAAAACTGCGGCGCGAGGGTATCAACGTCACCCGTTGGCGGATCTTGGCGGTGCTCGCCATGGGCGATGGCATCACCATCAATGAGATCATCGATCGGGCGATGGTGCAGCAGTCGGCGCTCAGCCGCGCTCTGATGCGCATGGAAAAGGAAAACTACGTGCGTCGAGTGCTGCGGCGGGAAGACGCGCGCTGCGTCGAGGTGTATCTCACCGACAAGGGACGGGCGCTGTTCAATTCGCTGAATGTTGTCGTGCGCCGCCGCGAGCAGCGGCTGTTGGAGGGTTTCTCACCGTCGGGAATCGAAGCGGCCTTCACGCTGATCCGGCGCTTGAGCCGCAACATGCGGCGCCGGTCCTAGCCTCGCTCGGTCCGACCCTGGACGCGCTCGGTTGAGCTGCATGCGTCACTTTGGCGCGTGACGCTCCGACACCTGCGCCGATATGGCGCGGAGGTTGTGGGCGACACGCAACACTCGGCCTTTATTTGATATTTCATATGATAACTCATATTGTGGGGGCTCATTCATGGGAGAATCTGCAATGAATATAACAATTGGACGGCGTTTGACCGCCAAGCTAGGGGTTGCAGGCCGGCGATTTGCCGTGTGCGTAGGCATTGCCGCCACATTGGCCGCGCCGGTCTCGTCGCTGGCCCAAACGGTTGCCGGCGGCTCGGGCGGTCTCGAGGAAATCGTCGTCACCGCGAACAAGCTCAACGCCCAAAAAGTGCTCGATATCCCGGCATCGATCCAAGCCATCAGCGGCGACTCTCTGCAGAACATCAGTGCCTCGGGAATCATGAGTATTGCAGGGGAGGTTCCGGGCCTGTCGATTCAAGACTTGGGTCCTGGCGACAAGAAATACGTCATCCGCGGCATCAACTCCACCGGCGATGCGACGACCGGTGTGTACTACGGCGAAGCGGTGATCAGCGGCTCGAATGCCGATGACGGCGGCGGCTTCGAATCCGACATCCGTCTGTACGACATGAATCGCGTTGAGGTGTTGCGCGGTCCGCAGGGGACGTTGTACGGCGCGAGCTCCATGAGCGGCACGATTCGTTTCATTCCCAATTCTCCGGACCTCAACACGCTCGGCGGCTATCTGACGACCGAAGGCTCGGAGACTCAGCACGCCAGCGGCAACTACAATGTCAACGGCGAGATCAATCTGCCGATCATCGACGGCGTGCTCGCTCTGCGCATGGTCGGATGGAAACTCTACGATAGCGGTTATATCAACCAGTATCGTGTGGGCGAGGGTCTTACGGCGATCACCAACATCGGAACGGCGACTGCGCCGAATTTCCAGACTCTGCCGGTGCAAGGCGTCGGGTTCGTCAAGGGCGTCAACGATGACGATGTCGGCGGCGGACGGGCCATCTTGCGCTTCCACCCGAACGACAATCTGACCATCGATGCGAACTACACCACGCAAACCGAAACCTCGGACGGTTCATCGCGCTACACCCCGGCCGGCGTCGCGGCGTTCAGCGGCGGACCCATCCCGCCAATCCAGGGCTGCGACCTGTGCAATACCGATGTCACGTTGAGTCCCTGGAAGGACAATCTCACGGTCTTCGGCCTGACGGTGGAATACAAGACCGGCATCGGCACCGTGACCGGCACCACCAACCAGTTCAACCGCACCACCGGCTTTACATTCGATTCAACGCCGGTGCTGGTGTCGTTTGACGTTCCGGTTCCGGCCGAAACGCTCGAGCCGCGCACTCGCCATGTCAATTCCAGCGAACTGCGGTTTGCCAGCGATCTGAATTCTCCCGTCAACTTCGTGGCGGGCGTCTACCGCGAGCACGAGATCCAGGACCTGAACGTAGAGGTCATTACCACCGGTGCAAACGGTTTGGTGACCGGACCCTTCAGCACCTCGACCGCGCAAGATGCGTTGGATTTCCCAGGGGTGGGAGACACTTTCTTCGGACGCACCGACCATCGCAGCGACACGCAATATGCGGGTTTCGGCGAGGCGACCTGGAAGATCACCGACGCCTGGAGTGCTGTAGCGGGCGTTCGCTACTTCACCGAGACCCTGAATGGCGTGCAGACGCAGACTCATCCATTCGGCGGCTTTCCCGGGGCGCCGAACTTGGTGCCTATTTTCGATCCGGAGGAAACCTTCAACAAGGTCACCTGGAAGGTCAACACCAGCTACAAGTTCAGCGAGGAACTGTTGGGGTACGCGACCATATCGACCGGCTTTCGCAGCGGCGGTTTGAACGCGGTCAGCGAACCGTTCGAGCCGATACCGGCGGCGTACTCGCCCGACTCGTTGACCAACTACGAGTTGGGCGCCAAGGGGCGGCTGTTTGGCGGCCTGTTCGACTATCAGGCCGACGTCTACTTCATCAAGTGGGACAATATTCAGGTTCAGGAAACCACGGCTGACGGCGC
>Ga0307476_10001741_pt1 | contig 13226 bp, 13 predicted proteins | sample atmos_gasesECM2C_2_FD_203314 | JGI IMG/M metagenome (GOLD analysis project Ga0307476, IMG submission 203314) | Hardwood forest soil microbial communities from Morgan-Monroe State Forest, Indiana, United States - atmos_gasesECM2C_05 | ecosystem: Environmental > Terrestrial > Soil > Temperate... | reverse complement strand
TGGCGCGTCTACCTCGACCTGAACAACAACGGCTCATGGCAGCCCGCCTCCGAGCCCACCGCCGTCACCGACTCGCAGGGCAACTGGAGCTTCAACGACCTTGCCCCCGGCGCCTACATCGTCCGCGTTGTCCCTCAAACCAACTGGAAGACCACCACTCCTGCCGGCGGCGTGCTAAAGCTGACCGTCGCCGGCGGTCAGATTCTGGGAAACCAGTTGTTTGGGGAGCATTTGATCTGACGCCCGCCGCTATACTCAAAAATCAATGTCGCCACCGTCTTCCGTCCTGGCATACATCGCGTTAGGCGCCAATCTGGGCGAGCGGGAGCGGAACATCAGGCAGGCGGTAGACCAGCTCACCTCCGACCCGGTGATCCGCGTAACCAAAGTTTCGTCGCTGCTGGAGAACGCTGCAGTCGGGGGGCCGCCGGGATCGCCGGCCTTTCTCAATGGGGTGGTTGAAGTTCACACAACGCTCGATCCTCACGCCCTCTTGCGGCGGCTTCTGGATATTGAGCGCCAGTTTGGCCGCGTGCGGCGCGAAAAATGGGAGCCGCGTGTGATCGACCTGGACCTTCTTCTTTACGGCGACCGCGTAATTCGCACGCCCGACCTGATTGTCCCCCACCCGCGCATGCACGAGCGGCGGTTCGTGCTCGAGCCGCTGGCACAGATCGCGCCGGACGCAATGCATCCCCTGCTCGCGCGCACGGCGGCGCAACTTCTGGAACAACTTTCAACTCGCTGAATCCGCCCGATTGCGCCGACGCGTCGTTATCTGGCGGGAAACCGGCTATACATGCCAGTGGCGCTGGATATACTTTTCGCCCATGAGACCGGCCGCGCTTCTCTGTACAATGGTGGCATTGGTTTTTGCCTTCCCCTTTCACGTCAAAGCCGAGGATCCCCAATTCGACTCGGCGAAGCTGGTGCAAATCTCCACGCGCATGGAGCAACTCATTGACAGCCATGAAATCGCCGGGACGGTGACGCTGGTGGCGACCAATGATCGCATCGTGCAACTCGATGCCGTCGGCAAGGCCGACATCGAGAAGGATACGCAGATGCGACCTGACTCGATCTTCTGGATCGCGTCGATGACCAAGCCGATCACCGCCACGGCGATCCTGATCCTTGCCGACGAGGGCAAACTCTCCATTGACGATCCTGTCGGCAAATACCTGCCGGAGCTGGCCGACCTCAAAGGGCCGGATGGGAAACCAGCGACGGTTACCCTCAAGAACCTGCTCACGCACACGTCCGGCATGGTAGGGGAAGCCCCCAATGACGTGCTGCACAACGCAAAGGCGCTGGCCGATCTGATTCCGGTTTATGCAACCTATCCGCTGCGCTTTGAGCCGGGAACGAAATGGGAATATTGTCAGTCGGGGATCAATTCGCTGGGGCGGATCGTCGAGGTGGTGTCGGGCAAATCGCTGCCTGAGTTCTTCCAGGAGCGGATTTTCGAGCCGCTGGAAATGAAGGACACGACGTTTTACCCGACCGAGGAACAAGCCCGGCGGATCGCCATGAGCTACCGCAAGGAAGGGGAGCGGCTCGTGCCGGCGCCCAATTTCCTGCTGCAATCCCATCGCGTGACATCCCGCGACCGCTATCCCGCCGCCAACGGCGGGCTGTACTCGACCGCCGGCGACTACGCCCGTTTCTGCCGGATGCTTCTGAACGGCGGGACGCTTGATGGGCACGAAATTCTCAAGCCCCAGACCGTCGCGCAGATGCGGACGATTCAGACGGGCGAGATCAAGACCGGCTTTACGCCGGGCGACGCCTGGGGCCTGGGGGTTTGCGTCGTGCGGCAGCCGCAGGGCGTCACGGCGATGCTCTCGCCGGGCACGTTCGGCCACGGCGGCGCCTACGGTACCCAGGCCTGGATCGATCCGGTTCGCGGCGTCGTGTACCTCCTCATGGTGCAGCGGGCAAATTTCCCCAATTCCGACGACTCGCCGGCGCGGAAGGCCTTCCAACAAGCCGCGGCGGACTCCATCGTCTCGCCGGGGCACACCTGATGGCCATTCAGGTCAAACGTTGCGGCTGGGCCGTTACCGAATTGGGAATCGCCTATCACGATCGCGAATGGGGCGTTCCCCAACATGATGATCGCACGCTCTTCGAGTTCCTGATCCTCGAAGGCGCCCAGGCCGGATTAAGTTGGGAAACCATCCTTCGCAAACGTCAAGCCTACAGCGCCGCATTCGACCAATTCGATCCGAAGATCGTCGCCGCCTACGACCGGCGAAAGATCGCCACGCTCCTTGCCGATCCGGGCATCGTCCGCAACCGGCTCAAGGTCGAAGGGGCCGTCAAGAACGCCAAGGCTTTTTTAGCAGCGCAGGACGAGTTCGGCAGCTTCGACGCCTACATCTGGCAGTTTGTCGGCGGCGCGCCCAGGCAAAACCGCCGGCGATCGATGCGCGATGTCCCGGCCCTTACCAGCGAATCGGATGCGATGAGCAAGGACCTTCGCCGCCGCGGCTTCACTTTCGTCGGCTCGACGATCTGCTACGCCTTCATGCAGGCCGTCGGAATGGTCAACGACCACCTGACGATTTGCTTTCGATATAGGCTTATGGAGCTTGATTCGCTCACGGCAAAGTCGCGCCCGGAGACGGTGGCGCCTCGAACGTCAGCAGTGAATCATTGCTGAGCTTTGCCTCGATCTGACGCACGACGTCTTCAAGATCGACTTTAGCCTCCGCCTGCAAGCCTAAACAAGCGGCTATCCCGGCCGAGTCCGTGCTCAGCCGCTCCGATAGCGAAAGGACGTACGCGCTCCGATCCGGATTCAGCCCCAGCGAGTAGGCGTGAATCTGCATTGGATCGCCAAGCCGCGCGTTGGTGAGGTGACCAAAGCGGAACTGGGATTGCATGTATGAGAGTAATCGGTCTTGGATCGCCAGAACCAGTCGCTTGTTGATGTGTTCAAACGTCTGAATCTTGTGATGGAGCTGAACGAGAACCGTTTTTGCCGTCATTTTCCAATTCATCCCGAATGGCCGCGACGACTGGATGTCCGCACGAGTGACACGTAGTCCCTTGGATTGAAGAAAACGCTGACGTTCGGGCCAGACCGTGCCGGTGGTATCCATGGTTTGAAGCTCGACGCCCACGAAATCACGGACCTTCGCTGAGCGCGTGGACGCGAGGAAATAATCGACGCTGCCCCCGGGGATGTTGATTTCGTTCACGATGTGCAGTTCGTTTCCGGGCTCGTGGGAGGTGAGAAGAAGATGTAAGCAGTCGGTAAACACCTGCCGGCGTTCGAGCAATCGAAGCGGACAGATGGCTACTGGGTCGAGCTTGCGTCCGTGCGCGACCGAGCAAGTGCCGATCGAAACGTCAGGCCGGCTCTTACGAACTTTGTAGCATTTACGATCGACGAATGGACATTGTTGGCCGGCAACGACCTTCTCCCAAGCAACCCTCTTACCGGTCGTTGAGAGACCGAATAGTTCGAGAACACGGGTCATGGGACCGCCGCGCATCGCTTGGCTGCGAATTCCAGGTACTCCCGGGAAATGTCGATCCCGACGGACCTGCGGCGTATGCGGTAGGCTGCGAGCATCGTTGTTCCTGTGCCACAGAAGGGATCGAGCGCGATTCCGTTGGCGGGACAGGTGCATAGCAGCGGGGTCTTACACAGGTCCTCGGGATACGGCGCAAAGTGTCCGTCACGCTTTTGCGTGTCCTCGGGGAGAATGTCCCAGACATCCGCCGGCTTGCTCCCGTTGGGATGGTAATTGAGGAAATAAAATCCGCGTTCCTTTAGTTCGCGCGCCCGCCCGCTGACGGATTCCTGGTCGGAATGCGTCGCTCGCTGCTGGTTACGAATGATCATTCGAAAGTCCGCGATCTTTCCCGAGGCAACGCGGGCGAGCATCTCCTCCAGCGCGTCAAGCGCATATTGTTTCTCACGCTCGGAGAGCGCGGTCGATAGCTCGATTTGTCTGCGATAACGCACTCCGCTGACGCCGGTTGCCGACACGATGGCGCCGTTGACCACTTTCGATCTCATCGGCCGGGATCGGATCGCGTCGACGTCGTAGTAGTAATGCGTGGTCTTGACGAAATGAAAAAGCGGCTCGTGGACGTTACGCAGCTTATCCGCCGCGTTGTCAGGTGAACCCTTGACCTTGTTCCAGACAACCTGATTGCGAAGAATCCATCCCTGCCTATCGATCATGGCGATCGCTATCCGCCACGGAATCCCCAAGAGGCTCTTGTCCTGATATGTGTCGCCGATGTTCAGCCAGAACGAGCCGGCTGGTTTCAATATTCGGTACAGTAACCCAGTTATCTCAAGGATGTGCGCGACGAAATCCTGCGGACTTGGCTCCAGGCCGATTCCCCCGTTCGAATACTGTCGCTTGCCCCAATAGGGCGGGCTGGTCATCACGAAATCGACGGAAGCCGGCGGAAGTTCGGCAAGCACTACTCGTGCATCACCGCACATGAACAGGGGAAATGTATTTGCGCCGTCGGCGTAGGTGCGAAGACTTGGTCCAAACGAATCCTGTACTTCGATGGCGGCGAGTGCGTCATTCCCGCAGAATAGGCTTTGCTGCATCACCTTTGAATCATCCTGCACTTGGCGGCGAACCGGGACTTGATCGATGGTCGAACTGCCGCGCGGACGACTCGCCCCAAAAGTACCGTAACGCGTATCCATTCCGCAAGACGCGGCGGCGCCACCCCGTCGGCATTCAATGCGCAATCCACAAGCGCGTTTTCTGGCCTGAAGAGGACGACGCCTCAATTTTAGGGCGTTGCCGTCCCAAGTCTCCGGGCTACCGTGATCTACGTGAGGGGTCTGAGGGCGGGACGATGGTTGTCCCGCCTTCGTATTTGCGCCGACACCACTGGTCTTCGCACTTATCGGGTATTGGATCCCATCGGCACGGCGACGTTCTTGCGTCCGCGGTTGATGGTGAGGGGAACGGCCGGCTCGTCCGGGCAGCGGGCGGCAAACTCGTCGTAAAACTTGTTGATGAACGTGCGGGTTGCCCAGGCAGTGCCGTCGGCCAGGCCGCAGATCGTCGTGCCGGGCATGATCCCCTGCGTCTTCTCCAGCTCGAGCAGCAAATCGAGGTCGCGGCGGCGGCCGCCGCCATCCATGATCCGGTTGAGGATCTTGAGCATCCAGCCCGATCCCTCGCGGCACGGCGTGCACTGGCCGCAGCTCTCGTGGGCGTAAAAGCGCACGCAGTTGCGCAGCGCCGCCACCATGTCGGCGTGCTCGTTCATGACGATCATGCCGGCGGTGCCCAGCCCCAGGCACCCGCCGCGGAAACGGACGTCGTCGAAATCGAGCTTGATGTCGAGCTGGTTGGGCCCCAGCACGCCCATCGAGATGCCGCCGCAGATCGCCGCCTTGTATTTGCCCCCTTTCATTCCGCCGGCCAGCTTGTTGATCGAATAGTCGAGCGTGATCCCCAGCTCGTCCTCGTAGACGCCCGGCTTGTTGACGTGGCCGCTCATCCCGTAAAGCTTGGGGCCCGGCGATGATTTTGTGCCCATGGATTTGAACCAGGCCGGCCCGTCGTCGCGGCCGACGATCCAGGGGACGCAGCAGAGCGTCTCGACGTTGTTAATGACCGTCGGCCGGGCGAACGCCCCGGCGATGGCCGGGAACGGCGGCTTGTTCCGCGGCCAGCCGCGCTTGCCCTCCAGGCTCTCCAGCAGCCCCGTCTCTTCGCCGCAGATATAAGCTCCGGCGCCGCGGTGGACGTAGCACTCGAGCTTGTAGCCACTGCCCAGCATTCCCTGGGGTCCAAAGATGTGATGTTCGTAGGCCTCCTGGATGGCCCGCTCGAGGACCTTGGCCTGGCGGTGGAACTCGCCGCGGATGTAGACGTAGGCGATGTCGCACTGCGTGGCCTTGGCGGCAATCGCGATTCCTTCGAGCATCTGGTGCGGGTCGTAATCGAGCAGGTAGCGATCCTTGAAGGTGCCCGGCTCCGACTCGTCGGCGTTGACGGCCAGGTAATGATGTCCCTTCTTGTCCTTGGGGATGAACGACCATTTTTGGCCCGCGCTGAAACCCGCCCCGCCGCGGCCGCGCAGGCCCGAGTCGGTGACGATCTTGATGATGTCGTCGCCCTTCATGTCCATCGCGCGCTTGAGTGCCGCGTATCCGCCGGTGCGGACGTACTCGTCGTACCAGACGGTGCGCCGCTGGTTGGGATCAAGGGGGATGCGCTTGGTGAGGACGGGTTCGGTGAAAGCCATCGTGGATCATCCTTTTAAGTGTTGCGCGGTGGAACGCAAGTAAAACGTAAGGACGTAAAACGTAACGGGATCGCGTTCCTCTCTTACGGTTTACGTATTTACGTTTTACCCCCTTGATCTCCCTCTGCCACTTGGTTGCTCGGCGGAAGCCGCTTTTGCACAATCACCTCGTCAATCGTGGTCCGTCGCAGCCTGACGCCCGGCTGGTCGGGGTGCTCGGTCTCTTCGACCTTCTGCTTGCGATAGGCGATTTTGGGGCCGCCTGGATCAGACTGGACGGCTTTCCTGATGTGGCCGACCTGGCGGCCGAGCCAGCCGAAAAGTCCTTTGCCGGGCAAAGTGTCGCTCACGGCTCGACTCCAAATTCCCGCTTTGCCTGGCAAAGGGCGTCTTCGCGGGAGGGATGCCAGGTGTCGCCGACGAAGCCCCCTGCCGCGTCAATTCGATACAAGACCCAGTTTTCCAATTGTTTCTGGATGACCAGGCGCGAGACGAGTGCCGGGGCCGGGCGTGTGCCGACGCCGCGCACCGAACCCAGGGCCATCGCCGCGTGCGGCAGGCAATCGTCGCTGGCCGGACGCGGATGCGGAAGCGTGATGGTCAGTTTCTCATCCTGCATCGCCACCCTATTCTATGGCTTCCGGCCCAAATCCGAGCTCACCGTTTGCGTTTTCGGATCATAGTCATCAATGAAGCGGCGGATGTCATTGATGGTGTTGTCGCTGTGGCCGAAGCTCAGGATCGCGTCCTTCGCACGGGCTTTGTCAAATCCGAGAACGGACATCTGGAACGCCGCGACAAAGAACCCGGTGCGGCGAACGCCCTGGGCACAATGGACGAGCACCGGCTGCTTCTGCCTGTCGGCGACAACCGTCAGAAACCGGCGAATATCGTCGCTGCCAGGCCAGCCGCCGAGCTTTACTTCGATTCGATCGAGCTGAATTCCACGAGACATGCAAAGCTGCGCTTCCTGACCAAATTGTGGCTTATTTGGATCCGATTCTTCGTTCTGATCGACCAGAGAGACCACCGTTCGCGGATGCACTTCATCCAGCGCCGAGGAGAATTGCCGGATCGACTTGGCGCCATCGCGATAAAGGACGCCTTGCTGGACGGCGGCCAGGTGATACGTGTGCTGGTTCTGCCAGATGATCCCCGCGCCAATGCCCCCCGCCAGCAACACGCCGAGCAGAAGCAGCCATTTCAGGCCGCGACGTTTCATGGATGCGGATGATGCGCTCAACACGGCGCTCATTTGGCCACGGGAACAGAGAAAGATTTGGGGCCACAGATGAACACGGATTCACACAGATAAACACCCATTACCTTTGTCTTCATCCGTGTTCATTGGTGTTCATCCGTGGCGAATTCTTGTTTGCTCAATGCTCCTCATCCCAGTTGACGGTCGGGTCCTTGTAGTCGTGCGGGTCTTGCGGGAGGGCGGCAATGAGCTGTTCGAGTTTCTGCGGCGTCAGCTCCTCGTGCAGCACGTCATTGACCAGCGCCACCGGCGCGGTGCCGCAGGCGCCCAGGCATTCGAGCTCGACAAGCGTGAACCGCCCGTCGGGGGTCGCCTCACCCAACTCGATCCCCAGCTTCTGGCGAAGCTCATCCGTCAGATCATTGGACCCGCAGACTTCACAGGAAAGCGATCGGCAAATCTGGATCAGGTACTTTCCCTTGGGCTTGAGCCAATACTCTTCGTAAAAGGTCGCGGTATCGAGCACCTCGGCGGGGGACATCTCGAGAAACGCCGCGACTTCCTCCAGCGCCTGCATGGGAATCCAGTTGTATTCGTGCTGGATCGCGTGCAACGCCGGCAGAAGCACCGCCCGCTTGTTGGGATAGCGCGGGAAATATTTGGCCGACAGTCGCGCCTTCAACTCGTCTGTCAGGTAAGGCTCCGGACGACGCTCGATTGTTGCGGTTCGACGGTTTTCGGTGATCCAGGCCATGGGGTAACCAATATACGGAGGAATTGACGTGATTGCGATAATTCGGATGTCGGGTCACCCTGCCGTTTGCCGTCGGGGCAAATCGGAGTTGGCCAGCAACGCCCCGAGGCGATCATAATGGCGATCATTATGTTCAAGGAGCGCACCGTTGACCCGAGCACAGGCGAAAATAATCAGGTCCGCCGAGGGGACGGTCAATCCCTTGCCCCGGGCAAACGAAGCTAGATCGCACGCGGTATCCCAGACCCGTGAATTAATCTCCAACACCGGGAGCTCGCCCTCCAATTGGTGAAGCGTTTGTCGATCCTCTTGGCTCCGGGCTCCGTGCCAGAGCTCGAGCCGAACCACATCGCACCATGCCGCCTGTGCCGCAAGAACAAGCCGCTCTACCCGTTTGCGGATGTCCGCGTCGCCCTTTCTTCGCAGGGCGTGAGTCCAGGAACTGGTGTCGATCAGAAACATTCGTCAATCCATTTTCCGAATCGCCTGCAACTCCTCGTCGGAATAGAACCCGTCCGACTTCCCCAGCAGCTTGACCAACTTCGCCATGCGGTGACGTCGGTTGTAATCTTCCAACGCGGCCAGGACCGCTTGACGCTTTGTTTCAGCCTTGGAAAACCGCATGGCTTCCTTCAGCACCTTCTCTGGAATATCAACGGTCGTCTTCATGATTCCATTTTACGATTAATTGGAATCCAATTCCATTGCCGCAGGCACGACGGAGGTGCCGAGAAATGCCGATAAGGGATTCAGCCGCCATTCTTCGGGGACAATTGGGCTCGCCTACCGGTCCAGCTCCGCTGCGATGATGTTGATGCTTCCAAGCACCGCGACCACGTCGCTGATCATATGGCCTTCCATCATCTTGGGGAAGACCTGGTAGTTGATGAAGCTGTTGGGCCGCGTGCGTGCGCGCCACGGGACGTTGCCGCCGTCGCTGATGATGTAGTAACCCAGTTCCCCGTTGGCCGTCTCGATGCAACCGTACACTTCGCCACGGGGCGCCTCGAACCCGCGGTTGGTCATGATCATCTCGAAGTGCTGAATCAAACCTTCGATGCTGCTGTAGACCTGGTCCTTGGGGGGCAGCACCTCCTTGCCCTCGGGGCTGACGTCCACCGGCCCCGGCGGGATGTTGTCGATGAGCTGCCGGATGATGCCCAGGCTTTGTCGCACTTCCTCCAATCGCACCAGATATCGCGCGTAGACGTCGCCGGTGGTCATGACCGGCACTTTGAACTGCACGGCCGGCGCCCCTTGGCCGTCCCAGTCGTTCCTGAAGCAAAGATAGGGCTCGTCCTTGCGGATGTCGCGCTCGACGCCCGAGGCTCGGGCCATCGGGCCGCTGAGGCTCCAGGCGATCGCCTCCTCTTTCGTCAACGTGCCAATACTGCGGGTACGATCGACGAAAATGCGGTTTTTGGTGAGCAGTTTCTCAACGTCGTCCGCCGCCCGCGGCATCACGTTATCGACGAAGTTCTTGACCATCTTTTTGAAGGTCTCTTCATCCGGTAGATCCATGTTGAGCCCCCCTACCCGGGTCCAACTGGTGTGGAAACGCTGGCCGCTCATGAACTCGACGATGTCGTAAATCACCTCGCGCTCGTTGAACCCGTAGAGGAACGCGGTGAACGCACCCAGGTCCAGCCCCGCCGCCCCGATGCACAGGAGGTGCGACTGGATGCGGCCCAGCTCGCCCGCGATCGTCCGCAAGACTTTGCAACGCGGCGTCAGGTCGATTCCCATCAGCTTCTCGACCGCATGGTGCCAGGCCAGCTCGTTGTAGATCGGCGCGGAGTAGTCCATGCGATCGACGATTGTGACGTACTGATTGTAGTTAAGATGCTCGCCGAGCTTCTCGAAACCGCTGTGGAGATAGCCGATGTGCGGCGTGGCCTTGACGATGCGCTCGCCATCAAGCTCGAGTACCAGGCGCAGGGTGGTATGCGTGGCGGGGTGCTGGGGTCCGAAATTGAGGGTCCAGCGGTTTTCACCATCGCTGCCATATTGATCGGACGGCAGCATCTCATCGGTCGCGGGGGAAAGCGTGTAAGGCATCAGAAACCTCGATCCGTGCCGAATGCACTTTGGCGATGGTGACCTGCCAACAAGTCAATCCGGCAATTGGACCGAGGATTATACTGATAGGGTGACATTGTTCCATAGTTCACAAATATCGTGATATTGCTATTTCACAGGTCGCCAGCCATCCTGCATTCTGTTTGCGTCCCCCGGCTCATTGCTTCTTTGAAGGCAGATATTAAGATGCGCGCCACTTGGTGAGTTCCACGTGGAACATGCCCAACTGAATCGTGCATTGGGAAGGGACGCCCCCATGTCGGTAAAGAGCAAGCCTCGTCTGGGCCGTGGTTTGAGCAGCTTGATTTCGGTCTCGGAGCTACCGATCGAACGGGAAATTCCGGCATCGGTGCCGTCGCATGAATCGGGGATGACGCCGACTGAATCGCAGCCAGAGCGAGTTATCTCGGATGGGGCAACGGTTGCGATTTCCCCTGATGCGGTGACTCCCAACCCTCATCAGCCTCGCCGGCAAATGAGTGAATCGGCGATTGCGGAGCTGGCGGCCAGTCTCAGGACCACCGGCTTGATTCAGCCGATCGTGGTTCGAAAGAATGGCGAAGGGTACCAACTGATCGCTGGTGAGCGCCGTTGGCGGGCGGCGAAGGTGGCAGGATTGACCTCCATCCCGGCTATCATTCGCGAAGTCGACAGCTCCACCCAGGCACAAATGGCTTTGGTTGAGAACATCCAACGGGAGAACCTCAACCCCATCGACCGGGCTCAGGCATACCGCACGCTGATGCACCAGCTCGGTCTGACTCAGGCAGAACTGGCCGGCCGGCTGGGCGAAGACCGCAGCAGCATCGCAAATCATCTGAGGCTTTTGGATCTGGCCGAGCCGGTCCAGTCAATGATTGGTGACGGCCGCGTGACTCTTGGGCACGCAAAAATTCTCGCCGGCGTACCAGATATTCTGGAGCAGGAACGCTTGGCAAATCTGGTCGTCGCTCAGGGATTATCGGTGCGCAACCTGGAGAGACTGCTGCACGAGGGCGGACAGCGCAAAACACAGGGAGCGTCTTCCGGATCAGCAGCCCACATCCAAGACCTCGAAAAATCGCTTAGCCGTCAACTTGGCATGCCCGTTCAAGTCCGATCCGGCGCCAAGAAGGGCAAAGGGCGGCTGATCGTTCACTATGCTTCTCTCGATCAGTTCGACGAGCTTTTGGGCAGAATGGGTTTGACGTCAGAATAGAGTGTTCTGCGTGGAACAAGGAGCGCGTCAACCGAATCCGCTGCAGTACGCGCGTCCACCGGGCCCTGATTCCGCCCCGTGCCGGCCGTGGCGGTGGCTTGTGCTTAGCCATGCTTTACTCGCAGTTGCTGCCCTTTCCAGCCTGATCAGTGTAATGTTGACGGACTACTTTCCGGTTCGATTCATTACGTTTTGGGCGACGCTTGGCCTTGCGATAGCCCAGATCGCCTTGGCCGTCATAACGATCATTGCTCGCGTCTCGTGCCGTCGATCTTCTTCGTTTAGTGGATGGTGGGTTCCTATTTCCGTCATGACGGTTGGATTGGTGATTTCACTGGGTTCCGTCCTGTACAACCTGGTGACCACATCGGAGTGTCCGTGATTCTATTCTGCACATGATACGGACTTCGTCTCCCAAGGGATCCAGGTACCACGCTCCGGGCAATTCACGCTGCGGTTAACGGCGGGATCGTGCCCGAAAGACAAACACCACCCTTCCGTCGCTCGTACTCGCCTTTGACAGGTGAGAGGCACTGCTTTCACGGTCTTAGCCTTTTTGACATCCGGCGGCCGTTGAGGCTGCAAACGATAGAATTTCACGACGCGAACTCAACTGAACAGGCGGACTACAAAATGGGGCGGTGGCCGCATGATATTGAAAGACCGTGAAAGCAGTGGGGTAGAGGTCAGAGCAAACGCATTCTAATCCATGCCTATAGCCGCTGCGCGCTTTGTGGTATCATACATATATATAACTATTATCATGTTGTTTCCCTGCCATGCCGACTTAGAATTCGCTTTATGGTGGACTCTTCATCTCAAGCGGCCGGAGGCGAAATCGTTGACGTGGCGATCATCGGGGCGGGGCCGACGGGGCTGTTCGCGGCGTTCTATGCCGGGATGCGGCAGATGTCGATCAACATCCTCGACTCCCTGGAAATCGCCGGCGGGCAACTCACCACCCTCTACCCTGAAAAATACATCTACGACGTCGCCGGCTTCCCCAAGGTCCTGTCCAAGGACCTCTCGGCGGGACTGGTCGAGCAGGCGATGCAATATAACCCCAGGCTCTCGCTGGGCGAGCAGGTGCGGACGATCCAGTTTGATGAATCGAGCCGCGTCTACACGCTGACCACACCCAAGGGGACCCATTTAACCCGCTCGGTCATCATCTCGGCAGGAATTGGGGCGTTCCAGCCCAAGACGCTGCCGCTGTCCAACGCGGCGGGTTTCGCCGGACGCGGGCTGCACTATTTCGTCAAGAACGTCTCATCCTTTGCGGGGCGCAAGGTCCTGATCGTCGGCGGGGGGGACAGCGCGGTCGATTGGGCCAACATGCTTTCGCCCATTGCCGGAACGCTGACGCTCATCCACCGCCGCGACCAGTTCCGCGCCCACGAGGACGGCGTCCTGAAGATGAAACAGACCTCCTGCCGCATCAAGTGCTTCTACGAGCTCAAGGCGATCGGCGGCAACGGTCGCCTCGAACAGGCCGTCATCTATGACAATCGAACAAAACAGGAGGAAGCCCTCGAGGTCGACGACGTGCTGGTCAACATCGGCTTCGTCAACTCCCTGGGTCCGATAAAAGACTGGGGGCTTGAGATCGAAGGCTCATCCATCAAGGTGGACAGCATGATGCAGACCAACCGCGCGGGCATCTTCGCGGCGGGGGACATCTGCACCTACCCGGGCAAGCTGAAGCTGATCGCCACCGGTTTCGGCGAAGCCTGCATCGCCGTCAATTA